>MHCFR05601__coassemble_627_pt1 | contig 90802 bp, 84 predicted proteins | sample MHCFR05601__metabat2_high_PE_060 | metagenome-assembled genome bin MHCFR05601
AATTTATAACCCCCCATAGGATCGGTGATAAAAAGATGCCCGTCAATTATATGTCCTTTGCCTAGGACTGGTTTGGTACCAAATATAATGTTTAACGGAGTTCTGACATGAGCATCATCCAACGTGGACAGAAGTTCCAGATAAGTCAGAGCGAACCTATCCTTTTCTCGAATCATTCTGGGGATATACTCGACAAGTACCTCATCCCACGCCCGATCCGTAATATTTCGATTCGGAGAATAACAGTCTATCACATTCCACAACCGAAATAACATTAGTAAACGGAATCTTGCATCATATTCTCTCCTTTTCCCAATTTCAACAAAGGGATCATCATAGAATTGAATTGTTATGGGGGTATTCCAAACATATCGATTACTTTTAGCAACAGCCCGCCTCAAATCCGTCAGCTGACGGCTTAAAACGGCTCCCAACCTACAGGTATCTTGAATCCAGCCAAAATCATTGACAATCATATGATCAACCTTGGAGAGAGTCTCTGCATAATCAACAGAGTCCATAACCTCATACGGGCCAAATGATTCGATCCACTCGGACAAGATATGATTCCGCTCCGAAGGTTTAGCGTGCGTCACGCGGGGCAAGAGGCTGAACAATTCATAGTCAATATGGATCGTCGTATCGGCCATCGCAGGATGGTGATACTTCACAAAACCCCAGACGCGCCCCAGCACCTCCAGGTTATCCAGCACAACGGGATTGGCTGCATCGAGCGAATCCAATTCAAATCTGGACGAAAATTCGTAAACGGACGGGTAGGAGCGAGCCTTTATCTCCTGAAGCGACAAGTTGCCAAAGAGCAGGAGCACAATTAACAAACAACGTTTCATATAACAAACTTTCTAATAATATTCACCTCAAAATTCTATATCCCTCCTGATAACAAAAAAGCAGAGGAAATCTCTGCTTTTCACAGTCAGGTCAAACCGCTTGATTAAACCCGACGAGCCTGCGCCCGGCAATAGAGCCAATAGAGGTATTGCCCCAACATGTAAACAAGGAGTCGTGATGCGGCAATGAGTGCGTAAAGTGCCGGCAGTTCGAGCGTATTATTCGGGGCTATTGACTGAATAAACCGGAAAAAGATGTCAACCCAAAGACACTCAAGCAAAAGACGGGTTCCCCAACGTCCCACGGATCGTACATTATAGGCAAAGTCGAAATTCGACCACCAGGAGTTATCCCACTCCGGTATATCATAGCGATAAAAACGATACAGGCGGGTCGAACCCACAGCGCAGAGCGAAAGCACAAGCGCCGTTATGACGGTTCCGAGAAAAGGCAACTCCGTGATCATGGTTTATACTTTTAAAAGAGTTAGTTCCAAACCGATTCAGCAGGATCGGCTCGAATTCTTTTATAAATGTAAGCATTTTCTAAGATTTCTCCAAATGCGGCGTTGGCCGTACAGATCGGATAATCCTCGCAAAATCACTCCTTGCAAAGAGGAAATTACTCCTCACACTCGAAGATCTCGGCAGGGTAGCACACATCGCTTAGGAAGAGCCCTTGTGCCGGGGCGCTACTGCTCGAACGGGAGAGGTCGAGACTGCGGACAATCTCCTCGAACTGCTCGACCGTATAGCGTCCCCGTCCCACATCAACCAACGTTCCGACAATCGCCCGCACCATGTTACGCAGGAAACGGTCGGCCCGGATCGTAAAGCGCAGATGCCCATCCGACTCCACCGTCCAAGAGGCGTGCATCACATGGCAGATATTGGTCCGGTTATTCGAGTTCAGTTTTGCGAACGAGGTAAAGTCACGCCACTCCAGCAGGAAGGCGGCCGCTCGGTTCATCTTCTCCACATCGAGCGGCACGTAATACTGCCACGAGAAGGCCCGCGTAAAGGGGTTCTTCCGCGGCTCGATGAAGTAGCGGTACTCCCGCTCCCGGGCATCGAACCGGGCGTGCGCATCGCTCCGCACGGGTAGGATCCGCCTTGCGGCAACATCGTCCGGCAAGAGGAAATTGAGTTTATAGACGGTATGCCCGAGGTCGGCAATAGGTAAGCTGACATCGAAATGCGCCACATAGTACGATGCGTTCACCCCGGTATCGGTACGCCCGGCACCGACCACCTCGATCTTCTCCCGCAGCAGGGTAGAGAGGGCCTGTTCGAGAGTCTGTTGTACCGACGGCATATCGGTCTGACGCTGCCAGCCGAAGTAAGCAGCCCCGTTGTATTGCAATTCGATGAAATAGCGCATATCCGTTCCTGTCTTGGGTCGTTTCGACAAAGGTACAAAAAAAGTCCGGGACAGAAGTCTGCCGCAACAGCTTCCCAAAGTATGGAAAGAAATTTGTCCGGAAAAAGACACGACAGACAGTTGTATTTTATTTAATTTTATAAAGGAATTTATCTTTAAACTAACACCTGACTCAATGAAACGAAAACCTCTAATTATCTGGATTACATTACTCCTCATTGTAGTACTGTCTCTTGTCGGAATCCGATGCTATTGGGCTTACCGGTATAAAAGCACCGCAGAACTTATCACGTCCGACAATTATGCACTCCGTGGACAACAGTTCATGCCGATGTGGTATGAGGACGAAACGGGATATTTCCCGCACTCCCTGGATGAAGCGATCGCACTGTACAAGCAGGTTGTCTGGCCCGACGATCCAAGCGTCACGGAGAAGACACTGCGGATGCAACAGCTCCTGACCGATCGTTTCTCGAAAGATGGAGAGGAGATCCAATACATTCCCCTGTATGACTATTATACCCGTCGCCCGGCCTCCTTTATCCTGTTAAGCGCGGGAATCGACGGGAAACTGGACAACCATATTTCAGCAAGCGACACGATATACCTGCAAACCTGGTGGACACAACTCGACGTATACAATTACGAAGGAGCAGTCTTGATGCATGACTACTGCCAGCAATTATTCGACCTCGGGAAGATCTCGGAAGACAAGAGCAACTCGATTGTAGACAAGAATCGTATTGTCGAGTTCTATCCGCCATCTCCCCAACTGGCCCCTCCTTTCTGCCTTAAAGACTATCTCTGGGGCAAAAAAGACTGGATCATTCAGTTGGGGCCTTTCTATCCTTATTATTAAAAACAGCCATAAAAAAGGGAATTCCGATTACCTCCAAATAAAAAGTCCGGGACTGAGTTATCAGTCCCGGACTCGTTTATTATCGCTGCCCGAAATTACTTACGGGGTTTGATGTTCAGTTTCACCGGACGGATCATGTTCTCCGGCTTCAGGATCGTGTCGAGCTCCTCCTTGGTCAGCACACCGTGCTCGAGTACCAACTCATATACGCCACGACCGGTCTCGAGAGCCTCCTTGGCGATCTTGGTCGAGTTCTTGTAACCAATGATCGGGTTCAGGGCAGTTACCACACCGATGCTGTTCTTCACGTAGTCGGCGCAACGCTCGCGGTTGGCCGTAATGCCGTCCACGCAGAGAGTGCGGAGCGTATCGAAGCCGTTCATCAGCAACTCGGCAGACTCGAAGCAGCACTGTGCCATAACAGGCTCCATGGCGTTCAACTCCATCTGGGCAGCCTCACCGCTCATGGTTACGCACAACTCGTTACCGATTACCTTGTAGGCGATCTGGTTCATCACCTCGGGGATTACGGGGTTCACCTTACCCGGCATGATCGAAGATCCCGGCTGACGTGCGGGGAGGTTGAACTCGCCCAGACCGCAACGGGGACCCGAAGCCAACAGACGGAGGTCGTTGCAGATCTTGTTCATCTTCACAGCCACACGCTTCATGGCAGCAGCGTAACCTACCAGGCAGGAGGTATCCGACGTAGCACCTACCATGTCATCCGTCATGCGGATGTTCCAGCCGGTGATGCGGCCGATAGCAGCCGTACACTTCTCAGCGTAACCCGGCTCGGCGCAGATACCGGTACCGATTGCCGTTGCACCCATGTTGATGGTCAGGAAGTCCTCGGCAGCATGGTTCAGGTGAGCGATCTCGTCGCGCAGGATGCTGGCAAAACCGTGGAACGTCTGACCGAGCGTCATCGGCACGGCGTCCTCAAGCTGCGTACGACCCATCTTCAGCACATCGGCGAACTCCTCGCCCTTGCGCTCGAACGAAGCGATCAGCTCCTTCAGGTGCTCGACCAGTTTCAGGTGCGTTGCATACATACCCAGGTGAATAGCGGTCGGGTAGGCATCGTTGGTCGACTGTGCGCAGTTTACATGGTCGTTCGGAGAGCAGAACTGGTACTCGCCGTGCTCATGGCCCATGATCTCCAACGCACGGTTGGCGATCACCTCGTTTGCATTCATGTTCGTAGTCGTACCGGCACCGCCCTGGATCATATCCACCGGGAAGGCATCGTGGTGCTGACCCTCCATGATCTCGCGGCAAGCCTGCGAGATGGCCTTGAACATGTCATCCGGGATGAGCCCCAGCTCATGGTTGGCTTCAACGGCACCCAATTTAGTGATTGCAAGTCCCTTGATGAAAAGAGGATACTCGTTCAGGTGGAATTTGCTGATCGCAAAGTTGTTGATACCACGCAGGGTCTGAACACCGTAGAGAACGTCGGCAGGCAGTTCTACGCTGCCGATCAGGTCGCTCTCAGTACGCATTTTCTGATTGTTTGCCATAACTGAATTATAATTTATAATTGATTTTGACGTTAGTATTTCAGTTTCTCACTTTTAATTCGGCGAAAGTAATATTTTATTTTCAAATTATACCATCCCCCGCACATAAACTTGAAACAATTTTTTATTTCGGGCTTGAATGTATATCTTTGTATGATTATATAGTATTTCAAACATGAAAACAGCCATTATCGGATACGGGAAAATGGGCCGCGAGATCGAGAAGATCCTTCTCGAACGGGGCCATCAGATAGGACTCATCATCGACCAGGAAAATGCCTCGGATCTCGACAGCAAACACCTGCAGGGAATCGACGTGGCCTTGGAATTCACCACGCCGCAGACGGCCTATGACAACATCCGCCGCTGTATCGACGCGGGTGTAGCGGTCGTGAGCGGTACCACGGGCTGGACCGACCGGCTCGAGGAGTTGCGCCGCTACTGTCAGGAGAAGGGTGGCGCCATGTTTTACACCTCGAACTACTGCCTGGGCGTCAATCTGATGTTTCGCCTGAACCGGCAGCTGGCCGCCATGATCAACCGCGTCGACGGCTACGACGTACGGCTCGAAGAGGTGCACCATACACAAAAGAGAGATGCTCCGAGCGGAACGGCCATCACGCTGGCCGAGGGAATCCTCTCCGAACTGGCGTGCAAATCGGGGTGGGTGAACCGTATGGCCGAGCCGGGAAGCACATTCCAGCCGGCTCCGGGTGACGATCCTTCGCAAATCGTCATCACCTCGATCCGCGAGGGGATGGTTCCGGGGATCCACACGATCACCTACGAGTCCGAAGACGACCGCATCGAACTGAAACACACCATCAAGAATCGCCGCACACTGGCCCAGGGAGCGGTCGTTGCCGCCGAGTTCCTCTGCGGCAAACAGGGCGTATTTTCGATGGACGATCTGCTTAAATAAAGATACACGGACCGAAACATGAATAAAATCAAAGCATTCTTCCGCAACAAATGGGTCGGATTCACGCTGGCCAGCATTCTCTATCTGCTGTGGTTCGTCGTCTGGACGGGCAACCTCTGGTTCCTGCTGGGGCTGCCGATCATTTTCGATCTCTATATCTCGCGTCTCTTCTACCGCTACGTCTGGCACCATAACGCCGAGTTGTGTCGCAAGAGCAAGACCTACAAGGCCGTATACGAGTGGGTGAACGCCATCATCTTCGCCACGATCGTCGCCTCGCTCGTGCATCTGTTCTTCTTCCAGATGTATGTGATTCCCTCCTCTTCGATGGAGAACTCGCTGCTCATCGGCGACTACCTCTACGTGAGCAAGGTGGCCTACGGACCGCAGATGCCCAACACGCCGGTCGCCTTCCCCTTCGTACACCATACGATGCCCTTCTCGAAGACGAAAAAGTCCTTCTCGGAGTGCATCCGCTGGCCATATCACCGGTTGAAGGGAATGGGATCGATCGAGCGCAACGACGTGGTGGTATTCAACTTCCCGGCCGGAGACACGGTCCTGCTCGAACGTCAGGAGGTATCCTACTACGACATGCTGCGCGACTACCAGCGCACCTTCGGCCGTGAAGAGGGGCGCAAGCGACTACAGCAGGAGTACACGATCATTACCCGTCCCGTGGACAAGCGGGAAAACTATATCAAGCGTTGCGTGGGACTGCCGGGTGACACCCTGCAGATCATCGACACAGACATCTATATCGACGGTGTGCATCAGGAGCCGATCGAGCAGCGGCAATTTCTCTACCGGACCGCGACTCCGATCTCGGACTATGCACTGGAGAAGCTGAATATCAGCGAATGCACCTATACCGACGAATACGGACGGGAACGGGCCGTACCGTCGCTCTACTTCATGACCGATGCCAGCAAGGCCGAACTGGACCGCCTGGACAAACAGGCCCGCGAGAGCGGCCACGGCGAAGTGATCGATGCCCGCAAACAGGTTGCCACAACCCCGACCGACGTATTCCCGCAGGATTACCGTTACGCATGGAATCAGGATAATTACGGACCGATCTGGATCCCGCAGAAGGGGGCTACGATCACGCTCACCACGGACAACCTGCCGCTCTATCGGCGAATCATCGAGACCTACGAAGGGAACCGGTTGGAGGTGTCGGATGATGGTCAGATTCTCATCAACGGCGTGGCGACCGACAGCTATACCTTCCGTATGAACTACTACTGGATGATGGGCGACAACCGCCACAACTCGGCCGACTCCCGTTTCTGGGGATTCGTGCCCGAAGACCACGTGGTGGGCAAAGCCTCGTTCATCTGGCTGTCGCTGGATCGCAACAAGAGTTTCCCGGGCAACATCCGCTGGAGCCGTATGTTCACCAAGGTAAAGTAACCGGAGATGGCTGCGGACAGTTACCGTACGATCGCCGGGGCTGCGGAAGCCATCTATAAGGAGAAAAGCAGCAAATTCCTCGCCTATGCCTACCCGGTACAGAGCGAGGAGCAGATCCGTACGCTCGTCGAGGCACTGCACAAGAGATACTACGACGCAACACACCACTGCTACGCCTGGCGGCTGGGGCCGAAAGGGGAGGCATTCCGCGCCAACGACGACGGAGAACCTTCGGGAACGGCCGGCAAACCGATCCTCGGACAGCTGCTTTCACACGAGCTGACCGACTGCCTGATTGTCGTGGTACGTTACTTCGGAGGGACGAAGCTGGGCGTATCGGGACTGATCGCCGCCTATCGTGAATCGGCTGCCGAGGCGATTGCGGCAGCCCAAATCATCGAACGGACGGTCGACCGCATCATCCGCTTCGAGTTCTCCTACCTGTCGATGAACGACGTGATGCGCATCATCAAGGAGGAGCAGCCCGAAATCCGCGAGCAGGCCTTCGACAACCTCTGCCGCATGAGCGTTGCCATCCGGGAGAGCCGGGCCGAAGGGCTGATCGGCAAACTGGCCAAGGTCGAGGGGCTGACCTTCGACAAGCAGTAGGGGATTGCCCCGGCCAACACGCGCAGCCCGTCGGGAAGAGGAATCAAGGACATTGAATACAGAGGTGCGACAACATATCGCACACAACAGAAGATGGAAGAGCAACATTCAATCCATATAAAAGGAGCACGGGTACACAACCTCAAAAATATCGAGATCGATATTCCGCACAACAAACTGGTGATCGTCACGGGTTTGTCCGGATCGGGAAAGTCGACGCTCGCCTTCGATACGATTTTCGCCGAGGGTCAGCGCCGCTACGTGGAGAGCCTTTCGGCCTATGCCCGACAGTTCTTGGGGAAGATCAACAAACCGGACGTGGACCTGATCAGCGGCATTGCCCCGGCGATCGCCATCGAGCAGAAGGTCAATACACGAAACCCACGCTCGACGGTGGGGACCTCGACCGAACTGTACGACTATCTGAAACTGCTCTTTGCCCGGATCGGCCATACCTTTTCGCCCGTTTCGGGACGCGAAGTGAAGTGCTACACCGAAGACGACGTAGCCCAATACCTGCTCGGGCTGCCTGACGGGACGCGTGTGGCAATCGCCGCACCGCTGGTACTGCAATCCGGGCAGGGGATCATCGAACGGCTGACGCTCCTGCTGGGCGAAGGTGTGCTGCGCGTCCACGTCCATGGCGAAACGCTGCCGATCGAGGATTTTCTACCCCAAATCGACGAGAAGACCACCCCCGAGGAGATCTCCGTCGTACTGGATCGAATCAAGGTATCCCGGGATGGGGACCTTCCGACCCGTCTGCGCGATTCGGCCGCACGGGCCTTCTCCTACGGCAACGGCATCTGCCGGATCATCACCGGAGAACAGACCGCCGAATTTTCGTCACGTTTCGAAGCCGACGGCATCGAATTCGAACCGCCGACCGAACATCTTTTCAGTTTCAATAACCCGCTGGGTGCCTGTCCCACCTGCGAAGGATATGGCAAGATCGTCGGTATCGACGAGGATCTGGTCATCCCCGACAAACGCAAAACCATCTACGAAGGGGCAATCGCCTGCTGGCGCGGCGAAACGATGCAGACCTGGAAAGACGAACTGGTAAATAACGCCTACCGGTTCGACTTTCCGATCCATACGCCCTATTTCAAGCTGACCCCCGAACAGAAACTGCTGTTGTGGCGCGGCAACGAATATTTCCACGGATTGAACGACTTTTTCGCCTACCTCGACAGCGAGCGTTACAAGATCCAGTTCCGGGTCATGAAGGCGCGTTATACGGGTAAGACGACCTGTCCCGACTGCGGTGGTTCGCGACTGCGCAAGGAGGCTCTCTACGTGCGGGTAGGAGGAAAGACCATCACCGATCTGGTGGCCATGGATGTCGATTCGCTGATCCGCTTCTTCGACGGACTCGAACTGGATGCCCACGACACCGCTACCGCTACACGTATCCTGACCGAGATCCGCACCCGCCTGCAATACCTCTCGGACGTAGGACTGGGGTATCTGACGCTTGACCGGCTCAGTTCGACCCTTTCGGGTGGTGAGAGCCAGCGCATCAATCTCTCCACGTCACTGGGCAGCAACCTGGTCGGATCGCTCTACATTCTCGACGAGCCCTCGATCGGACTCCACCCGCGTGATACGCACCGCCTGATCGGCGTGCTCGAGCAGCTGCGCAATATCGGCAACACGGTGATCGTGGTCGAACACGAGGAGGAGGTTATCCGGGCAGCCGACTGGATCGTGGACATCGGGCCGGGAGCGGGGTATAACGGCGGCGAGGTCGTCTTCAGCGGCACACTGCTCGAACTGTTCACGTGCGGCCAGAGCCTTACGGCCGACTATCTGACCGGACGGCGCCGGATCGCCATGCCCACCTCGCGACGCAGCCCGTCGAGTTGGATCACCATCAAGGGAGCCCGTCAGAACAACCTGAAAAACATCGACGTACGCATTCCGCTCGGCGTAATGACTTGCATCACGGGAGTCAGCGGAAGCGGCAAATCGTCGCTCACCAAAGAGATCCTATACCCGGCACTCAGACGCCTGCTCTTCGATACGGGCCTGAAACCGGGCGACTTCGACGCCATCGAAGGGGATGTCGGACTGCTGAAATCGGTCGAGATGATCGACCAGAACCCGATCGGGAAGTCCTCCCGCTCGAATCCGGTAACCTACATCAAGGCCTACGACGAGATCCGCAAGCTCTACTCGGATCAGCCCTATGCCAAAAACAACGGTCTCACCCCGTCGCACTTCTCATTCAACATCGCCGGCGGGCGGTGCGAAGAGTGTCTGGGCGAGGGTGTAATCAAAGTCAGCATGCAGTTCATGGCCGACGTAGAGTTGGTTTGCGATGCCTGCGGCGGCAAACGCTTCAAGGACGAAGTGCTGGAAGTGCGTTATCGGGAGAAATCCATCTACGATATTCTGGAGATGACCGTGGACGATGCGATCGCCTTCTTTGGTGAAGACAAGAAGAACGCGACCTGCAAACGCATTATCGAACGCCTGCGCCCCCTGCAGGAGGTCGGTTTGGGCTACGTCAAACTCGGACAGTCCTCCTCGACCCTTTCAGGCGGCGAGAGCCAACGCGTCAAACTGGCCTCGTTCCTGACCCGGGAGAGTTCCGAAGGGAACATGATGTTCATCTTCGACGAGCCGACTACGGGACTTCACTTCCACGATATCAACAAACTGCTCGACGCATTCAATGCCCTGATCGCCAGAGGACACACGGTCGTAATCGTGGAACACAACATGGAGGTCATCAAATGTGCCGACTGGGTCGTGGACCTCGGACCCGAAGCGGGCGACCGGGGTGGAGAAGTTGTCTTCGAGGGGACTCCGGACGATCTGGTCAAATGCCCCGGAAGTTATACGGGACGCTACCTTGCACAGAGAGAAAATCATGCAGAATAAAACAGAATTCACCACCTATACACTGTCCAATGGGATTCGGGGCATCCACCGCCAGGTCAAAGGAAGCGTCACGCACTGCGCCCTGGTAGTCAACGCCGGCTGCCGGGACGAGCTGAAAAACGAATTCGGCCTGGCCCATTTCACCGAACACGCCCTCTTCAAAGGGACCGAACACCGCAAGGCCTATCAGGTGAACTGCCGGCTGGAGAATCTGGGCGGCGAGCTGAACGCCTTCACCACCAAGGAGGATACGACCATCCACGCCACGACCCTGCGCGGCGACTTTGCCAAGTCCGTCGAGCTGATCGCCGACGTTGCGTTCCACTCGACCTTCCCGGACCGGGAACTCGACAAGGAGCGGGAGGTGATCTTTGACGAGATCAACACCTACAAGGATTCGCCCGCCGAGCAGATCTACGACACCTTCGAGGATATGCTCTTCGAGGGGTCGGAACTGGGGCACAACATTCTGGGACGCAAATCGACCCTTGCACGGTTCAACCACCAGTCGATACGCGATTTTGTCGGCCGCACCTACACGACCGACCAGATGGTCTTCTCGTCGATCGGCAACCTGTCGGCCAAAAGCGTCGAGGCAATTGCGACCCGCTACCTGGCCGATGCACCCGCCTCGACCCGCAGTTTTTCGCGACAGGCTCCCGCCCAAACGGCTCCGTTCGACCGCAGTCTCTCGAAACACACCTATCAGGCTCACTGTATTCTCGGAGCGCGGGCAATGGGAATCAACGACGCGCAGCGTCTGCCGCTCGCCCTGTTGGTCAACATACTGGGCGGCCCGTCGGCCAACTCGCTGCTGAATATTCTCGTACGCGAAAAGAACGGTCTCTCCTACAACGTGGAGGCAAACTATACCCCCTACAGCGACAGCGGCATCGTGGCCATCTATTTCAGTTGCGACCACGACAATACGGGGCAGTGCATCGAACTGATCGAAGAACAGCTCCGCAAATTGCGGACAGAGCCCATCACGGCCCGCCGCCTCTCGATGGCAAAAAAGCAGTTCACGGCCCAACTCGCCATCTCGATGGAGAGCAACGAGGGGTATATGCTGGGAGTGGGGAAGAGTTTTCTGGCCCACGAAAAGATCGATACCATGGAAGAGGTCTACCGCAAAATCGAAGCGCTCACGGCCCGTGAGTTGACCGACGTCGCCGCTGAAGTTTTCGCCTCAACCTCCCGACTGATTTACCGATAATACGCTGTTAAACAATAAAATAGATGGATGCACTCGAACAATACATACACACGCACACCTCGCCCGAAGAGGAGTTGCTGAAAGAACTCGACCGCCAGACCCATCTGAAGGTCGTACAACCCCGTATGCTTTCGGGCCATATCCAGGGTAAGCTGCTGGAGATGGTGGTACGGATGGTGCGTCCGCGCCACATCCTCGAGATCGGCACCTTCACCGGCTATTCGGCCCTCTGTATGGCCGCTGGACTGGATGAAGAGGGACGACTCGACACGATCGAGGTGGATGACGAGCTGGAAGGTATTGCCACCTCGTTTTTCAAACGCAGCGCCCACGGCCACAAGATCCGCCACCACGTCGGATCGGCCCTCAAGATCGCCCCGAAGCTCGGTACGGAATTCGATCTGGTCTTTATCGACGGTGACAAACGGGAGTATCCAGACTACTACCGGATGCTGATGGGGGATCAGGATGGACGGTCGCTGGTACACAGCGGCTCATTCCTGCTGACCGACAACATCCTCTGGTACGGGAAAGTGGTGCAGCCCGTCGCACACGGCGACCGACACACCCAACAGATCCTCGAATTCAACCGCATGGTGAGCGAGGACCCGCGCGTGGAGAACGTTATCATCCCCATCCGCGACGGTCTGAACCTGATCCGCGTCAAATAACCGCAGCATCCGCAGAAAGCGGGGCCGGGAAAACACCGAACAACAAACTATCTCTGCCCAATACGATTCTAAGAATATGGAACTATCCGAACTGCAAAGACGTGTGGACGAGTGGATCCACCAATACGGGGTTCGCTATTTCAGTGAACTGACCAATATGGCCGTCCTGACCGAAGAGGTAGGGGAGTTGGCCCGCATCATGGCCCGCAAATACGGCGACCAATCCTTCAAGGAGGGCGAAAAGTGCAATCTGGCCGACGAGATGGCCGACGTGCTGTGGGTACTGGTCTGCCTGGCCAACCAGACGGGCGTGGATCTTACGCAGGCCGTCGAGGAGAACTTCGCCAAAAAGAGCAGCCGCGACAAGGAGCGCCACAAGAATAATCCCAAATTATAAACAGACCTGCCATGTTGGAATCAGCGTTTGTATCAAAATGGAGAAACCCTCTCGCAAATATCGCGAGAGGGTTTCTTTCTTATCCAAAAAAGAACTAATTGATCGGGGGAACAGCACCGGCTGCCAGCGACGCGACGGCCGAACCGTGAATCTGCAACACGTACTGCTCGATGCCACTGAGGATCATCTGCAATCCGATAGCCGCAACGATCAGGGCAATAATCCGAATCAAAGGCATCATCATGTTGAACTTCACCAGTATCTTGCCGATCCGCCCGGCATTGCGCATAATCACCCAGTTCAACAACAGCGCCGTAACCACCGCCGCAATGGTCATCCAGCGTCCATAGACGGCCGGCATCGTTACTACGGCCGTAATGGTGGCCGGTCCGGCAATCATCGGGATTGCGATCGGAACGGTAACGATGTCCTCGATGCGGGTATTTTTGTCAATGGTCAGGAAGGCACCTTTCTGCAAGCCGACAAAACCGTTATAGAACAGGACGACACCGCACGTTATCTGGAAAGCGTATATCTTCAGATTGAAGAGGTAACCCAAGATTGCCTCGCCGAGAAACAGGAAGAGCAACAAGACCCAGATGGCCGTAATGGAGGCCTTGTCGACAATCCTATGCAGTTCGGGGCGGGAGTAGTTCTCCTGTAGTGAAAAAACCACGAAAACCTTTTGAATGGGGTTTATCAACGCCAGGAAGGTAAAAAAAGCCCCGAAAAACAATTTGAGTTCCATATTCTAAATCAATCCATTAATGAACGATCGCGAGCAGCGAGAGTATCGAAACCACCACCCAGAGGCAAATGCCCAGGATCAGGGGCTTGAACCCGACCGACTTGATCTTGTCCAGCGAAAGCCCTGCGCCGATCAAAAAGAGCGTCACCACCAGCAAGGCTTTCGAAATGTCGGCAATAGCCGGCGCTACCGAGGCAGCAAATGCAGTGCCGAACGCTCCGGCCAGAGGCAGATAGCTGTTGATCAACATGGCCACGATGAAGAAACCGATGAACCAGGGGATGCTGATCTTCTTGCCCTTGCTCTTGAACAGGAAGGCCGACAGGAGCGACACGGGAATGATCCACAGTGCACGGGCAAGTTTTACGGTGGTTGCTACCTGCAACGCCTCCTCTCCGTAAGCCGAGGCTGCCCCGACCACGGAACTGGTATCGTGAATGGCGATGGCACTCCACATGCCGAACTGATGCTGTGTAAGTCCCAGCAAATGCCCTACGAACGGGAAGATAATCAAGGCCAACGAATTAAGCAGGAAAATCACACCCAGCGAGACCGAAATCTCCTTTTCGGAGGCATCCACGGCCGGAGCTACCGCCGCGATGGCACTACCGCCGCAGATAGCCGTACCCGATCCGATCAGGTGGGAGGACTTACGGGGCATACGGAACCATCCCCCCAAAATGAAAGCCAACACCAATACCGTGGTAATCGAGGCGATCGTCAACCAGAGACCTTCCCGCCCGACATGCAGCGCACTGTGAATATTCATGCCGAATCCCAGTCCGACCACCGAGACCTTCAACAGGATGTTGGTCGCCTTGTGATTGAGCTTCGCAAAAGGATGCCCCAAAAAGAGCGTAAAAAGAAATCCGCCGACCAAGGCGATGGGGGCGGAGACATAAGGAGTGGCACAAAGTACCAAAGCCAGCAGAAAGCCTACTTTGACAAGAGCGTTTTTCTGGGTAGATTTCATTTTTATCAATATTGGATTTATCGTTTACGGAGGACAAAACTACGACATCCGTCGATAAAAAACCAATATATAAAAGTATTTGGCTATAACTTAATATTATGACGACTCAAGCAGTACTGCTTGAACAACTCGACAAGTCGTCCGTGCTGGCCGTGCATAGCAACGAAACTGAAACGCCGACGCACCTCAAAGCCTTCGATTTCAACCACCCGCAACTTGTTCTGGGTCAATTCATCGAGAATCGCCTGCACTGAAAGAAATGCAAAGGCCCCCGAATGATAGAGGTAGCGCTTGATCCCTTCGGTGCTTCCCAACTGCATCTCGATGTGCATCATTTGCAGGGAGAACCCTTTTGCGGCCAATGCCTCTTCCAATACATCGAGCGTTCCCGAGCCGGCCTCGCGAATCACCAGCGGAAGTTGTCGGAGTTTTTCCAATGTCGTCTCATCATCCCGGAAGGCCGAATTCGAGGCCGAGGTCACCAACACCAGCTCATCGTCCATAAAAGGCTCATAGTGCAGCGAATGACGCGAGGCCTTGCCTTCGATGAGTCCGAAATCGAGCCGCTTGCCGGCGATCTGCTCCTCGATCCGCTCCGTATTCCCGGAAAACAGTTCCAACCGGATCTCCGGATAGCGGCGTTTGAACGAAGCCAGAATTCCAGGCAACAAATACTGTGCGATCGTCGTACTGGCACCCAGGCGGATCTCACCGCAGAACCGTTTTTCCTCCTCGGCAAAGGCATCGTTCAGGTTCCCGTACAGGTCCAGAATCCGGTTGGCATAGTCGAGCAGCCACTCCCCATGGCGGGTCAGTGAAATCGCACCGTTCCCCCGCAAAAAGAGCGAAACGCCCAACTGCCGCTCCAACTCGCTGATATGACGCGTGACGGCCGGTTGCGAAATGAGCAACTCACCCGCCGCCTTGGTAAAACTCAGCCGGTCGGCCACCGTCTTAAAAACCCTCAATCTGAAATCGGTAATCATTGTTCGATAAGTTAACTTCTCGGGGAGGGCTAAAGCCCGCCGCAGAAACGGCTCCCATTGGGTTGACAAATCCGTTCCAGCCATAAATGTACGCTATTTTTTCACATTCTGTTGCGGCGGCAAAGAAAAAAAGACGAAACGAGCGCCGGACGAAGGGATGAGCCCGCGTCACCCACACCCCACAGAGAGGACAAAACCCGTCTCAAAAGGTCTTCGCATCGTTTTCATCCCTCCTGGAGCCCCTTCCAGCCACGTTTTTTTTGGTCGATTAGGACCCGATTTTGGGCTATTTGTCCTTCACACAATATTTTTTTAGGATATTATATACGAATTGTTGAGTATATTCACTATGTCAATGTTCGGAGTCGATCCGGAAAGGTGTTTTTCAGGATCATCCGGGGCAACGACACAAATGGTTCCATCTTAATTTATCGCGTATGAAAAAACTTTATTGACAGCATGGGTACTCGCATGTACCCTTGTCGGAGGAATCTCCTGCAATGATTCGGAGGAGGATGTCGTAAGGACAACCATTATGCTTGACGCAACGGAATTTTCGTTGGAAGTAGGCCAAACCCGTACGCTTGAAGTGACCGTAACACCCGATACGGAGGGTGTGACGATCGAATGGAATTCTTCGAACCCCTCGGTAGCTACCGTACAAGAGGGGGTCGTTACGGCCGTAGCAGTCGGCGATGCGACCATTACGGCCAATGTAGGCGAAGCTCAAGCCAGTTGTCAGGTAACCGTAACGGCTCAATCCGATGTTCCGGTAAACTCGGTGACTCTTGACAAAAACGCCCTGGAAATGCAGATAGGGGAGCAGGAACAGCTGACAGCCACAGTCGAACCGGACAATGCGACCGATCCCACGGTAACATGGAGCAGCTCCGACAACACGATCGCCACAGTCGATAACGGTCTGGTAACGGCCATAGCATCAGGAACGGCTACGATTACGGCTCAGGCCGGCAATCAAAAGGCTACATGCGAAGTGTCGGTACTCGCTCCGAGCGCTCCCAAAATCGGAGACTACTTCTACTCCGACGGCACATGGAGCGACGGAGGTCTGATCAGCATCGACAAAGACGGTCTCAATGCCCAGTGGGCGGCAGAGAAACCCGCTCCGATCGAGGGCAAGACGGTGATCGGAATCGTCTGCCAAACCGATCCCGACCGCATCGCGGCGAGCGAAAAGGAGAATGGATTTACGCACGGGTATGTAATGGCCACCAAACTGGCGCACGGTCTCGATAAAAACACAACCTGGTACTCCAGTGACTACAACTTCGAATGCCTCGGAGCGACGAACCTATCCAGCACGGCCTACCAACAGGTATGCGGCTATACCGACCTGCAGACCGTATTGGCCGAATATCCCGGCGAAGAGATAACGCAATGCCCGGCTTTCGACTGGACGGCCGTAACCGGATTCGGAGTAGAGGCCCCTGCCTCGACCAGCGGATGGTTCGTTCCCAGCATGGGACAACTGTGGGACATCGCAGCCAATTTCGGAGGTCAAGAAGTCGCAGAGATTCTGCAAGGATGGCAGACACAGGACAACAACATCATGTGGGGATACGCCGAAGAGACGGTCAGCTACGATGTGATCGCCAAATTCAACGAATCGATGGCCAAGGTTCCGGCCGACCAGAAAGAGGAATTCGCCGTGTTGGAACATGAACAGACCTACCAGACCTGCTCGGTATGGAGTTCCACTCCCAACTCGAACTCCGAAACAGCCAACGTAATCCGTTTCGGTACGAAATCCATCGAACTCGGTGCCGAATACGTGGACTACGATGCCGTGGTTCGTCCGATTCTGGCCTTCTGATCCAGATAGGCCTCGATACAGCAGGCGATCGGCACACCCCTTTCCGGCGTTGTGCCGATCGCTTTTTAATTTTCCTCCCGAAGTTCCGACACGCCCCTGTAACCCAGGATATACGGCCGTTCCCCGAGCACCCCGGCAGAGGTTGTATTGTCAAAAGAGCGGACGAAGAACACGAACTCTCCGGAGATGCCTCGATTTTCTGCGTTCATTGTTCTTTTCGGAAGCTCTTTTCGTCGTTTTCCTCCCGAAAAATTGGTTTTTCCAAGGAAATTTGCGTAATTTTGACGACTCTTGTAAATACAACCTTCTAAAAGGACCACATGATTTATGAATAAGCTTATTTCAATCGACGAAGCCGTATCCAAAATCAAGGACGGCATGACCCTCATGATCGGAGGATTCCTGGCCAACGGAACTCCCAACAAAATCGTGGACGCCCTGGCACAATCCGGCGTAAAGGACTTGACGATCATCTGCAACGATACGGCTTTCCCCGACCGAGGTATCGGGAAGCTCGTTGTAAATAAGCAGGTAAAGAAACTCTATACTTCACACATCGGTACCAACCCCGCAACGGGCGAGCAGTACAACAAGGGCGAACTGGAGATCGAGTTCTGCCCGCAGGGTACCCTTGCCGAGCGGGTTCGTGCGGCAGGCAACGGCCTTGGCGGCGTTCTGACGACCACCGGCCTGGGAACCATCGTAGCCGAAGGTAAACAGGTCATCAACATCGACGGTAAGGATTATCTGCTCGAGAAACCGCTCCATGCGGATGTTGCCCTGATCCGCGCCAGCCGCGGCGACAAGTCGGGTAACCTCGTCTATCGCGGTACGTCGCAGAACTTCAACCCGCTCATGGCAACGGCAGCCGACCTGGTAATCGCCGAGATCGCCGACATGAAGGAGGTGGGCGAGATCGCACCCGAAGAGGTACACACGCCGGCTATCTTCGTCGATTTCATCGTCGCCGAATAACTCCATTGAACCAAGTATAAAAAAGCATAAAACTGAAGAATATTATGAAATCAATGATTCGTTTGAGAATGAGTGCACACGACGCTCATTACGGTGGTAATCTGGTGGACGGCGCACGTATGCTGGGTCTTTTCGGCGACGTGGCAACGGAACTGCTGATCATGCACGACGGTGACGAAGGTCTTTTCGCCGGCTATGACAACGTAGAGTTCCTGGCCCCCGTCTATGCCGGAGACTACATCGAGGCCGTAGGCGAGATCGTCAAAGTGGGTAACTCTTCGCGCAAGATGGTTTTCGAGGCACGCAAAGTGATCGCTCCCCGCACGGATATTTCCGATTCGGCTGCCGACGTTCTGAAAGAGCCGATCGTCGTATGCCGCGCCAGCGGAACCTGCGTAGTTAAGAAGGAGAACCAGCGAATCAAACATTAATAATATAAAACGAGTACAGCCATGGAAAAACTCATTATCACTGCGGCGATCTGCGGCGCTGAGGTTTTGAAAGAGCACAACCCGGCAGTTCCCTATACTGTCGAGGAGTGTGTGCGCGAGGCAAAATCGGCTTACGATGCAGGAGCCAGCATTATCCACCTGCACGTACGTGAGGACGACGGTACGCCGACCCAGGACAAGGCCCGTTTCAAAGTGATTATCGACGCGATCCGCGAGGCTTGCCCCGAGGTTATTATCCAGCCTTCGACGGGCGGAGCTGTCGGCATGACCGATGACGAGCGCCTGCAGCCGACCGAACTCAATCCCGAAATGGCCACACTGGACTGCGGAACGCTGAACTTCGGTGGCGACGAGGTCTTCTTCAATACCGAGAACACCATTAAATATTTCGGCGACCGGATGATCGAGCGCGGCATCAAGCCTGAACTCGAGGTGTTCGACAAGAGCATGATCGAGATGGCGCTGCGCATGCACAAGAAGGGACACATCAAGAGCCCGATGCACTTCGACTTCGTCATGGGCGTAAACGGCGGTATCGGCGGCGAATTGCGTGATTTCGTCTTCCTGCGCGGCAGCATTCCTTCGGATGCAACCTATACGGTTGCCGGTATCGGCCGCTATGAATTCCCGCTCGCTATGGCGGCTATCATCGACGGTGGCCACGTACGCGTCGGCTTCGAGGATAATGTCTATCTGTCGAAGGGCGTGCTGGCCAAATCAAACGGCGAACTGGTCGAGAAGGTCGTACGCATGGCCAAGGAGATGGGACGTGAGATCGCGACCCCGGCCGAGGCACGTGCCATTCTGGGCCTCAAACCTTTGAAATAAACAATAATCACATAACTATTAAAACACACACAACCATGAAAAAAGGCAATAAATACGGTACCCACCGAGTAATCGAACCCAAAGGCGTTCTGCCGCAGCCGGCGAACAAAGTGGACAACAATATGGACGAGATCTACGACAACGAGATCCTGATCGACGTTCAGACCCTTAACATCGACTCCGCAAGCTTCACCCAGATCGAGGAGCAGGCTGGCGGCGACAAGGAGAAGATCGCTCAGATCATGCTGGATATCGTTGCAAAACAGGGTAAGCACCGCAACCCGGTAACCGGTTCGGGCGGTATGCTGCTCGGTACGGTAGAGAAGATCGGTGACGCGCTGATCGGCAAAACCGACCTGAAAGTAGGCGACAAGATCGCAACGCTCGTATCGCTGTCGCTGACCCCGCTGCGCATCGACAAGATCAAGGAGATCCGTCCGGAGATCGACCAGGTAGACATCGACGGTAAGGCAATCTTGTTCGAGAGCGGTATCTATGCCAAGATTCCGAGCGATATGCCCGAGAACCTGGCTCTGTCGGCACTCGACGTTGCAGGTGCTCCGGCCCAGACCGCAAAACTCGTAAAACCGGGCGATACGGTACTGATCATCGGTGCAGGTGGTAAATCGGGTATGCTCTGCTGCTACGAGGCAAAGAAACGTGCCGGTGTAACGGGTAAGGTAATCGGTATCACGCACTCGCCGAAGAGCACCGAGCGTCTGCAGAAACTCGGCTTCTGCGACTATGTATTCGCAGCCGATGCAACGCAGCCGGTTCCCGTTATGGAGAAGATCTCCGAGCTGACGAACGGTCAGATGGCCGACATCACGATCAACAACGTGAACATTCCCGACACGGAGATGACGAGCATCCTGTGCACCAAAGATACGGGTATCGTATACTTCTTCTCGATGGCTACCAGCTTCACCAAAGCGGCTCTGGGCGCAGAGGGTGTCGGCAGCGACGTTACGATGATCGTAGGTAACGGCTACACGAAGGGCCACGCCGAGATCACGCTCCAGGAGTTGCGCGAGAACGAAGAACTCCGCAAAATCTTTACGGAACTTTACGCATAATCAGCGATGGGAGAGAGCAGAAGAAAACAGTATTTTCCGAACGTATCCGACGCTGATTGGAACAACTGGAAATGGCAGGTTGCCAACCGTATCGAGACGGTTGAAGAGCTGAAGAAATACATCACGCTGCAACCCGGCGAGGAGGAGGCGATCCGCGAGTCCCTCAAGACGATCCGTATGGCCATCACGCCGTACTACCTGAGTTTGATCGACAACAACGATCCCAACAGCCCGATCCGCAAACAGGCTGTCCCCTCGATCAACGAGTTGCACAAATCGGAGGCCGATCTGGACGACCCTCTGCATGAGGATTCCGATTCGCCGGTTCCGGGTCTGACTCACCGTTACCCCGACCGTGTGCTGTTCCTCATCACGGATATGTGCTCCATGTACTGCCGTCACTGCACCCGTCGTCGTTTCGCTGGCCAGCACGATGCTGCCGTACCGATGGAGCGTATCGACAAGTGCATCGACTACATCGCACGCACGCCGCAGGTTCGCGACGTATTGCTGTCGGGTGGTGATGCCCTGCTGGTTTCGGACAGCACGCTGGAGTATATCATCCAGAAACTGCGCGCTATTCCGCACGTGGAGATCATCCGTATCGGAACCCGCACCCCGGTGGTTATGCCGCAGCGTATCACGCCCGAGCTGGTTAACATGCTGAAGAAATACCACCCGATCTGGCTCAACACGCACTTCAACCACTCGGACGAGGTGACCGAAGAGTCCCGTCAGGCTTGTGCACGTCTGGCCGATGCAGGTATTCCGCTGGGTAACCAGTCGGTTCTGCTGCGCGGTGTAAACGACTGCCCGCACATCATGAAGGAGTTGGTACACAACCTGGTAAAGATGCGTGTGCGTCCCTACTACATCTATCAGTGCGACCTGAGCACCGGTATCGAGCACTTCCGTACTCCGGTTTCGAAGGGTATCGAGATCATCGAGAACCTGCGCGGACATACGTCGGGTTATGCCGTACCGACCTTCGTGGTAGATGCTCCGGGTGGCGGTGGCAAGATCCCCGTAGCTCCGAACTATGTAATCTCCGAGTCGCCCAAACGCGTAATTCTGCGTAACTACGAGGGTGTGATCACCACCTATACGCAGCCTCAGGATTACAAGGACGAGTGCCATTGCCCGACCTGCCGCCAGAACAAAGAGGGTGTTGCCTCGCTGTTGGACGGTAAGCAGCTGTCGCTCGAGCCGAAAGATCTGAGCCGCAACAAACGTAACAAACACGAATAATTAACGTAGGAGGAGTGCTCCAGCTTACGTTGGAGCACTCCTTTACATAACAACATGGAGTCGTTTGACGCACAAGCGATTCCACATAAGAAAAAATTGAAATCGTCGAACCCGGAAAGATTCGGCGATTCCGTGTGAAACACCGTTCCGGAATTTACGAACCTTGTTATTTGTCATGTCCTTTATCGAAGAGATAGCCGACTACCGCAGCGTTTCGATCGTAGGGCTGGCCAAAAACGCCGGCAAGACCGAAACGTTGAACTATATTCTCAAGAAGGTGCATGATGGAGGCAAGCGACTGGCAGTCACCTCGATCGGTATCGACGGAGAGAGTCAGGACCAGGTAACCCAGACGGCCAAACCGGAGATAGAGATCTACGAGGGGATGATTTTCGTCACCTCCGAGAAGCACTATCGCGAGAAACGTCTGATCGCCGAGGTGTTGGATGTGGACTCGCAACAAACCTCGCTGGGACGTCTGGTAACAGCACGGGCCATCACATCGGGCAAGGTAATTCTTTCCGGTCCGGCCAGTACGTACGGACTGCGCGACTACATCGAAAAGATGAAGCGCTGGCAGGTCGATACGACCTTCATCGACGGGGCGTTGTCGCGTCTCAGTCTGGGGTCGCCGGCCGTCACGGAGGCGATGGTGCTGGCAACGGGTGCCGCCGTATCGCGGAATATTGCAGAGTTGGTCAAACGGACCAAATACATGTATGATCTGACCCAGTCGGAGGCCGTCAATCCGGCCCTGGCAGAACGGCTCGCCGGTATCGAAACGGGAGTTTGGGGTATCGACCCGCAAGGGGAGGCGCATGATCTGCGGATCCCTTCGGTGCTGATGCTGGAGAATCACAAAGAGGAGTTGTTCCGTTACGGCCATACGATTTTCGTGGCGGGAATCGTAACGGACAAACTACTGCAATACCTGCGCGTACAGAAGCAGGCCAAGGAGATCGTACTGATCGCCAAAGATTTTACGCGCATTTTCGCCTCACCGGAGGTCTATTACGCTTTCCTGAAGAAGGGAGCCCGCATCCGAGTGGTTTGGCGCAACAAACTGCTGGGTATCACGATTAACCCGACCTCGCCGGAAGGGTATCGGATGAACCCGGAAGAATTGAAAGAGAATTTGGAGTCCGCACTGCGGATTCCCGTATATAATGTAAGGCAATGCAATTGAGAGAGGCCATACGCACGATTGGGGGAGTTCGATTCATGATCGACCGACTGGATATCCGGTCCGGTTTGTCGCGCAGTATCCTCTACGAAACGCCTTATATGCAGGACGACCGGCTGATTCGGGAGGAGCTGGAGCGAATTGAATTCTTCCGCACGCTGTTGTGCGACGAGAAGTACGCAGAAGGAATTGAGTCCCTGCGAATCAAACTGGATCGGCTGAAAGACATACGCAACACGATTGCCGCGTTGCAGGGAAAACATACGCTGGACGACATTCAGCTCTTCGAGATCAAGGGGTTGGCCCTGCTTGGCGAAGAGATCAACGAACTGCTCGCCCAGTTGAAAATAGACATACTGGAGACCGTTTCACTCAAGGCGGTGGTCGGAATTCTCGACCCTGACAAGAACCGGATTCCCAGTTTTTATATTTACGACAGCTATTCGGCTGAGTTGGCCTCCCTGCGCAAGGAGCTCAAAAAGAGCAAGGCAGACGAAGCCGAACATGAAAAGATATATGTCCGATGCGAAGCGCTCGAAGAGAAGATCCGCACGGATCTCTGTCTCGAATTGCGTCCCTACAGCCAGGGTATGCTGCGCGCCTCGGAGGTGCTGGCCCATCTGGACATTCTGCTGGCCAAGGCACAACAGGCTCTCGATATGGGTTTATGCAAGCCCTCGATCGACACACACACGATCGGCTACCGGGGACTCTTCAATCCGGAGATCCGAGAGGCGTTGGCCTGCGACGGCAAGAGTTTCCAGGCCGTAGATATTGATATCGAGAAACGCCCCGTACTGATCACCGGCGCAAACATGACCGGCAAATCGGTCGTTCTGAAGACCGTGGCACTGGCTCAGGCCCTGTTTCAGTTCGGCTTCTACGTCCCGGCAGCCGAAGCCCGGATTGTGGTGGTAGAGGATATACTCGTCTCGATGGGAGACGATCAGGATGCCCTGAAGGGTCTCTCTTCGTTCGCCGCCGAGATGGGCAAGATCGACCGGATCGTCCGAGAGGTGAAGCTCGGCAAGAATGTGCTGGTTCTGGTGGACGAACCGGCGCGGACGACCAATCCGACTGAAGGCAAGGCGCTCGTAAACGCCTTGTTGGAGTTGCTGGACGAATACCGCATCTATGCACTGCTGACAACCCATTACAGCGGTATCCGTACGTCGGGTCGCAAACTCCGCGTAAAGGGTATTCCGGATGATCTCAAAAGCGGGATCTCGGGCAACGACATCAACCGGCTGATCGACTATTCGCTCATCGAAGATACGGGCGAAGAGGTGCCTCACGAAGCGGTCCGCATCGCACGGATGCTGGGCGTGGACGAGGATCTGCTCGGCCGCACAGAAAAGTATCTCATGTAACATTTACTTCAAATATGCAAAACAGTAGCAAGTTAGGTCTTGATTTTGGAAAGGTGGAATCCGCCAAAGCGGTATCGAAGAAGATCGCGGCGGACGTCCAACAATTTGTAGATCGCTATACGACGGTTGCCGTCGAGAGAACACTGTGTCGTCTGATCGGAATCGACGGCGTGGATGAGAACGCTGTCCCGCTGCCCAACGTGGTGGTCGATGAGGTCAAGGAGAAGGGTGCTCTCGGAGAGGGTGTCCTGTTCTTCATCGGCAATGCGATGATAGAGACCGGTCTCTCGCCGCAGCAGATCGCCGAAAAGGTGGCAACCGGAGAGTTGGATCTGACCAAATTGCCCGTTCATCCCGTAGAGAAGATTCAGGAGACCCTGCAGCCCGCAATCGACGCCTGCATCGAGCGGATCAATGCCCGCAAAGCCCGTCGCGCCCACTATCTGGAGACGCTGGGCGAAGGCTCCAAACCGTATCTGTACGTAATTGTCGCTACGGGTAACATCTACGAGGATGTGGTACAGGCACAGGCGGCAGCCCGTCAGGGTGCCGATATCATCGCCGTGATCCGTACCACGGGACAGAGCTTGCTCGACTACGTGCCCTACGGCGCTACGACCGAGGGATTCGGCGGTACGTTCGCTACGCAGGAGAACTTCCGCATCATGCGTAAGGCGCTGGACGAAGTGGGCGAGGAGGTCGGCCGCTACATCCGTCTTTGCAACTACTGTTCCGGTCTCTGTATGCCGGAAATCGCAGCCATGGGTGCGTTGGAGGGACTCGACGTCATGCTCAACGACGCACTCTACGGAATCCTGTTCCGCGACATCAACATGCAGCGTACGCTCGTCGACCAGTTCATGTCGCGTGTAATCAACGGATTCGCCGGTGTGATCATCAACACGGGTGAGGACAACTACCTGACCACGGCCGATGCCGTCGAGCAGGCCCACACCGTGCTGGCTTCCGACCTGATCAACGAGCAGCTGGCGCTGATCGCCGGTCTGCCGGAGGAGCAGATGGGTCTGGGACACGCCTTCGAGATGGATCCGATGCTGGAGAACGGCTTCCTGTTCGAGTTGGCTCAGGCACAGATGACGCGCGAAATCTTCCCGAAGGCTACGTTGAAATATATGCCGCCGACGAAGTTCATGACCGGTAATATCTTCCGGGGACACATCCAGGATGCCCTCTTCAACATGATCGGTATCTGGACCTCGCAGGGTATTCAGCTGCTCGGTATGCCGACCGAGGCAATTCATACGCCGTTCATGTCGGACCGTTACCTCTCGATCGAAAATGCGAAGTACATCTTCAACAACATGAAGAACATCGGCGACGAAGTCGAGTACAAGAAGGACGGTATCATCCAGCGACGGGCACAGGAGGTTCTCGACAAGACCCTCGTACTGTTGCAGAACATCGAGAAGGAGGGCCTCTTCACGGCACTCGAGAAGGGTATCTTCGCCGATATCAAACGTCCGAAGAACGGAGGCAAGGGACTGGCCGGTGTTGTCGAGAAAGGCAACAACTACTACAATCCATTTATTGAAAGAATGCTGTTAAAACGTAAATAAGATGAGCGGAGGATTATATTCGACAGAGAAAGCGGATTTCGACCAGACACTGGATCTGAAAAAGATAAAGCCCTACGGCGACACGATGAACGACGGTAAGACTCAGCTGAGTTTTACCCTTCCGGTCGAGGCCGGCGACGAGGCGATGGAGGCAGCCAAACAGCTGCTCAAGAAGATGGGATTTGAGAATCCTCAGGTTGTCTTCATGAAAGAGCTGACCAAGGGATTCACCTTCTTCAACTGCTACGGCAGCTGCACCCATACGGTTGACTTTACGAACATTCACGTTCCGAAGGTAGAGTCTACCCACTGGGATATGCAGGAGTGCGACGAGTTCATCCGCACCCATATCGGCCGTCCGATCGTTGTGGTAGGTGCCAGCACCGGTACCGATGCCCACACGGTAGGTATCGATGCGATCATGAACATGAAGGGTTTTGCCGGCCACTACGGTCTGGAGCGTTACGAGATGTTCGAGGCGCACAACCTCGGTAGCCAGGTTCTCAACGAGGACTTCATCGCCAAGGCTTTGGAACTGAAAGCCGACGCACTGCTCGTATCGCAGACCGTTACCCAGAAGGATATCCACATCAAGAACATGACCGAACTGGTCGAGATGCTCGAGGCCGAAGGGCTGCGCGACAAGGTGATTCTCGCGTGCGGCGGACCGCGTATCACGCACGAGTTGGCCAAGGAACTGGGTTACGATGCAGGATTCGGCATGAACACCTATGCCGACGACGTGGCATCGTTCGTTGCCCAGGAGATGGATCGCCGCATGAACAAACGATAAACCATAAACAACCAATACCATGGACAAGAATCAAATACGGGAAGTCATCGCCAGACGAGCCGCTCTGGAGCTCAAGGACGGTGATGTAGTCAATCTGGGTATCGGTCTTCCGACCCTTATTCCCAACTACTTATCGAAAGACGTACACGTTGTTCTCCAGTCCGAGAACGGAGTACTGGGGCTCGGTTCCCAACCGGCCGAAGGGGAGGAAGATCCCGAACTGATCGGTGCAGGCGGCGGATACATCACGCTGACCCCCGGAGCCTCTTCGTTCGACAGTGCCACCTCGTTCGGCATCATCCGTGGCGGACACGTCGATGCAACCATTCTGGGTGCGCTGCAGGTCGATGAGAAGGGAGACCTTGCCAACTGGATCATCCCCGGCAAACTCGTTCCGGGTATGGGTGGTGCAATGGACCTGCTGGTCGGCGCCCGCCGCGTGATCCTGGCAATGGAACATACGGCCAAAGGCAACCCGAAGATCATGAAGAAGTGTACGCTGCCGCTGACCGCTGCCGGTCAGGTGAACCTGATCATCACCGAAATGGGCGTGATCGAGGTAACCCCGAAAGGTCTCGTGCTGAAGGAGATCCACCCGGAGTTCACCGTAGAGCAGGTACAGGCCGCTACCGAGGCCCCCCTCATCATATCCGACGATTTAAAACCAATGAGAAGCTAAAATATGGATTTTTCACTCACTAAACAACAGGAACTGTTTCTGCAAATGATTCGCGAATTTGCAGAAAAAGAGGTGAAACCTCTGGCTGCAGAGATCGACGAAACGGAACGTTTCCCGAAGGAAACCGTCGAGAAGATGGCCAAACTCGGTATCATGGGTATTCCGTTCCCGGCAGAATATGGCGGTGCAGGCGGCGACAACATCATGTATTCGATGGCTGTCGAGGAGCTTTCGCGCGTATGCGGCACCACCGGTGTGATCGTATCGGCTCACACGTCGCTCTGCGCGGCTCCGATCTATGAATTCGGAACGCCCGAACAGAAAGAGAAATACCTTACCAAACTGGCAACCGGCGAATGGATCGGTGCATTCGGTCTTACGGAGCCGAACGCCGGTACGGATGCATCGGCACAGCAGACGATGGCCGTCAAGGATGGCGACAACTACATCCTGAACGGTTCAAAGATCTTTATCACCAACGGTGGTGAGGCTCAGGTTTACGTTATCTTCGCCATGACCGACAAGTCGGCCGGCACGCGCGGCATCTCGGCCTTCATCGTAGAGCGTGGCTTCCCCGGATTCTCGATCGGCAAGAAAGAGAAGAAGATGGGTATCCGCGCTTCGGCAACCACGGAGCTGATCTTCGAGAACTGCATCGTTCCGAAGGAGAACCTGCTCGGCCAGGAGGGCAAAGGCTTCGGTATCGCCATGAAAACCCTCGACGGCGGCCGTATCGGAATCGCCGCACAGGCTCTGGGTATCGCACAGGGTGCCATGGACGAGACGGTGAAATACGTGAAAGAGCGTAAACAGTTTGGTCGCTCAATCGGTCAGTTCCAGAACACGCAGTTCCAGTTGGCCGACCTGCAGACCCGAATCCAGGCTGCCCGCCTGCTGGTTCGCTCGGCCGCATTCAAGAAGGATCGCAAATTGCCCTTCTCGGCCGATGCCGCCATGGCAAAACTCTTCGCAGCGGAGACGGCTATGGATATGACTACCAAAGCCGTACAGTTCCACGGAGGATACGGATACACCCGCGAATACCCGGTTGAAAGAATGATGCGCGATGCCAAGATCACCGAGATCTACGAAGGTACCTCCGAGGTACAGCGCATGGTTATTTCCAGTGCTTTATTAAAATAAAGGTTCACAATCATGAAAATAGTAGTTTGCATTAAACAGGTACCGGATACGACGGAGATCAAACTCGATCCGGTGAAGGGAACGATGATCCGCGAGGGTGTTCCCAGCATTATGAACCCCGATGACAAGGGCGGTCTGGAAATGGCCTTGCAGCTCAAGGACAAGTTCGGAGCGGAGGTTACCGTACTGACCATGGGTCCCATGCAGGCCGAGGCTATCCTGCGCGAGGCTTTCGCAATGGGTGCCGACAAGGCGATCCTGCTCTCTGACCGCAAGTTCGCCGGAGCCGACACGTTGGCTACCTCGAACACGCTGGCAGGTGCGCTGCGCGCTCTGGGCTACGACCTGATCATCACCGGCCGCCAGGCTATCGACGGTGATACGGCTCAGGTAGGTCCCCAGATTGCCGAGCACCTCGACCTGCCGCAGGTAACCTATGTAGAGGATCTGCAGTTCGACGGTAAAAAAACTTTCACTGTCCGTAAAGCAACCGAGGATGGCTACCAGATTCTGGAGGTCGATGCACCTTGCGTGCTGACCGTTCTCTCGTCGGCAAACAAGGCCCGCTATATGTCGGTACGCGGCATCGTGGAGGCATTCGACAAACCGATCGAAACGTGGGGATTCGACAACATCACCGTAGACGAGAGCAAGATCGGTCTGAACGGTTCGCCTACGCGCGTGGCCAAGTCGTTCGGCAAGGCCCTCAAAGCAGCCGGCCAGGTTTACGAGGTTGAGCCGACCGAGGCGGTGGATATCATTATCAACAAACTGAAAGAGAAATACATAATCTAAAACAACACCATGGATAAGTCAGCAAGTAAAAACGTATATGTTTTTGTAGAGCAACGCGAAGGTGTTATTCAGAGTGTTGCTTTGGAACTTTTGGGCAAAGCCCGCGAACTGGCCGACGAGCTGGGTGAGCAGGTTTATGCCATTCTGCTGGGCAAAGGAATCTCGGACAAGGCTCAGGAGTGCATCTACTACGGTGCCGATACGGTACTGTGCGTCGACGCGCCGGAGTTGGAGTCCTATGTAACCGAGCCTTATGCACAGGCTATCTGCCAGATCGTGAACCGTTATAATCCGAGCATCCTGCTGATCGGCGCAACGACGATCGGCCGCGACCTGGGTCCGCGTCTGTCGGCTCGTCTGACGACGGGTCTTACGGCCGACTGTACGGGTCTGGCCATCTCGGAGGATCGCAACCTCATGATGACGCGTCCGGCATTCGGCGGTAACCTGATGGCGACGATCGTCTGCAAGGAGCACCGTCCGCAGATGTCGACCGTTCGTCCGGGTGTGATGAAGATCGGTCGCCGCGACACGGAACGTAAAGGTAACATCGAGGCCGTTACGATCGACTTCGACAAGTCCAAGTTCCGGGTTAAACTCCTCAAGACGGTTAAAGAGCAGAAGAATCTGGTCGATATTACCGAAGCAAAGATCCTTGTATCGGGTGGCCGTGGTGTCGGCAACCAGGAGGGATTCGATATGTTGCGTGAGATGGCCAAGACGATTGGCGCCGAGGTATCCTCGTCGCGCGCCATGGTCGATGCAGGCGTGATCTCGCACGACCGTCAGGTCGGTCAAACCGGCAAGACCGTTCGTCCGGACGTTTACTTCGCTTGCGGTATCTCGGGGGCCATCCAGCACCTGGCCGGTATGGAGGAGTCCGAGACGATCATCGCGATCAACAAGGACAAGTTCGCACCGATCTTCCAGGTAGCCGATGTAGGTATCGTCGGCGATGTCAGAAAGGTCATTCCGCTGTTGACCGAGCGTCTGAAGAACCGTTCGAAATAACGGTCTCTTCTACCCATAAGAAAACCTCTTCCGAAGTGTTCCCGACGGAGCCTCGGAAGAGGTTTTTCATGTTATCTTTCAAACCATACCCCCGATTTCCCGAAATATTTGTTATTTTTGGCTCGCAAAATAGGTTGCCTCCCAATCCATCAAGCATCGGGAGCTTCGTAAAAAGGGTATCATGAACAGAACGATCACCGGGAAAGAGGGCATCTTGTCCGAACTCGAGAAACGAGTCAAGGAACAAATACTGGAGCGCAGCAATTACGATCTTCTCAAAAAATTGATCGAAAAAGCCGATACGTTGGATGAGGCGATCAAAATCGCCGAACTCGGGACAACCTACAAACGCACAGGGTTCCATTTCGACAAACGTCTCGAAAAACAAAGCGATACGATCACCTATTTCAAGAAGAACGAGGCCCTCTCCTTTGTCACGGACCCACAGGCGATAACCCACAAGCTCATTATCGGAGACAATTATCCCGCCCTGCTGAATCTGCTCATCGAGTACAAAGGCAGAATCAATGTGATATACATCGACCCTCCATATGGCAAGGACAGTATGGGTGAGTTTGCAGAAACAAATTACGACAACGCCATCACCCGAGACAACCTGCTCTCGATGCTCTATCCACGACTGATGCTGGCACGCCAACTGCTCTCGGACGACGGAGTTATCTTTTGCAGCATAGACGACAAGAATCAAGCATACGTAAAGTGCCTGTTCGACGAGGTGTTCGAGGAGCGGAATTTCATTGCAAATATCATCGTCAACAGGACAAGCGAAATTGCAACGGACAAAACCATACAAAAACACGAGTATTGCCTGTTATACAGCAAAGAGAACTCCAGTACGACCTTATGCGGAGACAAAAGGTATACGACATCGAGGGGAACTGTCGGGAACAGCGACCAGACCATGCCGATCATCACCTTTCCCAAAGGATTGAGATGTTTGAATATTCCCGACGGGACCTACACCCAATCGAGACAGATCCCGGACAGCCGAGAGAACATAGAGATCATCACCCCCTTTGTCGTAAAAAACGGAGTGCTGGCCCAGGACGTACAATTAAAAGCCAGATGGAGAAGTTCGAACGACATGAGAAGATTCTTCGGGAACAACTGCCAACCGACCAAGGCGAAAATAAATGGATTTATCGAAGAGATCTATTTCGACGGAGATCGAATGATGCCGTATATCATAAAAAATATCACGGAAAAGATCAGCACGCTCTATCTGGACAACAACCGCGGTAGTAAATTCGTCGAGGACTTAAATATTCCGTTCGATTTTCCCAAATCCGTTGATTTCATAAAATACATCACCAAACTCTTTGTCGATCAAGGCGGAATCGTTCTCGACTTCTTCTTCGGGAGCGGAACAACCGGACAGGCCGTCTTAGAGATGGGAGATCGGATCCAGTTCATCGGAGTCCAATTGGATGAAGATCTGGACGATGCTCTGAATAAAGCAGCGAAAAAAACGACTATCAAATCCCAGATAGACTTTTGCAACAAAATCGGACGGCCCCACAAACTGTCGGAAATAACCTGTGAGCGGCTTCGTAGAGTAATGACCGGCCGATGTTACGACGGGTCAAATGACTTCGAGTGGATCAAAAAAAACAAACCTTACGGGGGGAATCTGGACGTATACGAGCTGGGCGAAGTCTCTAACTTCGAACATGTCAATGGGAAGACGGCTTTCGACGTAATCGACGAGAGGTTGTACGGGCAAAAACAATTCAAAACCGTCAGAGAAAAGATCGAGTGGGTCTGCAACAACTTCGAGACTACCCAGAAAAGAGTGGAGGAGTAGGCTATGCTGCAAGAAATCATCAACCTCCAACAGTCGGCTGTCGGACGTCTCTTCTCAAAAATGCAGTCCGGTCAGAGGGAGATTACCTTCAAAGCACCGACCGGCAGCGGCAAGACCTACATGATGGCCGACTTCATGAGCCGTGTCATCAGGCAATACCCTCAATACGTATTTCTCGTCTCCTCGCTTTCAAAAGGCGATCTGGCCCGACAGAATTACGAAAAATTCGTCGCTTATAAAGAGCAGAAACAATTTGCCAATCTGAATCCCTACCTGATAAACAGCAATATATCAGGCGAAGAACGACTCTATATCCCCTCCGAGTACAACGTTTATCTCCTTCCCCGCGACCTTTACAAAAAAGGAGGACGCCTCATGCAGGGAGGAATGGTTGCCTTTCTGGAGGAGATGATGTGGAGCAATCGAAAAATCATTCTGATCAAGGACGAATGCCACATCGCAACCAATAACCTGGACAATCTTTCGCAAGACTACTTTACCCAAACGATCAACTTCTCGGCAACACCGAAATTATCCAAAAGGCAATATCCCGATGTCGAGATCAAAAACGAGGAGGCTGAAAACGCCAAACTGATCAAAACCGTTTCGTGGGGCGACGAAAAAGAGTCGATCGCAGATGCTCTCTCCAGATTTGAATGCATCAAAGAGGATTATCGCAACCTCCTGGGGGTAAATCCCTGTTTGATTATCCAAATCTCAAACAAGGACAAGGCGGATGAAGAGCTGAACAACCTCATCATGCCCGCACTGAACACTCGCCCCGATATAAAATGGATGCTTATCGTCGATAAGGAGAACCTTTGTGACACGAACGATGTTTTCAAGGCCAAAAAGATCCCAGTCTCCCAATGGAAAGACTATGCGAAATCGAATACGGCAACTATCGATGTCATCGTCTTCAAGATGGTCATTGCAGAAGGGTGGGATATTCCCCGAGCCTGTATGTTATATCAGGTTCGGAATACGCAAAGCAAGCAACTGGACGAACAGGTCATCGGTCGGGTGCGTCGCAATCCCCGTCTGCTGGATTTCGAAACGTTGAACGCTGAGGCACAACAGCTTGCCACCACAGCCTGGGTCTGGGGAATAAGACCGGACGAACAAGAAGATTTTTTCAGCGTCAAACTTTGGGATAAATCGAAACAAACAGTCGATAACCTTCGGATCAAAACGACACGATTGAAGCCATTGACCCGAAAAGCGGATTTCGACCTTCGGCTCTTCCTCGCCAAACAGGAGCGCAAAACGACCCATCCGAGTATCTTTCTACTTGCCAAACAGTTGCAGGATGCAGACAACGACATCCGTGAAATTGTATACGATTACGCAAGCGACTACTCAAAGTGGAGAGAGATCACCGAACACATATCGGAACTCGAACAGGCGAATAATACCTACCTGTGCGATTACAGCCAAAGTATGGAACCCAACGAAGAGGTCTCCTTTCCCATGGCGAGCCACTATACAGACAATGCCCATTATCTGAATATCGACAACTGGGTCTGGAAGCGCCGCGACGGGGCTGAAAAATTCTCGTTCGACAGCGAGGCCGAACGAGAATGGGCAAATATCCTCAAAGACCTCTCATACGAAGCAGCCCAGCCACTTCTGGTCGGAGAGGTGAAAAAGAACCGGTTAGCCGGTATGAAGAATCTTTTTGGAGAGATCGAAACCGATAGGCTCGTAAACGAAAAAAAGATCTATCTCTGGGGAAAAAATTTCGTTCCGAATTCTACGATCAAATTCGAATACTATTTGGGTGCACTACACTCGTCCTATCCTGATTTCGTCATGAAGGACATCTCCGGAAGGATACATATCTTCGAAGTGAAAAGCGTCAACCAATCGGGGGCATACAATTTCGACAACAACATCTACAAGACCAAAATTGCAGAACTCAAAAAGTGCTACAAACAAGCCTCCCTGCTGACGGATCAGATCTTTTATCTTACAGTCATAGACAAGGACGTTTGGCAGATCACCCGATTCCTCAACGGCGAGGAGAGTACCTTGACCCTCGACGAATTCAAGCGATTCATCCGAACCGGGGAATAAAAAGAGATACCCCCGGAAAGAAAAGGATGCGTCCCGATCCTGTGCAGGGGGGGACGCATCGTATACGGATTCGGAGGCCTATTCGAGTTTCAGCTCACGCTTGATCTCTTCGATCTTTGCCTCCAGATCGGTCTCGACCTTGTCGAAATCGGCCACGGAGGGGAGGGTAGCCTTCACCCCGAAATAGTACTTGATCTTGGGCTCCGTACCGGACGGACGGACCGATACGCGCGTACCATCCTCGGTGAACCACCGCAGCACGTTGCTGGCATCCTGCACGAGCGCCTCCTTCTTGCCCGTACGCACGTCGGTCGTCTCGAGGCTCTTGAAGTCGTTGATCTTCACCACCGGCGAGTGGAGAATCTCCGTGGGGGGTGTCTGACGGTAATCGACCATCATCTGCTGGATCTGGTCAGCCCCCTCCTTGCCTTTCCGCACGACGGATACCAATCCCTCACGATAAAATCCAAACTGCACGTAGAGCCGTTTAAGCCACTCATAGAGCGAGATACCCATCGTATCACGCGCCCACGCCGCCGCCTCGGCTGCCAGTGAGCAGGCCGATACACCATCCTTATCGCGGACGTAGTCGCCCGCCATATAGCCGAAGCTCTCCTCGCCGCCACCGATATACTGCATATCGGTTCCCTCATGGTTGCGGATCACCTTGGCGATATATTTGAATCCGGTGAGACACTCAAAACACTTCACCTTATAATATTTGGCAATGGCATCGACCATCTCGGTCGTTACGATCGTCTTGACCACATACTGCTTGCCGTTCAGACGGCCCAGTTCGGCCCAGCGGGTCAGTTGGTAGGTCATCAGCAGTACCAGCGTCTGGTTACCGTTCAGCAATACGAACTCGCCATTCTCATCGGGCAGAGCCACGCCGATACGGTCCGAATCGGGATCGGTCGCCAATACCAGATCCGCCTTCACCCGTTTTCCCAGGTCAATGGCCATCGTCATGGTCTTTCGCTCCTCGGGATTCGGAGACTCGACTGTCGGGAAGTTTCCGTCAATAACCGCCTGTTCGGGAACTACATGCACATTGGTGAAACCGAAACGACGCAATGATTCCGGAACGAGTCGGACACCGGCGCCGTGCATCGGCGAGTAGACGATCTTCAGATCGTGGAAACGTTTGACGCTTTCGGGTGAGAGCGACAACTCATGGATCTTGTTCAGATAGAGTTCATCGAACTTCGCATCCAGGATATGGATATTCTCAGGGTTCTTGCCCCGCAACACCTGATCGACCTCGGTGATCTTCTCGACCTCGGCAATGATGTTGTGATCGTGGGGAGCGGTCACCTGCGATCCATCCACCCAATAGGCCTTGTAGCCGTTGTACTCCTTCGGGTTGTGCGAAGCGGTGATGACCACGCCGGACTGGCATCCGAGTTCCCGGATCGCAAAGCTCAATTCGGGTGTCGGACGCAGCGCATCGAAGAGGTAAACCGTAAATCCGTTCGAAGCGAAAATATCGGCTACATGCTCGGCGAACATGCGCGAATTATTGCGGCTGTCGTGGTTGACGACCACCTTGACCTGCTCGCCCGCAAAGTTCTTTTTCAAGTAGTTCGAGAGACCCTGTGTTGCAGCACCAACCGTATAGACATTCATACGGTTCGATCCCACGCCCATAATGCCGCGCAGACCGCCCGTACCGAACTCAAGATCCTTGTAGAAACTCTCGAACAGCTCTTTCTTATCATTGTCTATCAAATACTTAATCTGCTTTTTTGTCTCTTCGTCATAGTTCCCGTCAAGCCACTTCTGTGCTTTCGACAGAACCAATTGTTCCAAATCAGTTTTCATCTTACTATCAGTTTTCTTTATACAGGAAGAAGTTTATCTTCCAAAATTCTTATAAACAAATATCGTAAATTTTGTCCAATATTCACTATCAGCGACTTAAAAAAAACGGCAATTTCACTATAGCAAAAATATCTTTTTTTGCAAGCATTTTGTTCCTGCATTTTCACAAATTTATTTACAACTTTGCGTTACCAAAAAGGAACCCTCATTCATGTTGATCCCAACGCAAACATACCGCGAAAAATGGCAGGATTGCCTGGATCGAATCAAATCGCAAACGACCGAAGAGGAGTTTGTGAAGTGGTTCAAGCCCATCGTGCCCCTTGAATTCGACGGAAAGACACTGCGTCTGCGGGTTCCCAACATGAGCTACGTCTACCAGATCGAGAAGCACTACATTCCGTTCCTGCGTCCGATCATTTCGCAACTCTACGGACAGGAGATCCGGCTCCACTATGCCGTCCCCAAGTCCGATGCACAGAGTGTGCCAATCTCGGAAAGCGCCGACACAACGGCCATTTCGCAGTTCAACACCCAAACGGACACTGCAAATATAAAAAATCCATTCGTTATTCCGGGCCTCAAGAAGATCATTATTGATCCGCAACTCAATCCGAACTACACTTTTTCGACTTTCATCGAAGGAGAGTGTAATCGTTTGGCCCGTTCGGCCGGTATGGCTGTGGCGATCGATCCGGGAAATACACCGTTCAATCCTTTATATATATATGGGAATTCCGGACTGGGAAAGACCCACATCGTACAGGCGATCGGACACGAGGTGCGCCAACGCCATCCCGAGCTTCAGGTTCTGTACGTTTCGATGAACAAATTTCAAGCACAGTTCCAGACCGCTTACAAGAACGGGGAAATTCCGGACTTCATCCACTTCTATCAGATGATCGACGTATTGATCATCGACGATATTCAGGAATTGACCGGGAAGACCGGAACTCAGAATGCTTTTTTCAACATATTCAACCACTTGCAGCTGGCCGGCAAACAATTGATCCTCACGTCGGACAAACCGCCCGTCGAACTGAAGGATATCGAACAACGCCTGTTAACCCGTTTCAAGTGGGGGCTTTCAACCCAACTCAACACTCCGGACTTCGAGACCAAGGTGAAGATCATCAAAGCCAAAGCCCGTCGCCTGAATGCCGAACTATCGGAAGAAGTCGTTGCGTATCTGGCCGAAAACATCTCGGCAAACGTCCGTGAGATCGAAGGAGCCTTATCGGCACTGGTTGCCCAGGCCTCGTTCCTCGGACGCAAGATCACCACGACACTCGCCAAGGAGATTCTGAAGATGTACGTACAGGTCTGCCAGAAGGAAATCTCGATCGATCACATCATCGAAGTAGTCTGCAACTACCTGAAGATCGACCCCGAGCGTCTGAATTCGCCCGAACGCACCCGAGACGTGGCACAGGCCCGTCAGATCGCCATGTATCTGGCCAAACAACACACCAAGGCTCCGCTCATCTCGATCGGGGCAGCCATCGGAGGTCGGAATCACGCCACCGTACTGCACTCCTGCAAGGCGGTCTCCAACCAGATCGAAACGGACAAGACGTTCCAACGACAAATGGAAGAGCTCGAAAAACTGGTCCTGGCACAAGCATAAGCCGAGGACCTTTTTTTATATCCTATCGCACAAACACCGTCTCTCCGGCAGGTCTCTCCTTCGGGGCTTTGGCCCGTTCGTCGGACGGGCATCCGTTCCTTTCGGTAAAAATCCGCAGACAAATAGCCTCGGAACGGATAAAACCACCTCCCAATTGGTAATATTTGCATTTTTTTCCTTAACTTTGAAAGGGAATATTCCCTTGTGAAAGATTAAAAAATACGAAATAAAAATATGGCAGAAAAAACACCTGTAAACAGCGACAAGCTGAAAGTACTCAACGCCGTGATGGAGAAAATCGAAAAGGACTTCGGCAAAGGTTCGATTATGCGTATGAACAGTGCCGAAGTAGCTGATGTTCCGGTCATTCCCTCCGGTTCGATTACCCTTGACATGGCTCTCGGTGTGGGCGGTTACCCCAAAGGCCGTGTAATCGAGATCTTCGGTCCCGAATCTTCGGGTAAAACGACCCTGGCAATCCACGCCATCGCCGAGGCTCAGAAAGCAGGCGGTATTGCAGCCTTCATCGATGCCGAGCACGCATTCGACAGCTCCTATGCCCAGCAGTTGGGAGTCGATGTAGACAATCTGCTCATTTCACAGCCCGACAACGGCGAACAGGCACTCGAAATCGCCGACTCGCTGATCCGCTCGAGCGCAATCGACATCATCGTGATCGACTCGGTAGCGGCCTTGACCCCGAAAGCCGAGATCGAAGGGGAGATGGGCGACTCGAAGATGGGTCTTCAGGCACGCTTGATGTCACAGGCGTTGCGTAAGCTGACCGCCAGCATCTCCAAGACCAAAACGGTCTGCATCTTCATCAACCAGCTGCGAGACAAGATCGGTGTCGTATACGGCAACCCCGAAACCACGACCGGTGGTAACGCCCTGAAATTCTACGCCAGCGTACGTATCGACATCCGGCGCGTATCGGTCATCAAGGATGGAGAAGAGCAGCTGGGAACCCGCACGCGCGTCAAGATCGTCAAGAACAAGGTGGCACCCCCGTTCAAAAAGGCGGAGTTCGATATCATGTTCGGCGAGGGTATCTCCAAGATCGGAGAGATCATCGACCTGGGTGTCGACTACGGCATCATCAAGAAGGCGGGATCATGGTTCTCGTACGGCGACCGCAAGATCGGCCAGGGACGCGACAGCGTAAAGGATGCGCTCCAGAACGACGAGGCACTCCGCAACGAGATCGAAGCCAAAGTCCGCGAAGCGATGGCCCCGGCCAAAAAAGCATAACACCATAACCGCCTCTTCTGGATCGGAGAGGCGGACCCAAAGGGGTTCTCCTGCCGCACCGAACGAATCGGGACCGGCAGAACAACCGAAATAAGGATTAAAACGATTCGGATGAGATGAACTTTACGGAAGAGGACGAGAGATTAATCAAGGAGAAGTGGGACGACCTGCTCGAGTCGTGCACCAAAGCGAAAATCTGCAAGAACGACGAAGATTGGGAACTCATCAAGCGGGCCTTTTTCCTGGCGAAAGAGGCTCACGGAGAGGTTCGGCGGCGTTCGGGCGAACCGTATCTGCTGCATCCGATCGCCGTCGCCAAGATCGTCGTGGACGAGATCGGCCTGGGAGTCAAGTCGGTAGCTGCCGCCTTGCTGCACGACGTAGTGGAGGATACCGAATACACGATCGAGGATATGGAACATACGTTCGGTCCGAAGATCGCCGAGATGGTGGACGGCCTGACCAAAATGTCGGGTGTCTTCAACGCCGACACATCGGAACAGGCCGAATACTTCCGCAAGGTTCTGCTGACCCTCTCGAACGACGTACGCGTCATCCTGATCAAGATCGCCGACCGCCTGCACAATATGCGCACCCTGGGGTCGATGCCGGTCAACAAACAGATCAAGATCACCGGCGAGACCCTCTATCTCTTCGCCCCGCTGGCTTACCGTCTGGGACTCTATGCCATCAAGAGCGAACTCGAGGATCTCTGCATGAAATACCGCTTCCCGGTACAGTATGCCGAGATTTCAAAGAAACTGGAGGCAACCAAGAAACAACGCGATGCCTTCATCAACAAATTCAACGCTCCGATCATCGAGGCCCTCAAACGCGACCATATCAACTTCGAGATTTCGGGCAGGGTAAAGAGCATCTACTCGATCTGGAGCAAGATGCAGCGCAAACAGATCCCCTTCGAGGAGGTCTACGACCTGTTTGCCATCCGCATCGTCTTCCAGCCGCTGGCCTTCCCGTCGGAAAAGACCCAGTGCTGGCAGATCTTCTCGACCATCACCGACATCTATACCCCCAAACCGGACCGCCTGCGAGACTGGATCAGTATGCCCAAAGCCAACGGCTACGAGGCGCTGCACTCGACGGTCATGGGGCCCGACGGAGCCTGGGTCGAAGTACAGATCCGCACCCAGCGCATGGAGGAGATCGCCGAAAGGGGATTCGCCGCCCACTGGAAGTACAAACACGCCTCGCTGTCGAACGACGAGGATGAGTTCGACCGATGGCTGAAAAAAATACGCGATGCGCTTAATAGTCCGACAGAAAACGCCGTCGACTTCCTTGACAACTTCAAGTTATCATTATATACATCTGAAATAGTTGTATTTACACCAAAAGGAGAGGCCCGTAAAATGCCATACGGAGCTACGGCGCTCGATTTTGCCTACGATATTCACTCGAAGATCGGCAACAGTGCTATCGGTGCAAAAATCAACCACAAGATCGAACCGATCACCACGCAAATCAACAGCGGCGATCAGATCGAGATCATCACTGCCGACAACGCGCGACCGAAAGCCGAATGGCTTGAGATTGTCACGACGAGCAAAGCGAAGCAGGGTATCAAGAGCTTCCTCAAACGGGAGCGTCAAAACAATATCGAACGGGGTATGCAACTGCTCGAAGAGCGGATGCAGCAACTCAACGTACAGCTCAGCGGACGTGTATTGCGCAAGATCATTCCGATCTACGAATGCACGAACAAAGAGGAACTTTACAGTAAGATCGGCGCGGGAATTGTCGATCTGAAGGATCTGGACAAGGCCCTCAAGGTCAACTCAGCCAGCAAGATCCTCAAATTCTGGACCCTTTTCATCAACAAGAAGGATCGTGAAGACGGGAGTGAAGCCGACCAGCAGGAACAGGCCTTGCAACCCAACCAACAGGTGGCGGCCCAGACGGTACCGCTCGAACCGCAGTTCGTCATGGCGGAGTGTTGCAAGCCGTTGCCGGGAGACAGCGTCGTAGGCTTCAAAGATCCCGAGACACACAAAATCGTCGTACACAAGGCGAATTGCCCCGAATTGGACCGCCTGGCTGCACAATACGGCAAAAACATTCTGAAAGACGAGATCAAATGGTCCCAACATAAAGCCGTTTCCTACCTGTCGACTCTGCAAATCCGGGGCATCGACCGCACAAATATGCTGCTCGACCTGGCCAAAGTGGTCAGCGAGGATTTCAGTATCAACATCCGCGAAATCAACATCCAGACCCACGACAACATCTTCGAGGGAACGATCAGCCTCTATGTAAGAGATGCCGACAGCTTAAACGCGCTAATGGATAAAATACGACAAATAAAGGGAATAGCCTCTGTTAAACGAAGTCTTAATTAAGGTAATATGGATTCGATTGCGGACACACTATGGACTCTCTTCTCGCTTGCCGTCATCATCGGCAGCCTGGTCTTCGGCACCGTACGGAAAGGGAAGAAAGCGGCACAACACGCCCCCCACAAGGAGGCCTGGCCAAAAATCGAGATCAAACCGATTATCCCGCCGACCGCACAAGGAGTTGCTCCCACCTCCAAAAGAGCAGCCGAACAACATCCGACCGCAGCTGCGACACGCGACAATCCGCTCAAAAAGGTGGCCAAAACCGTACAACGCCCATCAGCCACTACAACACCCCTAAAGACAGACATACACCCTTCAAATGGGGCCAAAAGCAGCAATACGCCGGGAATTCTCGAAGAATTCGACCTGCGCAAGGCAGTCATATATTCGGAGATACTTCATCCGAAATTCAAAGAAGAATCCTAAAACAACTCTTTTATGGCAACGATATTCACCCGTATCATAAACGGAGAGATCCCCAGCTACAAGGTAGCCGAGGATGAGAATTACTATGCATTTCTGGACATCAACCCTCTGACGAAAGGGCATACGCTCGTAGTCCCCAAAAAGGAGGTGGATTACCTCTTCGACCTGGACGACGAGACCCTGCAGGAGATGATTCTTTTTGCCAAAAAAGTGGCAAAAAAGATGCATACGAAGATCACCTGCAAGAAGGTCGCAATGGTCGTTTTGGGACTTGAAGTTCCGCACGCACACATCCATTTGATCCCCATGAACAGTGAAAACGATGTCGATTTCAAGCGTGAGAAGCTGAAATTAACGCCAGAGGAGTTTACCAAAATCGCCAAGATGTTACGCGAATAAGGGGAACAAATAACACTGTAATTATCTTATAAACAGTCGGGTAGTGTAGTTATTAACACTGCCCGACTTTGTTTTTTAACATAATATATCCAAAATCAGAAAATGAGCGAAAAATTAACCGCCTGTCGCTCGAAATCTTCATTTTTTTCTCTAAAAACGCCCTCGAGAGGGTGGTATTGTTACATTTGTAAATATCGCTCAATCTGCACAAATCGGCCATGAATACATTTGTAAATCAATACTCCTGAACAGGTCTGTTGATTATTATACTTTTGTAAAATAACCAAGAAGGGGAAACAAATCGTGCAGCGTGAAGATTTCACAAAGATCAAAATATTGAATTATAAAAAGCTAATAACTGAAACCCAGAGTTTTACACTAAACATATAAATAAACAAAACAACAAAACAGGTCTAAAAACCCTCTCAATCTCTAAAACACAGCGATTAAGATAAATTTAACAATACAATATACTAATAACCAGTTAATTCTATATTTCTATATGAACAATAAAATGAAATGAACAGACAAAGTAGTATTTAACAATATATCATGATTTACAAATGTAAATATTATTAACAAATTGTTCGCGTTTACAATTGTGTAGAATATTTGTTTTACAAAAGAAAAAAGTTTATTTTTGTAAAAATCCCGGAAATGAAAGAGAAATTGTTGCAATTGATGAAAAGCGAAGGTCTAACCTCCAGTCGGCTGGCCGAGATACTCGAAATACAACCTTCGGGAATCTCCCATATCCTCTCCGGACGCAACAAACCTGGATTCGATTTGCTACAAAAGATTCTCAGAAGGTTCCCGCGTGTCAATCCGGATTGGCTCCTGTTGGACTCTTCTCAGATGTACCGCCCCGATTCGGAGCTACCTTCAAATTCCAATGCAGACACAACTTCTGGCAGCAATCTCTTTCAACCGATCACAGAGGGGGCCGACTCAGCCGTGGCTGAAACAGCGACAAATGCGGCAACTCTGCAAACATCGCTACAGGAAACAGACTCCAACGGGAAAAGCGGCGATAGTCAGCGGCGCATCAGCCGCATCATTCTGGTCTATGACGACCATTCATTCGAGGCATTGACTCCTCAAAAACCCTAAGCGGAGAAGAATTCTGATTCAATTATTAATCTGGGAGGAGGGTGATTCACTCCACCATTGCAACCGGAAATGGGAGAGTAGATTATTTTACATACAAAGCCACTATAAAACAGCAAAACACGACCGAAAGACGCTCTCTTTTGAGACTAAATAAAGCCGCGAATATTGTCTAATTTTACTATTTTTGGATACATTTGTAGTATTCAAAGATAGCCATGCGTCGTTTTCTCCTCCTGTTTCTTCTTTTAGTAACCGGACCTTTTGCGCTTCACGCACAAGATCCCGAAGAGGAGTATTATCCATTTCAAAACAGATTCGAGGAGGAGTATATTCCGATGATCTCAACCGATACGACACTTTTCCTGCGTGCGATCCAGACAATGGGAGATCTCTATGGAGAAACGACCGATTTCAGATTCTCATTCGTTGCCTACAATCGACGTGGCGAAGCGTACCGTCCGGATCGCACCTCTCTGAATGGGCTTAAGCTGGGCTCCCGATACATATCGGCGCTAAAAGCGTTGGGAACCAACCGAAGCAGTCTCGAAGCGACACCCTGGTTCGAAACGGTGGCTGCCGATCCGGGGTTTCGAACCTCCGGAGAGATGCCTCTCCCCGCTAAAAGTGCTTCGCTGCAACTCTCCGGACGGAACTATCTGGCCGGCCTTAAACTCTCACTATATGAAGATTTGGGACGTGGATGGGAAGTAGCAGCTCTCCTGCAAGGACGTACAGGACGCGATCTGTATGTCGACGGCGTATTCAGCAACCAACTTACGGCAGCGCTGAAGGCGACGAAGAGTTGGAATACACAGAATCGGCTGAGTATCCTGACAATCCTGCCGCCTTCGATGCGCGGATTACGCAGCTCATCAACCAGGGAAGCCTTCTCGCTCATCGGCGACAACCTCTACAACCCGGCGTGGGGCTATCAGGACGGCAAGGTACGCAGCGCCCGAATCCGTCGGGAGTTCGTCCCCTTGACGGCCATCGCCTGGCAGCACGAGTTTTCACCAACGACCCGTCTTGACCTGACATTCACGGCAGAAACGGGGATCCGGCGATACAGTTCGCTGGCCTGGTACAACGCCCGCACCCCCATCCCGGACAACTACCGTGAAATGCCAAGTTACTTCACAGACTCCCCCGAGACACAACGCGCTCTGGAAGAGATATGGCGGGCAAATGATCCCCATTACACACAGATCGACTGGGACTATCTCTACGAACAGAACCGGCTGTCGCCCGACGGGGAGTCGGCTTTCGCCGTTACCGATCGCGTCGAGCGAATCACCGACCTACAGTTATCTGCCGACGGAGAAACCCTTGTCGGGGAGCGGCTGACGATCCGTTACGGGATTCAGGCCGCCTGTGATCGGGTACGGCGCTATCGGGAGATGCGGGACCTGCTCGGTGGAGACCACATTGTCGATCTGGATCAATACCTGATCGACGACGACACTTACGGGAACCTGCTACAGAACAACCTGCGAGACCCCGATCGGGAGATTCGCGAAGGAGACCGGTTCGGATACGACTACCACCTGCAACGTTCAGCGATCGATCTCGGTGCCTCGGCCGAATATCAGGCGGATCGTTTCAGGCTCTTCTTCGCTGCAAAAATCGGAGAAAGCACGCTGTCCCGTCACGGATATTACGAAAAAGAGCTCTTCTCGGGCAGTCGTTCCTACGGGAAATCCCGGACGCTGCGCTTTATGCCTTACCTGCTGCGCGGGAATGTCGGCTACTCGCTCTCGGCTCGGCACTACCTCGAACTCTCGGTAGCTCTTTCGGCCCAGATGCCGGAGGGGGATGATTTGTTTCTCAACCCCGAGTACAACAACCGTCCGGTCGATCGTCCAATCGAGGAGAAGCGATACGAGGCCGAACTGGAATACACCTGGAGCGGTCGGAACTTCAGATTCAAAGCGGGGCTCTTTGCCATCCGCACCACGGACGGGTTCCTGGTCCGGCATTATTACGACGATGCAGCCTACGCGTACAGCGATATGGTCGCCTCGGACATCGGAACCATGCGCTACGGTATCGAGGCAGCCGCGTTCCTTCGCCTGGCATCCCGATGGAACCTTAATTTGGCTTTCAGTGCCGGGAGCTACCGTTATGCGGACAATCCCCTCGTCACAATCTACGCCGATACGGACAATGCAGTCATCGACTGCGATGCCGAAAGCTATATGGGCGATTGCCGGCTGGGGAACACGCCGCAAATAACAGGTCTTGTCTCGGCCAATTACTACGGACACCGGGGATGGGGTTTCCGCTTCGATGCCGCCTATGCCGGCCAGCGCTACGTCGAACCGGCCCTTGTACGCAGGACAACCCGTATCGCACGGCAACTGGCCGACTCGCCCGAAGCATTCGACCTCATCACCCGCCAGGAACGGCTTGCAGATGCCTTCACGCTCGACATGACTCTATTCAAATCCTTCTACTTCGATAACTCCCGCCTGACTTTCATGTTATCGGTCCAGAATCTATTGGGATTACGGGATCAAATCTTCAGCGGCTATGAGTCGATGCGCGTTCCCCGCATCCCGGTCGGAGATACCTACGTCTATCGACCGATGGATTCCCGCTATCTGTATGCGTATCCCCGCACTTTCTATTTTGCCGCTTTCTTCTCGTTCTGATTGATACAACCGAATCGGACCTTTTTTGTCGTTGCGATAGAATTCGTATCTTTGCACCCGAATAAGAAGGCGCACCTATAATAAACAGATACAGCTATGGCAGGATCCAACTTCGTAGACTATGTGAAAATTTTTGCCCGATCGGGACACGGCGGCAGCGGCTCGGCTCATATGCGCCGCGAGAAATTCGTGGCCTTCGGCGGTCCGGACGGCGGCGACGGCGGTCGGGGCGGACACATCATCCTGCGCGGAGACAAGCAATACTGGACCCTGATCCACCTCAAATACCAGCGCCACCAGTTCGCCGAAGACGGAGAAGCGGGATCCGGGGCCCGCTCGTCAGGCCGAAACGGCAAGGACATCATAATACCCGTACCGCTGGGAACCGAAGCGAAACGTGTGATGGATGACGGATCGACCGAATTTGTCGGTGAAGTTACCGAAGACGGCGAAGAACTCATCCTGCTCAAGGGAGGTCGCGGCGGTCTGGGAAACTGGCACTTCAAATCACCGACCAATCAGGCTCCCCGCTATGCACAACCCGGAGAAGACCGTCAGGAAGGAGCTTTCATCCTCGAGCTGAAAGTATTGGCCGACGTGGGGCTGGTCGGATTCCCGAATGCGGGGAAAAGCACGCTATTGTCGGTCGTGTCTGCGGCCAAGCCCAAAATCGCCAACTACGCCTTCACCACGCTGGAGCCCAACCTCGGCATTGTCGAGTGTCGCGACCACAAGTCGTTTGTCATGGCCGATATTCCGGGAATCATCGAGGGGGCGCACGAAGGCCGCGGACTGGGAACCCGTTTCCTGCGCCACATCGAACGAAATTCGGTATTGCTCTTCATGATCCCGGCCGACAGCAGCAACATCCAGAACGATTATCAGATCCTGCTCGGTGAGTTGACCCAATACAACCCGGAGCTGCTCGACAAGGAGCGTCTGCTGGCCATCACCAAATGCGATATGCTTGACGAAGAGCTGATCCACCAAATGAAAGAGCATCTCCCGGAAGGGATTCCGTCGATCTTCATCTCTTCGGTGTCGGGAATGAACATCCCCCAACTCAAGGATATGCTCTGGGAGGCTCTGCAAAAATAAAACACTGCGGAATCATCGCAGGTCAAACTCACGATCGGTGATGCGGACCATATAATTCCCGTTGAAATAGTCGAGAATACCACGCAGCGACCCCGTTCCGGAAGGAATGGGGTCGTCGGCATATACGCACGAGGCGGCCGTCCGAACCCGCAGCGTATCATCCTGCTCATCGACCAGATGGCGATCGGTCGCAACAAGACGGCCACTCAGAGGATCCCGGTCGCAAAACGGGAGTCCGATCTCCTCCTGCGCAAAACGCACCCGGTCGAAACGGACATAAGTATCCAGCAGAGAATGGTTTACATCCCGGAATGTCAAAACAGTTGGAATCGGCTCGACCACATCGTCCTCCGTGCGCGTCAGATAACGGTCGAGAGAGTTTTCCGGAATACGGTCCAGCGTATAATCCGGAGAGGAGGGGTTGGCCCCGAGTTGGATCTTGCCGCCATAATCCGCAAGTGCCAGCCCGTTGCACGCGATACGCACCATACATCCCCGTTCGAAGCGACGGTAGAGATGATCGGCATCGATCAGTACTTCGATTCCGCCGTATCCCTCCCGATCAGCGACAACCAGCACATTCGGGAACTCGCCGAAGGCATCGTTCGCCACGACTCGTCCCTCGATCCAGACATCCTGCGTGATCGGATAGAATTCGCCCCGACAAAAAGATTTCAGATAGGCAATCGACACATAGCCTTGCAGTCCGGACCCGCCATCTCCATAGTGAAGCGACGAGGCGTTGTTACAACCCGCGCCCAAAAGCAACAGGCTACTCATCAGCCACGCAATCGGTCTCATCCCGCATCTTAAGCATAAAGGTTTCACCGGCCGAACCCGTCTTGCCATACTGAAGGATTCCGGTCAGCGTTACCGGTCCTGCCGGCACCTCGGCATCTGCAAAACGGGCATAGCTGCTCGTATAGACCACAATGGAACGCTCTTGCAAATCCACAAACGTACGATACCCATTCCAGGTGCGTTCCGTCTCCTCCTCGGCCAACGTCACCGGCCCGATCCGGACCAACGTACCGCACCGTTCCGGCGACAAATCCGATATTTGCACGGAGAGTGGCTCCGGAACCGTCGCCACAGTGCCACGCTCCACATGCGCGTCCAGGAGCGCCCTCGAACCGATATAATCCACGGCGTAGTTGCCCGTTGCCGGCATCCGACCGATCTGTACCACTCCGAAACGTTTTCCGACGGCAAGTCCGCGCAGTTTCACGGCTACAAGTCGTCCAAGCGGATAGGGATGGTAAAGATCCCACAGGCCGCCCAGTAGCTCAACGCCCGCCTCGCCATCCTGAATAAAGAACGAGCGATAGAAGTTTCCGCTCTCATCCGAAGTCGTAACCCGTCCGCAGATAATGATCTCCTGTCCCACCGGAGTAGCTGTATCGGCACAGGAGGCTGCCAAATCCCGAATCGACATGGTTGGTGCCGACACGGAAGAGTCCGTGAAGGGCGGAGTATCGACTCTGTCGTAACATCCATACAGGCAAAGCAGCAGGCAGGCAAAATAACAAATTCGGACCATACAATAACACAAACAGCACAAATATAATAAAAAAACCGGACAGAATCTGTCCGGTTCCAAAACTAAAACAAGCTATTTTACTCGATCCAGGAGTCCTTAAGGCCAAGGAAGTAGAGGATACCATCCAGTCCGATGGTCGAAATCGACTGGCTTGCAGTAGCTTTCACCTTCGGTTTGGCATGGAAGGCGATACCCAGACCCGCCAGATTCAACATCGGCAGATCGTTCGCACCGTCACCCACTGCGATCGACTGGTTGATATTGATCTGCTCGAACTGGCACAACAGCCGCAGCAACTCGGCCTTACGGCGGCCATCGACCACTTCACCGACGTAACGTCCGGTCAGTTTGCCATCCTCGATCTCCAATTCGTTGGCATACACATAGTCGAATCCATACTTCTGTTTCAAGTAGTTGCCGAAATAGGTAAAACCGCCCGAAAGAATCGCCGTCTTGTAACCGACCCGCTTGAGGATCGTCATCAGACGCTCCAGTCCCTCGGTTATGGGGAGGTGGAGGGCAATATCCTCCATCACGGAGACATCCAGCCCCTTTAACAACGCAACCCGGCGCGTAAAGCTCTCCTTGAAGTCGATCTCGCCCCGCATCGCGCTCTCGGTAATCGCCCGGACCTGCTCGCCGACACCGGCCCGGTCGGCCAACTCATCGATCACCTCGGTCTCGATCAGCGTCGAATCCATATCAAAACAGATCAAACGACGGCTGCGGCGGAAAATATCGTCCTTCTGGAAGGAGATGTCGACCCCTTCGTCATTGGAGAGGGCCATAAAGCGTTTTTGAAGCTCCTCCCGATCGGACAGTGTTCCCCGTACCGATAGTTCGATGCAGGCCCGCATGGCCCGGTTCTCCTCCTCGAGCGCCATACGGCCGGTCAGACGTTTGATCGCATCGATATTGAGCCCCTGCTCGGCTATCGCACGCGTAACGCCGGCAATGTGGCTCGCCGTCACCTGGCGTCCCAACAAGGTTATAATATAACGGTTCTTGCCCTGGCGGCTGACCCAGGCATTATAATGCTCCTGCGTAATCGGCGTGAATCGGATCATAACTCCCAACTCGGATGCCTTGAACAGCAGCTCTTTCAGAATATAACCCGACTTGTCGGAGGTGGTCATGAACAGGATGCCCAACGTCAGGGACTGATGGATATTGGCTTGGCCGATATCCAGGATAAAAGCCTCGTAACGGGCCAGTATGTCGGTCAAAGAGGAGGTCATGCCCGGCTTATCCTCGCCGGAGATATTGATTTGGATAATCTCGATATTGTCATTCATGAGAATTCGGTTTTAATCCACAAAATACATTATTCAACAAAGTTACTATTTTTTTCTGGTTTTTTGATTAAATTTGCACAATGACGTTTTTCGAACACCTAATAAACGGCCCCATGAAATTCCTGTCTCTCGCAGCCGAAGAACCAGCTCCGTTGATCGTTCCCGACAGCCTCCAAAAAGCACGGTTCGAAGAGACGATCGAAAAGATCACGAACCTGGACCTACAACAGGTCCTGAGCAGCCTCGTCTCCGAAAGCATCTGGATCGTATTGAAGATCCTCCTCGCGCTGGCCATCTATTGGGTCGGACGCTGGTTGATCCGGAAACTCATCAAACTGCTGAACGGAATATACGAAAGACGTTCGGTCGACAAGTCATTGCAAACATTCCTGCGAAATCTGGTCAAGGCGGTCTGTTACATCATTCTGACCCTCCTGATTATTCAGGTAATAGGGATCAACACCACCTCGATCGTCGCCCTGCTCGCTTCGGCCGGTCTGGCCATCGGTATGGCACTGAGCGGTACGCTCCAGAATTTTGCCGGTGGCGTAATGATTCTGCTACTCAAGCCCTATCGGGTCGGGGACTTCATCGAAGCCCAGGGTAAATCAGGAACCGTCGAAGAGATCATGCTTTTCTCGACCAAAATCTCGACACCGGCCAAACAAATCATCTACATCCCGAACAGTTCCATTGCCACGTCGATCATCGACAACTATTCGACTTCGCCCACACGACGGGCTGAATGGATCGTAAGCATCGCATACGGAGACGACGTGGAGACTGTCCGAAAAGCAATTCTGGAAATACTGACGGCCGACAACCGCATATTGCAAGACCCGGCACCGGTAGTCTATGTCGCAGCTTTGGCCGACAGCTCGGTCAATCTGAGCGTCCGGGCCTGGACCGCCAACGACGATTTCTGGGATGTATTTTTCACCATGAATGAAATATTTTACAAAGTCTTGCCGGAGAAGGGAACACACTTCCCATTTCCGCAGATGGATGTTCATCTTTTAAAAGAATAAATTTTTCAAAACACAGGCAATCATGAAAAAGTGGTTCTTTCTTACGACTCTTTTTGTCCTGTCGTTCTCCTCTTGCAAAATGGAAAACGCCGCCGACAATCCGAATATGCCGGAAATTTACGGTGTCGGTGCCGAAACCGACGGCACGGAGCAGAATCCATATGTTCCTTCCGGCAGAATGGTAAGGGTACAGGCCGAACTCAAAAATACGGTCGGCGTATTCTATGCCCAGACCATTTACGATGTCACCTGGACTGATGAGGACGGAAAACATACGGAACAGTACAACACCTTGACGCGAACGTACAGGCCCTCGGCTTCGTCAGTCTATTACGAAGCCCTTATTCCAGGACTGGATGCGCAATCCAAAAGAGCTGAACTTACGGTTACCTGGTTGATTTCCGTAAAAAACGACTCTGGATACGAATCCCGCTCCGAGCCCAAATCCTATACGGTGCGGTGGCAAGATATAGACATCGAAACACAAGAATAACAAAACAGCAATGGAACTGAAAGAAATTCTGGCAATCTCCGGGCAACCCGGATTATACAAATTCGTCGCGCAATCGACTCGCGGCGTCATCGTTGAATCGCTCGTGGACGGCAAACGCATGAATGCAGCCAGCAACTCCAAAGTGAGTGCCCTGACCGAGATCTCGATCTTCACCGAAGGCGAAGATATTCCGCTGGCCGAGGTATTTACAAAAATTTACGAACATACAAACGGTCAGCCAGCCATCAGTCACAAGGAGGAACCGGCTCGTCTCAAAGCCTTCTTCGCCGAGGTTTTGCCCGACTACGACCGGGACCGGGTACACGTTTCGGATATGAAAAAGGTCTTCTCGTGGTTCAACACACTGCTCGGCGCTGGATTCACGGAGTTCAAACTCCCCTCGGAAGAGAGCGCAGAAGAGACTAAATAAAGAAAAGCCTAAAAGAATCTTTAATAGGGAAGTGTAATGCGCAGGCGTTACACTTTTTTTAATCCAACTATCGAACGCAAATGAAAGTATCGATCATAGGCGGCGGCAATATGGGCGGAGCCATCGCACGCGGACTGGCCGAAAGCGGCATTCTCCAGCCGGAACAGATCACCGTCATCAACCGACGGGAGGTAAAGACCCGGCAAATGAAAGCGTACAACCCGAAAATCAATGCCGTAACGGGAGATTACAGTTCGCTGGCTACGGCCGATATCGTCGTAATAGCCGTCAAACCCTGGATGGTGCAGGCACTCGCAGAAGAACATCTGGCCAAATGTCCGAACAACGGGCAGATCATCGTCTCGGTAGCAGCCGGAATTCCCCTCTCCGATCTGGAAGCGTGGGCCGGCCTTGGAAAAACAATCGTCTGCGCCATTCCCAACACGGCGGCCGAAGTACGCCAAAGCATGACCTTTATCTCCGGCATTCACGTCGATGATGCTCAGAAAGAGAGTGTTCTCCGTCTCTTTCAGGCCATCGGACAGGCTGAGTGGATCGAAGAGCGGTTGCTCGGACCGGCCACCGTACTCTGTTCGTGCGGAATCGCCTTCGCCTTCCGTTATATCCGGGCCGCAATGGAGGGCGGGGTGGAGATGGGACTCTATCCTCAGGCAGCCAAGCAGGGAATTCTCCAGACCCTGCGTGGGGCAATCGAGCTGTTGGAGCAGCACGACTCCCATCCCGAACAGGAGATCGACAAGGTTACCACACCCGGCGGGCTCACGATAAAAGGGCTGAACGAAATGGAACACGCCGGATTCACCTCGGCAGTCATCCGGGGATTGAAGGCTAGCAACTCCTGATCGCAGACCAGACGTGGGAAGCAAAGAAGGACATCCGGCAAAGAGACCCAGAGCCATGGCCCGTTTTTTTAACGACAACGTAATACGAAAGAGGTGTCCGGTTCGTTTTTATTTCCTATCTTTAGGATAAGATTTTACAGAAGAGAAGAAAAAAGATGAAAAAAGAGAAGATGATGGCCCTTGTGGCACACGACCACATGAAACACGATCTGGCCGAATGGGTGAAAGAGAATTGCGAAAAACTGAGCCAGCACAAAATTGTCTGCACAGGCACGACCGGTAAAATTGTCGAGGAGACCCTGCGCAGTAATCGCCAGAATAACTCCGAGGAGGTAATACTCGACATTACCCGACTGAAGTCGGGTCCGCTGGGCGGCGACCAACAGTTGGGAGCCTTGATCGCCGAGGGGAAAATCAGCGCACTGATCTTCTTCTGGGATCCGATGGCTGCACAACCCCATGACGTGGATGTCAAGGCATTGTTGCGTATCGCAACGCTCTACAATGTACCGACGGCAATCAACCGTTCGACAGCTGAATTCCTGATCTCCTCGCCGATGTTCGACGATCCGAACTACACTCCCGCCGTAAAGGACTACACGGATTACATTCAGCGAGCACTGGAATAAAAAACTTCCACATAAAACACGAATGCCCGGACTCTCCGTAGAATCCGGGCATTGTCATACAACAAAGGAGTGCTACAAATCAAGGAGCATCACGTAATCCTCCTCGCGCTCCATATAGATCCGGAAACCCGATTTTTCATACCAGGCCGCCGCATAATTACCCTTCGATACGCTCAACGAGACACGGGGGTATTTCAACTGTCTCAGACTCTCAAGCATCCTCGATAGAAGAGCCGATCCCAACCCCGCATGCCGATACGCCGGCAACAACGAGATCGAAAGCTCCGGCGTAGCAGGATCAACCCGTCCATATCCATCCGGCAACAAACGGCTCCACGCCGCACCGACAACCGTACGGTTCACTTCCAGAAGCAAACAGCAATCGCCCGGCCTTCCCCAATCATCCACATAGAAGCTCAAAGCCGGATTGTAAACGACATCGAAAGGCAACCGTTCGGTTCCTTCCGGCTGATAGATCGCCTCATAAAGGAATGTGTACAGGAGAGGGATCTCCGCAGGCTTCAACTCCCGGATTGTATATTCCATCCTATACGTTGTGCGAGAGGGGGGCAGGGACCACCGCACTCGTGTCAAAATCGCCCCATCGTTCGGCTATCGAATCGAGCGTGGCGTAGAGTTCGGCAGGATCAAACGAGGTGACCAGTTTCAGGCGGGTCTCCTTGAAGTTCGGAAGTCCCTTGAAGTAGTTGGAAAGGTGGCGGCGCATCTCCAGGATACCGACCCGTTCCCCTTTTATCTCCAGCGATTTGGCCAGGTGGTGCTTGGCTATCTCGACCCGTTCAACAACCGAAGGTTGGGGCATCACTTCGCCCGTTTCGAGGTAGTGTTTCACCTCCCGGAAGATCCACGGACGGCCGTACGTAGCCCGGCCGATCATGATACCGTCCACCCCGTAGCGATCGAACATCTCCTTTGCCTTGGGACCCGAATCCACATCGCCGTTGCCGATGATCGGGATATGAATGGCCGGGTTGTTTTTTACCCGCCCGATCAAAGTCCAATCAGCCTCTCCGCGATACATCTGCGCCCGGGTACGGCCATGGATAGTCAAAGCAGCAATGCCCACATCCTGCAGACGGAGGGCAATCTCCTCGATATTCTTCGACTCCTCGTCCCACCCGAGGCGGGTCTTGACCGTTACGGGTTTGCGGACCGCCTGCACGATGCGGCGCGTCATCTCGACCATCAGCGGCACGTCGCGCATCATGCCCGAGCCCGCGCCGCGACCGGCGATCTTCTTCACCGGACAGCCGAAATTGATATCGATAATATCCGGATCAGCCTCTTCGGCAATCCGGGCCGCCTCGACCATCGGATCGATCAGGTGTCCATAGATCTGAATCCCGACCGGACGCTCAGCATCGTCAATACGCAGTTTTGCCCGCGATTTCCAGGCATCGCGAATCAATCCGTCAGAGGAGATAAACTCCGTATAAACCACATCGGCCCCGAACCGCTTGCACATATAGCGGAACGACGGATCGGTTACATCCTCCATCGGAGCCAGAAACAACGGGCGGTCGCCCAATTCAATATCGGCAATCTTCATGCGTTATGCTATTCAACGGGTTGATTCATCGTTACGAGTACCTTATCGATACGCGCACCATCCATATCGACCACCTCGATCGAAAAACACTCCCAGCGGAAATGTTCGCCACTCTGGGGAATATGCCCCAATTTATCGAGAATCAAACCACTGATGGTCGTATAATGGGTATGCGGGAAGGCATCCTCCATGCCGAAATGTGCCAGAAAGTCATAGAAGGCACACTGTCCGTCAATCAGTGCGCTACCGTCTTCACGTACGATGATATCGGGTTCCTCACGCTCCTCAAGCATCTCGCCAACCAGCGCCTCGAAAATGTCTTTTGTCGTAAAGATACCCTGTGTCACACCGAACTCGTCGTACACGACTCCGCAACCGAGCTGTTCGGTCCGCAACTGCTCGAGTGCATCGTACACCTGCGCACCTTCGTGAAACATCTTGGCCGGGAAAACCAATTTGCGAAGTGAGAAATCCTCATCCTGAATATGGACAAACAGATCTTTCAGATAGACCGTTCCCAACACCTTGTCGAGCGATCCGTCGCCCACAGGATAACGACCGTGGGGGTGCAGGCGGATCTCTTCGCGAATCTGCTCGACGCTCATCTTCACATCGAGCCATGCAATATCGCTGCGAGGGGTCATGATCGAATCCACGGTCCGGTCTCCCAGCGAAAAGACACGTCCCACGATCTTCTGCTCGACCTTCTGGACCGCGCCCCCCTCGGCTCCCTCCTGGACCATCGACTTGATTTCATCCTCCGTTACGGGTGTCTCCGTCTGGCGCAATCCGAACAGGCGCGCCACCCCGGCCGTACTCTTCGAAAGGATCCAGACGAACGGAGAAGCGACGACCGAGAGAATCTGCATGGGCCATGCAACCAGTTTTGCCACCGGTTCGGCCGTAGTCATGCCGATCCGCTTGGGGATCAACTCGCCGAAAACAATCGTCAGGTAGGTTACGACAACCACAATCAGTGTCTGTGCAACAGGCGCCGCGTAGGGAATTCCCCAACGCTGGAAGACCTCGGTCAGCTCGTCGGCAATCGCATCGCCGGAGTAGATACCGGTCAGAATGCCGATCAAGGTAATACCGATCTGAACCGTCGAAAGAAACTTATCGGGATCCTCAGCCAGTTTCAAGGCCCTCCGGGCAGAGCGATCGCCCTGTTTGGCCAACATATTCAGATTCGATTTGCGGGCTGATACCAGCGCAATCTCCGACATGGCGAAAAGGCCGTTCAAAAGGATCAAAAGAAGAATGATCAGAATTTCCATTCCTTGAAAAATATGTGGCACAAAGATAAGCATTTTAGGCGTTTGCCCCAACTTCCCGACCGGGATCGGTGCAATATTTATTTCCGGCATGGTATTCCAAAGAAAAAAATGTAATTTTGCCCCATAATATCACGATCATGATGAATACGGAACAATATCTTTTGGATACAGTAACAGCGGCCGTAAAAGCCCTCTACGGAGAGACGAACGCTCCGCTGCAGATTCAGAAAACCCGCAAAGAGTTCGAAGGCGACTACACGCTGGTGGTCTTCCCGCTGCTCAAGGCCAGCCGAAAGGCCCCCGAAGCAACGGCAACCGAAATCGGAGAATACCTCACGGCCAATGCCCCCGAAATCAAGGGATACAATGTCATCAAGGGGTTCCTGAACCTCTCGCTCAAGGATGCATTCTGGGAGGAGCGGTTCAACGAGATCTCGCACAACGAACATTTCGGCCAGGCCGCTCCGACGGGACGCACCATCATGATCGAATACTCGTCGCCCAACACCAACAAGCCGCTGCACCTGGGACACATCCGCAACAACCTGCTCGGATATTCGGTAGCCCGCATCCTGCAGGCGAACGGACACACGGTCATCAAGGTAAACCTGGTGAACGACCGCGGTATCCACATCTGCAAATCGATGCTCGCCTGGAAACTCTACGGCAACGGCGAAACCCCTGCCTCGTCGGGCATGAAGGGCGACCATCTGGTCGGTAAATATTATGTCGAGTTCGACAAGCACTACAAGGCCCAGATCAAGGAGTTGATGGCCGCAGGTCAAAGCGAGGAGGAGGCCAAGCGCAACGCCCCAATCATGCAGCAGGCACAGGAGATGCTTCGCCGCTGGGAGGCAAAAGACCCGGAAGTATATGCTCTCTGGGAGACCATGAACGGCTGGGTTTACGAAGGTTTCGACGTAACCTACAAGGCGCTGGGCGTCGATTTCGACAAGGTATATTACGAATCGCAGACCTATCTGCTTGGCAAGAGCCTGGTCGAGGAGGGTTTGCAGAAGGGGATCTTCTTCCGCAAGGAGGACGGATCGGTCTGGATCGACCTCGAAAAGGACGGACTCGATCAGAAACTGTTGTTGCGCGGCGACGGCACATCGGTCTATATGACCCAGGATCTGGGAACGGCCTACCGCCGTTTCGAGGACAACCGTCTCGACGAGATGATCTACGTGGTGGGCAACGAGCAGAACTACCACTTCCAGGTACTCAAACTGATCCTCAAGAAGCTGGGATACTCCTCATGGAGCGACCACATTTTCCACTTGTCGTACGGTATGGTCGAACTTCCGGAGGGCAAGATGAAGTCACGCGAGGGAACGGTCGTGGATGCGGACGATCTGATCGCAGCCATGATCTCAACCGCCCGCGAAATGTCGGACGAGTTGGGCAAACTCGACGGATGCACGCCCGAAGAGGCCAATGCAATCGCGGCAATGGTGGGACTCGGAGCCCTCAAATACTTCATTCTGAAGGTCGACCCGAAAAAGACGATGCTCTTTGACCCCAAAGAGTCGATCGACTTCAACGGCAACACGGGTCCGTTCATTCAGTACACGCACGCCCGTATCCGTTCGATCCTGCGCAAAGCGGAAGAGGCCGGAATCGATTACCGGCAGGATGAGACCAACGTGCCGCTGCTCAGCGAGGAGCTCAGCCTGATCAAGATGCTGACCGACTACCCGGCAACGGTACAGTCCGCCGCCGAGAACTTCGCCCCCTCGATCATCGGCGCTTATGCCTATGAGCTGGCCAAATCGTTCAACGGCTACTACCACGACCACTCGATCCTCAAGGAGGAGAACGCATCGGTACGCAACATGCGTCTGCGCTTGGCCGAGCAGGTAGCCCGCACGATCCGACTGGCCATGTCTCTGCTCGGAATCGATGTTCCTGAAAGAATGTAATACCTTATGAAAAGACTGTTTCCAATCCTTCTGATGCTCTTCTGCTTTTTCTAGGTAAAGGCAGAAGAACCCGCTACGGCAGAATACCGTGCCGCATTCCAAACCCATATTATGAATTTTCCAGATACCACATCTGGTCTTTCACAGGTGATTGATGAGGCAATTGTATATACAGGGCAAACCGTCACTCCGGAACAAGCCGCCGATATCAAAAAGACATCCATGGAAAAGTTGTTAGATCTGATGGTCCCCATATACGCACAGCACATTACGCTGGAAGAGCTGAAAGTGGCGAATGCTGATCCTCAAAATTTTTATTCGACCCCCGAAGGGGCAATACTCCAGGAAAAGGAGGACAATATGCTACCGGAACTCGAAAAGGTACTACTTCCATGGAGCGAGTGGATCGTCCAATATATTTTCGAGGTAAGCTCAAAAAATAAATAATGGTGGTATAGCTGTCGCTTTTCAGCAGAGGCGCATTTGTTTTCCGGAAAGATTTTTTAACTTTGCAAAAGTGAGATCCTTGCTCCCGGACTTAAATCCGAAGAGCTTTTCGATAACGAAAAAAACTATTAAAAACAGAAAGAATATGGCAAACTTAAGAGTACTCAAGAAAGAGATCGATTACCGTTTGGAGGAACTCGTTTTCGACTGCGATATGGCTATTTGTTTCCAACCATCGAAAGAGGAGGCTATCTTCGAGGTGATGAAGGAGGGTGTAGCGCTGCGCAACGAGCTCTTCACCAAAGTGAACAACCCGGCTGAGCCTCACAACGCTTCTCTCGTTCGCAAACACTACAGCGCACTGCGCCGTGAGATCGAGGAGTCGTTCGGCAAACTGTTCGAGAAGTTGAGCGGAATCAACGAGGAGCACAAATAAAAATCGCGGCATCGGAGGGGGAGGAGGATCCCAACCGAAGTCATCCTCGTGCAAAAAAAGAGTTGCGGAGAAAATCCGCAACTCTTTTTTTAGGGGCATTCCGGCAAAAGGTCAATGACAGTCACAACAGGAGGCATCCTCCGCATCGTGCGGACCGAGTACCGTATGGGGAATTTTCCCGTGCGAAATGAGTTGGATAGGGCAATCGTAGTTGCGTAGCTGCTCCTCCGTAATTACGTTCGAATCATGCCTATGCACCCGTTGATTGACACACACGATACTCTGTACGACACTCGTTATCGTTCCCAAATCGTGTGAAATCATCACGATAGCCATCCGCTTGTGCAGCTCGGTCAACATCCGGTAGAGTTCATTCTCAAAACGGTTATCCACAAAATTGGTCGGTTCGTCCAGAATCAATAACTTCGGCTCGGAGATCACGGCCCGGCACAACATGGCCCGCTGCATCTGACCACCCGAGATCTCACCAATCGGACGACGCACCAACTCGGCAATTCCGGCCTCCTCCAACAACGCCTCGGCATGTCGACGATCCTTGGCCGTATAGCGGGAAAAGAGTCCCTTCTGTCCCTGTAATCCGGACAAGACCACCTCCAGCACAGAAATCGGGAAACTGCGGTCAAAAACCGACAGCTGGGGCATGTAGCCGATCAAGCGCTCACCGCCCCGATACAACTCCTGCGAATAGGTGATCGTTCCCCGATAGGGGACGTTTCCCACAATCGCCTTGACCAGAGTCGTCTTACCGCCTCCATTGGGACCTATAATTCCCAGAAAATCATCGGAATATATATCCAGATCGACCCCCTGAAGAGCCTCGTGTCCATCATACGACACACTGACATGACGCAACGATACGAGCGGTGTTCTCATCGGGACGATACGATCAAATCGGTTATTTCCAATATGTTAGCCTCCACATCTTCAGCCAGCGGATCAATTTGGCGACTATCGGCCCCGATATCCGAAGCGATTACCTCGACCGTCGATGCCGGGAACTGGCTCTGATAGAGCAGGATATGGATACTGTCACGGCGAGCACGATCGATCAGCAACGCCAAGCGACGGGCTGAAGGCTCCTTGCCCTCCTGTTCGATTACAACCTGTTCAACGCCATAAGCACGGGCGTAATAGGTTAGGGCAGGGTGGTAGATCATGAAGTAGGAGACACCGCTCTCCTTCAATCGTTCGGCTACGGTCTCATCCAGTGTTGTCAAACGGCGATCTAACGCCTCATAACGAGCAGTATAGCTTAGCGAATCGGGGTAGAGTGTATGGATCGCCCGATAGGCATTTTCAGCCATCGTACGCAACTCCCGCGGCGAAGTCCAGATATGCGGGTCAACACCGTGGCTGTGCCCCTCGTCGGCACGAACGTGGGAACAACTGCCGGCAATCGGTTCGACTCCCTCGCTCAAAGCGATGACCTTGGAGCGATCTTCGATTTTCGAAAGCATATTCTGCTCAAAATCAAGCCATCCGATCCCGAAAACCAGTTCCGCACGATCCAGATCGACCATTTGGCGCGGAGTCAGTTCGAAGGTCTCGGGACTCGCTCCGGGCGGGACCAGCACCTCAACCCGAAAATCATCACCCACAATATCCTCAACGATTCCACGCAATGGCAGAATCGACACGTAGATCATCTTTTGATCCTCCGTGCTGCGGGAGCGGCCGCCACAACCAGCCAGCAGCAAACATCCCAAAGCAATCGCTATCAGTGATCGTTTCATTGTCACCATATACTTCAATAATTGCACGATCTTGTCCCATCAAATGTAGCAGTTGCAAATTTAGTCATTTTCCAGGAGAATTCCTCGAAGTACAAGGAATGCTAAAATTAAAGATCGAACTACGCACAATATAATTTAACATAATACAAATATTAAATCAAAATATAATAGAACGAGAAAGGAGATGTCAAAATACATCTCCTTTCTCGTTTATCTTATTCAGCAGATCGGTTTTTATCGAACCGTCTTCAGTATCTCAACCATCAGATCCCAGAATTTGGTAACGGTCGCAATCTCCAGACGCTCGTCGGGTGAATGAACACCACGCAGCGTCGGTCCGAATGAAACCATCTCCAAGTGCGGGAACTTCTTAAGGAACAAACCGCACTCCAGACCGGCATGGATCGCGCGCACCTTCGGTTTTACGCCGAACAGCTTTTCATAGCTCGACACGGTGATCTCCAGCAGTTTCGACTCCGGATTGGGCGACCAGCCCGGATAACCGTCCGAATGTATTACCTCGGCTCCTGCCAGTGCAAAAACAGACTCGACCATCTGCATGGCATAAACCTTTGCACTCTCCGAATCCGAACGCTGCGATGTGGTAACCACGATCCGATCCTCGCCTTCGAACTTCACGGAAGCCAGGTTCGTCGAGGTCTCCACCAGACCCGGCATGGCCATCGACATCTCGATCACGCCATTGGGAAGTCCGACCAGCGCATACAGCAGTTTCCGCTGAGCCTCCCGGTCAATCACAGATGCGACGATTGCACCCGCAAGAGCAATCCGGAATTTAGGTTCACGGAACTTTGCCTCGGATTTCAGCCCCTCGGCAAACTCCTTATAGAATGTCTCGAAAGCAGAGGTCTCGCTGCCCGGAACAGACAGGACGGCGAATGCCTCACGCGGGATCGCATTCCGCAAATTACCACCGTCAAAACGGCTCAGACGCAGGTCGAAACGCTGCATTGCATTCCACAGGAATCTGGCAATCAGTTTATTCGAATTCATACGACCCTTGTCAATATCATCACCGGAGTGACCGCCGGAAAGATCGCTCACCTCAACGCGGAAGAATACGTGATCCTTCGGAGCCTCCTCGGCACGATAACGGAACGTAGCCAGGGTATCTACCCCACCGGCACATCCGATAAAGATCTCGCCCTCGTCCTCCGAGTCCAGGTTAACGAGGTATTTGCCCGTAAGCATTCCCTCGCCCAGACCGAATGCACCGGTCAGGCCGGTCTCCTCATCCACCGTGAAAAGCGCCTCCAACGGGCCATGTTCCAGATCGGGATCGATCATCGCAGCCAAAGCCGCAGCCATACCGATACCGTCGTCCGCACCGAGCGTCGTGCCCTCGGCCTTTACCCATCCGTCCTCGATCCGGGTACGGATCGGATCCTTCTCAAAATCAAATGCAAGACCCGAATTTTTCTCGCAAACCATATCCATGTGGGACTGAAGAATAACCATCGGGCGATCCTCATACCCTTTCGTTGCCGGAACACGCATCACCACGTTTCCGGTTTGATCGGTTTGATAATCAATATGGTGCTTTTTAGCGAATTCTACCAAAAACTCACGAATTTTCTCCTCCTTCTTCGAGGGGCGCGGAACGCGCGTAATAGCATCGAACTGCTCCCAGACCAGTTTCGGCTCAAGTTTCGTAATTTCAGACATAAAACTATGATTTTCAATAAATTAAAATCTTTCTCTTTCAGAACAGCACCCCACCCTTCCACGCTTCCTCCTAATGAAGAAACAATTTCGGATCTGTCCAGGGATTTTACCTTCGGTCCCGTCCTACATCTCACAAAGATAACAAAAACCATCGAAATTCCTATGGATTCGAACTCACATTAATCCCTTTCGACAGAATTTATCAGCAAGTTCGACTTTCTTCCCTATATTTGTATCGTATAAAAACACCTTAAAAGATGTACCCATTCAGAATCGGTTACGGATATGATGTACACGCCCTGGCGGAGGGACTGCCGCTGGTCCTGGGCGGAATCGAAGTCGCCCACACAAAAGGCTGTGTAGCTCACTCGGACGGCGATGTCGCCCTGCACGCCATCTGTGATGCCCTGCTGGGCGCTGCCGCACTGGGCGATATCGGACTCCACTTCCCGGATACTTCGCCCCAGTTCAAAGGTATCGATTCCAAACGGCTGCTCGGCCGCTGTGTCGAACTGCTGCACGAAAGGGGCTACGCCGTAGGCAACATCGACTGCACGATTGCCATGCAGCGTCCCAAGTTGCGTCCCTACATCGACCGGATGCGCGAGGCAATCGCACGCACGGTCGGCATCGAAACGGATGCCGTATCGGTCAAGGCCACGACGACCGAAAAACTGGGATTCGAAGGGCGCGAAGAGGGAGTGTCGGCATCGGCTGTCGTCCTGATTTTCAAATCCGGCTGTCAATAAGCCAATCGTTCCCCTATTATGAGCCGAAGACTCTTTTTCCTCCTGCTGTCGGGATGGATCATGTTGCTGCTATCGGGTTGCAGCGACCATGCCGAAGCGACGAATCTGCCGGTTGTACCCGACTACTCACAAACCGAATACTGGTTCGAAGGTGGCGACACGGACGAAATGGCATACGATGTCTTCTACATCGTTCCGACCTGCGTATTCGACTGGCAGGATGCCGAAGGCAACATCTGCCACTGGATGGATCCGGACAACCCGTCTCACCGTGCCAGCGTCGACGGACCGATCCGGCTGGCCCGCGGCATATTCGCCGACGAAGCCAACTTCTACGCCCCCTATTACCGCCAAATCACCATCGAATCGTGGACCGAAAGCGAGCAGGAGATCGACTCGCGGTTTGAAACGGCATACTCAGACATCGCATCGGCCTTTCACTATTACCTGCTGCACTTCAACGAGGGGCGACCGTTCATTCTCGCGGGACACAGCCAAGGCGGGAAAGCGGTCATTGAACTGCTGTGCCGTGAGATGGATGACGAGACCTACAACCGAATGATTGCGGCCTATCCGCTGGGCTATCCGGTGCGGGATGAGAAGCATTCACCCTATCTGATCCCCGCCGCAAAGGCCGATGATACGGGCGTGTTCATCACCTTCAGTTCGGTCTTTTCCCCCGACAAACTGACACCGTTGCTCTCGGGCAGCCGGGCTGCGATCAACCCTCTCAACTGGCGAACCGACTCCGAACCGGGGACGAAAGAACAACACTTAGGCGCGGTTTTCACTGCTGCGACCGGCGATATCGTCTCCGAAGAGGCACACATGATTTCAGCCTCGCTGGACGATGCCACCAAAGCCTTGGTCCTCTCCGGCATCGACCCGCAAGCCTATTACGAACCGGCTCTGGCCGATCTCTTTCCCCCTGGCAACTATCACGTCGTGGAGTTAAATCTCTTCTACCGCAACCTGCAACAGAATGTAAAGGAGCGTGCCGCCGCATTCTTCGCCGCACACGCAGACCAATAAGGAAGGAATCCGCTCCCAGATACACGAAGAACCCCGCACCTTGGGAAAGGTGCGGGGTTCTCTACGTCAAAACTTCGAATACGGATGCTACAATCCGCTATATCTGGAAGATGATGCCCGAATACTGTACCGTCGTATTGAAAGCCCGTTCGACGGTCAGGTTCGCACCGCCCGTCTTGGTGTATATCTCCAACGTAAAGGTATATATCGACCCGTCGAACAGCGTGGAGACAAACGTGACGGTCCAACCGTTGTCGGTCTTCTGGGTCGTATAATTCTCCACATTGGAGGTTACATAGTTAAGGACCGAAACACGATACGGAGGCATCGACCCTTCGATATAGGGCAGATAGATGTCGAATCTTCCGTCCTGATACTCCAGGCTGAAATCCGGATTGGAAATCGGGACCGTCGGACCTACAGAACGCTGCATGCTGCGGGGAATAAACTGGAAATATCCCGCGTTAACCATCGAGTCGATATGCTGCTCGAATGCGAGTTGGCGAGCCGCACGCTTCTGCGTACGCTCTTCACGACGCTCCTGTTTGGTCGTCTGCTGATTCTGCTGCTGGGCGCACACTTCGTATCCGCTCAGGCTGAACGCCATGATTACCAGCAAAATAATAAACTTTTTCATAGCAAATTAAGATTTGTTAAACAAGGTTTAGCAAAATCTCTGCCTAAAGTCCCATCTTGCGCAAAAATTCTCCGGTATAGCTCGCTTTATTTTTCGCCACCTCCGCTGGAGTACCCGTTGCCACGACACGACCACCCTCTTCGCCCCCTTCCGGACCGATATCGATCAGGTAATCGGCAACTTTGATCACATCGAGGTTATGTTCGATCACAATGACCGTATTTCCCCGATCAACCAACTTATTCAACACCTCCAATAACTGACGGATATCTTCGAAGTGGAGTCCCGTCGTCGGTTCATCCAGGATGTAGAGCGTGCGGCCGGTATCGCGCTTGGAGAGTTCGCTCGAAAGTTTGATACGCTGGCTCTCTCCGCCCGAGAGAGTCGTACAGGGCTGACCCAGCGTCAGATAACCAAGTCCGACCTCCTGGATGGCACGCAGTTTCTGGTAAATATTGGGAATATTCGAGAAGAACTCGACCGCCATGTTGACCGTCATGTTCAATACATCGTCGATGCTCTTCCCCTTATATTTCACTTCGAGAGTTTCGCGGTTGTAACGATGGCCGCCGCACGCCTTGCAGGTCACATAGACATCGGGCAGGAAATTCATCTCAAGAGTTTGTACCCCGGCACCCCGGCACTCCTCGCAACGTCCTCCCTTCACGTTGAACGAGAAGCGTCCCGCCTTGAACCCTCGTATCTGGGCATCAGGTGTCTGCTCGAACAATTTTCGAATATCGGAGAAGACATTGGAATAGGTGGCCGGATTGCTGCGTGGTGAACGGCCGATCGGCGACTGATCGACCACAACCAGTTTGTCGATCCACTCCGTACCCGTAATGGAGTCGTATTCGAGCGGCTGGTCGAACGAGCGATAGAGCTGACGGCTCAGAATTGGCCTCAGCGTCTCGTTGATCAGGGTCGATTTTCCGGAGCCGCTGACTCCCGTGACGCAGATCAGCTTCCCGAGCGGGAACTCCACGTCGATCCCCTTCAGGTTATTGCCCCGCGCCCCCTTGATGACGATGCTGTTGCCGCTGCCCTTCCGCACCTGTTGCGGTATTTCGATCCGGCGACGTCCCGTGAGATAATCCGCCGTGACAGAATTCGATTTCAAAATATCGTCAAACGTACCCGAAGCGACGATCTGTCCCCCTTTGCGTCCAGCCAGCGGCCCCACGTCCACGATCCAGTCTGCCGCCCGCATCATGTCCTCGTCATGTTCGACCACAATGACCGAGTTGCCGGCTTCGCGCAGCTCCTTCAGGCTGCGGATGAGCCGCTGGTTGTCCCGCTGGTGCAGGCCGATCGAGGGCTCGTCAAGAATATAAAGCACATGAACGAGTTTCGAACCGATCTGAGTGGCCAGGCGGATACGCTGGCTCTCACCACCCGAAAGCGAACGCGACGAGCGGGAGAGCGAAAGATACCCCAACCCCACTTCCAGCAGGAAACGGACCCGTTCGCGGATCTCCTTAATGATCTCCTGGGCAATCTTGCGTTCCCGTTCCGAGAGGTACTCCTCAACATGGTCGATCCATTCGGCAAAACGGGTAATCGACAAGGCCGACACCTCGGCGATATTCTTACCGCCGATACGGAACTGCAAGGCCTCCGCCTTCAAACGTGTTCCGCCGCATACGCTGCACGGTTTATAGCGCAGGAACTGTTCCCGCCACTTGCGGCCACGAGCCGAATCATCCTCCTCGGTTCGGGAGATATATTCGGCCACACCTTCCCACGAGATCAGATTGCGGCCCGCCGATGCGGCACTGAACTCCGACAGATCGATGGTCAGCGGCTCGGAATCGCCGTACAGGATGGCATTCATACCCTCATCGGAGATCGTTCCGACAGGATCGTCGAGGGTGAAATCATACCGTCGTCCCAACATCTCGAGAATGGCGAAAAGCGTGTTGTTCCGATACTTCCCGAGAGGTTCCACGCCCCCCTCACGCAGCGACAGCGACGGATTGGGGAGGATCCTCTCACGATCGAATACGGCCTCGATACCAATACCATTACAATGGGGGCAGGCACCCTTCGGTGAATTGAACGAGAAGGTATGGGGTGCGGGATCTTCAAATGCAAGGCCTGTCGTAGGGCACATCAGATGGCGCGAAAAATAACGCATCTTCTCCGTCTGATAGTCATAAACGGACATCGTTCCCTTTCCCTGACGCATGGCCTCCCGCAACGACGCGAGCAGGCGATCATGGAGCGACCGATCGACCGCCATACGGTCAATCACCAGATCGATCGTATGGATCTTATAACGGTCGAGCTTCATGCCCGCCGCAAATTCCCGGATCTCACCGTCGATCCGGGCATAGAGATACCCTTTCTTGCTCAGGGTTTCGAACAGTTCGCGGTAATGCCCCTTACGTCCCTTGACGATCGGAGCCATCGCGGCAATCTTCCGGCCGTCGAAATCGTGTAAGATAAGCTCCAGAATCTGCTCGTCGGTATAGTGCACCATCTCCTCACCCGTGGCCGGAGAGTAGGCCCGCGAAGCCCGGGCATAGAGCAGACGCAGGAAGTCATTGATTTCGGTTACCGTACCCACCGTCGAACGGGGATTCTTGTTGGTCGTCTTCTGCTCGATGGCAACCACCGGACTCAATCCCGTAATCTTATCTACATCGGGACGCTCCATATTGCCGACAAACTGCCGCGCATAGGTAGACAAAGTCTCCATGTAGCGGCGCTGTCCTTCGGCATAGATGGTATCGAAAGCCAACGACGATTTGCCCGATCCGGAAAGACCGGTAATGACCACTAACTTCTCACGGGGAATTTCGAGATCGACGTTCTTCAGATTATGAACCCGAGCGCCGAGTATTTTGATCGTTTTCTCTTCCACTTTACACCTATAAAACGCGTAAAGTTACAGATTATTTTCGAGGGCTGCAAGCAACCCGGGGAATGGAGGCTGGCAGCCGGGTGTAGGCACATCCCGCTACCATACGGTAAAAAGCATCGGCATGGAAACCTCTTCGAAGAGATTGGTCACCTCGATTCTCTCTTTGCGGGCCCGGCGGACCGTATAGCCGGTCCCGCTGCGGGAACGCTCATACCAGGCGACCAGACGGTCGGCATGGTCCACCAGATAGTCGTTGCGGCGATAGAAACACCCCCGGCTGTAGGCCGGTTCGAGTTCGACCGTACGGTCGGCTGCTGCCAGGACAGCCCAATAACGCATCCGCTCACGAATCGGGAAATCCCTTTCTTGCCCGTGAAACGGGACAACGGCTATCAACTGCATTCCGGGACACTCCTCCCGCAACGACAATACCGCTTCGGCCGCGGCCAGATCGAATCCGAGGGCCATCCCCGAATAAAAAAAACGGTATCCCTCCTCATACAGCGACCGCACAAGTGCCGCCAACCTATCATCGGCCTGCCCATCATACTCCTGATGCCCGGTAAAAGCCACACTCACCTCTCGATTGTATTCCATTTTATAAAAATACGAAGAAATCCGCTAAAATCCAAGTAGGCTCCAAGAAAGTTGCAAGAGAGCGAAAATCCGTAAAAACGGTGCGATATTTGTTACTTTTCGAGTAAACGAATTAAAACGCCACTGCTATGAAAAACACATCAGCCTGCATCGCTTCCTTTATCGGTGGCATGATTCTGGGAGCAGCCATCACCGCCCTGACCACTCCACGTACGGGCAAGGAGGTTCGCGATTCGATCCGTGATTTCGTAGACAAGGAGACCGATAAACTCCGTGAAAAAGCGGATATGCTTCGCAACAAAGTCGACCAGCTCCGTTCGAGAATGGCCGACAAGATCGAAGAACTGAACGAAGAGTGCGATTGCGGCAAGTAGCTCCATTCACGCACGCCGATCCGTAAACTTTTCCCGCAATGAATGAGAACCAACCCCGCAGGAGCATCGTAACACCGCTCGTTCTGTTCGGACTAACGACCACGGCAGCCGTTATCCTGCTGATCACCACATTGGTAGTATGGCTCGCCGAAGTAACCGGATCGATGATCTGGGCGACCCTGATCGTAGGCGGATTTTTCGCCATCGTCGCAACGATCATCTATTTCGCCTCCGTGAGAGGAGTCATCCGTTACATCCGGGATCAGATGGAGAACATCTCGGAGATGGCCCAACTCATCAAGGCAGGCTACCGATGGGTAACCGACAAGATCAACAGCATCCTCTGTGAACTGTTGAGCGGTTTGCTCAGAAAACTCTGACGCACAAAACAAAAAAAGATCGATCCGCGTTCAGAAACAAAAACAGCGATGGCTGCTCTGATCAGAGCAGCCATCGCTGTTTCTTTATAGTTCCAAATATACCTGATATTTAATACGCGTCATTTAACCGAGTTATTTGACAACACCCATTCGACATAGCCCACATCATACACATCCTTGAGCAAGACCCGTTTATTGCGATCCAGCAAATAGAGCGACGGGATCGCCCGCAAATCGTACAGATTGTTCCGACTAATCTGCGTCCCGGCATCATAGCCGTTGATCCAGGTCGAAGGAATATCGGGAATATGGGCCCTCCAGGCCGTCAAGTCCTCATCAGGATAGAGAGCCAGAATCTTAAGCCGTCCCTGTCCGATCAACTCCGACAGAACGGGAGAGTCTGTCATCTGCCGGATCAGCGTCTTACACATCGCACAGTCGGGATTGTTGAAGAACACCAGCGTATATTCAGCCCTGATGCCATAGAGTGTCCCCGTACGCCCCGTTGCCAGCGTATAACGGAAATCATTGGCAGGAGTCCCTACCCGATTCTGCATGGCCAGCTGCAAATCATGACGGGGGACCGTTTTCTCCCACTCGTCGAGCAACGGACTCTCGATCAAGGCGTTCAATACAGGGATATAAAGTTCGTCGCTGTACACGGGCGAGGAGGGGTCGTGCAAAACGCGCTCGGCCAGCATGGCAAAATAGGTCAAGGCAACTTTCGATTGCGAAGCCTTCTGCATCAAGACGACCAGAGGTGACGGATCGGCCGGAGTTACGAAGGTGCGGACATACTCGTGAAAAGCCCGCAGCATGTGGGTCGTATCGGTCGAAACGATCCAAACCGTATCCGAGAAATCGAGGTTGTCCCAGAAGTGGTCGCGCATATAAGCGATCCGCTGCTCCGGTGTCAACGAATCCGGAGGCATCGACGGAGAAAAAAGAGCCTCTTCAGAAGATGCAGCTACCACGCCGACCGTCGAAGTCGCCCGGGACCCGCAAGCAACCGTAGCGAGCAGAATCATCACGGAGATAAACAGACGCAACATAATCTCGCAATAAATTTTACCAAGTTCCAGAATCGCATTGGAACCTATCTTCCAAATAGATCCCATTCTGCGAAACAAAGATACAAAAAGGCAGCTGGAGCAGCAAATTTCCAGAGGTTTTGGTATCTTGACCGACTAAAATCACCCGGTTCTCTTCATTTACGCAAATTATTTTCCATTGGAAATTTGTTTGTTTGGAAAATATTTTCCACCTTTGCAATGTCATTATACAAGGGATGTAATGATACAATCTGGTCGGTCGTCCGACCATACCAACCGGTCCAACAATAAAAAAACAGTGAACACTATGAATACGATTGAATTGACCAAAGCCAACTTTCTCAAGAAAGTTGCCGATTATGAAACGAATCCCACTGAATGGAAATACCTGGGAGACAAACCGGCCATCGTTGATTTCTATGCTCCCTGGTGCGGCCCCTGCAAGATGGTTGCGCCAATCCTCGAAGAGCTTGCGGCCGAATACGACGGACAGATCGTCATTTACAAGGTCAACACGATGAACGAGGAGCAACTCGCCGCAGATTTTGGCATCCGATCCATTCCCACCCTGCTCTTCATTCCCACAAACGGGAAACCGCAAATGGCGCAGGGTGCCATGGGCAAAGCGGATTTCAAACGGGTTATCGACTCGATACTGCTCGGGAAATAATATTCAAAAACAGATAGAAATGGCTCTCAAAATCGACGCGGCCCTGTGTCCGCAAAACCACCACTGCCCGATGATCGACCAATGTCCCGTCGGGGCAATCTCCCAGGAAGGGTTCTCGCTACCCGTTATTGATCCCGACCGCTGCATCGAATGCGGACACTGCATCGAAATATGCGGACGGCAGGCTGTATATCGTGAATCATAACCAACCGATGAATCCACTCTGTAAAATACGCGACCTGCAGCGAGCCATACACCAGTTCGAGACCTGCCTGCAACAACAATACGGCATCGGTCTGAACGAAGCGATGGCTCTCTGCTGCCTTGCACAGAAAGAGTGTCTCGCATCGGGGCAAACCGGTCAATTGCTCGGACTGACCCCCTCGAACACCTCGAAAGTCATAGCTTCCATCGAACGTAAAGGCTATGTCAGCCGAGGAGTGGGCAATCAGGATAAACGGCAGATGTATTTCACCCTGACAGACAAAGGACAAGAACTTCTCGCGGCAATTGAAAAGTGCCCTCCGTGTATTCCAGAAATCCTGCGTCCATATATTTGCGAAGAGAACAACGAATAATCGGTTTGATCTACATTTATATTTTCCAAGAGAGGACTTACTCTACTAACAGGAGCAAGTCCTCTCTTCTTTGCATACTGGGACAAAATACGAACAAAAGATCAGAGAGGTGGTGTTTCAGAACAATCGACACATCATAAAAGATTGATTCTTAGTACAAACTCTTGCTTTTTCCAAAACAAAGTTTAACTTTGTAAAAACCTTGTCGAATACACCTTTTTATAAAACCATAACCTCTATGAAAAAATTTCGTCTATTTTTCGTGCTGACAACCCTGTTTGCTCTGCTGTCGGCTTGCAACAACGATTCGGAAAACCCGGAAAATGTACTTCCGCTTCCCGCTCCCTCCTCCCTCTCCGGCTCCGGAGATGAGGGGTCGCTCACCTTCTCATGGGAGGCTGTCCCTAATGCCAAATGTTACGCCTATATCTTCAACGAAGGTGAAGAGGTCTATACGAACAATACCTCAGTTCGTTTCGACAACTTAACACCCTCCTCAAAATATATGTTCAAAGTAAAAGCCGTATCGGGCGATCTCAACCGTTGGACCGACTCCGAATGGGCTTCGACAACTGCCACAACAGGCGAAGCTCCCCTGGCTCCTTTCGTCATTACATTGGGGAAAGTAACCTTCTACAGTGCGGAGGTGACCGTTACACCCGCCGATCCCACCATGACCTACTTCTGCAACCTGCTGCCACGCAATGAGTTCGATGCCTTCTCTTCGGCACAGGAACTTATCGACGCACAAATCGCTCAGATTGCCTCGGCTGCTGAAACAAACTCCATGAGTTTCGAGGAGTTCTGCCGCGCAATGGGGCTGCTCATCACCGGCACGCAAACCTTCATGACGGCAGAAGAACTCACGGGTGACACGGAGTATGTCGAATATGTATTCGGACTCGATTATTCGGGCAAGGCGACCACCGAACTGGTCAGCAAGATGTTCCGTACCGAAAAGGAACCTACCGTACAACCTTCGCCAATGACCTTTGCTTTCGAGATGCTCGAACTCACGGACGTAAGCGCCCAACTGAAGATCACCCCGTCCACCAATGATGAATATTACTACTGTTTCTTCGTGCTGAAGGAGAACCTCGATGCAATGGGCGAGGATGCCGTCATTCAAGCCTGCATCGACGACCTGAACGAACATATCTCCAGTTCGGACTACGCCTCGGTTGCAGCCGAACAGTGCCACAAGGGTGTCTACACACTCGCTTACGCCGAGTTCGAACCCAATACCGAATACGTAGGCTTCGCCTTCGGAGTCGGCCAGCACGGTCTGAGCGCAGCCGCGACCACCAAACTGTTCACTACCGAGTCCTTCATGATGAAGGATCCGGAGGGTGGTGACGACCCGATCCGCATCGAAGTCGTGTCGTGGGGAATCGAGAATACCCAGATCAAATTCATCCCCACGGGCGAGGCCATCCCCTATCGCTGTGAACTGGTCAAGCTCTCCGATTTCGCCGATCTGAGTGATGAAGAGATCCTGGCCAAAGACATGGAGACCCTGTGGAACGATTATGCGGACTATTACATCATGATGCTCCAGTATGAGGCATTCACCCTGACACGCTACATGCCGCTCGATCCCGACACAGACTACATTGCCTATGCTTACGGTCTGAGCGACGGAAAATTCGAAGCGACGACGAAACTCTGCAAGAAGATACTCCGCACTCCGGCTGCCGGAACTTCCGCCATGGGAGTACGCACCCATCGACTGCTGAAAAGATAGGTACAGTCTTAAGCAACGCGAATACCGTCGAATAAAGGAATCGCCTCGACCCTGTATGGTCGAGGCGATTCCTTTATCTATCTCGTTTTGTTTATTCCTTGGTTTACCAATATCCATATAAAACAAAAATAAATCCAAGATTTTATATCGAAATCGGCTGTTGGACATGATAATCCTCCCTTTTATAAATCAAACTCCATTTCACACCTCCTTTTTATAGACTCCCTTTTCCTCACAACCGATAAAAACCAACCTTTTTTAAGGTACTTGGTTGCACCTGTCCAATCATAAAAAAACACACTCGTTATGAAAAAAATTTTTCGAACAATGATTTGGGTCATGCTGTCGATTGCAGCATGGACATTCGTCTCGTGCAGCGAGGACAACTCGACCGAAGTATCCTCCGGACTGGAAGCTCCTGAAATCATCCAGAGCGAGGAGATCTCGGATAATCCGATCACACTGGCATTTTCCTGGGGAATCGTAGAAAACGCCGTCTCGTATTCCTATCAGCTGGATGTAATTCAAGGAATCCGGAAATGAAACAATAACCAAAGGCAATACGACCGATCTGAGTATCGAAATCGTCAGCACCCGTGAAGCGGAGCTCTACTATTCGACCGAATATGCCTTCTCAATCCAGGCCATTGCCGAGGATCCTGCCGATTCGTCGGAGCCGAACGAAGTACGCATAACCACAAGCAGCGGAGCCATTGCCCTCTCGATCGAAAATCTGACCTATCGCTCGGCCGTACTGAAAGGGATTCCCGTCGATAAGAGCATGCTCTATCAATTTGCCCAGATTCCTATCGAAAAGCATCTGGCTTACGATTCGGATATGGATTTCATTGAAGGATACGATTACGGGTATTACCAGGCCATGGGTGCAGCCATGCCGTGGATTCCCTGGTACAGTCTGATGCAAGAGGGCTCGCAGCAGGGCGACTACACGTATCACACAAAAATCCTCAAACCTGAAACAGACTACCTGCTGTACGCATACGGGGTAGAGTTCGACACAAGCGACACCGAAAATCCGGTATCGGTTATCACGCCGCTCATCAAATACCCTTTCACGACTCCCGCATGGAAAGCTACGAGCAACTGTACGTTCGACATCAGCATCGAGAGTCAACAGATCAATCCGGAGGGTTACAACGTGATCAACGTCAAGATCGTTCCCTCCGACAATAACGAAAGGTATTACGTAGCCTTCCCAACCCAGGAGACTCTCGCAACAACCTATGCGAACGATATTTACGATTATGCTTTCGATGCCGTGTATAACGAGGAGATTTACAGCGGGGTAACGGACTGGGCTACTTCTGAATTTCTCACCTCAGGAGAGGCCGTCGTAACTTCCTTGCAGTTCGGATGGAACATCAATCCGGGTGCCGAGTACAAAATTCTGGTATTCGGAGTGGATGGAGACGGTCTGGTTACCACCGAAATTGCAACCGTCGACTGCACGAGCATTACCGAATAACACATCCTTCGGCTCATCAATGTTCCGGGCTCCCTACAAAAGATGCCCGGAACATTTCGACAGACAACCGTATTATGAAAAACATCTTTTACCTGGCAATAGCCATACTCGGATGCTGCAGCACGGCCTCTTGCTCCGATGGAGAGGAGAGTGTCGAAAAGCACTCTTCGATCACGATAACCACATCGACCGACAACATCGTACTGCCCTCCTCCAAAAATGCCCAATATGCGATTGAATTCGAAACCGAAGCCAACTGGAAAGTATCGACCGATGTCGATTGGGCAACCGTATCGCCTCAGACCGGCAAAGCCGGAAGCGCTAAAATAGCACTCATTACCAAAGAACCGAATAACACGGGGTTGGACCGTACAGGAACGCTGACCATTACGGCTGACGGGGCTTCGCCCGAAAGCCTCTCTTTCACACAAACAACTTCGGAAGTTTTGATGGTCAAACAATCGGAATTCGACGTATCGTACAAAGGAGAGGACATATACATCGAATTTGCGACCAATGTCGAAGGTCGTTTCAAACTGGTGGTATATTCCGACGTGTCGAACTGGATAACAGCCATCAACAACGAAATGAACACCAGCGCTTTGATCGAAGAATCGTTCGGACTGCGCATACAGCCCAACAACACCCGCGACGAACGTGCTGCCGTATTCCAGATATACGTTGTCGATCCCGAACAAACCGACATGGTTTTGATGGAGTCCGAAAAAATAATCGTCTATCAGCAGGGAGAGCCGGCCGCCACATCGACCGACTACTCGGCCGACAAACAGGTGAGAAAGGTACAAAGCCATACCATAGGCAACGGAGTCCCGATCGTCATGATGGGTGATGGATTCGTCGATACCGAAATTGCCGAGGGGTATTACGACCGAGTCATCGACAGGGCCGTCGAAAATCTTTTCACGGAAGAGCCCGTCCGTTCACTGCGCGACTATTTCGACATCTGGGCCGTAACGGCCGTATCGACCAACAACGCCTTCGGCGAAGGGTACAGTACCGTATTCGGATCGGTTGTCGACAGCAGCGGCAGCTCCGAGATTTACGGCAACACGGAGACCGTCCTCGACTATATAATGTCGATTGACGAACTCAATGACATTGCCAAGGTCGAGGAGACACTGGCCATCGTCCTGCTCAATACGAGCGTCTATGCCGGCACAACATCGATTGGACATCGCATAAATGGGGAGCAGATGAGCAACTTCGCCGTAAGCTATTGTCCCGTCATCGAGAATCTCAACAGCGAACCCTTCAGAGTAGTTCTTTGCCATGAAAGTCTCGGCCACGGTTTGGCAAAACTTCTGGACGAATACTCCTCCGAATACATGGGAAGCATCCCTGTCACCCAAATCAATACCTACCAGGAGTTTCAGTCATATGGATGGGCCATGAACATCGATCTGTCGGGGGAGGAAGACGAAGCTCCGTGGAGCCATATGCTCAAGGACTCCCGTTATCAGGGCAAGGATGCATTCGGTGAAAAGTTGGGTCTCTATGAGGGGGCATGCATGTACTCGTCAGGCGTATGGCGACCCACGGAGGAGAGCCTGATGAACAACAACAAACATGGATTCAACGCCCCGTCGCGCGAAGCGATCTACAAGCGAATCATGTCAGTGGCATACGGCGAATCCTGGACTTACGATTACGAAGAGTTCGTAACATTCGACCTGGCTCATCTGCCCCGCCCGGATGACTCCAAGGCAACCATTCAATCGAAACGGCTTCCCGCTCCGCATTTTACCAACGAGACCTTGTGGATTAAATAACCATTCGTACAGCGAGTCCATAAAAAAAGAACTGCTGACTTGGGATTATATACGATCCTGTCGGCAGCTCTTTTTTGTGATTCTTACTCAAGGTCATCAAAACCGGAATCTCAAACCAACAATAAGACTACCGACGGTACCGACACCCGCCTCGGCATAGGCCGCAAGACGACCTCCCAGTTCGACTCCAATCGGTGATATCTGCCAAGCGAACTTCTCCGCAGAACAACTTTGCCCTGCCCCTTTCGACTCGGCAAAGGTCAATCCGGCATTTACCCTTGAGTAGAGCGACAGGATCCGCAAGTTAAGCCAGCGCATCTTCAAATGGGGCATAATCGAATAGTACCGGGTTGAAACAGACTGCCCGTTCAGACGCTGGTCGTTGCTCGAATAGACAAACGTGGCACCGATGCCGAAACCTCCGATCAGGCGGAACGAATAATTGACCGAGATGCCACCCCAGCTATCCATCACAGCATCCTGCATCCCGACAGCATCGAGCAGCATATCGTTATAGGTATCCATCCAGTCCGTTACGGGTTTCATGCCATACCCTACCGAAATCTCGCCACGTCCCAACTGGGCATGAGCCAACCCATGTACGCAAAACAGCAACACGGCCGTCATGAAAAGTATTCGTTTCATCATACGCAATCTTGTTTATTACATTGACGAATATAGCAAAAAAACGACCATCCTTGACGATTCCAGACAAAAAAGGAGGGGAAAGGATCTTCTCCTCTCCCCTCTTTCCGTATTCTCATGAGAAATGTTTAGCAGATCTCGTCCTTCTCGACAGCCTTGAACAGATCGACATCCTCAACGCCCGAACGCATCACATACGTATAAGCCTCGGTAACCTTCGCCTCTGCCAGTTTGCAGAAGATGCGGGCCGAATCGAGATACTGATCCGATACGCCGGCCTGACGTGCCAACAGGTAGGTGATGATGATGTGACCGGCCGTCTCAACCAGGCGACGTGCGTGGAAATCCTTGTAACCGGCTTTCTCCTTGTCGAGAGCCTCGACACGTGCGATCATCTCCTCCAGTTTGATACGCAGATCGACCAGGCGGGTCTTGATCGGAGTCATAGCCTCCGAATAGTCGGCCGCCTCGTATACACGGATCTGCTCCAGGAAGGTGCCTTTGGTGATCGAGTTAATCGCCGCAACAACCTGCAACTGCGAAGTACCCTCGTAGATGTTCATGATACGGGCATCACGATAGAGACGCTCGCAGGGGTAATCCTTCATGAAGCCCGAACCGCCGTGGATCTGGATAGCGTCATAAGCCAACTGGTTGGCGTACTCCGAAGAGAAGAGCTTGACCAGCGGGGTGAAACCGTCGGCCAGACGGTTGTAGAACTTCATCTCCTGACGCTCCTGGGCCTCGAGCGAACGCTCGTGCGAAATGTGGGTATACTGCTTGTAAATCTCCACGAAACGGGTGGTCTCATAGAGCAGCGCACGCGCACCTTGCAGTTTGGCCTTCATGTTCGAAAGCATCTCCGAAACAGCTGCAAACTGAATGATCGGCTTGCCGAACTGAGCACGCTCGTTTGCATATTTCAACGCCTCACGGTAAGCAGCCTCACACAGACCGACCGACTGCGCACCGATACCCAAACGGGCCGCGTTCATAAGCGACATCACATACTTGATCAGACCCATCTTACGGTCGCCGACCAGACGGGCCGGAGCATTCGTGAAGACCAGCTCACAGGTAGGCGATCCCTTGATACCGAGCTTGTTCTCGATACGGCGAACCTTCACGCCACCGTCACGTTTGTCGTAAACGAGCATCGACAGACCGCGTGCATCGGTCGTACCCTCTTCGGTACGGGCCAGCACCAGGGCAATGTCGCCGTCACCGTTGGTGATGAAGCGTTTTACACCGTTGAGCAACCAACGGTCGCTCTTCTCGTCGTAGGTCGCCTTGAGCATCACGGCACCCAGATCCGAACCGGCATCGGGCTCGGTCAGGTCCATGGCGCAGGTTGCACCCTCGGAAACCATCGGGAGGAACATTTTCTTCAACTCCTCGGAAGCGAACTCGTTCAGCGTCTCGGCGCAATCCTGCAGCCCCCAGATGTTCTCGAAGCCGGCATCGGCACGGGCGACCATCTCATTGGCCATTACGAAGCAGAAAAGCGGGAAGTTCAGACCGTTATACTCATACGGGAGGGTCATGCCACCCAGACCGGCCTTGGTTACCACCTCGATATTCTGCGCCGTACCCGGAGCATATACCACGCGATCGTTTACCACCTTCGGACCTTCGTGATCGACACCTTCGGCGTTGGGGGCGATCACATCGCCACACACCTCACCGGCAATCTCCAACACACGCCGGTAGTTGTCCATCGCATCCTCAAAATTCTGCGGAGCAAGCTCGTAACGATCCTTCAGCGTGAAGTTGCGCTCCTTGAGTTCGACGATCTTGCGCAACTCGGGATTGCCGAGCTGGAACTGCAAGTCTTTATTATCCAGAAAGAAATTAGCCATTACTTCGAGTTTTGTTTGTAGTACTTAATCATTTTGGGGATCACCTCGTTCAGATCGCCCGTGATCGCATAGTCGGCGATCTTGTTGATCGGTGCATCCGGATCCGTGTTGATCGAAATGATCATCGACGACTGGTCCATACCGGCCGTATGCTGGATCTGTCCCGAAATACCGCAAGCGATGTAGAGTTTCGGCCGGATCGTCACACCGGTCTGTCCCACCTGACGGGCATGCTCGGTAAAACCGGCATCCACCGCAGCACGGCTGGCACCTACCTCGCCACCCAGTACATCGGCCAACTCATGCAAGAGTTTGAAGTTCTCCTTCGAACCTACGCCGTAACCACCGGCAACGACGATGCTCGCACCCTTGATATTGATCTTGCGTTCCTCGATCTGACGGTCTATGATTTTGACTACCAGATCGGTATCCTTTACGAATTTACGCCAGTCGATCTGTTTCACCTCACCGGCAGCCGGTTTGGCGGCCAGCTCCTTGCGCATCACACCCTCGCGGACGGTAGCCATCTGCGGACGGTGGTCGGGATTGACGATCGTAGCAATGATGTTACCGCCGAAAGCCGGACGGATCTGATAGAGCAGGTTCTTGTACTCCTTGCCGGTTTTGGCATCCGTATGGTCGCCGATCACCAACTGTGTACAGTCTGCCGTCAGACCGCTGAACAGGGCCGACGAAACACGCGGTGCGAAGTCACGGCCAATGGAAGTGGCTCCGAACAGCGCGATCTGGGGTTTCTCCTGCTCGATCAGGCCGCACATCACGGCCGTGTGGGGCAACGTACGGAACGGGGCGAACTCCTTGTCATCGGCCACCCATACGGTATCGGCACCGTATTTGGCCAACTCCTTTTCGATGCCGGCCAGGTTGTGGCCCAGAGCCACGGCCTCGAGTTTCACGCCGAGCGTCGAGGCCAGCTCACGGCCTTTGGTGAGCAGCTCCAGACTCACGTCCGCAGGCACACCGTTCTCCAATTCGATGTATACAAATATATTATTCATAACTTTCCTTGCGTTAGATTAACCGAGCGTGTGGCTCGCGATAAGTTCAACCATCAGTTCCTCGATATCCCGGTCATCGGCCGTCAAGCGTTTCGACTCCTTGGCCTGGAACACCACATTCTCGATCTTCTTCACCTTCGTAGGCGATCCGGAAAGACCCAGCTGGTTCTCATCCGGGTTCACATCAGCAGCACCCCACTCCACGATCTGCAAATACGGGCGCGACGAGACCATCTTCGCTGCATCCGTCTCGGGAGCTGCGGCGACCTCGGAAGGTGTCATGGCATTCTTGAACTTCATCACGCGGCGGGCATTGCGGGGGCGGCACTCGGCGGCCGATCCATTCACGGTCACCACCATCGGGAACGGGCACTCAACCACCTCGACACCATGCTCCAGGCGGCGTTTTACCACCAGCGAGTTCTCTTTCACCTCGACGATCTCCTCAGCGTAGGTTACCTGCGGCCAACCGAGTTTTTCGGCAACCTGAGGACCCACCTGGGCCGTATCGCCGTCGATAGCCTGTCGGCCGGCCACGATCAGGTCGGGGTTTATCTTGCGCAGCGCACACGAGAGCGCATAGGAGGTCGCCAGCGTATCCGAACCGGCAAACTTGCGGTCCGTCAGCAGGTAACCGCCGTCAGCTCCGCGGAAAATGGCATCACGAAGGATGTCCGCGGCCCGCGTGGGACCCATCGTCAGCACATGAACCGTCGTATCCTCCATCTTATCCTTGAGCGAAAGGGCCGCCTCAAGGGCATTCAAATCTTCGGGATTGAAGATTGCAGGCAGCGCAGCGCGGTTGACCGTCCCTTCGGGGGTCATTGCATCCTTCCCCACATTGCGTGTGTCGGGAACCTGCTTTGCCAGGACAACAATTTTCAACTGTCTTTTCATTCGTATGATATTAAATGATAACTGTCAAATCCGATTTCCTACCGAACGATCGTCTCGTCGCGGTCGGGACCCACCGAGATAATCCGTACGGGTACACCCGTCTGCTGCTCGATGAACTCCACATAGGTCTTGAACTCGGCCGGGAAATCCTCGTACCGGGTGCATTTGCGAAGGTCGCACTTCCACCCCCTGAACTCCTCGTAGACCGGGGTGATCGGTGCCTCCACATCGTACGGGAAACGATCCGTACGATGTCCGTCGATCTCGTAGGCCGTGGCGACCTTGATCGTATCGAAATCGTTCATCACGTCGCTCTTCATCATGATGAGCTGCGTCACGCCGTCGATCATGACGGCATATTTCAGAGCCACCAGGTCGAGCCATCCGCATCGGCGCTCACGTCCCGTCACCGCACCGTACTCGTGGCCGATGTCGCGCAGGCGGGTCCCCGTCTCGTCGAACAGCTCGGTCGGGAACGGGCCGCTCCCCACACGGGTACAGTAGGCCTTGAAGATGCCGAACACCTCGCCGATACGGCGCGGAGCCACGCCCAAACCGGTGCAGGCCCCGGCACAAACCGTATTGGAGGAGGTGACGAACGGATAGGAGCCGAAGTCGATGTCGAGCAGCGTACCCTGGGCTCCCTCGGCCAGCACAGCTTGGCCGCGATCCAGCAGACGGTTGATCTCGTATTCACTGTCGATCAGGCGGAACTCCTTGAGGAACTCCACCGCCTCGAACCACTCCTTCTCGAGGGCCGCAATGTCGTAGCTGTAGTTCAGGCTGCGGAGCGTCGCCTCGTGGCGCGCTTTCACCCGTTCGTAGGTCTCACGGAAGGTGTCGGAGAGAATCTCCCCCACACGCATGCCGGTACGGCTCACCTTGTCCGTATAGGTCGGGCCGATACCCTTGCCGGTCGTCCCGATCCGGGCACTTCCCTTGGCAGCCTCCTGGGCCGCGTCGAGCATCCGGTGCGTCGGCAGGATCAGGTGGGCCTTCTTCGAGATCTGGAGACGGTCCTTCAGGTTGTGACCGCTGCGCTCGAGCGCCGTCGCCTCCTCCCGGAAGAGGATCGGGTCGAGCACGACACCATTGCCGATAATGTTGGTTTTCCCGCCCTGGAAGATACCCGACGGTATCGAGCGGAGAATATATTTTTCGCCGTTGAATTCCAGCGTATGGCCCGCATTGGGACCGCCTTGAAAACGTGCAACCGCCTGGTAGCGGGGTGTCAGCACATCGACGACTTTGCCTTTGCCCTCGTCCCCCCATTGCAGGCCGAGTATGACGTCCACTTTACTCATGATCTTAAAAAAGTTTTAACACAAAACATTTTGCATCCAAAGGTACGAATTTTTTACAAAAAATTCCGTCCGAGGCCATCGAATTATCAACATAACAACGATAAAAATCGAGCATCGACAAAGCTTTCACACAAGTCGATGCAATCAAGCAGTCTCGAACGGATGGCCGCATCACATAAACACCCCTTCGGAGACTCCCGAAAGGAACGGTGTCCATACCCGAAGCGATTGCAAGCAGGCTACGCAGAACAGCCATTTCACCCGAATCGGGAACGGCTGTTCAGACCATTAAAGAAAGAGGGGAAGGTGTCGACGATCGGGATGGAATCGAGCAAAGGAGGTTACCACTCCTGAACCTGTGTCCAGGAATCATACTGGAAATTTTTGATCGTCTGACCTCGCATTTTATAGATCACCGTCAAATCCGTATTGCCGGTGGTAAGAGTATTGACCTCGGCCATATCGGTCGCACAGAAGCGCACGTCGAGAGCGACCAGCCGATTTTCGCCGCACCGGAGCTCACTGAGAGCAGCCTGGGTCCCCAGATCGAGCAACGTCAAAAGGTTGTTCCGGCAATACAGCCGGTTCAGGGAGCGAAGTCCCTTCAGATCGAGCGAAATGAGTTGATTGTCCGAGCAGTCCAACTCCTCCAGATAAACACTGCGGGTCAGATCGAGGCTGGCAATCTGGTTCCCGCTGCAATCGAGACGACGCAATGCCGTAAACTCTTCGATCCCGGTCATACTGAATATCCCAAGCGACGAGCAATCCATCTCGCGCACCCGTTGCGCTTCATAGCGGGAGATGCGGCCGTCGCCGTTCAGATCCCAATGGGCAAGGCAATAGGTTTGGAACGAAGGATCGGGAATACGGATGTAAACATACTTGTTATCCTCGTCGCGTCCATAGTCCGCCAATCCGCACGATTGACAGCAAAAAAACGCCACAAGAAGCGCAAGGCCTGTTTTTATTGCGGAGCGATTCAAGATTTCAAATAAAAATTCGGTAAAACAGAGGAACAAAAATCTTCGGAATCGCTTTTGCGAGTTCCGAAAATCTGCTGCCATGCGGGCCCCGCTTCCGGCCGAATGATTTTTCGGATTGAATGAAAATCCTCGTCCGAAAGCTCCTTTACCACTCGCAGGGACTTTCCTATAAAGGCACTTCTGATCTTCTTTCGCGCAGGAAACGAGCGAAACTACATCTCCTCGTCCTGTTCTTCCTCCAGGCTTTCGTCATCCTGTAGTTCGTCGGCGCCTTTAATTTCGTCGTCGTAGTAATCCTTGTCGTCGTCCTCCTCGGCACGATCGTCGATCTTCACATCGATCTTGACCAGGTAGTTCACCTCCTCCGTTTCGAACGGAACGGCATAGAAGAAATCTCCGTTCGGTTTCTCGATACGCATCATCGAGTCGCTGAAACCATTGGAATACAATCGTTTCAACTCATCCTGGAGTTCTGACGACAAATTGTGGAAACTTGTAACCAAGCGTTTTTTAAGTGCAGTAGGAGTTGTCATATTTCGATGTTGATTTTTTTTTCACTAACGAGATCCTCCTGACAATCCGGAATTCACGCATTTTCGATCGAATGTTTCGACCGGAACGCCATCTCCTGCCGGATTCGAACAGACCTCCTCAATCCAGGGATTCACCCCGCCAAAAGGGATCTTCCCAAAAATTTTGTGCAAGTATAAGCAAAATTTGCCTTTCGGAACACCTCCGGGATTATTTTTTGCATTTTTTTCGATTTTTATGGCCGTTCCGTACAAATTGTATATTTTTACAGAAGGAATAACCGGCACAATGATACACAAAAAAATAGAGGAGCTACGAAGGCTGCTCAACTACCATAACCATAAATACTACGTCGAAAACGACCCGGAAATATCCGACCGGGAGTTCGACCGCATGATGCGCGAGCTACAGGATCTCGAAGAGGCCCACCCTGAATTTGCAGATCCGAATTCACCGACCGCCCGCGTGGGCAGCGACATCACTTCCGAATTTCGCAGCGTCGAGCACCGTTTTCCGATGCTCTCTCTGGGCAACACCTACTCGCTGGACGAACTGCATGAGTTCATTCACCGGATCGAAAAGGAGGTCGATGCCCCCGAATTTGTCTGTGAACTCAAATTCGACGGAACAGCCATCTCTCTCACCTATCGAAACGGAGAGTTGATCCAGGCCGCCACGCGCGGAGACGGAGCACGCGGAGACGATGTAACGACGAACGTACGAACCATACGCACGATCCCCTTGCGTTTGCAGGGAGACGACTATCCCGACCTGTTCGAGATACGAGGCGAAATCTTCATGCCCTACGCCTCGTTCGACCGTCTCAACATGGAGCGGGCTGAAAACGGGGAACCCCTTTTGGCCAATCCACGCAATGCAGCCGCCGGAACTCTCAAACAGCAATCGTCGGCCGTCGTCGCCCAACGGGGACTCGACTGTACGCTTTACCAGCTGGCCGGGGAGAACCTCCCCTTCAAGACCCATTGGGAGAGTCTGCAAAAAGCCCGCAGCTGGGGTTTCAAAATCTCCGAACACGCCCGTATCTGCCGTACGCTGGAGGAGATCGACCAGTTCATTGCCTATTGGGACGAAGCCCGCAAACAACTTCCGTTCGCAACGGACGGCGTAGTTATCAAAGTCAACGACTTTACCGAACAGCGGATTTTGGGATTCACGGCCAAAGCCCCCAAATGGGCCGTGGCATACAAATTCAAGGCCGAGCAGGCCCTGACCCGACTGGAGAGTATCGACTTCCAGGTGGGACGCACGGGAGCGATTACCCCGGTTGCCAACCTCGATCCGGTATTGCTGGCCGGCACGACCGTCAAGCGGGCCACCCTGCACAACGCCGAGCAAATCGCCCTGCTGGACATCCGCGTGGGCGATATGGTTTACGTCGAGAAGGGCGGCGAGATCATCCCGAAAATCACGGGAGTCGACCTCTCGGCACGCTCCGCCGAAAGCCAACCGCTCCAATATATCACCCACTGCCCCGTATGCGGCACGCCGCTTGTACGCTATGAGGGTGAGAGCAAGCACTACTGCCCCAATCAGAGCCACTGCCGGCCGCAGATCCTGGGACGGATCATCCACTACACCAGCCGCAAGGCGATGAACATCGAGGGACTGGGCGACGAGACCGTCGAGTTGCTCTTCGAGAACGGGCTGGTGCGCAACATCGCCGACCTGTACGACCTGCGTGCCGATCAGCTGGCCCGGCTGCCCCGCTTGGGCGAGAGATCGGCCGAAAACATCGTCAGGAACATCCGGCAGTCGGCTGAAGTCCCCTTCGCCCGCGTACTCTTCGCATTGGGTATCCGGTTCGTCGGGGAGACGACCGCCAAATACCTGGCCTCTCACTTCCGCACGCTGGATGCTGTCATGCAGGCCTCGCGCGAGGAGCTGGTCGAGGCCGAAGAGGTCGGAGAGAAAATTGCCGAGGCGATCCTCGACTACTTCGCAGACGAGGAGAACCGGCAAATCATCGAACGACTCCGGAAGGCCGGGATCCGCACCGAGGCGGATGCGAAGGTCCTGCAGTCGGAGAGCCTGGCGGGAAAGAGTTTTGTCATCTCGGGCAAATTCACCGCACACAGCCGCGACGAACTGAAAGAGATGATCGAGTCGCACGGCGGAAAAAACCTCTCGGCCGTATCGGCCAACGTCGACTTTCTGGTAGCGGGAGACAAAGTGGGACCAGCCAAATTGCAGAAAGCGACCAAACTCGGCATACGGCTGATCTCCGAGGAGGAGTTGATCTCGATGATCGCGCAGGCAGACAGCAGCGATAACAGAATCACCATCTCCCCGACACCGCACCCCGTATCGGGAAAAGCGGAAGAAAAGACCCCGATCAACGAAACGGCAGAGCAAGGCTCTCTCTTTTAATAAATTAAAACAGGAAAAACCATAAAACGATATAAGTTATGATACAGCACAAACTCAGCGGCGCAGGCATCGCACTCATCACCCCGTTCACCCCGGATCGCAAGATAGACTATCCGGCTCTGGCCCGCATGATCGACTATGTCATCGAAGGCGGTGTCGACTACATCGTAGCCCTCGGCACAACGGCCGAAACACCGACGCTCTACCTGCACGAACGCGCCGTGGTGGCCATGTTCATCTCCAACCACATCGCCGGCCGCGTGCCGCTGGTGATCGGTGTCGGCGGCAACTCCACCTCGGAGGTGCTGGACCAGCTGCGGGAGTTCGACCTGCGCAGCGCAGATGCCATCCTGAGCGTCACACCCTACTACAACAAACCGTCACAGGAGGGCCTGTACCAACACTTCAAAACAGTATCGGAACACTCTCCGCTGCCCATTATCCTCTACAACATTCCGGGACGCACGGGCGTAAACATGACGGCACAGACCACCCTGCGGATTGCCAACGACTTCCGGAACGTAATCGGTATCAAGGAGGCTTCGGGCAATATCGAGCAGATGCAGGAGATCCTGAACCTCCGTCGGCCGGATTTCCTTGTCTTGTCGGGCGACGACGCTCTGACCCTGGAACTGATGAGCCGGGGCGGCGACGGTGTTATATCGGTCGCAGTCAACGCCTTCCCCGAAAAGATGATGCACTGCATCAACCTGGCCAAGAGGGGCGACTTCGAAGGGGCACGCAAAGCCTATCAGTGTCTGGACGAAGCCGTTACGGCCATGTTCGCCGAAGGCAACCCGACCGGAATCAAATGCGCGCTGGCCACAATGGGACTGATCGGCGACACGATGCGTTTGCCGCTGGTTTCCGGCACCCCGCAACTGGCTGCCAAATTCCGGGAACTGATCGCCAAATACGATTTGCGGTAAAAAATACGTTTCATTAAGAGATGTATCACCGGTAAAGTCTTATTATGAAAAAACTATTCGTGCTGCTGTTGCTGTCACTACCACTGGTTGCTGCGGCCAAAGTACCCGATGAGGAGGATATTCTGAATCAGACGATGAATGCCGATTCGCCCTACTACTATCCCAACCTGATGTTGCGATACCAGGCCGGAGACGACACGCTGACCGAGACGGACTATTACTACCTCTACTACGGATATGCCTATCAGGATGCCTACAAGCCCCTGGCACCGAATCCGGATCGCGATCGGGCGCTGCTGCTTGCCGGGGCAATCGACTTCGAGAACCCCACCCAGGAGAGCCTCGAAAAACTGATCTCGGCAACCAACGATGCCCTGAAGCAGGACCCTTTCAGCCCGAAACTGCTGAACCTGCTCGCTTTTGCCTACGGAGCATTAGGCGACAAGCGCAACGAGCAAATCAACTTCAACCGGATGAACAGCATCCTGGCTACGATCGAAACATCGGGAAACGGGCTGAAAGAGAAGAGTCCCTGGCACATCCTGATGTTCGAGCACGGATTGGACGTGCTGGCGGCCCACAACCAGGCCTATGGTAAGGCACGAGTAATCAGCCGGTCGGTCGAGTATGTCCCGCTACTCGATCCGCTCCGGACCTCCGAAGGCAAGGTGAAGGGATACTACTTCGACTACAGCCGCATTTACCGCAACAAACCGGAAGGATACGTATTCAAACGCCCCAGAACATGGCAGTTCAACAACCTGCGTCCACGGGAGTATAAATAGCATTCGATGAAAAAATCGTATATCCTCTTATTTTTCGTTCTGGCATTCGGATTCATCGCCTTGTCCTGTTCCAAAGAGGAGCAGGCTCCCTGGCGCAACCCGATCCCCGCAACGGCCGACCAGACGATCATGATCTACCTGACCGGGACCGATCTGAGATCCTATTACAACGAGAACATCCAGGCGGCCATGAAGGTCATCGACCGGGATATTCTACACGACAGCCGTATCCTGGTTTTCCTCGAACCGAAACGAGGCGAAGGCGCGGTTCTGGAACTCTTTTACAGCCCGCAGGAGGGACGGTGCGTAGCCGACACGCTGAAACGCTGGTCGCAAAACGGATTCAGCTCCATGGAGAGCGGTACCGTCTCTCAAATTCTTTCATTCATGGGGGAACAGGCTCCGGCCGAACGCTACGGATTGATTATCGGTGCCCATGGATTCGGATGGGTCCCGGAAAACGCTCCGATCAACAATGCAATGCAAAGCGGGATACAAATCGACCCCAAAATCGTCCAATTACCCAACGGACCACTTCCCACACGTTGGGTCGGAGATCCGGGCCGGCGATGCGAGACAAACGAATTGGGACGGGCAATCGGCAATTCGGGGATTCACTTCGACTACCTGATATTCGATGCCTGTTTCATGTCCTCGATCGAGGCTTTATATGACCTGCGTGCGTGTGCCGACAACATCATCGCCTCCCCGACAGAGATCATGGCACCGGGATTCCCATACGACATGATATTGCCTTCGCTATTGACCGATCAGGGAACCCACTACGATCTGGATGAGATTTGCCAGAAATACTACGACTACTATGCTCAGGAGTACGCCGTTCCATCAGGATGCATCGCACAGACCGTGTGCAGCGAACTCGATGCCTTGGCCGAGATTGTAAAACAAATCGAACAAAATCGAACGATGGATCCAGAGCTCTCTCTGTTACAACCTTACGAAGGATTATGGGCCCATTTCTTCTTCGATCTGAGCGATTACATCCACGCCATCTGCAATGATCAAGCCCTGCTCGACGAATTCGACCGTCAAATGGGACGAACGTTCCCCGTTCGGAATCGGTTGCACACCCCCTGGTTTTACTCCTATTACGGAGGAAACGGGGATGAATCGGCACCGGGACCCTATCCTGCCTACATGAACCGGATTACGAGCTACTGCGGAGTCAGCACCAGCGCACCGGCCCAACGGGTAGCCGCCGAGTGGACTCAAACAGCCTGGTATCTCACGACCCATTAAATAAAAAGAGAGGCGGAAATTCTTTCTGAGAATTTCCGCCTCTCTTTTATCTCAAAGCAGTCTATTCGTATTGTCCCGATTTGAGTCGCTGCACCTCCTCACGGGTGAGGAAACGCCACTGTCCCCGCTTCAGATTCTTCTTCGAGAGTCCGGCATAATAGACACGGTCGAGTTTACGGACCGTATAGCCGAGGTGTTCGAAGATACGCCGCACGATTCGATTGCGTCCGGAGTGAATTTCAATACCGACCTCTTTCTTGTCGTTTTCGGCTACGTAAGCGATCTCGTCGGCATGGATCTCGCCATCCTCCAACGTGATTCCCTCAACGATCCGATCCATATCGGCACGCGTCAGCGGTTTGTCGAGCGACACCTGATAGACCTTCTTCTTCTCGAACGAAGGATGAGTCAGTTGGCGGGTCAGATCCCCGTCGTTGGTGAAAAGCAGAAGTCCCACACTGTTTTTATCGAGACGACCGACCGGATAGATTCGCTCGGCACAAGCACCCTTGACCAACTCCATCACCGTCTTGTCGGCGTGCGGATCATCCAGCGATGTCACATACCCTTTCGGTTTGTTCAGTACCAGATAGACCTTCTTTTCGCCCACGATCCGGCTGTCGTTGAACTTCACCTCATCCGTTGGTGACACTTTGGTTCCCAATTCGGTAACCACCTTGCCGTTCACGGTAACCAGACCGGCCGTAATGAAGTCATCGGCCTCGCGGCGAGAGCAGATACCCGACTGGGCGATAAATCGATTCAGACGAATTTCACCGGCCGGCTGCGAAGGGTTGTATTTGGGATAATTACGCGGTTTCGACTCCGCACGGCGATCGAAAGAACGCCCGGGACGCTCGCCACCCTGCTTGCGGTCCCCATAAGAGCGATCCGGGCGGCGTGTTTCATATCTTTTTTGGTTCTCCTCTCCATACCGCTCATTTCTATCCCCTCGACGGTCATCACGGCGCGTACTTTCCCGATTCTCCGTACGGGGAAAGTCGTTCCGGCGCGAGGTAAATCCGCCCGTACGTTTCCCTTCTCCGTGTCGTTCGTTCGAGGAGAAGTTCCGACGCGGTTTCTCATCCTTGCGCAGGCGGTTCTCTTCCGTAAAGTGAGGGTTGAAGGAGGCGCGACGTTGCGGACGGCTGCCCGAATGATGTTCCGTATCGGCGGCATCACGCTGCGAATGCGGACGACGCTCGACGCGCTCTGCGGTCGAAGTCCGCGCCCGCTTGTCGCGTCCGAAGCGGGAAAGCACCTCCGTCGAGTCGTTTTTAAAATCTTTCATACGTATCTTTTAAAATAACAGTTTACTGCTATGCCACCAGATTTTACAAAAAACACTACCTTATATCTCTGGTTGCAGTTTCTCTCGATACAAAGGTAATCTAAAATCCATAGATTACACTTAAAAATTCCAAAATCGTTCCCGCCTCAATAATCGCGACACAAAAAAAAGAAATACCCAAGTGACCCGCAATATTAATTGATTATTCCCACAAGAGACAAGCCAGCATAAACCAATAAAATCAAAAACAAAAAAATCAAGATTATCTCCACAACATGCAACTGCTGGCACCTCTTAACAACATCTAACGGACCACATCGCCTTGCAACATCAAAATCTGAATATTCTAATTTCATCATAGAGAATGACTAATTCTTATTACAATACTCCTCGATATAATGGATTACATATCGTGCCACCGCTTTTTCATAATGCGTAGAATACGGACTCTGTAAAATAGTTATATACGCAATACGTTTTTCCTCTATTTGTTGTGGGGTCATTGCCCTCAACTCGTTTCGTAAGAATCCATCC
>MHCFR05601__coassemble_630_pt1 | contig 89749 bp, 81 predicted proteins | sample MHCFR05601__metabat2_high_PE_060 | metagenome-assembled genome bin MHCFR05601
ACGATTGTCTGCTCCTAAAATAGCATAACCATTTTCTTCCTCAAAGTTAACAATATAAAATAAATTCTCAACATCATTAGTCTCCCCACTTCGCGTCGATACCGGGAGAATATCCGAAGATACGGTTGCAACGTCTTTTACACAACGAACTCCCCCACTGCGTGTAACGACATCATTCTCAGATGGAGAATCTATCACATCAAGCACAGATTGTAACTCTTCCAACGCCTGTTCAATTGGAACAACATGAGACACTACCTCCTGAGTCGATAAAGGAGGCTCAGATTCTGACATTGCCGTGGGATCGGAGGTACATCCAGAAAGCAACCACGCAATTAAAATCACAAACAACAGGTTGATCTGTTTCATAAAATAATTTTTTTAGTTAAACAATCACCCTTTCCTAAGAAGAAGAGCAAGTCTTATTAGAAAAAAAATTATTCTACACCTAAAATTATGTATTTTATTATATAAAATAAAATTATATTTATTAAAAATATCAAAACAAGTCTATTTGTACCACTTTCCAAGCAAATACAACTATTTCTTTCAAGGCCAAGAAGGAGTCGCCTTTATCACAAAACCAATAAGGAATGAGTTGACCCCGCAATTTTCCCCAGAAAAAGAAAAAGGCCTGCACGACTGCAGGCCATCTCCTACCTCTGTTCCCGGCTAATCTTCCGATTCAACCTCCGGGATACAATAGAGGGAATCCGTATAGACCTTTCCTTCCGTTGTCGTCAGGATAACCGTCAGCGTATGTTCCCTCTCCAGGGTCGGGGCACGCATAAAATAGAGTAGGACATATTCGCACTCCATCATATCCATATCGGAAGGGGTCAACTCCGAAACCGGTTTATCGACCCTTGTAAAGTATTGCCAGTCGTGCATCCACTCCGACTCATCAGCTCCCCCCGCATGATAACCGCCACGGACGAACGCTCCAATCGAAGTGAACTCCACACGTAACAGATCGTCCAACAGGGTGCCGGCCGGATGTTCCTCGTCCCAATCCGCATCACTTACCACGTGCAGCGACTGAAACTGCTCTGCAAATATTTTAATACACCAGCCTTTGTATTCATAAACCCAACGGTTGAAATAATCCCCGTGCAGTTCTGCCTGTTGTTCATACTCCTGAGGGCTCTCCGTTTCGGTAATGAACTTGTTCATATCGGTAGCCCCAATCCTCAAAGCGGTACAACTCCCTTCCGAACCATAATGCATCAACTCGATTCCTCCTGTATAATAGATATCAATAAAATGCTCCTTATAGATATAACTATAATATGGCCCCACATCGTTTTTTTCACACGATGCGAACAAAAGCATCAGGGGCAAAAACCCAAGGAAACAGATTCGTTTCATAAGCAAGCGTATTAAATCAGTGAGGTTCTATTTTTAAAGTTAGAAATAATTTTACGCCCAACCAAATTTATCACGACCCTTTTATTTTCAACATCATAGAGGCTTAAATTCGAACGACGTCTCTATCGCACATACACCTCTCCCCCTCGTAAGATTCCCGATCCGCGGGATAGTTCCGAAGGGATGTATCTACGTCCGGATTTTTTCCTACCTTTGTAAAAGAAAGAAACTGCCGCGCAGTTGTGCGGCCAACCTCTGGCAAATGATTCCAACCGACGATCTATTCAGACTCGGCGGCAACCGGGCCGCCTTCGAGAGAGCCGCACTCGACACCTTCCGCTTCCAGGCTGAACGGTGCGACGTCTATCGGGAATATCTCGAACAGATAAACATCACCCCTTCGCAGATCGAACAGGTCGAACAGATTCCCTTCCTTCCGATCGAATGTTTCAAATGGAGGGAGGTCTATTGCGGCGACCGGGCTCCCGAAGAGATCTTCACCTCAAGCAACACGGGACAAACCGTCGCATCGCGTCATCCGATGTATTCGCTCGACCTCTACGAAAAGGCTTTCGAGTGGGGTTTCCGTATGTTCTACGGCGTACCGACGCAGTGGAGTCTCTACGGCTTGCTGCCCAGCTATCTCGAGCGCAAGGGATCATCGCTGATCTACATGGTGGATCGTCTGATCAGGGAGTGCGGTTCGGGCGGTTTTTACCTGAACAACTACGAACAGCTGCTTGCCGACATGACCGCCGATCCGAAACCCAAGATCCTGCTCGGCGTAAGCTATGCCCTGTGGGATCTGGCCGAACAGTTCACCCCAAAACTGCAAAACACGATTGTCATGGAGACCGGCGGCATGAAAGGGCATCGGGAAGAGCTGCCCAAGGCCGAATTTCACCGGATCCTGTGCGAGGCATTCGGCGTAACGGAGATACACTCCGAGTACGGTATGGCCGAACTCACCTCCCAAGCCTACTCTTCGGGGCGGGGCATCTTCCGCACCCCGACCTGGATGCGGGTCCTCATCCGGGACATCAACGACCCGTTCGACATCCGTCCGACAGGCTCCCGGGGCGGAATCAACATCATCGACCTGGCCAACCGCTATTCGTGCGCCTTTATCCAGACGCAGGATGTCGGACGACTCCGCCCCGACGGCAGCTTCGAGATCGAAGGACGGATCGACCGGAGCGACATTCGCGGATGTAACCTTCTGGCACAATGAACGAGATAGATTTTGTCATCCTCTGGGTCGACGGTAACGACCCCCGCTGGCGCGAAGAGTTCGACCGGATGCGGCACACCGAGACCGACGACGCATCGCCGATCCGCTACCGCGACTGGGAGAACCTGCGTTACTGGTTCCGGAGTGTGGAGCGCTTCGCCCCCTGGGTGCGTCGCATCCACTTCGTCACATGGGGCCATCTGCCCGAATGGCTACAGCGGGAACACCCGAAGCTGCACATTGTCGAACACCGGGATTTCATTCCGGCCGAATACCGCCCTACGTTCAACTCGAACGTCATCGAACTGAACCTGCACCGCATCGAAGGATTGGCCGAACAGTTCGTCCTCTTCAACGACGACACCTTCCTGTTGCGTCCCTGCCGGCCGGAGGATTTCTTCCGGCGAGGTGTACCGTGCGACATGGCCCGTCTCAGCGTCGTGCAGCCCTCTTCGGTCGGGCACATCGCCTACAACGATCTGGAGCTGATCAACCGATGCCACGACAAGCGACAGGCCATCCGGAGCAACTTCGGCAAATGGTTCGCCTCCTGTTACGGGGTGATGAACCTGTTGAAGAGCGCCACGCTTATGCCGTGGGCCTTCTTCCCCGGCCTCTACGACTCCCATATGCCCCAACCCTACCTCACGGCCCGCTTCCGACAGGCCTGGGAACAGTGGCCTCAGGAGTTGGATGCCACCTGCCGCCACCATTTCCGCTCGCTGACCGACCTGTCGCACTGGCTCATCCGTTACGACGTACTCGCCGACGGCGAATTCGCGCCCCGGTCGATGCGTGACTGCCGGCTGACTACCCTTACCGACGAAACAATCGAAGAGATCTGCTCCGAGATCATCAACCAACGCTGGCGGATGGTCTGCCTGAACGACAGTGAACGGATCGCCGACTTCAACCGGATGAAAAGCCAGTTGAACGGAGCCTTCGAACGCATATTACCCGGGAAATCGAGCTATGAAGTGTAACATCTCGGTTGCAATACCTCTCTACAACAAGGAGCGGGAGATCGCCCGCACCCTCCGGTCCGTGTTGACACAGACGCTGCCTCCGCTCGAAATCATCGTCGTGGATGACGGCTCGACCGACCACAGCGCCGAAGAGGTCGAACGCATCGGATCACCCCTCGTGCGACTCATCCTGCAGGAGAACCGGGGAGTCAGTGCGGCCCGCAACCGCGCCCTCGAAGAGGCCCGCGGAGAGTATGTTGCCTTGCTCGACGGCGACGACCTCTGGGAGTGCGGCTATCTGGCCGAGATTGCACGGCTCATCGCCACCTATCCCGGCTGCGGTGCCTACGCCACCGCCTTCCGGGTCGATGACGGCCATACGCTCACGCTCGGCAACACCCCGCAAACAGAGGGTGTAGTCGACTTCTTCACCGAATCATTGACCCGTTACGTGCTGATCCCTTCGACAACGACCCTCGACCGGTCTCTCGCCCGCTCTCTCGGCGGATTTCCCGAAGGGATGCGTATGGGGGAAGACCAATATTTCTGGACCCGGCTGGCACGCACGGCCAAAGTCTGCTTCTCGCCGGAGCCGTTAGTGCGCTACTCAAAGGCGGCCTCCAACCGTTCGGCATCCATCTACCGCCCGGAGCAGACCCGTTTCCGATTCGAAGATCTCTACGATCCTGCGACAACCGACGCAAGCAACGAATACATCGCCCGCGCCGCGTTGGGAAAGGCACTCATCGTCAGTGCCAAGGGAGGTACGCAGGAGGCAGCCCGGAGTGCCGACTTTTTCTCCTACACACGCTACAGCCGCCGCACGCTGCGCAAGGTTCGCCTGCTGAACCGGCTGCCCGTCAGCTGGCGCACACCGCTGCTGAATGCCTATAACCGATTGGTCTGGATACTTGCCCGCAAGGGAATGTAAGCGAGCTGAATCCAAGAAAAAAGCCTGAAGCGGACAATCCACTTCAGGCTTTTTCATAAGGACCGACAGGGTTACTCCTCGTCGTCCGCCTCTTTCATTGCGGTATATACATTTACCACATCGTCATCCTCCTCCAGACGCTCGATCAGTTTCTCAACCGACTCGCGAGCCTCCGGATCGAGTTCCTTCGTATCGGTAGCGATACGTACAGACTCTCCCGAAACGATCTCGAACTTCTTGTCATCAAGCCACTTCTGGATAGCACCGAACGACTCGTGCGGAGCCTCAACCGTTACCGTCGTCTCATCCTCCGGAGCGAACTCATCCACACCCAGGTCGATCATCTCGAGCTCCAGCTCCTCGAAGTCGGTTCCGGCCGGCACGTGGAACTTGAAGATGCATTTGTGCTCGAAGAGGAAGCCTACGCTGCCGCTGTTACCCAGCGCACCGCCGCACTTGTTGAAGTGCATACGGATGTTGGCCACCGTACGGTTCGTATTGTCGGTTGCAGTCTCAACCAGGAAAGCCACTCCGTGCGGGCCGTATCCTTCGTAGATCACCTCCTTGTAATCGGCGGCATCCTTCTCGGTAGCACGCTTGATGGCACGCTCGATGTTCTCCTTGGGCATATTCTCCGCCTTGGCATTCTGAATCAGGATTCGCAGACGGGTATTGCCCGAAGGATCGGGACCGGCTGCCTTCACGGCGATTTCGATCTCCTTACCCAGTTTGGTAAATACCCGGGCCATATGACCCCAACGTTTCAGTTTACGCGCTTTGCGGTACTCAAATGCTCTTCCCATAAGATTTATTTTGATTTTATTATTTTTCCCAATGGCGCAAAATTAAGAAAAACTATTGAATATTTTAACAATGCGTATTTAAAAATGTCTACCTTTGCCAGACGCAAAATACCATCTACTATGGAAATCAAAGCACGTTTCGACCACTTCAACATCAACGTCAGCAACCTACAGCGCAGCATCGAGTTCTACGACCGCGCTCTCGGGCTGAAAGAGGTCGGCCGCAAAGAGGCTGAAGACGGTTCGTTCTCGCTCGTCTATCTGGGCGACGGCCAGACCGGATTCCGTCTCGAACTGACCTGGCTGCGCGACCATACGCAACCCTATGAGCTCGGTGAGAACGAGAGTCACCTCTGCGTACGCGTCCCGGGCGATTACGAAGCCATACGGGCTTACCACAAGCAGATGGGATGCGTCTGCTTCGAGAATCACGAGATGGGTCTCTACTTCATTTCCGATCCCGACGACTACTGGATCGAAGTCTTGCCTTTGGACCGTCTGTAAAAAAACGACTGTACTATGGAACCCCTGCAACAAGCCGTCGAAGAGGCGGTAGCCGTACTGCGCGACGGCGGAATCATTCTCTACCCGACCGATACGGTCTGGGGCATCGGTTGCGATGCGACCAATGCCGAGGCGGTCGAAAAGATCTACCGGCTCAAACGCAGCGAAAACAAGAAGTCGATGCTCGTACTCTGCGCATCGGCCGACATGGTCGTCCGCTACGTACACAAGGCACCCGGAATCGCCTTTGAGGTGGAGGAGATGGCCACCTCACCCCTGACACTCATCCTGCCCGGAGCATCGGGTGTCGCCCCGAACCTGATTCCCGACGAGGGCACTCTCGGCGTGCGCATTCCCGACCACGCCTTCTGCCAGGGGATGTTGAAACGACTGGGACGGCCGATCGTCTCGACCTCGGCCAACCTGAGCGGCGAAGCCACCCCGCGCGACCTGTCGGAAGTCTGCCAGGAGATCATCGACGGTGTGGATTACGTCGTCGATCCCCGTTTCGAGGGCAAACCGACCCGAAAAGCCTCGTCGATCATCCTTTTCGACGAAGCGGGCGGATTCAAAATCATCCGGGAATAAACGTATCAACAACAAGCTATGGCATTTGTTCTAAAAACCCCCATACAGAAACGCTTTTCCGACATCGACTCGTTCTGTCACGTGAACAACGTCTCGCAGCAGATGTATTTCGACCTGGGCAAGCAGGAATTCTACCAGAAAATGCTTCCGGAGCGGGTTCTCACCGGGAAACGGCGCATCATCACGGCTGCCACATCGACCTCCTACCTGGGGCAGATCCGTATGCAGGACGATATCTACGTCACCACGACCGTCTCCAAGATCGGCACGAAGAGCATCTCCCTCTTCCAGCGACTCATCTGCCGCAAACCCGACGGCAGCGAAGAGGTACGTACGGAAAGCACCTCCGTCATGGTCGCCTTCGATTTCGAACTGCAGGAGTCATTCCCCGTTCCGAACGAGTGGCGGCAACATCTTCTGCAGGAGTAAATCCAACCTTTAACTCTACACCCTTATCATGGAACGCGGAGCCTTGAAAGGCCATGCAGCGCTGTTGCTGGCCAACGTCATCTGGGGTCTCAACACACCGATCTGCAAGACTGTCCTGCTCTCGCCGGAGAATCCCAATGGAATCAGCCACTCGGCCATGTCGGTCTACCGACTCGTCGGCACCTTCCTGCTCTTCTGGCTCGCCTCGGCCTTCCTGCCCCGCGAACGGGTAGCCTGGCGCGATCTGGGAGGTTTGTTCGTAGCTTCGCTCTTCGGCATCCAGCTCGACCAGATCTTTTTCCTGTGGGGTCTGTCGCTCTCCTCGCCGATCAACATCTCGATCATCGCCACCTCGGTCCCGATCCTGACCATGATCCTCGCCATGCTCTTCCTGCGCGAACCGATTACCCCGCTCAAGGCCGGAGGCGTAGCACTCGGAGCGGCCGGAGCCATCCTGCTCATCCTGGTCAGCAACCACGCCGAAGGGGGAACGGGATCGCTGCTGGGCGACATCATCGGACTTCTCAGCTCGGTCTGCTATGCAATCTATCTGACCGCCTGCCGGAAGACCATCCTTAAATATTCACCCGTTACGACCATGAAGTGGATGTTCTTCTTTGCAGCCATTGTCGTTTCGGCGCTCTACTACCGGCCCGCTCTCGAGGTCGATTTCACGGCCCTCCCGGCACGGGTATGGAGCGGAGCTCTCTACGCCATCGTTCTCTCGACCTTCCTGGCCTATCTGATGATCCCCTTCGCGCAACACTACCTGCGTCCGACCGTCATCAGCATGTACAACTACATCCAGCCCGTTGCAGCCGTCCTGCTTACGGTCATCATCGGACTCGACACGCTCGGATTTACAAAAACGGCGGCAGCCCTCTGTATCTTCGCGGGAGTCTGGCTGGTTACCAAGTCCAAGTCAAGGGCCCAGCTCGATGCGGCAAAGATGAATTCGAAACGTTCCAAACAATAAAGACAAGCGAGGCGGTTGATTTCGTGGAATCAACCGCCTCGCTGTTTCATATCGCATCTACTGCTGCGTAACCTTCTTCAACCCCCGCTCCGCCGCCAGCCGCTCCATAAGGGCATAGGCCGCCTCATACTCGTTCGGAATCTCGCCATCGAGAATCGCATTCTTGATCACCTCCTTGATCTCACCGATCTCACGGCAGGGAGGAATACCGTACGTGGCCATGATGATCTCGCCCGTAATCGGAGGCTGGAAGTTGCGGATGCGGTCCCGCTCCTCGAGATCCTTCATCTTCCGGCGCACCAGCTCGAAATTGGCCAGATAGCGTTTCACCTTCGCATCGTTGCCCGACGTAATGTCCGCCTCGCACAAGGTCATCAGTTTCTCCACGTCATCGCCCGCCTCGAACAGGAGCCGTCGCACGGCCGAATCGGTCACCATATCCTCCGAGAGGATGATCGGGCGCAGGTGCAGGAAGACCATCTTCTGAACGAACTTCATGTGTTCGTTCATCGGCAGTTTCATCTGCCGGAAGATCTGAGGCACCATCTTCGAACCGAGCACCTCATGCGAATGGAAGGTCCATCCCACCTTCGGGTCATAGGCCTTCGTGAGCGGTTTGGCAATATCGTGCAGGATCGCCGCCCAACGCAGCCACAGATCGTCGCTCACGGCCGCCACGTTATCCAGCACCTTGAGCGTATGGAGAAAGTTGTCCTTATGGGCGTGCTTCCCGCGCACATCGACCCCTTTCAGGCGGTGCATTTCGGGGAAAATCAACTCGAGCAGCCCCGTCCGGTCGAGCAACTGGAAACCGACCGAAGGTACGGGCGACAGGACGATCTTGTTCAACTCGGTGATGATCCGTTCGCGCGAGACGATCCGGATCCGTTCACGGTTGCGCCGGATAGCCTCGAAGGTCTCCGGGAAGAGTTGGAAATTCAGTTGTGATGCGAAGCGCACGGCCCGCATCATCCGCAACGGATCGTCCGAAAAGGTAATATCGGGATCGCACGGCGTACGGATGATCCCCTGTTGCAGATCCCGCATGCCATCGAATGGATCGACCAGACGGCCGAAATCGTCTCCGGCTCCGAGGGACCAGGCCATGGCATTGATCGTAAAGTCGCGGCGGCGCTGATCATCCTCAAGCGTGCCGGCCTCTACCAATGGCTTGCGCGAATCACTCACGTAGGACTCCCGACGGGCCCCGACGAATTCGACCTCCACACCGTGCGAACGCAGCATCGCCGTTCCGAAGGTCTTATAAACGGATACGCGTGTATGGAGTTCGCGTCCCAGCTCCTCGGCCAGCGCAATACCGCTGCCGACGACCACCACGTCGATGTCGGTCGAGGGGCGTTCCAGGAAAAAGTCGCGCACATAGCCGCCCACCACATAGGCCGAAACGCCCTGGCGCGCCGCTATCTCGGAGATCTGCCGGAAAACGGGAAGGGACAAAGGGGGTTGAGAGTCGGGTCGTTTCACAGGACGACGGGATTAAAAGTGCAACTCACGCCGATAGAGGCGGACCGTATTTTCAAGACCCAGATAGAGGGCATCACAGATGAGCGCATGGCCGATCGAGACCTCGTCCACCCACGGAATCCGCTCGATGAAGTAGCGCAGGTTATCCAGATTCAGGTCGTGTCCGGCGTTGAGACCCAATCCGCAACGGCGTGCCTCTTCGGCCGCCCGAACGTAGGGTTCGATGGCCTGCTTGCGATCCGAGGAGTAGTTGCGGGCATAGGCCTCCGTATAGAGTTCGACCCGGTCGGCCCCGCACTCCTTCGCACCGGCCACCATCTCGGGAACGGGATCCACGAAGATCGAGACGCGGATACCCTTGGCCTGGAACTCGGCGGTTACCTTCCGCAGGAAATCACGGTTCTGCACCGTATCCCATCCGGCGTTGGAGGTGATGGCGTTCGCAGCATCGGGGACGAGCGTCACCTGAGCCGGGCAAACCTCAAGCACCAACTCCCGGAAACTCGGGATCGGATTACCCTCGATATTGAACTCGGTGGTCAGAACCTTTTTCAGGTCACGCACATCGGAATAGCGGATGTGACGGGCATCGGGACGGGGATGTACGGTGATTCCCTGGGCACCGAAACGCTCGCAGTCGAGAGCCGCCCGCACCACGTCGGGCATATTGCCTCCGCGCGAGTTGCGGATCACCGCAATCTTATTGATATTTACACTCAGTTTTGTCATAAAAAAGGCTATATTTGCGGGCGTAAAGTTAATTATTTTTCAGACTCTCCGGATGAAAATCCTACTTTTTTCCCGCCAGCGAAGCGCCCACGTAGCCAGCGAGGTGCGTCAAATGTTCGAGGCCATCGAACAATTCGGATTCGATTATGCGGTCAACGAAGAGTTCGCCCCCCGCGTCGAGGAGTTGACCGGCCTGAAAATAGATGCCGCCCACCGATACGGCACCCCCATGAAGCCCCAACCCAAAGAGTCGGTGCTGCTCTGCTATGGCGGAGACGGTACCCTGCTCGACGGTATCCACTGCCTCAACGGGGCTGAAATCCCGGTCGTGGGAATCAACTCGGGACACATGGGATTCCTCGCGAGCGTTCCGCAGAACGGCATCCGGGAGATCTTCGACGAGATCCGCGACGGGAAACTGCAATACGAATCCCGCTCGATGCTCGAAGTGACGGGCGACTTCGGCAACGGCATAACCACCCGATACGCAGTCAACGAAGTGGGTATCCAACGCCAAGGTGCCGGCATGATCGCCGTCGAGACCTACGTGGACGGGCAGATGGTGGCGACCTACCACGGAGACGGCCTGCTGGTCAGCACGCCCACCGGATCGACCGCCTACTCGCTCAGCGTCGGCGGACCGGTCATGGCCCCGCAGTGCGCCTGCATGATCCTCTCCCCGATCGCCTCCCACAACCTCACCATGCGCCCGGTCGTTATCCCCGACTCCTGCGAAATCCAACTGCGCGCCCATGCACGCCAGGCCGAAATGGTCGTCTCGGCCGACAACGAGATCAGTCACATCTCCGAAGGAGCCTCCTTTACCATCAAACGAGCCCACCGCAGGTTTTTTCTGGCCGTCTCGCACAATATATCCTTTTACGACACGTTACGCAATAAAATGATGTGGGGAGTGGACATTCGAAGCTGACATGCGTCCGTTTACCGAGAATTTGTTTCACTTTTAGGATTTTATTCCCTATATTTGCACTCTATGAGCGAGCAAAAACGTATACCTCAACACGTCGCCATCATCATGGACGGAAACGGACGTTGGGCCCAGCAGCATGGGCTGGAACGTTATGCCGGACACATCCAGGGTGTCGAATCGGTGCGCCGCACTATCAAGGCTGCGGCTCGACATGGGGTCTCCTACCTCACGCTGTACGCTTTTTCGACCGAGAACTGGAATCGTCCGGCCGAAGAGGTAAACGCATTGATGGAGCTTTTCTGCAAGTGCGTCATCAACGAGACAGAGAATCTCAAGACCGAAGGCGTACGTGTCAAAATAATCGGAGACAAAAACCGTCTCCCGGGAAACGTACAAGAGCATCTGACCCGGATCGAGGAACAAACGGCTCAGGGGGAACGTCTCACGCTTTTGTTAGCTCTTAACTATTCGTCCCGTGATGAGTTGACGCACGCCGTGCAGCAGCTCGCCCGAAAAGTTGCGGCAGGCACCCTGAATCCTGAAACAATTACGGAACAATCCGTAGAGCAATCACTCTACACGGCCGGATACCCCGATCCCGACCTGATCATCCGCACCAGTGGAGAACAACGGCTGAGCAATTTCCTACTGTGGCAGGCCGCTTATGCCGAATTTTATTTCACCCCGGTTCTTTGGCCCGACTTCTCGGACGAGGAGTTCGCACGCGCGCTCGACGAATATGCCGCACGGGAGCGAAGATTCGGCCGAGTGACAAACCGTAACGAAGAGAGAAGTTAAACGACACGATGAAGCGATCCGGTACAGTTTTTCTGAGCATGACAGCCGCTTTCATGTTGGCATGCCCTCAGATATTCGCACAAGAGATCCCCGCTCCGACGGTCCCCGAACCGACCGGAACCGAGATTTCAGAGGAACAACTCGTCGAGCAGTTCGAAAAAGCGCCGATGCTCGATCAAACGACACCAAAGCTCTACTATATCCGTCGAGTAAATATCCATGGGGCACCCAACCTGAACCACAGCATCATCCAGGCCTCATCGGAGCTGGTTCCCGGAGATTCGATCTATCTGCCCAGCAACTTCATCTCGGCAGCCATCTCCCGTCTGTGGAACCAGCGGCTCTACTCCGACGTACGTATCGGAGCAACCATCGATGGAGACAACGTCGATCTGGAGGTATTCCTTCAAGAGAGGCCCCGTGTCAACTACTGGCGATTCGAAGGCATCTCGAAAACCAACCAAAAAGACCTGCTCGAGAAACTCAAGCTCAAACGAGGCTCCGAACTATCGGACTACATCATCGACAAAAACTCGATCCTTATTCGCAAATATTTCTCGGACAAAGGGTTTCGTAATGCTGAAGTCAGTGTTCGTATCGAAAACGATTCCGTTCTCAGACAGGCCGTCAATGTCACGTTCATAGTGGATCGCAAGAAAAAGGTGAAAATCGGGAAGATCACTTTCACCGGTAACCACGAATTCTCGGACAAACGCCTGCGCCGCACCTTCAAGAAAACCCACCAGAAAAATATCAACTTCTTCCAGGGGGCCAAATTCAAGGAGGAGGATTTCGAAGAGGACAAGGACCTGCTGATCGACTTCTACAACTCAAAGGGATTCCGCAATGCCAGCATCCTATCCGACTCGATCTACCCGATCAACGACAAGCGAATGGGCATTCAGATCAATCTCTCGGAAGGCAACAAATACTATATCCGCAATGTCTCGTGGGTCGGGAACTCGATCTACCAGACCGATCAACTCGAACAGATGTTCGGCGTGGAAAAGGGATCCGTTTACGATAAAAAATCGATGTACAAACGACTGGGTGTCATGCCCTACTCGAATCCCGACGAGCCTTCGATCATGAACCTCTACAAGGACCAGGGCTACCTTATGGCCCAAGTCGATCCCGCAGAGATCATCATCGGTCCGGACTCGATCGACATGGAACTCCGCATCTTCGAAGGCAAGCAATTCACAATCAACAACGTCGGCATATCGGGCAACCTGCGTATCGACGACGAAGCCATCCGTCGCGAACTCTATACCCGTCCGGGCGAATTGTACAACCAGTCGCTGCTTTTCCAGACCATCCGCACATTGGCCTCGATGGGGCACTTCTCGCCGGAGTTGATCGCACCCGAAGTGATGCCGGTCACCAATTCGGACAACCTGGTCGACATCAACTGGCCTCTGGAGGAGACCGCCAGCGACCAGTTCCAAATCGCCGGAGGCTGGGGAGGCGGCACCTTCGTCGGATCGGTCGGCATTACACTGAACAACCTCTCGATCCGCAACTTCTTTAAAAAAGGGGCATGGCGTCCCTACCCGATGGGGCAGAACCAACGTCTTTCGATCAGCGCCCAAACCAACGGTACTTATTACAAGGCATTCGCTCTCAGTTTCACCGATCCATGGATGGGTGGCCGCAAGCCCAACTCATTCACCATCGGTGCCCACTACTCGGAAGAGACCAACGCCTACTACGCATGGCAACGAGGTACACGGTATTTCCGTACGCTCGGAGTATCCGTCGGCCTGGGCAAGCGTCTGAATTGGCCCGATCCCTACTTCACCTTCTACGCCGAGGCCAGCTACGAACGCTACATGCTGAACAACTGGGAGTCGTTCATCATCACCAACGGATCTTCCAACCTCTTCTCCATCCGTCTGATGTTTGGGCGCAACTCGGTCGATCAGCCGATCTATCCCCGTCGCGGATCCGAATTCAGCATCTCGGTTCAGTTGACCCCTCCCTATTCACTTTGGGACGGCAAGGATTACAAGAGTTCCTCACTGAGCGACAACGACCGCTACAAATGGATCGAATTCCACAAGTGGATCCTCAAGGGCCAATGGTTTACATCGCTCACCTCGAACGGCAACCTGGTCCTGATGGCTCGTGCCGAAATGGGTTATCTGGGGCATTACAACAAACATAAGGTTTCGCCTTTCGAACGATTCGAAGTCGGCGGCGACGGTATGACCGGTTACAACATTTACGGTATCGACATCATCTCGATGCGCGGTTACGACGACGGAGCTCTCGATCCGGTGGGCAGCAGCTATTCGATCGCCTACAACAAATATACGATGGAGTTGCGCTATCCCTTGCTACTCAAAGGACAGACGAACATCTACGCCCTCGGATTCATCGAGGGGGGTAACGGATTCAGCTCCTGGGACACCTTCTCGCCGTTCCGCATCAAACGTTCGGCCGGTGTCGGCATTCGTCTCTTCCTGCCAGTTGTCGGCATGTTGGGTGTCGACTGGGGTTACGGTTTCGATCCGGCAGCCGGAGAGACCAAACGCAGCGGCGGGCACATCCACTTCACCATGGGCATGCAGTTCTAAAAAAAGGCGACAATAAATTCAGGGAAACGGAGTTATTATAATATACTACACTAAAAAACGAATCGCCATGAAACGTCTGTTTTTACTCGCGCTGCTCTTCGTTGCCGGCACAGGGAGCCTATCGGCCCAGAATTATATGGTCGTGGACAGTGAAAAGGTATTCAAATCAATCGACGACTACAATACGGCCATCGACCTGCTCAACGAATTGGCAAAAGCCTACCAAGAACAGGTGAATGCGAAGTTCGACGAAGTAGAATCCCTCTACAACGACTACATGGAGCAAAAAAATTCGCTCTCTTCATACTCCCAGTCCGTCCGGGAAAATCTCATTACTCAGAAAGAGCAGGAGGCCATCGAATATCAGGAGAGCATCTTCGGCAAAGAGGGTGCCCTGATGAAAAAACGGCTCGAACTGATCCAGCCGATCCAAAAAAAGGTATTCGATGCGATCGAGCAATATGCAACCTCGAACGGATACGACCTGGTGCTGGACTCGGCAGCCAACCCCACCATGCTCTACAAATCGGAGAAGGTCGACCAAACGGATGCCGTGATCGAATTGCTGAAAAAACAATAAAGATAATTTAACCTCATATTGAAAAATCAACCAAAACGTATGAAAAAAGTCATCAAATTAGCCCTCGTGGTCGCAATGGTCGTAGCGAGCAGTTCGTTGTTCGCACAAAAATTGGGTCGTATCAACCTGCAGGAGCTCATTACCGCCATGCCGGAGTACGCACAGATGCAGACCAATATGACGGCTTACAGCAAAGACCTGAGAGACAACCTGGAGACCATCCAAGTCGAATTGAACAACAAGTACAACGACTACGACAAGAACAAAGGGACCTATTCAGAGGTCACCCGTCAGCTCAAGGAGAAAGAGTTGGCCGACCTGCAGGCCCGTCTGAGCGAATATTACGAGAGCGCCCAGAACGATTTGAACAAAAAACAGCAGGAGTTGATGGATCCGATCATCAAGAAGGCTCAGGAGGCGATCAAGAAGGTAGCCGAAGGAGCTGGATTCGTAGCCGTATTCGACACGAGCATTCCCTCGATGGTTTACTACAACGAAACGCAGATGACCGATCTGATGGCCAATGTAAAAAAAGAGCTGGGCATCACCGCTCAAAACTAACTCGGCCGAGATCTACAAAAAAAGCCTTCCTCCCGGAAGGCTTTTTTTGTAAGGCACAAGGTGGAGGCTGAAGGACGACTAGATCTCATGCCGTGCGACCGTCATCATGGAGCGAACCGCGTTCATTTCATCCATAAAAACACCGGGGAAAAAGCAAAGAAAAACACACCTGTCAGGAGTTAGGTCCCTCCGGGCGGATAACATGGGAGCAAGATGGCCTGCCCGACTAGAAGGGATAACCCACACCGAAGTTGAGGGCTGTATTCTTCCAGCGGAATTTCTGGATCCACCGCTGTCCGACAGGCGCATTGGGGTTGTGGAGCTGAATACCCCAGTCCAGACGCAGGACGACGAACTTGATGTCCACACGAAGGCCGATACCGCCGTCGAATCCCAACTGCTTGTAGAAGGTGTCGAAGTGGAAGACCTCATCCGGAGAACCTGCCGTCTTCCGGTCTGCATACCAGATGTTGCCCACATCCACGAAGGCGGCTCCGTGGAACATGCCCCAAATCGGGAAGCGAAACTCGAGATTGGCCTCCAGTTTCATATCCCCCAACTGGGAGGGATAGGCGGCGTTGGTCACTTCGGGGGCTGAGCCCGGACCAAGTGTTCGCGGGGCCCAACCTCGCATGCTGTTGGCGCCGCCGGCATAGAAAAGACGGTCAAAGGGGATCGAAACCGAGTTGCCATAGGCCATCCCGTAACCTCCGTAAAGCCGCCCGACAAGGGCCGACACCTCTCCGAGCATGACTTTGTGGCTGATGCTCAGGTCGGCACGGAAGTATTGCGAATAGCGCAAGCCGAAAATCTGGTAGTAGTCCTCTCCGGCAACCGGTTTCGAGAAGAGGTGCTCCAGTCCGTCGATCAGGTTGCCGGCCGTCTCGAAATTGAAACGCAACACGGTAGCGTTGCCGCCCAGATTCCGCCGCTGGTTGTTGTAAACATAGCCGAACGAGAGACCGCTGATGAATTGGGACCTGTAACTGTTGATCAAATATTCGTTCTGCAACTGATCCATAAACTGCTGATCGAGGTATCCCATATCGATCACGTTGATGTCAATCGGGCGGAACGAGAAACTCGAATAGCGACGGTTGTTCCAGGTATAGGTCCAACTAAGACTCGACAGCGTACGCCGGTAATAGGGGCGATCCTGATAGTTGATACCGAACTCCAGTCTGGTTTTGGGCTGATAGATCGACTGCCAGCGCTGCATCCGGAATGGCAACACGAACCGCGGGAACTGCAATCCGACCGTCACGCCAAACTCCTTGGCATTCCGCACCCGCGCCTGCTCGGCCTTCATGTACTCATACCCCACCGTAAAGGAGATGTCGAGCGCTTCGGCTCCCCGGAAAATATTGCGGTTCTGATAACCGGCCGTAGCTCGCAATCCGTAGAAACTGGAGGTCGTACTCCCCTCCAGTTCGATCTTGTAGCCCTGCCTCAGAGCGGGAATCCCCTGAATGTCGCATTGCAAATAGCCCTCGGGAGTCTGCTGCAGCGAATCCACCGACCGGTCGCCGATATAGGTTACGTAGCTCGCCTCCTGCAACGTATCGACCTGCTCGGTAAAGATCACGTTCGCACTCTTGTAGTAGCCCATCGACATGATCTGGTTATAGGTTTGGTCCACCCGATGCACGTTGTACACGTAGTTCGGGTAGAGAGGTACAACCTGTCGCAATACCGACGGACGGATATTCGGACGCTTGTTATCCTTGTGATAAATCACATTCAATCCCCGATAGTAAATCGTGTCAAGCCCCTCCCGGTAGTCGGGATTGATCGCTTCCGTCGGATCGTAATTCGGGAAAATGTTGATCTGACCGATACGATAAACCGTATTGTTTCGCAGAATGGGATCACCCTGTTCGTCGTATCCGACCAGGTGCTGTTTGATAATCATCGTCAAATCGACCCGGTCGTTTCCACCCAGCGTATCGGCCAAATATTCGATATTGTTGACCGTAAAATCATAATATCCGCGAGCCTGCAAATAGGAGGCGATCCGCTGCCGTTCGGCATCGAGTACCCCCAGGTCAAAAACCTCTCCGACATGAAGCAGCGTGCGGGTCGTATCGGGCAAGAGAATCTGCTCCAAAAACCGATCCCGAAAATCGTACGAGATACTGTTGATCCGATAGGGCTTGCGCTGAACCACGCTATAAGTGATCATCGCACGTTTCTTACGCGAAATCGTATCGATCTGATAATCGACATCCGAAGAGAAGAACCCCCGATAATCCATCAGGGATTTCAGGTTGCGGGCCGACTGTTGGGTCTGCGTCACATCCAGCAAGACGGGCTCCTCTCCCATACGCCGTTTAAAATTGTTCCACCAGTTATCCTTCTTGGGATCGGCCTGTTCGTAGATCCAGGCATAGAAGTTCAATCCCAGGAGCCGTTTGTTCGGGAATTGTCGGATGTACTTTTTCAGTTCCGAAGCGGGGATACGCTCCTTGCGAGGGGTGCTCTTGTCGGTCTCGATCGTTACTTTCTGCACCAAAAAACTGTCTTGGGGAATTTTACGCGTTACGCTGCACGAAACTCCCGCAAGCAGGGCCGCCAAGGCGACCGATATGAGCAGAAAGCGTTTCACCCGCCCTAATTGTTAAAGAAACCCTGTCGTTTGAGCAGTTCGAAATAACTTTTCGAGATGGCGAGGTTATCCTCAGCCCGGTAACGGTTCCGCGTAAAGATCTGTGCCAGATTTGGCAGACCATTCTCTTCCAACAACTTATGAGTATGTTCGGACATCTCTTTCTCTGCCCACAGTTCGTCGATCTCCGAGGTCGTATACTCGTGATATTTTTCGCAATGTACAACCGCATCGAGCGGAAGTCGGTCCGTCAAAGCCGGGGATTCGTCGGGATGACCCACTACGACAGTCGTTACGGGAATCACTCCTTTGGGTAACTCCAGCACCCGCACAATATCGGCCGCCGTATAGATCGTCGTCCCAAGGTAACAGATTCCCAACCCGTGCATCTCGGCCTCCACGCAAAGATTTTGCGCCGCAAGCAAAGCATCGGTCATCGCATTGAGGAACCAGGCGAAGTTGTCGTAGCGAGGTGCAGCATCGCGCTGCTCGCACCACATCGAGAAGCGGTGAATATCGGCGCAAACCGTCACTACACACGGAGCCTGCTGAATGGCGGGTTGATTGAAGTGGCACGGAGCCAACTGCTCGCGCAGTGCTCGATCCTGGGTCACGATCAAGCTGTAAAGCTGCATGTTACCGGTAGTCGATGCGCGCGTAGCTGCCTCCAAAATATCTTGCAGTATCTCCGGAGAGATGGGATCCGGACGGAATTTTCGAATCGAACGGTGTTTCCCCAATAAACTCTTCATACAAGTCGAAACTATGTCTCTAACAAATTATTGCAAAAGTAGTAAAACTTTTAGAAAATTACTTATTTTTGTCCGTGTTAAAGCGTTCCTCCGAAGGTTTTTGTACCCCAAAAAGAAAAGAACAAGAACAGGCATGCAGACTCGATTCTCCAAATACGAAGGAGCCGGAAACGACTTCGTCATTCTGGATCTGAGAGACGGGACCCCGTCGCCCGACAAGGCGACGATTGCTCGCTTGTGCGACCGCCATTTCGGAATCGGTGCCGACGGCCTGATGACACTCGGCCACCCGACCCGACCCGACTGCGACTGCACGATGCGCTACTACAACGCCGATGGGTCCCTGGGCGAAATGTGCGGGAACGGCGGACGCTGTTTTACCCTCTTTGCCCACCATCTGGGAATCGGGGATGCCATCGTGCGATTCGACTCGACGGACGGCCGCCACGAAGCGACGGTTCTGGATGCCGGCCCATATTGCGGACACATCGAGCTGAGCATGATCGACGTTCGTAAGATCGAACAGGGAGAGGGATACTGGTTCCTCAACACGGGTGTTCCCCACTATGTCGAGCTGGTCGATTGCCTCGACACCGTCCCGGTTATCGAGCGCGGTCGCAAGATCCGCTATGACAAGCGGTTCAAAGAGGGAACGAACGTCAATTTCGTACAGGTACTCGGTGCCGGACACATCGCCATCCGCACCTATGAACGCGGTGTGGAGAACGAAACGCTCGCCTGCGGCACCGGTTCGACAGCTGCAGCCCTGGCCGTCCATTTTGCACTCCAACCCGACGTACACCGTTTCCGCATCGAGGCACGCGGCGGAGAGTTGGCCGTTACATTCGAACAAAAGTGTCCCGGCACGTACACCAACATCCGACTTTCGGGCCCGGCCCGCAAAGTTTTCGAAGGTACATTCGACACATCTAATTTCCAATATTGAAAATCATTCTCATTTTCCACCCATGAAAACGAACAAGGGGGTCCGCAGTTCGGAGCCCACGGACGAACTTCGTAAGGCCAAACGGCTCGAACCCAACCAAAAGAGCGGAAAAACGCGCCATTCGATCTACCGCGAACTGGACGAGGAGGAAGACTTCGAGCAGGAGCTCCGCCCCAAACGCGAATCGGCGCTCGACTATTTCGACGAAGACTAACATCCTACACAAGCGATGGTTGAAAAATTTATCATGGCCGGGGATACGGCAGTACACATCTGCGACTCGAAAAAGGGAGACCACTGTCTGGTACTGCTGCACGGCTATCTGGAATCGTTGTTGGTTTGGGACGATTTCGTTCCCTACCTTTACAAGCAAGTACGGGTCGTCACACTCGACCTGCCCGGACACGGCATCTCGACGGTAAACGGCCCCGTCCACACGATGGACTATCTGGCCGATGTGGTCAAAGGGACACTCGATGCCCTCGGCATTGAGCGCTGTACGCTGGTCGGCCACTCGATGGGCGGATATGTCGCCCTGGCCTTCTGTGAGAAATACCCCGAACGGCTCGACGGGATCGTCCTGCTCAGCTCGACACCCAACGCCGACTCGGAGGAGAAAAAGGAGAACCGACTGCGGGAGATCAAGCTGGTCGAGGCCGGACGCAAGGAGGCATTGGCCCACGTAGCACCCCAAACCGGATTCGCCCGCCAGAATCGGGAACGACTGCAGGACTACATCGACGATCTGGTCGCACAGGTTGCCATCACCGAGGACGAAGGGATCGTCGCCCTGCTGCGAGGCATGATCGAACGCCCCGACCGGAACGAGATGTTGCGCCGCTCACCGGTTAGACAGCTCTTCATCTTCGGCAAGCACGACGAGTACATTCCCTGCGAGGTTGCCGAGGCGCTCGCAGCCACCCACCCGCAGGCGCAGGTTGTCTGGCTCGAGAACTCGGGACACATGGGCTTTATCGAAGAGCCGGAAGCCACGGCCGAGGCCTTGTTGCGATTCGTACGAAAAGAGGAATAAAAGGAAGCACCCTGTTCGGGGTGCTTTTTTTGAGCATATATTCCTAAGGGATAAAGAAAACAATGGCCGCCAGATGCGCCAAAAGTCCGAGGTTGATCAGCAGATGCCAGAGCAGATGGTGATAACGGAATCCCTTTTTCGCATAAATAACGGCACCGACCGTATAGAATATTCCCCCCAGCAGGATCAGAAGCAGGAAGGGAAGCGAAGCATTGCGGATCAGGCGGGGCAGGAAGAGGACGATCGTCCATCCCATCACCAGATAGATCGTGAGGCTGAGTGCCGGAATGGAGCGCTTAGCCAGGGATTTGTAGAAGATGCCGAAAAGGACGACCACCCACTGCAATACCGTAATGAAAACACCCTGCCACCCGCCTACCACCAACAGGGCCACGGGCGTATAGGTCCCGGCAATCGCCACAAAAATAAAGATATGGTCGAGGCGATGGAAGACCGCCTTGTGTCGCGATCCCGGACGCATCGAATGGTAGAGGGTCGAAGCGAGGAGCATCAGGAAAATCGCGATGAAACAGAGACTCACGGCTGTCGCGGCCAATACGGGTTGCGGATTGTTCAGATAGGCCCGCACGGCGGCATAAGGCAGTAGGCAGAGCATCAGGGGGAGCATTATGGCGTGCGAGACGGTATTGGCCACCTCTTCGCCATACGTAGATTGGTATTCGGCAGGAACTTTACGCTCTTTCATATGGATATCTTACAAGAGAGGAACAAAAATACGAAAAGCCGAGCGGCAAATGCAAACTTGTTTGCAAATTTGTCCGAGGCGCATCCTGTTTTCTGTAAAGATACGAAATTACCGTCTAATCGCGAACCTCGCAAAAACAGATCCGCACATTCGTACTTTCAGATGTTCCCTTTACGTTATTCATAAAGTCCCGGAGAGCGCTTTTTGCAGGAGATTGTTTCCGATTTGAACTTGGGGGCGAACAGTATTTTTCGTATCTTTACATAAAAGAGAGATTATGAACCTTACCCGCTATACCAAATTACGCGACGAAATCCGCCACACATTGACACCCGAAGAGGCAACCCTGGCCGACCGGGCATTGGAATACGCCGCTGCGCACATGGAATCACAACTGCGCCACAACGGTACACCGATGCTGGACCATGGAGTCGGCGTAGCCCGCATTGTCCTGACAGAGATCGGTCTGGGGTGCGACTCCGTGATTGCCGCCATCCTGCACGACGTAGTTCGCATCGCCGACCGGGAAGACAAAGAGGATCCGGAGGCTTTCATACAACTTACCGAGGAGATCCGCGAACAGTTCGGCAAGGAGGTGCTCGGCATGACCATCAGTCTGAGCCACATATCGGACATCAAACTGAAGGTCTCCCGGGATCAGGCCGAAAACTTCCGGGACCTGATCGTCTCCTATTCGGAGGACCCGCGTGTCATTCTGATCAAATTGGCCGACCGTCTCGAAGTGATGCGCAACCTCGAGATGTTCCCGCACGAGAAGTGGCGCAAAAAGAGCTGGGAGAGTCTCAACCTCTATGCACAGATAGCCCACAAGCTGGGACTGTACAACATCAAGAGCGAATTGGAAGACCTCGCGTTACGCTACCTCGAACCGAACGACTACAAACATATCTGCGACAAGCTGGCCGAAACCGAGAGCGAGCGTCAGGCCTTCATTTCCCGCTTCCTGGAACCGATCACCCAGCGGCTCGACAAGGCGGGGCTGCACTACCACGTCAAGAGCCGCACCAAGTCGATCTTCTCGATCTGGAACAAGATGCGCAAGCAGCAGGTCCCGTTCGAGGGAGTTTACGACATCTTCGCCATCCGGATCATTCTGGACTGCCCGCCCGAAGAGGAGAAACAGCAGTGCTGGATGGTCTATTCGATCGTAACCGACTTCTACACCCCCAACCCGGAGCGGATGCGCGACTGGATCTCCATCCCCAAATCGAACGGCTACGAGTCGCTGCATACGACCGTCGCCACCAAAGAGGGACGCTGGGTCGAGATCCAGATCCGTACCGAACGTATGGATGCCGTCGCCGAGCGGGGTATCGCCGCACACTGGCGCTACAAGGGTGTCAGCCAGGGTTCGGCCGGAAGCGAGATGTGGATGCAGCAGCTCCGCGCCCTGATGGAGGAGAAGAAACAGCCTCTGGCCCACAGTTTCGACGCAACGCCCGCCTCCGGTGAGATCTTCGTCTTCACACCAGGCGGCGACCTGCGCAAGCTCCCGAAGGGTGCTACCCTGCTGGATTTCGCATTCGATATCCATACCAACCTGGGCTCCACCTGCTCGGGTGGAAAGATCAACAACCGCTCGGCCGGTCTGCGCGACGTGCTGCACAACGGCGATATCGTCGAGGTACAGACCCAGAAAAACCAAAAGCCGAAAGCCGACTGGCTTTCGTTCGTCGTAACGACCAAAGCCCGCAGCCGTATCAAGGCAGCCCTGCGTGAGGAGCAGACCAAAAACGCCCGCCTGGGACGCGAGGAGCTGGAGCGCAAACTCAAAAACTGGAAGCTCTCGCTGACCATCGACGAGAGCGTCGCGATCCTCTGCAAGCACTTCAAATTCCGCACCGGAACAGAACTCTACGCCGCCATCGCCACTGAGAAGATCGACTTCATCCAGATCAAGGATCTGTTGAACGCCTATATCTCAGGGGTTGCGGACGATGCCCGCAAAGCGGCTGCTATCGAGCTGGAAAAAAAGCGCGAAACAGAGAAGGTCCCGGTGGCCAGTTCTTCGGATGCCCTGATCATTGACGACAAGATCGGCCGTATCCAGTACAAACTGGCCAAATGCTGCAACCCGATCCGGGGCGATGAAGTCTTTGGATTCGTCACCGTAGCGGCCGGCATCACCATCCACCGCACCGACTGTCCCAACGCCCAACGGCTCAAGGCAACCTACCCCTATCGGGTACTGGAGGCACACTGGCGCAAAGAGGCTCAGGGAGCCTTCCGGGTATCGATCCGGATCGTCGCCAACGACACGACCGGCATCATCAACAGCATCGTCGAGGTGATCAACCGCGACCTGAAATTGAGCATCCGCTCGATGAACATGACACCGGGCGCAGGAACCATTTCGGGCGTAATCCACGTCGAGGTGCCGGGAACGAACATGGTCGATATGTTGATCCACTCGATCCTGCGCATCAAAGGGGTACAGAAAGCCTACCGCGTCAACAACTGACGCGGCTCATTCCGACCGTACCGTCGTAAAGATTTCGGGGTAAATGTCGATCCGTTTACTTCCTGACCGTTGCGCCCTCGGCCGAAACGGGACGCGACCCGAGCAGCGCATAATAGAGGATATAGAGCAGCCCGGCGAAAACGACCCAATAGCTGGTCGTATAACCGAAGAGATCTGCCACATAGCCCTGCAGCGAGGGGAGGATTCCGCCGCCGCAGACCATCGTCATGAAGATGCCGGAGGCGAGGGCCGTACAGTCGCCCAGACCGGCGACCGACAGATTGAAGATGCCGCCCCACATGACCGAGGTGCAGAGGCCGCAGAGGGTCAGCAGGAGAATCGTTACGGGAATCCGGCTACCGCCCATCCATTCGGGGAGTCCGATACTCCAGGTCGAGGGGAACACAATCGCCCCGCCCACCAGCAGCAGGGCCAGTACGGCCGCTCCGGAGAGCATCGCTCGGCTCGACACCCGGCCGCCGATCACCCCGCCGACGAGTCGTCCCACCAACATCAGGAACCAGTAGAATCCCACAAGCGTTCCGGCCAGTCCGGCCGGCAGCCCCAATCCGGCGCTCTCCTCACCCGACACGATACGGCTGGCTTTTGAAATCATTTCGGGCGTCACGGACTCCTCATCCGAGACTCCCTGTCCGACCAATTCGTTGGCCTGCAGTTCGGTATAGGAGGTCATATAGAGGTTGGCCGTACTCGGAATTCCGACTTCGACACCTACGTAGATAAAGATTGCCACGATACCCAGCACAAAGTGGCGATAGGAGAATGGACCGCGCTTCTGCGCCGGTCTGGAGGCCGACACCTCCATCTGTGGTTCCGGAATCCGGACAAACCACAGCACGACGAAAACCACCAGGAAGACACCCAGTGCCAGCAGGAAGACCGGGGTCGCCCGTTCGAGCGTACGCCCCGCCTCGGCGCCCATCAGGTAGCCGACCAGCATCGGTGCCAGCGTGCCGCCGACCGAGTTGAAGACTCCGCCGAACTGGATCAACTGGTTACCGCGCCGACCGCCGCCACCCAACGTATTGAGCATCGGGTTGACCACCGTATTGAGCATGCAGAGCGAGAAGCCGCAAACAAAAGCACCGGTCAGATAGAGACCGAAGCTGCCCACGCGGGCCGAAAGGAACTGGATAGCGATACCCGCCATGCCGACCGCGATGGCCACGAGAGCCGTCCGCTTGTAACCGATGCGGCGCAACAGCATACCGGCCGGAATGCCCATGAAGGCATAAGCGATGAAGTTGGCGAAAAATCCCAGTTGCGACTCAAAGACCGAGGCATCGAACTGGCGGGCGATAATCACTCCGATCGGACTGGGAAGCCCCGTAACAAAGGCGATCGAAAAGAAGAGCGCGAACATCATCGCGACGGGCAACGCATAACGGTTCTGCTTGGATTCCATGGCGAAGAAGAGATAACGGATTCTGTTTCTGTGAGATTAACGGTCCCGTTCGCCGATATAGACGCACAGGTTTGCCAGCGCATCCCGGTAAGGTGAGGGTTCGTATTCGGAGAGCACGGCCATCGCCCGCTGCAGGTAGAACTGCATCGTCTCGGCCGCCTTGCGCAGACCACCCAGATTCTCGACCGTATGTTGCAGGTAATCGACCGAGTCCTCATCCTCATGGCAGCGCTTCAGACGCTCCATCAACTCCTTGCGACGCTCGTCATCGACCTCTTCGAGGGCCGCGATGAGCGGCAGGGTCATCTTGTGTTCGCGCAGGTCGTTGTTTGCAGGTTTCCCGGTCTGGGCCGTACGCGTATAGTCGAGAATATCGTCCTGGATCTGAAATGCCATGCCGACCGATTCGCCGAAGCGGCGCATCAACGACACCTTTTCGCGCGGCGCCCCGACAGCCAACGCGCCGACCGAAGCACTGACCCCGATCAGGCAGGCCGTCTTCTTGTAGATAACATCGAGATAGGATGCCCGGCTCATATCCTGCCGGTCGGCCGTCTCACTCTGCAGGATCTCCCCCTCGCAAAGGGTTGCCATCGCGCTGCAAATATGTGTCACCAGATCGAACTGGCCGCTCGAAAGGCCGATTCCCATGTTTTTGGCCAGAATATAGTCACCCAGGATCACCGCCTTGTGCGACTGCCAGCGGGCATTGACCGAAGCCTTTCCCCGCCGCATATCCGATTCGTCAATCACATCGTCGTGGATCAGCGAGGCCATGTGCACCATCTCGACCAGCATGGCAGCCAGCGAGACACGCAGCCCGCCGGGACGATGTTCTCCGGTCGTGTTGAGCGCGGCGGACAACATGACCGTCATCGGACGGATCCCCTTGCCCCGCGACGAAAGCGCATAGTCGAGCATCTGCGAAAGCAGCCCCCCGTTGGCGGTGAATTTTTGACGGATAAAGGTTTCGTAAGCCTCCAGATCTGCCTCAACCGGCTTGCGGATCATATCGAGTGTTACCATAGACGGAATCTGTTTTATGCGGCAAAGGTAGTTATTTTTCGCGGAGTCGGGGCGGGAACTCAATGTTTTTTCGTATCTTTGGCAGTTGTTTCCCCTTGTGGGGAACCCGTCCGAAAACCGGCTGTCCCTTATCCGGAACGGGCGGATCCTTGTTTTGAAAAACAACCGAAATGAGCCGTTTCAAAGAGATTCTGCCCCGATGGCTGCCCTACTGCGCGGCCCTGCTGCTCTTCTTCATCGTCAGTGCCCTCTATTTCGCCCCGCAGTTTCAGGGGGAGGAGCTTCCGCAGCACGACGTACAGCAATACCAGGGAATGTCCAAGGAGATCTGGGACAACCGTGCCCAGACAGGTGAAGACCCCCAATGGGCCGGCCGCATGTTCGGCGGTATGCCCGCCTATCTGATCAACGTCGCCTACCCGGCCCAGCTGGTCAAAAACACCGTCGGACAGGTAGTTCGCCTGCTCGATACGCCGGCCGCCTTCGTATTCTTCGCCATGGTTTCGATGTGGCTCATGCTGCTCATCGTCGGAGTAAATCCCTGGGTGGGAATCGTTCCTGCACTCATGTACGGCCTGTCAACCTACTTTTTCCTGATCATCGGCGCGGGACACATCACCAAGATGTGGGCGCTGGTCTATGCCCCACTGATGATGGGCGGTGCATGGCTGACCCTGCGTGGGAACATGTGGATCGGAGGCGCACTGACAGCCCTGTTCGCCTCGCTCGAAATCGGAGCCAACCACCCGCAGATCACCTACTACTTCCTGCTGGCCATGGCCGCCCTGTGGGTCAGCGAGGGTATTCAGGCCTTCCGTAAAAAATACCTTCCGTCATTCGCCAAACGCACGGCGGTGCTGATCGCAGCGGGAATCCTTGCCGTCGGTTCGAACTTCTCACCGCTCTGGTACACGCTGCAACACTCCAAACAGACCATGCGAGGCGGATCGGAACTGACCGAAAGTGAAGAGAGCAGCGATAACGGTCTGGCACTCGAATACGCTACGGCATGGAGCTACGGCCGTGCCGAGAGCTGGAACATGCTGATCCCCGACTTCATGGGCGGCGATTCGGGCCGTACGTTCGAGCGCGACGGCGAAGTGGCACGGGCACTCCGCCCCTACGGCCTTTCGGATCTGGCTCAGCAACTCCCCGCCTACTGGGGTGAACAACCCTACACGGCCGGGCCGACCTATCTGGGTGCGGCCGCCATCTTCCTTGCCGTCCTGGGACTCCTGCTGGCCTCGGGGCGCAACAAGTGGTGGATCGTCGCCGTCAGCCTGCTCGCCCTGTTGCTGGCCTGGGGCCACAACTTCATGGGATTCACTGAATTCATGTTCAAATACCTGCCCGGATACAACAAGTTCCGCACCGTCTCGATGATCCTCGTGGTGATCGAATGGACGGTTCCGCTGCTGGCGGCACTCGCCCTGATGCCCCTGTGGCGCGGGGAGATCCCGCGGCAGAAACTGCTCAAGGCACTCGCCTGGGCCGGCGGCGTCACGGGCGGCATCTGCCTGCTCTTCGCCCTTGTCGGAGGCACTCTCTTCGGATTCGGCCGCACGGAGAGCAACGAACTGATGAGCTGGCAATACTACCAGATGTTCCAGGCTGCCGGCATGGAGGATGCCATTGCACAAGGTGTTCCGGAGGAGTTGGGCGAGGTGACTGCCGACGCAATGGCGGTCGACCGTGCCGCCATCATGCGTGCCGACGCATGGCGCTCGCTGTTGATGATTGCACTGGCTGCGGGCAGCGTACTTCTCTTTGCCCTCGGTCGCCTCAAACGGGGTGGACTTGTCGCGGCACTGACCGTCATCGTGCTGATCGACCTGATTCCGGTCAACCTGCGCTACCTGCCCCAGAGCCGTTTCGTCACGGGACGTCAGAACAAAATCGTGCAGACCGAGGCCGACCGCGCCATCCTGCGCGACCCGGAGCTCGGATTCCGCGTCCTGAACCTGACCGTCAGCCCCTTCAACGACGCGACAACCTCTTATTTCCACCGCTCAGTGGGCGGTTATCACGGTGCCAAGCTGGCCCGCTACCAGGATCTGATTGAACGTTACCTCTCCTCGATGGACGAAGGGGTACTCGACATGCTCAACACGCGCTACGTCATCCAATACGACCAGACCAACGGACAGCCGACCGCCTACCTGCGACAGACAGCCAACGGTGCGGCCTGGTTCGTGGACGGGATCGTGGATGTCTCCACCCCCCACGAGGAGATCGACGCGCTCGGCTACACCGACCTCAAAACGACGGCCGTCATCAACACCGACGAGTTCGGGAACACCCTCCCAACGGCCGGAGGAAAAGGCGAGATACGCCTGACGGAGTACCGTCCCAACTACCTCAAATACCAATACACGGCCGACGCTCCGGCTCTGGCCGTCTTCTCGGAAATCTACTTCAATGACGGATGGGAAGCCTTTATCGACGGCAAGGAGGCCCACTACTTGCGGGCCGACTATGTGCTGCGCGCCATGGAGCTGCCTGCCGGCACCCATACGGTCGAATGGCGTTTCCGGGCCCCGCACTGGACCCTCATCGAAGGGATCACACTCGTTTCATCGTTGGCAATCCTCGGCGGATTGCTCGTAACCGTTATACTCGTTCTACGCCATGAAAGACGACAAAAGACTCAAGCGTAAGGTACGCAACTCGTACATCGTATCGAACATCAGCATTGCGCTGGTACTCTTCCTGCTCGGATCGGTGGGATACCTGCTGACGGCCGCCATGCAGATGGCCCGCACGCTCCAGGAGAGCGTCTCGGTTACCGTCGAACTCCGCAACGGCCTGAGCGAGGAGCAGAAGGGCAAACTCCACGATCAGTTCACCGAAAACGAACTGGTCAAACAGGTTGTCTACAGTTCGAAGGAGGAGAAGCTCGAAGATCAGGACTTCCGGGAGATGTTCCAAGAGGAGTTCGATCTGATCCTCGAAGAGAACCCGCTGCTCGATTCGTTCGAACTCACCCTGACGGCCGAGGCATCGGATCCCGAACAGCTCGAGGCTTTCGTCTCGAAGATCGGCAAGCTGGATGGCGTGGACAGAGTCTCCTACCCGATCCAGACGATCGAACGCCTGCACAAGACGATCTCGAAGATCCGGCTCGTACTGTTGCTCTTCGGCGGTGCGCTGCTGGTCATCTCGCTGATCCTGCTCAACAACACGATCCGACTGGCAATCTTCTCGAAGCGCTACCTGATCAACACGATGAAACTCGTCGGGGCGACCAAATGGTTCATCATGAAACCTTTTCTCGCAAGCAGCATCGGACAGGGTATCGTAGCCGGCATCATCGCCTCGCTGCTCTTCCTGGGAGCCGTATACGGCCTGAACGAGGCTGTACCGGAGCTGATGACCCTGACTGCCGCCACGAAAGTGGCCGTCATCATGGGATGCATGACCCTGGGCGGCATCATTATCTCGCTCTGCTTCACCTGGTTCGCCGTCAACAAATTCGTCAATATGAAATCCAACAAGATCTACCTTTACTAATCCTGCAACCATGAAAAAATTTAAAGAAATAAAGGATGGCAACGATGCAAAGATGCCCCTGACCCTGAAAAACTACCTGCTCATCGTCGCCGGACTGCTGGTCATCATCCTGGGATTCATTCTCATGGCAGGCGGCGGCAGCGACTCGCCCTCGGAGTTCAACTACGCCATGTTCTCATGGCGCCGCATCACGCTCGCCCCGCTGCTCGTGATCGGCGGCTTCGCCTTCGAGATCTACGCCATCATGAAACGTTTTTAATTCCACCAACCGATGGAGACCATACACGCCATTATCCTGGGTATCGTCCAGGGATTAACCGAATTTCTGCCCGTATCGAGCAGCGGCCACCTGCAACTGGCCAAGGAGCTGCTCGGAGTTGACCCCACGGTCGGAGGTCTCACTTTCGACCTCACGCTGCACGCCGCTACGGTACTCAGTACGTTCGTAGTACTCTGGAGCGAGATCAAACGGCTGATCATCGGACTCTTCTCGCGCCGATTCAACGAACAACAGGCCTACATTCTGAAGATCATTCTCTCGATGGTCCCGGTCGTCATCGTCGGCTTCACGCTTGAATCCAAACTGGAGATGCTCGTCGAGGATCTGCCCAACCATCGGATCCTGCTCGTAGTCGGCTCGATGCTGCTGCTGACCGCCCTGCTCCTCTACTTCGCCTACCGCGCCAAACCGCGACGCAAGGAGACGATCTCCTACCGCGACGCCTTCGTAATCGGTATCGCGCAGGCGGTAGCCACACTACCTGGCCTTTCGCGCTCCGGCGCAACGATCGCCACCGGTCTGATCCTGGGCAACAACAAGGAGAGCGTAGCAAAATTCTCCTTTCTCATGGTGCTCGCCCCGATTCTGGGCAAGACGCTCCTCGACCTGATGAGTGGCGAATTCTCGGCCCAGGCAGTCGGTGCCGCTCCGATGTTGGCCGGATTCCTGGCCGCCTTTATCGTCGGATGTCTGGCCTGCAAATTCATGATCGGCATTGTCAAACGAGGCAAACTCAGCTGGTTCGCCCTCTACTGCGCCATCGTCGGCCTGCTCTCGATCGTCTCCTATTTCGTGATCCAATAGTCATTCATGTCTGCACAAACCGAAAATCCGATCCCCGCCAACCTCGAAGAGGGGTATGTAGCCGTCATCGACAAACCGCTCGAGTGGACCTCGACCGATGTTGTCCGTAAAATCAAATTCGCCCTGCGCCGTGCCGGCTACCCGAAAATCAAGGTGGGCCATGCCGGTACGCTCGACCCGTTGGCGACAGGCATCCTGCTCGTCTGCATCGGCAAGGCGACCAAACAGGTCGATTCGCTACAGGCAGAGGAGAAGGAGTATGTGGCCGACCTGATGCTCGGAGCCACCACCCCCAGTTTCGATCTGGAGCATCCGGTCGACAAGACCTATCCGACCGAACACATCACCCGCGAAGCGGTGCTCGAGGCGCTGCAATCGCTCACGGGCGAGCGGCTGCAACTTCCGCCGCTCTATTCGGCCAAGAAGATCGAGGGAGTCCGCGCCTATGAACTGGCCCGCGCCGGCGAAGAGGTAGAACTGCGCATGGCCCCAATCCACATCTACGAGATCGAACTGCTCGAATACGAAATGCCCCGCATCCGGATCCGCGTACGCTGCAGCAAGGGGACCTATATCCGTTCGCTGGCCGGCGAGATCGGCGAAGCACTGCACAGCGGTGCCCATCTGACCTCGTTGCGACGGACACGAAGCGGCGGTTTTTCGCTCGACAAGGCATACGATTTGCAGACGTTCCTTGAAAAAATAGGGAAAAGTGAAACAAAATAATCTGTTTTGCGTATAAATAAATCGACGATTGTTTCACGAACTTACAAAAAGCACGCTATCACGTCATGAAATTATCACAATACGGCTACGACTTTTCGGCCGACATGCTGGCAAAATACCCGGCTACGAACCGGGATGACTCCCGCCTGATGGTGGTCAACCGCAAAAACGGTTCAATCGAACATCGCATCTTCAAAGATATTATCGACTATTTCGACGAAAAGGACATTTTCGTCTTCAACGATACAAAAGTTTTCCCGGCCCGTCTATACGGCAACAAGGAGAAAACCGGTGCCGAAATCGAAATTTTCCTGCTCCGGGAGCTCAACCGCGAATTACGTCTGTGGGACGTATTGGTCGATCCGGCCCGCAAGATCCGTATCGGCAACAAACTCTATTTCGGAGACGACGACCTGCTCGTTGCCGAGGTGATCGACAACACCACCTCGCGCGGACGTACGCTGCGCTTCCTCTTCGACGGCTCCTACGAGGAGTTCAAGGAGACGCTCTTCAAACTGGGCGAAACCCCGCTGCCGAAGTGGGTGCGCGAAAAGGTCGAGAAGGAGGATGCCGAGCGCTACCAGACCATCTTCGCCTCGAAAGAGGGAGCCGTAGCGGCACCGACAGCCGGCATGCACTTCTCGAAGCACCTGTTCAAGCGTATGGAAATCAAGGGGATCGACAAGGCTTTCATCACACTGCATGTCGGACTGGGCAACTTCCGGACGGTCGACGTAGAGGACCTCTCCAAACACAAGGTAGACTCCGAACAGTTCTTTGTCACCGAGAAGGCGGCCGAAGCGGTCAACCGAGCCAAACGCGAAGGACACAAGGTCGTTTCAGTCGGCACGACTGTCATGCGAACCCTCGAAACGGCCGTCTCGACCGGAGGCATGATCAAACCCATGGAGGGATGGACCAACAAATTCATCTTCTCGCCCTACGAATTCACCGTAGCCGATGCCATGATCTCGAATTTCCAGCTGCCCTACTCGACTCAACTGATGATGGTGGCCGCTTTCGGCGGTTACGACTTGATTATGAATGCCTACAAAGTCGCTAAAGAGGAGGGGTATCGTTTCGGAACTTATGGGGATGCGATGCTGATTCTTTAGAAAAAATCACTATCTTTGCAAGGAAGTAGCTGTGCGCTGCGCTCAAAAAGGTCTTTTTTGTCCGCAGCCTCTTTGCAAAATAAGCGTAAAAAACGGAAGAACATGGCATCGAACAGGATTCTCTACGTTTGTCAAGAGGTAACGCCTTATGTCCCTGAAACAGAAGGAGCTCTTTTGTGCCGGAAACTCTCGCAGGCCATGCAGGAACGCGGCAATGAAATCCGAACGTTCATGCCACGTTACGGTTGCATCAACGAACGGCGTCATCAGCTCCACGAGGTGATCCGCCTGTCGGGCATGAATCTCATCATCGATGACAACGACCATCAGTTGATCATCAAGGTCGCATCGATCCCTTCGGCCCGCGTCCAGATCTATTTCATCGATAACGACGACTATTTCGCCCGCAAAGCGATCCTGCACGACGAAGCGCAAAATTTCTTCGCCGACAACGACGAACGGGCAATCTTCTTTGCCCGAGGCGTGCTCGAAACCGTTAAAAAGCTCCGCTGGGCCCCTACTATCGTCCATTGTCACGGCTGGTTTTCGAGCATCGTTCCCATCTATCTGAAAAAAGTCTTCGCTGACGATCCGATCTTCAAAGAGGTAAAAATCGTTCTGTCTCTCTACGGAGACGAGTTCGAACAGCCGCTGAATAGCGGCATAAAAGAAAAAATCGCCCACGAAGGAGTCGAAGACGAAAATCTCTCGATTCTCGATGCTCCTTCATACGAAAATCTCTATCGCTACGTTATGCAGTATGCGGACGGGATTATCCTCGCTTCCGATAAAATAGCTCCGCGTATCTGCGAAATGGCTCGTCAAAGCGGAAAGCCCATGATGGAATACCATTCTCCGGAAACACCGGATCTCTTCGATCATTACATCCGATTCTATGATGCAATCCAATAAAATACACCGCACGATTCGTCTGGCCGTCATTCTCGGTATCGCCGGAGTAATGACTTTCTCCAGATGTACCAAGGTGGACGATCTGTTAGGAAGCGGTCTTGAGCCGAGCGATCAGCAAATGAAAATTTCGACCAAAATCTTCACCCTCTCGGATCAACCCGATCGTCCCTTCTTCGAGACCCGTCTATACCATACCGACTCCATCAAATCCTCGAATCTGGGGACAGGCTACTTCGGTGTCATGAACGACGAAACATTCGGAAGCCGAAAGGTCGGCCTGTTGTCCCAATACATAGCAGCAGCTCTCTCCAATACGGAAGGGTTCGGCTATCGTCCTATCTTCGACTCGATTCAGCTCAAGATTCTGGTTTCGGAATATGGGGGCGATACGCTGCAACCGATCAAATACAACATTTACGAAATCGTTTCTAACGACTACCTGAACCCCTCTCTCCCGGCACCGGCCGGAGCGGGAGACGTTGCCGATACGTTGTTCTATTCTTGCTTCGATCCTATGCCGTACGTAAATCCCGAGCCGGTCTTCACATTCACGTTCCCGAACGGGCACGACACGGGGCCCCATACGGAATATATTACCCTGCAACCGACCGAGCAAGGAATGAATCTTATCAAACGTCTCATGCTGCTCGAAGGAGAATACAAAGACGATATGACCATCTACGAGCAACTCGACTTGTGGACCAACTACTTCAAGGGAATTTATATCGCTCCGGCCGAAGAGATAACCGGCAGAGGAAACATGTTCGCCACCTCGCTCTCAGGATCGGGACTCTACCTGTATGCCCGCAACCGCAACCGAACCGATCCGACGCTTATCCAGGATACTGTTACGGCAAGCTATGCCTTCTATATAAGCTCGAGCTCCTATCCCACGGCATCGATCAATACAATCCGGCATGATTATACCGGATCTCAAATTACAATCGCAGATGCGGATGAAAAGACACAGAATCGACCGTTGAATCCGAATGTCTATGTCGAGGGAATGGATGGTGTAATCACGGAACTGACTTTCACGGATGCGCTCTTCGAACAGATGCGCAAGCTCTATGACGGAGTAACGGACGAATCGGGGAAACCCTACACCTCAATCGCCATCAACCGTGCACAGCTGATGATCTTCCTCGACCACAGCAATTACGACTGGGATAAAATCGACGTGGGTGCAATCACTCCTTTGCTGGACAGTTCCTTCGCACGTTTAGGCCTCTACACCGACTACAAGAAACTGATCGGCATCTCGGATTATTCCTACGCTTACGAAAGACTCTACTCAAGTAGTGGATTCAAGTTGCCTTACGGAGGCTATTTGAACCGAAGTCTGGGATGCTACGTAATGAATATAACCAGCTATCTGCAATCCATCTGGAACGGTTATCTCAAATCACAAGGAGAGGATGTCGTACAGAACGAGGAGTCGGAGTCTCGAACCATCTACATCGGCCCCGAAGCCTACGGACTCTATTCGATGCCCTATACCACAGCCCAGGGTATGGAGGACGGAGGAAACAACGCTCCGATCATGTTGAATCTGGTTTACACCATGATAAAATAAAAAAACAGACAGCAAAACCCGATAACCTAAGCTCCGTCTTAGGTTATCTTGTGTTAGAGAAAAGAGAATAACTGTATATGCAGGAGAATCTAATTATCGTCGAGTCCCCGGCCAAAGCCAAAACCATCGAGAAATTTCTCGGAAAAGACTTCATGGTCAAATCGAGTTTCGGTCACATCCGGGATCTCGCGAAAAAAGATCTCGGCGTAAATCTGGAGAAGAATTACGCTCCGATCTATGAAATTCCTTCGGATAAACGCAAGGTCGTTGACGAACTGGCCAAGCAAGCCAAAGACAAAACCGTCTGGCTCGCATCCGATGAAGACCGCGAGGGAGAGGCTATTGCCTGGCATCTGGCAGAGGTGCTTGGTCTGCCGATCGATACAACCAAACGAATCGTTTTCCACGAAATCACCAAACCGGCCATCCTGGCGGCCATCGAATCGCCCCGCACCATCGACATGAACCTGGTCAATGCCCAGCAGGCCCGTCGCGTGCTGGACCGACTGGTGGGATTCGAACTTTCGCCCCTGCTCTGGAAAAAAGTACGCCCCCAACTCTCGGCCGGCCGTGTACAGAGCGTAGCCGTCCGACTTCTGGTCGAGCGTGAACGTGAGATCATCGCCTTCAAATCGGCTCCCTATTTCCGCGTCGTAGCACAGTTCTACCCCGCAACGGATCCCGACAAGACTCTCTTCAAGGCCGAACTGTCGACCCGTTTCAATACGAAGGAGGAGGCCGAGGCGTTCCTGCGCTCTTCGATCGAAGCGCAGTTCAAGGTTGTCAAGGCCGAAGAGAAACCCGCCCAGCGTTTCCCTGCCCCGCCTTTTACCACATCGACCCTCCAACAGGAGGCCAGCCGCAAATACGGCATGTCCGTTTCGCAAACCATGTCGGTGGCACAACACCTCTACGAGCAGGGATTGATCACCTATATGCGTACCGACTCGGTCAACCTTTCGAAACAGGCAATCGGCCAGTGCAAAACCGAGATCGAGAAACTCTTTGGCGAGAAATACTCCTCACCGAGAAACTATAAGACCAAAACCCGCGGAGCCCAGGAGGCACACGAGGCGATCCGTCCGTCGTATATCGACCGCCAGAGCATCGAGGGAACTCCGGCCGAGAAGAAACTCTATGACCTGATCTGGAAACGGACCGTCGCCTCGCAGATGGTTCCGGCCGAACTGGACCGCACCTCGATCGTCATCGAAATCTCGAACTCACAGGCCCAATTCGTCGCGACGGGCGAAGTGATCCGCTTCGACGGATTCATGAAACTCTATTCGGAATCGACGGATGACGAACCGGGTGACGAAAATACGAGTATCCTGCCCAAAATGGCCAAAGGTGATCGATTGACATCCGCCGCAATCACGGCCACGGAGCGTTTCACAACCCCACCACCACGCTATAACGAGGCCTCGCTGGTCAAACGGCTCGAAGAACTGGGTATCGGGCGTCCTTCGACCTATGCTCCGACGATCACCACCATTATCAACCGCGGATACGTGGTCAAGGAGAGCAAAGAGGGACAAAAACGCGAATATGTGCAACTGACCCTTCATGGAGATAAAATTTCCGAGAAACGCCTCAGCGAGACCTACGGAAAAGAGAAAAACCGTCTACAGCCGACCGATATCGGCATGGTGGTGAACGACTACCTCGAGTCGCAGTTCGAGTCGATCATGGATTACAACTTCACGGCCAACGTCGAAAAAGAGTTCGACCGCATTGCCGAAGGCAAGATCACCTGGAACAAGATGATCGACGACTTCTATGAGCCGTTCCACAAACTGGTCGAGCAGGCTACGACAACACAAACCACCAAAAACAACCAGAACCGTATTCTGGGAACGGACCCGGAAACAGGTCATACGGTCAAAGCCCGCATCGGACGTTACGGTCCGATGGTCGAGATCGAAGGTGCCAACGGAGAGAAAAGCCGTTTCGCCTCTCTGAAAAAGGGACAGTTGATCGAATCGATCACCCTGGAAGAGGCCTTGGCACTCTTTGCCCTGCCCCGCAACCTCGGAAAACTCGACGGAGAGGATCTGGTGGTTGGCATCGGCAAGTTCGGTCCCTATGTACGTCACGGCAAATCGTTCGCTTCGCTTGCGAAGACGGATGACCCCTATACGATCGGGTACGATCGTGCCGTCGAGTTGGTTCTCGAGCAGCAGGCCCGGGCTACGGCGGCACACACGCCGATCAAAACCTTCGAGCAGGAGCCTGATCTTCAGGTAAAAAATGGCCGTTACGGCCCCTACATCGCCTACAAGGGGAAGAACTACCGCATCCCGAAAGACAGTGCTCCGGAAACCTTGACTCTCGACGAGTGCATGAAAATCATTCAAACAACCAAAAAAAATAAACCAAACACCAAATCACGATGAAAAAACTGTTGTTACTCGCAGGACTCGCGCTTTTGATGGCAGGTAGCGTTGAGGCGAAAAAACCCGAAAAACAGGAAGGGTACCAATTCACCGACACCAAAACGATTCCGACCACCTCGGTCAAGGATCAGTACAGCAGCGGCACCTGCTGGAGCTACTCGGCCCTCTCGTTCATCGAGAACGAAGTGCTGCGCGCCGGAGGCCCGGAACTGGATCTCTCGGAAATGTGGATCGTTCGTAACATGTATTTCGACAAGGGCGTTAAATACGTCCGTATGCACGGACATCTGAACTTCGGTGAGGGCGGAGCTCCGCATGATGTAACCGAAGCGATCAAAAAATTCGGCATCGTTCCCGAAGAGGTATATCCCGGTCTGAACTACGGTACAGAGAAACCGGTATTCGGAGAGCTGAGCGCCGTTCTGAAAGCCTATCTGGATGCCGTTATCGAAGCCCGCAACGGCAAGCTGACGACAGCATGGCAGGATGGATTCAACGCCCTGCTGGACACCTACTTCGGGCCCCGTCCGGAGACTTTCATGTACGAAGGCAAAGAGTATACCCCGGAATCGTTCGCCGCATCGCTGCCGATCGACATGGAGGACTATGTACATATCTCTTCATTCACGCACCATCCTTTCTATGAGAAGTTTATCATCGAGGTTCCCGACAACTGGATGTGGGGACAGGTCTACAACGTACCTCTCGAGGATCTGATGGCCATCGTCGACAACGCCATGGAGAACGGCTATTCGATCGAGTGGGCTACCGACGTAAGCGAAAAGGGATTCAGCCGCTCGAAAGCGATTGCCATCGTTCCCGAGACCGAATTGGAGAGCATGACCGGTACCGAAGCCGAGAAGTGGGGCAAACTGACCGCAGCCGAGCGTGAGGCGGCTCTGTATGAGTTCAACGGGCCGATCAAGGAGAAAACCATTACCCAGGAGATGCGTCAGGAGGCTTTCGACAACTACGAAACGACCGATGACCACGGCATGGTAATCGTCGGAACGGCAGTCGATCAGGCCGGCAACCCGTTCTTCAAGGTTAAAAACTCATGGAACGTTCGTCCCCCATATGACGGTTTCTACTACTTCTCACGCCCGTTCTTCGAGTACAAAACTCTCTCGATTACAATCAACAAGAACGCGATTCCGGAGGAGATCCGCACCAAACTGGGACTGTAGTACTTCGATTCTTAGGAGCAACAACAAAGAAGGCTGTGATGTTCACAGCCTTCTTTGTTGTATATGCGGAGAAAAGAAAAAAACGACACGACAAAATCCACCTCTCTTTCGACTCTTACTCCGATCCGATCCCTACCAGGAATAGAACAAAGAAAAGGGACTGGATCAGATGCTCTTCTCCGTATCGGGATGGTACTTCAACTTACGTACCTGGAAGAAAAGCAATACGGCAGCCAGCAACGCGGCAATCGTATCGGCAATTGGCATGGAGATCCACACGCCGAATGTACCCAAACGGGGAGGCAGCAAAATAAGCAGCGGCACGAGAAACAACATCTGACGTGTCAGCGAAAGGAAGATAGCCTTACGCGGTTTACCGATATACTGGAAGAAGTTGGAGGTAACGATCTGGAATCCGACAATGGGGAATACCAACAAGACAAGGCGCATTCCTTCAGCCGCAACCTCGATCATCGTCTCTGCAGCCGCTCCATCCTTCGCACTGACGAAAAGCATGGCGACTTCATGCGGCAAAAACTGACCGATCAAAAATCCGGTCGTCGTTACGCAAACCGCACAGATAATCGTCAATTTCAACGTTCTCAATACGCGAGAATATTGTTTTGCTCCGTAATTATATCCCACGATGGGTTGCATTCCCTGGTTCAATCCGGCCACGATCATCACAAAAAGAAGTGCGACTCGGTTCACGATGCCGTAAGCCCCAATCGACACGTCTCCGCCATGATCCCGCAACGCTTTATTTACGAATATTACGACGACCGAAGCACAAGCATTGAGCAAGAATGGTGCCATACCTATCGAGAGGATACGTCCGACGATTCGGGCTCGAAGTCGGAAAATACGTCGTTTGAAGTGTAAAAAACTTCCCGATGAGGAAAAGTGTGTCAAAGAGATCATCAAGGCAGCAAACTGGGCAATGACCGTTGCCGTTGCGGAGCCCCTGATACCCCATCCGAATTTAAAAATAAACAAAGGATTCAAAATCGTATTCAGGACGACTGCCGTCAGAATGACCATCATCGCCTTCTGCGGATAACCTGATGCACGAAGCACCTCGTTCAGCCCCAAATACATATGCGTAATGATCGTGCCGCTCAGAATAATCTGCATGAACTCCCTCGCATAGCCGATCGTATTCTCACTGGCCCCGAAAAAAAAGAGAATCGGATCCAAAAATACCAAACTGAGAATCGTGAAAAGAGTTCCGATAATCAAATTCAAAAGTACGACATTGCCCAATACCTCCTCTGCCCGCCGCTTGTTGCCTTGCCCCAGTCGAATAGAGATCAAAGCCGAAGCTCCGATACCGATCATCGAACCGAATGCCGATGCTACGTTCATCAACGGCAACGTCAATGCAAGGCTCGAGATGGCCAATGGATTGACTCCATGTCCGATAAAGATACTGTCGATAATGTTGTAGAGCGATGACGAAGTCATTGCAATGATCGACGGTATGGAGTAACGGACAAGCAGTGACGAGATCCGATCGGTTCCCAGAGAAAGGGGTGTTGCTGCTGGTTTCATGAGTGCAAAAATACGAATAACATCCTGAAATCGCACGACAAAGACAAGCTTTATTCCAGGACAAGCCCGATTTAGAACAACAAAGGATCGATTCACGACGGAGATCTGCGTCCAAACAATCGACCTTACACGACAAAAGAGGGCAACCGCGCGCTTAGAAAATAGCAGCAATACAAATATTCCGCTCGATACGGACATCGATTACGACAGGAGCCTCGTCTGCAATACGTCCGGTCATTCTCCCTCTCTGCATATCCAAAGACTCGATCCGCAGATCCCGTATCCAATCGAGTTGTTGTCGTCCCGAATACTTATAAAGAGCCTCTTTCCCACACCAAAGCGCAGGCAGCAAATATTCACCCCCATCGAGCGATAATTCGCGTCGCGAAGCGAAACGGGAGGCAATTCGGTCAAAATTACGGGAAAGAGATTCTATATCGACGGCACAAGGTCGATCGGAAAGCGCGACAGCAACATATCCCGGACAATGCGAGACCCCCAAATGAACCGGGAAATTACATACAACGGGGGCTCCGACCGAATTGTAACGGATTTCGGCCCCCGGCAAATGGCGGTAAACCACCGCACGCCACATCAGGAACTCCTCCTTCCGCTGCTGCTTACGAAATCCGGCTACAGCTGCAAGATCCTCTTCCAAAACCAATCCGCACAGTTGCTCGAACGGAAGAATTGCCTCGATATAGAGTTTATCACTCATGCAGAATCACCTTGATCTTGTCGATCCGACGACCATCGATGTTCTCCACGACAAAACGGATGTTATGCGCCATCACCGAATCCCCCTTGCGCGGGAAATCGCGTTTGAGCTCAAGCACCAACCCGGCCAGCGTTTCGGCCCTCCCCTTCACATCGGAGAAGGTATCTTCGGCCAGTTCCAGCACCCGCTCGAAATCACCGAGATGAGTCTTGCCGTCAAATAGATAGGTATGAGCGTCGAGGCGTGTATAAAAAGACTCCTCCACGTCACTCTCGTCCGATATTTCACCCACTACCTCCTCGATAATATCCTCAAGCGAGACCAACCCGAGTGTCGAACCGTATTCGTCCACCACGATGGCCATATGAATTTTATTGGATTGGAAATCGGCCAGCAGGTCATTGATCTTCTTATGTTCAGGAACGAAATACGGTTTTCGGATCAACTGCCGCCAGTCGAAACTATCATCCTGATTGATATACGGGAGCAAATCCTTGACATACAATGTACCCCGAATATTATCCAAATCCCCCTCATAAACCGGAATCCGCGAGAAACCCGACCCGATGATCGTCCGTTTGACTTGAGAATAGGTATCCGTGAGAGCGATCGCCGTAATATCGATCCGAGGTTTCATAATCTCCTCCACCTCCGTATTGACGAAGTTTACGATTCCCGACAGCATTCCCTGCTCCTCTTTCGACGAAGTATGGGTCATATCGACGGCATCTGCCAAATCATCGATCGAAATCTCCTGATGATGCGGGGTACGTTTGCTGATCTTGTTTCCGGCCCGCAACAGGAGACAAGAGAAAGGATAGAGCAACGTCCTCATCACCAACATGGGACGAGCCGCGAATCCGGCAAATTTAATTGGGGAAGTCTGAGCCGTCACTTTCGGGAGAATCTCACCAAAAAGCAGCAAAAGGAAAGTGACGAGGACACTCTTGAACAGGAACTCGAACCGTATAAAAGTAAACAACGAATCGATAATTCCGGCCGATAGAATGACAATGCAGATATTGACCAGGTTATTGGCCAACAGAATCGTCGCCAACAGCAAATCGGGCTTCCCCAGCAGGTTCAGAATGGCTCGTCCTGCCGGAGATTTGTGTCGTTGAAGTTTCCGAACATCCTTATGGGTCAAGGAGAAAAAGGCCATTTCCGCCCCCGAAACCAGAGCGGAAACCATCAGCAAAAGCAAGGTAATACCACACAACACTCCCGTATGGAGTGTCATGCCGTTAAAAATGATCGATGATGATGCAGGCTCTTCCAAATCCGAATTCGTTTAGGGTTAATCGAAAAGCGACTCGGACTGGCCGCCTTTCTTCTGTACGCTCTCGGTCTCCTCCTTAAGGACCTCTTTGCGTCCGGAAGGCATATCCACGATAAACTGGGCGTTTCGCGACTGATAGGCCGGTTTGCTGAGCAGCTCCTGAATATTGTTGTAGCGAGTCGACTTTTGTCCCAAAATAACCTGTTCGACAGGGCGTTGCTGTACAGGTTTCGCCGCCGATTTCCCGACGGGTTCCAACACAGGCTTCTCGATCGGAGCTGACGAGTTCTCCTGCACGGGCTTGATCACCCGAGCCGGCGGGATGATCGTCTTCATCACCTGCTTGTTCTGCTCCCCGTCGAATCCGGTGGCCACGACCACCAGCTCGATCGCGTTACCCAATTGGGGCTTTTCACTCGTACCCCAAATGATATTGGCATTATGGATATTACCGTTTTCATCCTCCACGCTGGCATGCGACTGGATATATTCCAGAATACGCACCACCTCCTCGTACATCAACTCCTCGGCATTGGCCACGGAGATATTCAACAGAATATTGCGCGCTCCGGAAATAAGGTTATGATCCAGCAACGGCGAACGCAGCGATGCCTCGGCCACCGCTTCGGCCCGGTTGTCGCCTTCGGCCGTTGCCACACTCATATGCGCCCGACCGCTATCGCGCATCACCTTCGATACATCGGCGAAATCGACATTAACCAGGTCGCTCTCGACCGTAATGATCTCGGCGATACCCTTCGCCGCCGATGCCAGAATATCATCAGCCTTACCAAAAGCCTGTTTGAGAGCCAGACGCCCGTAAATCTCCAAAATATTTTCGTTGTTGATAATCAACAGCGAATCAACATTCTGCCGCAACTCCTCGATTCCCCGGAAAGCCTGTTCATAACGAATCTTACCTTCGACAGCCAACGGCGAAGTAACGATCGCTACCGTAAGAAGTCCCATCTCCTTGGCCAGTTTGGCGATAACCGGCGAGGCACCCGTACCCGTACCGCCCCCCATACCGGCCGTCACGAAAACCATCTTGGTTCCCGAAGCCTCGAAACGTTCACGAACCAGATCGAGCGATTCGAGCGCTGCTTTCCGTCCATTCTCAGGGTCGTTACCCGCGCCCAAACCCTCGTGCCCCAGCCGAATCTTAGTCTCCACCGGGCTCTTGTCGAGAGCCTGCTGGTCCGTATTGCAAACCATAAACTCCACCCCCTTGATTCCAAGGTTCCACATATGATTCACGGCATTGCCGCCGGCTCCGCCGACGCCTACCACCATGATGATGGAGGAGTTGCTGCGCGAGGCTGTCAACTGGGTCATAACATCGTCACTCATATCGTTGTTTCTCCTTTACTTTTTAAATCTCCTCATCGTCGGCTGCATTGAAGCCTTCGTTGATCTTGTCGAGCGTTTTCTTGAAAATATTACGCCAGTTACGCTCTTTCTTTCCGGATCCTGTCGCCTGAGTTGCTATCGTCTCCGGGGTTTCCGGCATCTCCTCCGCCTCCGGTTCGGGCTGAGGAGCCTGCTGCGTTTGCTCGACAGGCTTGGGTTGCGTTGTATTGACCGGACGGGTCGGGGCATAAGGTCGAGGTTGTGCAGGCTGGAACGGTTGTGTCGGAGGCATCGGATTGACCGGGCGACGCGACGCTGCGGCAGATCGATCCTCGATTACGTTGCATGCCCCCAACCCTGCACCGCGAAGCAAAATTCCAACGGCTGTAACGTAAGCCGGACCGGCCACCAGTTCACGGGTCGCCTCATCCAGATTGATTTCGGGAGCGGCGATACGCACATCCATCCCCGTCACCCGACGGAATAACTCGTCAATATCCTTTAACTGGGCCGATCCACCCGTCAACACGATGCCGTAAGCGAGACGCTCGGCATAACCCGACTCGCGGATCTCCTGCTGAACGAACTCGACGATATCCGTAGCGCGGGCCTCGATCACCGTAGCCAAGTTGCGTAACAGAATATCCTTCGCTTCGCGGGCCGTGCGGCCGCTGACACGAATCATCTTGTCATCGGGAGCCAATTCCGCCACGGCAGAACCATATTTGCATTTCAGACTCTCGACATGTTTCTCAGGAATGCTCTGCGAGCGGATATCCCGATTGATCGCCTTCGCTCCCATCGGGATCGTCGCAATATAACGGGGAATGCCCCGGTAATAAACCGTCACATCGGTTACGCCACCGCCGATATCGACTACGGCAACACCCTCCTCCTTTTCATCGGAGGTCAACACCGCTTCGGGTGCAGCCAGTGCATTGGCAAATACACCCAGCGAACGGACTCCCAACCGACGCAGGGCCATATCGAGCCGTTGCAACGGCGTTTTGGCACAGAGGATGAAATTGAACGTGGATGAAAGACGTTTGCAAAACGACCCGACCGGATTACGCACCTCTTCGGCCTCATCCACCAAATAGTGCTGGGGAATACGCTCCATGATGGTTTCATCATCGGGAGCCTGCACGTTGCGCATCCGATCGAAGAGCGCATCCACATCCCCCTGATTCACTCCATTCTGAGGATCGAACGTAAAGACATGATCCGTATGGCGGGCGCAACGGACAAACTCGCCCGAAATACCGGCATAAGCCTCCGTAATCCGCACGCCGAGTTTCTCCTCCACTTCGGCAATAGCCTCCCGAATAGCGTTTCCCGCCTGTTCGATGTTATCGATCCGACCGGCATTGACTCCTTCTACCGGTTTGGATGCCACAGCCTCGATACTCAACGAACCGTTTTCCTGTTTCGCTCCGACCAAGACCACCACATTGGACGAACCGAGGTCGATGGCAACCGTATAACTCTTCTTTTCCACTGTATCCTATCTCTTTTTTTTATTCATTTCTTTTTACCAGCAAACCACTTGGCCCTCGAACCGGACATCGATCGTCTTGTAACGATCCCATCCGAAACGGCTCAATCCCTTGCGATAAAACTTCAGCAACTTGTCGAATTTTTGCTCCATATTGTCCAAGCGGCCGAAGCGGATCGTATAGGCTCCGCTGCGAGGGATCAAATCCACTTCGAGAGCCCCGCTATCGGTCGTACGAGCGATGATTTGGACGATCTCCGATTGCCAAAAATCATCCTCTTCGATCCATTTTACAAAGTTAGCGAGTTTCAAGAAATCTTCGTGTCTTTTCAGGATTTTTTTTTGTACAGCCAACTCCGTTTCCTGTTTGGCGGTAATCTTGTCTATCGCCGTCTGAATCACCTGAGCCTCATAGCGGTATTTACGCCTCAACTGTTCCTTGTGCCTGCGCAACTCCTTCACCCGTTTCGAGAATGCCTCCGAAGATTCGAACCATCCTTTTTTTATGAACATGCGGCGGACCGCACGGGTATTTTCATCGTTTTGGATCTCGCGCTGATACAGGGGATACTTCTCCCGTTCGAGCGCGGCGATCCGTTCCTGCGATTGACGAATTCGCTCCTGGGTGAACGCCTCGGCACTTCCCACATAAGCGGGCGGGAAAAGCGGACGGTAAGAGCCTGTCACCACAGGGACATAAACGGCCGAATTGCGGGGTACGGCAAAGACATAACCCTCCTCGGTTACATACGAATTGTAACCGTCCAGCAACAGACGCATGAGCGGAGTGCGTTGAGTGACCGAAATATCGAGTGTCCCCGAATAGGAAACCGAGGCATGGGCATCGGATACGAACCCGTTTTCGGATACCAAACGTTCGATCGCACCCAAATCTACCTTTCCGATCTTCTCACCAATCGTCTTGATTCCGCTGCGTGCTACCCACTCCTTGACCGTCGCCCCGGAGACGAGCCTTTTCTGCGAAGTACTGTCCACCACCTCGACCTCGATTCGCTCCACCGCCTGATCGGCACGATGCCGACGCACCCGTCCGCCCGCAAACAGCAGGTAGACGAAAACGGCCGCCCAGAGCAGTCCCAACAACGTATATTTCAAATACTTGTTCATCGGGTCGAGGTCTTGCTATACGTTTCTCCCCATCAGGATTTCAACCGCAAAACTTCGGCCAAAGCCCCGCAGCAGGCATCGATATTGCCGGCTCCGAAGCTGACAACCACATCGGTATCCATCGCGGCGATCCGGTCGGCCAACTCCGCCCGGTCGCACAACGACCAGGGTAGCCGAAGCAACCGCCCGATCATTTCGGACTCGACCCCCTCGATCGGCTCCTCGCGTGCCGGATAGATCGGCAGCAGCACCACTTGATCGGCCTGCGAAAGAGCCTCGGCGAACTCCCGGTAGAAATCCCGCGTACGGGTATAGAGGTGCGGCTGGAAGATGGCCGTCAAGCGCCGTCCGGGAAACATCTTCTTGACCGACGTGATCGTGGCAGCCAACTCGCGCGGATGGTGCGCATAATCATCCATGTAGACCTGACGGGGGGTATTCACATAGAACTCGAATCGCCGTTTCACCCCGGAGAACGAGGCCAGTCCGCGACGGATCCGCTCCTCGTCGAACGGTTCGCCGTCGCGCTGCGTGGCACACCAGAGGGCCGCCACCGCCGCTACGGCATTCTCGACATTGATCCAACCGGGAATTCCGAGACGGCACCCCTTCACGACACGATCGGGCGTCACCAGATCGAAACGATAGTAACCCCCTTCGAGCAGTTCGATGTCACGGGCATAGAAGTCGCAGGGCTCGTCATACGCGTAGCGGTAGACCCTCACACCGGGATTGTCGAAGTGCAACTCCACCCCTTGCTTGATTACCAACGCACCGCCGTGGCGGATCTGGCCGACGAACTGCGAAAAGGCCTCCTTCAGCGCCTCGTGCGTCCCGTAGATATCCAGATGGTCCGCATCGGCCGAGGTGATTACCGCCACATCAGGCCACAGACGCAGGAACGAACGGTCGAACTCATCGGCCTCGACCGCCATACGGGCCCCCTTGCCGAGCACCAGGTTGCTCGAAAAGTTTTTCGAAATTCCGCCGAGGAAAGCATTGCCGCCTCCGGTTACCTCGCGGTTGAGCCAGGCGATGAGCGTCGTGGTCGTGGTTTTGCCGTGTGTACCGGCCACCGCCATCACGAACTTACCGTGCGCGAGGTAGCCGAGCATCTGGGAACGTTTGACCACCTCGTATCCGTTACGCTCGAAATAGAGCAGTTCGGCATGGTCCGCCGGGACGGCTGGCGTGTAGACAACGATCGTCTTCTCCGGATTCAGGAACGAACCCGGTATCAGGGAGACCCGCTCCTCGTAGTGGATCAGGGCTCCCTCCCGTTCGAGCGCCTCGGTCAGCGGCGTACAGGTACGGTCGTATCCGGCCACCCGCTTGCCTTCGTGCATGAAGTAACGCGCCAGGGCACTCATGCCGATGCCGCCGATTCCCAAAAAATATACGTTTGAAAACTCTTTCATAACTTTCACTCTATTTACGCCCCTTTTCGAGCTGACGCAGGATCTGATCGACGATCCGATCGGCCGAATCGGCGATGGCCAGCGCCTCGATGTTGCGGCTCAGGGAGGCCAGCCGCTCCCGATCGCCGAGCAACGCCTCGGCCTCCTGCATGGCACTTGCTACGGCCTGCGCGTCGGGGACCAGTCGGGCAGCCCCCTTGTCGGCCAGGGCACGGGCATTCTTGGTCTGATGGTCCTCCGCCACATTGGGCGAGGGGACGAAAATCACGGGTTTCGCCACCAGGCAGAGTTCCGACACGGTGCAGGCTCCGCTGCGCGAGATCACCAGATCGGCCGCCGCATAGGCGTAATCCATCCGGTCGATGAAAGCTCCCTGCCAGATATTTCCGGTCGGGTGGGCCGCCAAAAAATCACGCATCTCCCGCTCGTAGTACTTACCGGTTTGCCAGATCACCTGTACGGGAGCCTTCCCCTCGTGTTTCAGAATCCAGGCTTTCATCATCTCGTTGAGCGTACGTGTACCGAGCGATCCGCCCACAACAAGCAGCACGGGCATCCCCTCCTTCAGTCCGAAATGCGCCAACGCCTCCGTCCGGTCGGCTCCCGTCTTCGAAAAACGGCCCCGAAGCGGATTTCCCGTCATGACCAGCTTCTCCTTCGGGAAGAAGCGCTCCATACCGTCGTACGAAACACAAATCGTCCGGGCCCCCTTGGCCAGGATCTTATTGGTTACACCCGCATAGGAGTTCTGCTCCTGGATGATGGTCGGGACTCCCATCCGCTGAGCTGCCCACAACACCGGGGCACTGGCATATCCGCCGAACCCGACTACAATATCGGCCCCGAAGTCGCGGATTACGCACCGTGCACGCCGAATACTCTTGAGTACCTTGAACGGGACCAACAGATTGTGCCAGTCGAGCCGGCGTTGCATACCGGCAATAGGCAACCCGACGATACGATAGCCCAACTGCGGCACCTTCTCCATCTCCATCTTCCCTTCGGCACCGACAAAAAGGATCTCGACCTGATCGCCCAGACGCCGTTCGAGCGCCTCGGCAACGGCAACGGCCGGGTAGATATGTCCACCCGTACCGCCTCCCGAAACAATGATTTTATACATGACCGTATATTTTTTTAACTTCTCTATCTTCCCCAACTGCCCCGATCGAGCGAGCGGTAATTGATCGCCTCGGCCAGATGTGCCGTACCGATCCGTTCTGCGTGATCCAGATCGGCGATCGTCCTTGCGACCTTGATGATCCGGTCATAGGCACGCGCCGAAAGATCCAGACGCACCATCGCCTGTTCGAGCAGCCGCCGCGCCTCGTCCGAAAGCGGACAGAATTCGCGCAGCATCTTTGCATTCATCATGGCGTTCGTATAGATGCCCGGCACCTCGCGGAACCGTTCGGCCTGCACCTTCCGCGCCCGGATGACCCGCTCGCGGATCGCCGCACTCGACTCGGCGGGGCGGCTCTCCGAAATCTCGCCGATGGCCACCGGTGTCACCTCCACCTGCAGGTCGATGCGGTCGAGCAGCGGACCCGAAATACGCCCCATATAGCGGTGCACCGCTCCGGGCGGACAGGTACACTCCCGGCTCGGATGGTTGTAGTAACCGCACGGACAGGGATTCATTGCCGCCACGAGGGTGAAATTGGCAGGATATTCGACGCTGTATTTCGCCCGCGACACGACGATCTTCTTATCCTCGAGCGGCTGGCGGAGCACCTCCAGCACACTGCGCCCGAATTCGGGCAGCTCATCCAGGAAGAGGACTCCGTTGTGGGCCAGCGACACCTCGCCCGGCTGGGGCGACTGTCCCCCGCCGATGAGCGCCACCTGCGAGGTCATGTGGTGCGGAGCCCGGAAAGGACGCTGCCACAGCAACCCCCGCACCGAACCCAGTTTTCCGGCCACCGAATGGATTTTGGTCGTCTCCAGCGCCTCCTCCACACTCAACGGCGGCAGGATGGTCGGAATCCGTCGGGCCAACATCGTCTTGCCCGATCCGGGAGCCCCGATCATCAGGACGTTATGCCCGCCCGCCGCAGCGATCTCCAACGCCCGCTTGACGGCGCTCTGCCCCTTGACATCGGCAAAATCCTCGGCATAGCGGCCCGACTCGACCTCCGATGCCTTCATATCCATCGGGACGACAGGCTCGAACACACGCTGTCCGTTCAGCAGGTCGATCACCTCGCTCAGGGTTTGCAGGCCATAGACCTCCAACCCCTCGACCACAGCTGCTTCGGCTGCATTTCCGGCCGGAACGATCAGATGGCGCAACCCCTCCTCACGCGCCTTGGCCGCAATGGGCAGCACTCCGCGCACCGGCCGCAGCGAACCGTCAAGCGACAACTCGCCCACGAGCATCGTCTGCTCCAGCATCCGGTCGTTCACCTCGCCCATCGCCGCCAGAATCCCGACAGCAATCGGCAGGTCGAAACCGGCCCCCTCCTTGCGCAGGTCGGCCGGAGCCAGGTTCACGACGATCTTGCGCCCCGACATCTTGCGGCCCGAATTCTCAAAAGCCGCCCGGATACGCTGTTCGCTCTCCTTGACGGCATTGTCGGGCAGGCCGACCAGATAGAGTCCCAGTCCGCCGCCCGTGAGATTTACCTCGACGGTCACCTTCAGGGCATCGATTCCGACAATAGCCCCTGCATATGTTTTGACAAACATTCTCCTTTTCTCTCCTTTTCAAACATCCCCTGTCGGGACGTATCCATCGATTCCTCTCGAAGGGAGAACTCCCGTCTAACCCTTAAAACGGCTCCTCTTCGGTCAAATCGACCGCTCCGGTTGCAATCGGACGTGTCGCGAACTCATCGGGAATTCCGCTCATCGAGCTCAATCCGGCATTCGAGTCACTCGCCACATCCTCGTACTGTCCCATCGACGAACGCGACCCGCCCGACTCCGGCAGCAGCGTCTCGTCCACATCGGCAAAACGCGCCTGATCCTTCAGGAAGCGCAGGTTCACGTCCGTAACGGCACCGTTACGGTGCTTGGCGATGATGATCTCGGCCATGCCCGCTGTCGGCATACCGTTCTCGTCCTGCGTAATGCCGTAATACTCGGGACGGTGGATAAAGGCCACGATATCGGCATCCTGCTCGATGGCACCCGACTCTCGCAGGTCGGAGAGCTGCGGGCGTTTCGAGCCGCCGCGCAACTCGGTCGAACGATTCAACTGCGACAGGGCGATGATCGGCACGTTCAACTCCTTGGCGATCGCCTTCAGCGTCCGCGAAATGAACGAGACCTCCTGTTCGCGGTTTCCCTTCGAATCCTGCGCACCGCCGGTCATCAGTTGCAGGTAGTCGATGATAATGATCTGAATATCGTTGTGTATCTTCAGCCGTCGCGCCTTTGAGCGGAACTCGAAGACCGACAGAGCCGGCGTATCGTCGATGTAGAGCGGTGCCGCACCGAGCGGCTTGGTCGCCGATTCGAGGTGGCGCCACTGTTCGGGTGTCAAACGGCCGCTCTTGATATCGTTGGCCGGCAGACCCGTCTCGGCGACGATCAGACGCATCATCAACTGTACCGAGGACATCTCAAGCGAGAAGAAGGCGACGGGACGTTCATGCTCCACGGCCATGTTGCGCGCCATCGAGAGCACGAAAGCAGTCTTACCCATCGACGGGCGGGCCGCCACGATGATCAGGTCCGAAAGCTGCCAACCGAGCGTCACCCGGTCGATGGCCATGAATCCGGATGGCACGCCGTTGAAGGCACTCGTATTCTTCGAAGCCTCCTCGATCTGCATCATGGCTTTGGCCAACAGATCCTTGGCCGACTGCACCGAACGTTTCACGTGTCCCTCGGCCACCTTGAAGATCTCACTCTCGGCAAACCCGATCAGATCCGTTACGTCGGTCGATTCGTCGTACGAACGGCGCTGGATCTCGGTTGCCGAGCGGATCAGCTCCCGCTGAACGTATTTCTGAGCGATGATCTTGGCATGGAACTCCACATTGGCCGCCGAGCCCACCTTCTGGGTCAGCTGTGCCAGGTAAGAGGCTCCGCCCACCTTCTGAAGCTCCTTGCGGACCTTGAGTCGTTCGGTTACCGTATAGAGGTCGATCGGTTTCAACTCGGTCGAGAGCTCCTCGATAGCCCGGTAGATAAGGCGGTGCTCCTCGGTATAGAAGGCATCGGCCGTCAGGAACTCCTGCACAGTAATGATACTGTCCTTCTCGAGCATCAGGGCTCCGAGGACCGCCTCCTCCAGTTCAACGGCCTGCGGAGGCACGTTGCCCGGCGTATCGGTCATCGCTGCAAAGGCCTCGCGGTTACGCGAAGCCGGGGTATATTCTTTAGCCATTTTCAACGTGGATTTTCAACTTTCAAAGGTAGACAAACAAGGCGATATTTCAAAGCGCATCCCTGCTGTTTCCCACTAAAAAACACGAGCCGGCACAGCGGTCTGATTCACATCTTGTTCCAGTACGGAATTCATCAACAAAATGCACCGACCAGAATCGGGACGCTGACTTCCAGCACGATACCGTGCAAAAGGGCCAACGGGACCAGATCGGCTCCCGAATAGCGGGCGATCGAGGGGAGGCAAATATCCATCGACGTAACACCGGCGACCGAGATCGGGGCCATCCGTCCTCCCACCCGGGAAAAGAGCGGCATACCGAACAGGGCGATCATCTCACGGATGACGTTGGTGAGCAGCGCCACCGTTGCCAATTCGGCCGCCCCCTGCACCCCGAGCGAGGCACTCTTCAGGTCGGCAATCAGCACCGACGAGAGCGAATAGTATCCGAATCCGCTTCCCACGGCCAGACAGTCCCTCAGGCTGAGTCCCCGGAGCAGGAATACTCCGAGAACCGAAAAGAGCAGCGTGCCGACGATTGTAAAGAGCGGCAGCAGCAACATCTTCCAACGGAAGGTCCGCAACATATATTGCAGGTCATCGCCGCTGCCGAGTCCCAGCCCGACCAATAGGATCAACAACGAGAGGATCGCCATCGGCAGATCGGGACTAAGCAGCCACGCGGGGGCTATGTCGGCATAGCCGATCGCCACGCCGGCCGCAAAGAATGCAAAAACGATCAGATTCTCTTTCATTGCTCACCTCCTTTCCTGAACACCAGGCGACGTGCGACAAGGACAGCCGCCAAACTGCCAACCACTCCGAGACAAGCAAGCACCACAGCCTGCCAACCGAATAGTCCGAAATCGGCTATCAACTCGCGATTGGATCCGATCGAAACGCCGAAGACGAAAAGCAACGCCCACACGACGAACCGCAAGCCCCGATCCGCTTTCCGGACCAACGGCCAGCGACGGAGCAGATACCCTGCTCCGACTCCCATAAAAAGCAGAAAAACGATACGAAACATAAACGAATGACAGTTAAAAATACCGGCCCGGAACAGATAAAAGGCTGCCTCCGGCCGGAAGGTGAAAACAAACAGACAGGACAGCAGGCAGACCGTACCAGAAATGGTACGCAACCTGCGCCGTCCAGAGGCAAAGATAAGAAAATCCACTCTCTCTCCCAAAAGGGAATATGTATCGCTTAAATAATTACTAACTACTGGAATAGGGTCTATCGGTCGAACCCGAAATGGTGGTACGAGACGGCCAGAGCCGCCATGCTGATCCGGCACTCCGGCAGGGCTGCCGCCAGCGCCTCAGCACAGGCCAGGAGGGTCGATCCGGTCGTTACGACATCATCGACGAGCAGGATATGCTTCCCGGCCAAAAGATCGGAACGACGAACGGTAAAGAGCCCCTCCACATTCACCCATCGCTCGGCCGTGGAGCGGGTCGTCTGGCTGGGGTTGTTGCGCAGGCGGCGCAACGCCCGGTGAACGACCGGCACACCCAGCCCTTCCGCAATACCTTCGGCCGCATAATCCGCCTGATTGTATCCCCGTCCGAGCAGACGCCGCACATGGAGCGGCACGGGTACGACACAATCGACTCCGGCATAAAGTCCGCTTCGGGCCAGATTGCTTCCGAACCAGCGTCCCAGCTCATAGGCCGTACGCCAGCGGCTCCGGTACTTGAAATCATGAATGGCCCGCTGCCAGGGACTCCCCTGAATAAACCAGATAAAGGCCGAAGCCTGCACCACCGGGAAAAAATCCCGCAACCGGGCAGCCATCGGATTCTCGGCCTTGAGCCAGAACATCGTGCGGGGCACAGTCGTACGGCACACCATGCAGAAGGCACCGTCGCCCTCGGCCAGCGGTCCGCCGCAGACGGGACAGACCGGCGGCAGGAAGAGGCTCTTCAGATCACTGAGGATCGACATCGCAAAAGATTTTAACGCCCTTGTATTCGGGCATCCGTGACAATCGCTCCAACGTCTCGCGCAGGATCCGACGTGCCCGTTCGAACGAGGCTCCCGCCTCCACCTTCAGAAGAAGGTCGGCCAGATACTCACCCCGTACCCGATCGACAGGCGGCGCCGTCGGTCCGAGTACCCGCCGCCCGAAACGCTCCCGCAGGGCCCCTCCCAGGGCAGTGGCGGCCCGACGGAGCACACCCGGATCCCGATGACGCAGTCGGAGGGCAACCAAACGGGCATAGGGAGGATAGAAATATTGTTTGCGCTGGGCAAGTACCTCTCCGGCCATCGCCTCGTAATTATCGGAAACGACCCAACCGATCACCGGGTGGTCCGGCTCGGCCGTCTGTATGATCACCACTCCGGGCATCTCGCGGCGTCCGGCGCGTCCGGCCACCTGCGTCAGCAGCTGATAGGCCCGTTCCGAGGAGCGGAAATCGGGATTGTTCAGCATATTGTCGGCATTCAGCACCCCGACAAGTTCGACACCGCCGAAGTCGAACCCCTTGGTAATCATCTGCGTCCCGATCAGAATATCGCTTGCCCCCTGGGCGAAAGTCTCGACAATCTGCCGAAAAGCCCGCTCCGAAGTAACGCTGTCGCGGTCCAGCCGCGCCACCCGGGCCTGCGGAAAGATACGGGCAATCTCCTCCTCGACCTTCTCCGTGCCGAAGCCCATCGGCGTAAGGGCCGTTACACGGCAATGGGGACATTGTGTCGGCACGCTCTCCGTGTGGCCGCAATAGTGGCACACCATCCGGTTCGCCCCCTTGTGCAGCGTCAGGGTGACGTTGCAGTTCGGGCAACGGGGAGTCCATCCGCACTCGCGACATTCGATATAGGGAGCAAATCCCCGACGGTTCTGGAAGAGCATCACCTGGCCTCCGCCTGCGAGCGTCTCCTCTATCCGATCGAGCAACAGTTTATTGAAATGGGTATGGCGCTCGCCCCGCTTCACCGCCCGGATCGTATCCGAGACCAGGATCTGCGGCTGCTGCGACTCCCCGTAACGTTCCGTCAGAAGAGCACTTCCATACTTGCCCGAACGGGCATTCAGATAACTCTCGAGCGAGGGGGTTGCACTTCCCAGCAGTGTGCGGCACCCGAACAGATGCGCCATCATAACGGCACAATCCCGCGCCTGATAGTAAGGGGGAGGTTCGGTCTGTTTATAGCTGGCATCATGCTCCTCATCCACCACGATCAAGCCCAACTTCCTAAGGGGCAGAAAGATCGCCGACCGTACCCCTACAACCAGCTCGCCCCCCGTGCCATTGTGAAGACGCAGATAGGTCTCGGCCCGTTTCCGGTCGGTCAGCCGGGAGTGATAGGCGATCACCCGTGGACCGAAAACCCGCTCCAACCGTGCAATCAGTTGGGCCGTAAGGGCAATTTCGGGAACAAGCAGCAGGGCCTGCTCTCCACGCGACAGCACATCGGCGATCAGGTGCATATAGATCTCCGTCTTTCCGGAGCCCGTAACACCCCGCAACAGAACTGTCGAGCGGGAGGCAAAGCCCTCCTCGATCTTCGCTTTTGCCTCCAGTTGTGCCGGCGAGAGTTCCGGAAGGTGGAAACAGGCCGCAGGCAAAGCCCCCGGTCCCAGCGCCACGCGCTCGGTCTGTATCAGCCACCCCTTGCGAACCAGCGCTGCAAGCGCCGCCCGGTCGGCTGTCAGGCAGCTGCGCGCCACCATGCCGTCGGCCCCGGTCAGGGCGACGACCTGCTCCAGCGCCTCCCGCTGACGAGGCGCCCGGCGGCCGAGGCGCTCCAAAAGGAGCGGACGCTCCGCCCCAGACTTCGCCTCTCCATCCAGCGATAGAAAGAGCTCGCGGCGGGGACAGAATTCATCGGCCGCAAATTCGGCTTCGCCCGATCCGCTCGGTTTGATCAGCGACGGCAAGGCGAAACGCATCACCTCGCCCAGCGTGCACATGTAATAATCCGAAATCCACTCCCAGAACGCCTGTTGCTTCCGATCCACCAGCGGCGTTTCATACAACGTGCGCGAGATCGTCCTGACCCTCCCCGAATCGGGTTTGCGATCGTGCAGCCGCCAGACGATACCCGTATAGATATTATTTCCGGTACGACCGAATGGAACCGCCACGGCCATCCCTTCGCAGAGGGTGAGCCCCTCCGCTACGGCAAAGGTATAAAGCGGCTGCGCCAGAGGCAGTACGATATCGGCATAAAGCATACGGCTGCGTAATTTCGACGAGGTCGGTTTCTTTCGGGTAAAGGTACGGATTATTCAGGGAAAACGAAACACCCCGCCACATTCCTGGCGAGGTGTTTTTCATATTGGATGCAAAAGCGGCCGGGTCGACAGGCCGCACCAGCCATCCACTATTTCTTGCTGGCGGCGCTCAACGTACCGGTTCCGATCATACCGAATCCCTTGCCGTAAACCCCCGTTACGGAGGCTACCGAAATGAAGGCGTTGGGATCGATTCCCTTGATCAGTTTAAGAATATCGGAAGTTTCCCGCTTGCGGCAAAGCACCATGACCACCTGCGAAGGTTCTTTCGTGTACCAACCCATACCGTCGAGCATCGTCACGCCGCGATGCGCCTTCTGCGTGATCTCCTCGGCAATGGCCTCGTACTCGTGGCTGATGATGAGCAGCTGGGTGGACTGCTGTTGGCCGGACAACATCGCATCGGTGGCGAAACTGAAGACGGCCGTCATGATAAAACCGTAAATTACGGTCTCGGGACCGTTGCCCACCAACAGTGAGGCGCAAATGACCGTCGTATCGTGGATCATCACGATCCGGCCGTAGTTGATCGGGCGATATTTGTTGATGATCAAGGCCAGAATATCGACACCCCCGGTCGACCCTCCCTGGCGCAGACACATGAAGATACCTACGCCACAAAGCAAACCGCCCATGATGATCAACAGGATCGGCTCCAGGTTCCCGAAAATACTCAGAGAGTCCGGAGCAATCATGCCTCGTTCCGTCAGCCACATTTGCAACTGGGGAATCTTCGCCTGCCAAAAATTCAGCGTAACGGATATCATGATCACACAGAAGATGGTCTTGATACCGAATTTCCATCCGATAATAAATCCAGCTACAATCAACAACAGCGCATTGATAATCAACGCCATGTCACCGATACTGATCTCAACGCCGAACAAGCTCTTGATGGCGGCCGTGAACACCAGTGCAAGACCCGTTGCACCGCCACCGGTACCGTGAGCCGGGAGGATACAGGCGATCCACGCAAAGGTATAGAAAGAGATACCGATCACCATGATGATATACTCTTTCACCCCGCTTGCGACCTTCTCCAAAGTAATTTTCTCCATAAATACAGGTTATAAACGTTTTAACGGCGCAAATGTACAATTTTTTTCTCCTTGAAAAACATTCCGTCCGATCATTCTTTTTTCAAGCAGCGCCCACAGAGTCGTTCCGCGCGTACGCTCCCAGGGTGTAAGGTGATGATAACGGGCCGGAACCTCGCTCACAATGCGCTCCACCACGATGTCCGGACGCAGTCGGCGGAGGATCTCGACAACCAGATCGAGATACTCGTCAACCGAACGCAGCGTGAACCGTTCGGGACAGACATCATACTCACGGGCCAGCGCCGTACCTTCGATCAGCTGCAACTGGTGGAACTTGACCGAAGCGATCGGCAGTGCATTGATCCGATCCGTCTGTTCGATCAACATCCGGTCGTCCTCACCGGGCAAGCCCAGAATGAAATGGGCCCCGACGTGCAGTCCCCGTGCGGCACTTTGCTCCACGGCCCGACGTGCCGTCTCAAAGTCGTGTCCCCGATGAACCGCTCGCAACGTCTCGTCAAAGGTGGATTCGACTCCATACTCAACCGAGAGATAGTGGCTCTCGGCCAGGGATGCCAGCAGATCCAGCTTCTGTTCATCGACACAGTCGGGACGCGTCCCGACGATCAGTCCCGAAATCCGAGGATGCGCCAACGCCTCGGCATAACAGGCCCGCAAGCGGTCAATCGGTCCATAAGTGTTGGAATAGGACTGGAAATAGGCGAGCCGGATTCCCTCGTCCTTTCCCCGCACGGTATTGAAGCGAATCCCCTCGTCGATCTGTTCGGTGATGCTCTTGCGCGGCGAACAATAGGAAGGGGTGAACGCCCTGTTGTCACAGAACGTACACCCCTCCGATCCGATAGTTCCATCCCGGTTCGGGCAGCTGAATCCGGCATCAATCGCAATCTTGCGCACCTTCTCACCGAAACGCTCCCGGCAATAGGCCGCATAGCTATAAATCGGCCGGTCGTCTCCCCACGGATGGATCCGTTTCATCGCCCCGGCGCTTACAATCCCCAATCCGACGGATTCGGTTTACCCTTCGGTGCCTGCGGCACGTTGGCAAAGTAGGTGAAACCGGTCAGCCGCTCCAGCTCCTCGACCGAGATCATATCCTTGGACGAGACCTTAACCCCCTTAAGATTGTTATGATGGCAGCGCACGAAGACGGCACACATCAGCTCGTCGGCCGAACAATCCTTAACCGACTTCCTCGTATTACCCGACTTAGTCCGCAATACGGCGATATAGAACATCGTAGGGCACGAGACATCACTCCGACCGCCGAACGAAATCTTCTTCGGCGAAGCCGTGTTGCCGTAACGGTCCGTATACTGTTTGAAATAGGTTCCGATCACCAGATAAGTCGTATCGGCACAAACCTTTGTATCGATCCAGTCCTCAAGGATATTCCACCCTCCGCCACCCGTATTGAAGGTCGAGGTGTACTGCGGGGCGATGTTCGAATAGTAGAAAACCTGACGATTGACAGCCGAAGTACAAGTTCGTTCAGCCGATCCAAGCATATGGCCCTTGTTGCAACCACCACCGGTATCCTTGCTGTTATACTGGATATTGGAAGGTATGTTAGGGTCCTTAGCATAAGCATTCGTCCGGTTAGCATCTCCTTCATAACAATTATGACGCGGAGCGGCCACCCACAGCGGACAGTGGTTCTCGGCACTGAAGCAGACCGTATAGTTACGGGCCTTCTGGCCGCCGACATAGAAGTCCGGACAGATATGGTGGGCGTAGTAGTAGTCGCTGTTCGTCACCTCGATAGGCAGTTCGGCCCAGCCCGTACGATATACCCCGACAGCAGCCGTGGCCGAAGTCGTGAAGGTTGACTCACTGCTCTGGTAGCGGGTTTGACCGACAACGACATACATCCGATAAGTATAGGTGGTCGAAGCGGTAAGCCCCGTCAGCGAGACACTCTTGGAGCCGGGCGTCGCCGTTACCGTGCGCGATGCATACTGGCTCTCCCCGTTTTTCTTGTATTCAAATCCCGCCTCGGTGATGCTCTCTTCCCCCTCGTAGGTGAAACTGCCGCTGATCGTAGCGGTCGTTTCGGTTATTCCAGAAGCATTCAATGCTCCGAATTCAGGATTTACGACCTCACCCGACGAAGTAGTAGTCAATGTAGCGTGTTCACTCTCATAGGACTCTCCACCGATCATCAAATAGGCATAAAATTCATACTTGGTCGTCGGCTCCAGATTCTCCAGCACGAGAGACAGTGGCGAAGAGACCGATGCGACCTCCTGTCGGGAGTACTCCTGATCCGTACTTTTGCGGTAACCGAATCCGGCCGACTCGATCGATGCCTCACCCGCATACGAATAGGCGCATCTCAACTCGACACCATTCTCCCCGACCGCATCGAACGTCGGAGTCTCGAACCGGGGGTGGGTCGGATCGGGATCCTCTCCTCCTCTCTTCAGGGTTGTAAACGACTGCAAAGGAGTCGATTCAAAACGGGTACCGCCCACAATCGCATAGCAGAACCACAGATATTCGGTCTCGGCCTTCAACCCGGTCAAAGTCTGTCGGGCAATTCCCTTTTCAAAATTTCCACATACTACCTCGACGAATTGTCCGTCCGTCTCCCGATAGGCAAATCCGACCTCCGAAATAGCCGACTCATCCCCAACCGAAATATGAGCCGTCAAAACAGCCTTGTTTGCACTGGGCTGGGCATCCAACCAATCGAACGAAGGAGCCTCCTCACCTGAATCACACGCGACAATCATCCCTGAGAACAGGACGACCATCAGCCAAAAAATCTTTTTCATCATAAAGTAAATTTCCTTACAATATATATTTTCAGAATTCAAAAAATCTTACTCTCGTTCCGCGACCTTTACTCACGCTGTTTGGAGTCGATCCAAATCGTCACGGGGCCATCATTGACCAATTCGACCTGCATCTCGGCACCGAACTCTCCGGTGGCAACCTCCCGGCCAAGCGCCGTACTCACACTACGTGCAAACTGTTCGTACAACGGACGGGAAACAGGTTCCGGAGCCGCCTTGATATAGGAGGGGCGGTTGCCCTTGCGGGTCGAGGCGTGCAGTGTGAACTGGCTCACCACCAACACCTCACCACCGATCTGCTGCACATCGAGGTTCATAACGCCCTGTTCGTCATCAAAGATCCGGAGCCGCACCAGTTTACCGGTCAGCCACTCGATATCCTCCTCGCCGTCGGCGGCCTCGACCCCGACAAAGACCAGCAATCCCTGTCCGATGGATGACTTGAGGCGACCGTGAATCGAAACGGAGCCCCGTTTTACACGTTGAATTAAAATCCGCATGAAGAAAGAAGAAATCTGTTTATTCCTGAGAAAAGAAGGCCCAGAGATTATCTCCGGCCGGAACGGGTGCAACCACCCGCACAGGCTCCTTGCGCACCGGGTGGAGGAACTCCACACAACGGGAGTGGAGCGAAATACCGCCGTCCGGATTCGACCGACGGGCCCCGTACTTCAGATCGCCCCGGATCGGGCAGCCGATTTTGGAGAGCTGAGCCCGGATCTGGTGGTGCCGACCGGTCAGCAGATCGACCTCCACCAGCGTATAGTTCGTGCTTGACCCGATCATCCGGTAACGCAAAAGCGCCTCCTTGGCCCCTGCATGGGGAGACTGAAACGCCTTCGAACGGTTCGTCTTGGGATCGCGCAGGATATAGTGCCGCAATTCGCCCTCTTCGGGTTCGGGCCGGTTTTCAGTGATGGCCCAATAAGTCTTATGGATCTCCCCCTGGCGGATCATCTCGTTCAGGCGGGCCAGCGCTTTCGAGGTCTTTGCAAAGAGTACCGCCCCGCTGACCGGACGGTCAATACGGTGTACAACCCCAAGGAAAACAGCCCCCGGCTTTGCATCCCGACGCTTGATATAGGCCTTGATCTGATCCTCCAGCGCACTCTCTCCCGACGGATCGGGCTGCACCAGATCGCCGCAATGTTTGTTGACAACCAGCAGATGGTTATCCTCATAAAGGATATCGTCGGGTTTGAACATAACGCAAAGCGGTTAGAGCTTAAATGTGAAGGGAAGCAGCCGCACGGCGGAATCCACGACCGAGGCCGTACCGCCGCCACTCATGATGATGCGGATGGGTGATCCCTGACGACGCTCGACATCGAGCAGCACCTGACGGCACTGGCCACAGGGATAACACTCCCGATCGGAGGGCATCGATGCAATGGCCAACTCCACGATCGGGTCGTCGGCATGACACGCCTCAGCGTGGAAAAGCAGGGAGCGTTCGGCACACATACCGGCCGGAAAGACCTCGCTCTCCTGATTGCCGCCATAAAGTATCTTACCGCTGCGAAGACGTGCAGCCGCACCTACCCGGAATTTGGAATAGGGAGCATAGGCACGCTCCACGGCTTTCTGAGCCTCTTCCACCAACTCTCGCTGCTCGGTCGGCATCTGGTCGATGGAGGCGTAATGTTGATATTCGAAACTGAATTTCTCTTCCATAAATTCCCGTTATTAAAGAAGGTAAAGTGGTCAAAGGTAAGCCGAATCATTGAAAAATCAAAATTCAGCTTACCTTTTTAATAAAAAATCTGTAAAACACGTCGTGCTACTCCAGCACGAACTTGGTCTGGACGGTATGCTCCACCCGAATCTTCTTGAATTCAAGCGTTGGCTCAGCAACCTTCATCTCACTATTGGCACTCATGTACATCGCACTGTCCGCATACCGTGCAACACCACGATAGCCACTTATGTCATAAATATAAAAGCATTTACCGATCTTTTGGCCAACAGCTCCAGCCAATGATTCGGCCGTTTTTTTCGCATTCGCCATCGCCTCGGCACGCACCTGATCCTTGTAACGCTCAATCTCGGTATTATCTACCCGGGCAATCGAGATATCCGAAATTCCCAGCCCGTCGAGTGCCGCATAAACAGCCGCCACCTCTTTCGACGTATTCAGTTTCAACTCATAGGAAGCGGTAGTCAGTGTATTGTTCTTCTTAAAGAACACACTGTTCATATCCGACATCTTGAGCTGTTTCTCGACATCGATTCCCAACTGGCTGAATGCCTCGATCATCTGCCGCTGCTGGGTCTCCACCGTGATCTTTCCCTTCGAATCGCGCTCGTTGATCACAATCGAAAGATAGAATTCATCGGGGTCGACCTCCATTTCCGCATATCCCTCCACCTGAACGTAACTGGGATAAGCCTCCTGAACCTGCGCCATGGCCGTTACGGACAAAACAAGCGCCGCCACCAAAAACACGATCTTTTTCATAATTCACCTTCTATTTTAAGTTTATGAATCGATTCTTCCAAAATTAACCGATGCCGACAGCCCCCTTTGCACTCCTACCGGCGGACAAGTTTGACCACATTCTCGACGTGGTGCGTATGCGGGAACATATCGACCGGCTGCACCGCCTCGACCCGGTAGTCGGCATCGAGCAGCGCCAGGTCGCGCGCCTGCGTGGCCGGATTGCAGCTCACATAGACGATCCGCCGGGGTGCGGCCCGCCGGATCACCTCGATCACCGGCTCATCGACACCGGCACGCGGCGGATCGAGAATGATGACATCCGGACGGCCGTTGCGCTGTACGAATTCGTCGCTCAGCACCGCCTTCATGTCTCCGGCATAGAAAACCGTATTTTCGATCCCGTTCAGCTGCGAATTGATGCGGGCATCCTCAATCGCCTCGGGGACATACTCCACGCCAACCACCTTCGCGCAGCGTGCCGCACAGAAGTTGGCGATCGTTCCCGTTCCCGTATAGAGGTCGTACAACACCTCACCGCCCGCAAGGTCGGCAAATTCGCGTGCCACCTTGTAGAGCTCGTACGCCTGCTCTGAATTGGTCTGGTAGAAGGACTTGGGCCCTACCTTGAACTGCAACCCCTCCATCCGTTCGATGATATGATCCTTGCCCCGGTAGCAAACCGGCGCGAGATCGGCGATCGAATCGTTCAGCTTGTCGTTCACCACATAGAAGAGCGAGGTGATCTGCGGGAAGGTTTCACCGAGGTGGTCGAGCAACGCCGTGATCTTCTCCCGCTCGTCGGCATGGAAGACCACGATCACCATCACCTCGCCCGTCGAGGCGGTCCGCACCACCATGCCGCGCATCAGCCCGCTGTGCTGGCGGGCGTTATGGAACGTATAGCCGTGTTCGAGACAGAAACGCTTGGTCTCAAGGCGGATTGCGTTCGAAGGTTCGGGCTGCAACCAGCACTTGTCGATATCGAGCACCTTGTCGAACATGCCGGGAATATGGAATCCCAACGCCGGCGTAGCCTCCAGATCGCCCCCTTCGGCCACCTCCTCGTAGGTGAGCCAACGGCGGTCGGCAAAGGTGAATTCGAGTTTGTTGCGGTAAAACTGGGTCTTTTTCGAAGGCAGACACTCCGCAATGGGAGGCAGGGAGACCTTGCCGATACGCGTCAGCTGGTCGCGGACCTGTTCGGTCTTGAAACGCAACTGCTCTTCGTAGGGGAGATTCTGCCACTTGCAACCGCCGCACACCCCGAAGTGGGCGCAAAACGGTTCGACACGGATCGGGGAACGTTTGACATAACGCACCACATATCCCTCCATGTAGCGGCGACGTTTGCAGCGGATCTGCACATCCACCACATCGCCCGGAACGGTCATCGAAACAAAAACGACCACGTCGTTATAGCGTCCCATCGCCTTGCCTTCGGCAGCCAGCGTCGTAATTTCGAGCCCCTCGATCAGGGGGTAATTCGCTTTCTTTCGAGCCATCGTTCAAATTGTGTTCGGATTTTTTCGAAACGGAGAGCAAAGGTACGAAAAATTCGCATCATCGACCGCTTCCGTCCCTGCGTGCCTTCGCTTTTTCACGCAGCCGTCCGGCCCAGAATCCGATTCCGAAGGGAACGCCCAGGACGACCACAGCGAACAGGACGATCCAGACGAGCAGTTTGCCCACCAGCGCCGGAATACGGTCCATCGCACGCTGCACCGCCTCGTCGACCGCCTCGCGCGCCTGGAGGATCATCGCCTCCCGCTCAGCCGAAACGTAGGCCTGCAACTCCATCCGCTGTCGGTCAATGTCGGCAAAGGCGTTGTCCACCGCCCCGTTCAGGGTATGGATCAGAGCCGAGAACTCCTCATTCAGACTCGCCCCGATATAATCGGCGATCTGAGGCATATGTTCGGCCACCAGCACAAGCCGGTCGAAATTCTGTTCCAGGCTGTCGAGCTGCGCCATCAGGCGGCTCCGCACGCTATCCTGCTCCATCTGCAGTTCGAAGATATCCTTCGACCACGTGATGCTGTTGACCGTCTGGGCAGACTGTCCTCCGAACCGGTCGCCCAGGTCGGCAATCACATCCGAGACAGACCCGACGTTATACTGTGGCTCCACACCGTTTGCACGCAGGAACTCGATCCACGGCAACGTGGTATTGACCGGAGTAAACTGCGAGGCCGTTACGGGGTTGGCCGTCATGTATTCGGCAACGAAGCGCTCCATCAGCCGGTACTTCTCTTCGGGCAGCAGGTTTGCGGCCAGACGTCCCGCCTTTTTGCTCAACCGGGCCGCCACGGTACGGGCAAGCGGAGTCTGCTCCCTGAAAAGGAGCGAATCGGGCAGACGGCAAAAAGCGCTGTCCATCCGCACGCACAGCAACCACGTGTCGAGCAACGCCACGTCAGGCGTGGATTGCATGGCCGCGGCAACGGCCGCCCGTGTCGATTGCATCTTCCACCGGATGGCACGGATCCGCACCGAAATATCGGGGGCTGTCGAGACGATCGAATCGGCCGTGCGGGTGATCTCATCCGAAAGGTCGTAATAAAATCCGCGCGTCATCGTCCGCACGTTTACCTCCTCGGTCGACAGCGGAGGATTTCCCGTATCGACGGAAAATCTGAACAGCGAACAGCCGCCAAGCGTCAGCAGGAGCGATCCCGACAGCAACAATTTCAACAATTTGTATTTCATACACTTATTCTCACGACACAGACTACGACATCCTGCAATCGGAACGCCGGTGCAGGGTATTTCCCCCGCACTCCGATTTCAAATGTAGCAATAATCCGCGAAATATCGTTATATTTGTACCTTAATAAAAAACACACAACGCATTTCCGTATGAAAATCGCCTGTCTGACCTTCAACCCCATCTGTGAGAATACCTATGTGGTCTGGGACCACACCAAGGAGTGTGTCATCATCGATGCCGGCAACAGCAACCCCAAAGAGGATGCCGCGCTGGACGGGTTCATCGCACAGCACGAGTTGAAACCCGTCGCTGCCGTCAATACACACGGCCATTTCGACCACACACTGGGAGTCGAGCACCTGCGCCGGCAGTACGGCATACCGTTCATCCTCTCGGGCAAGGATGCCTTCCTGATCGATGCCTGTGAGGTGGGATCGAGCATCTACGGAGTGAAGATCGGGGCCATGCCCTCGATCGACACCGACATGGATACCCTCGATGAGATCCGTTTCGGAGAGACCTCGCTGAAGATCATCCCTACGCCGGGACACACTCCCGGACACGTATCCCTCTTCGAGCCGCAGTCGAAAGCGCTCTTCACGGGCGACACGCTCTTCCGCGAGAGCATCGGACGCACGGACCTTCCGGGCGGCGACTACTCGTGGATCATGCGTTCGATCCTGGACAAGATCATCCCGCTGGGCGACGACGTACAGGTCTATCCCGGCCACGGCCCCGAGACCTCGATCGGACACGAGGTGCTCTACAACCCCTTCATCGTCGAGGTGCTCAACCAGGAGGTAAACTACAAAAACTAAACGCTGCGTGCTCGGTCGCCTGCTCCATAAAGCGCTCTATCGGATGTTGCCGCTCGAAGGTTATCTGCGGGTGGTGAGCGCCCTCTTTTTCCTCAGCTACCGTCTTCGCCTCGGCCGCCGAAGCCGGGCCACCGAATATGTCTATCACCTGCCCCGCCTGGTACGCCCCGGCGACACCGTGATCGACATCGGTGCCAACCTCGGCTACTATGCCCGACCGCTCTCGCGACTGGTCGGCCTCACCGGAAAGGTCTATGCCGTCGAACCGGTACCGGTCGTCTGCCGAGTGCTGCGTCACAACCTGCAACGCTGTCCGAACGTCGAAATCCTCAACTACGCGCTGGGCACCGAGACGAAAACCGTCGCCATGAGCAATGACTCGGCCGAGAAGAGCGGCTACCTCGGTACCGGACAGAACTTCGTCGGGGAGTCGGCCTCGTCACACGCCGTGAGCTTCACGGCCCAGATGCGCCGGGGCAGCGAACTCTTCGCCACACTCGACCGCCTCGACTTCATCAAGTGCGACGTCGAGGGGTATGAACTGCACATCATGCGGGAGATACGCCCGCTGCTGGAGCATTTCCGACCGACGGTGCTGATCGAAACCGGCGGAGAGAACCGGCAACAGATCATCGCCCTCTTCACGGAGCTGGGCTATCGGGGCTATACGCTCGTGAATGGAGCGGAGCGCCCCCTTACACCCGATACAGACAAGGACATCATTTTCCGACAAGCATAACCAGACCATGAGAATAGATATTCTGACCGTTGTCCCCGAACTGCTCACTTCGCCGCTGAACGAGTCGATCCTCAAGCGTGCGCAGGAGAAAGGGTTGGTCGAGATCCATATCCACAACCTGCGGGACTACACCTTCGACAAACGCCGCACCACGGACGACTATCCTTTCGGCGGTGAGGCCGGCATGGTGATGAAACCCGAACCGATCTTCCGCTGCATCGAGGCACTGAAGGCCGAGCGCGACTACGACGAGATCATCTACACCTCGCCCGACGGCATCCGCTACGACCAGCATGAGGCCAACCGCCTCTCGATGCTCGAAAATATCATCATCCTCTGCGGCCACTACAAGGGGATCGACTACCGCATCCGCGAACACCTGATCACGCGCGAGATCTCGATCGGAGACTACGTCCTGACCGGAGGCGAACTGGCCGCCTGCATCATCGCCGACTCGGTGGTGCGGATCATTCCCGGGGCGATCGGCGACGAGGCCTCGGCCCTGACCGACTGTTTCCAGGACAACCTGTTGGCTCCGCCGGTCTATACCCGTCCCGCGGAGTTCAACGGCTGGCGCGTACCCGACGTACTGCTGTCGGGCAACTTCGCCCAAATCGAGAAGTGGCAGGAGGAGCAATCGTGGGAACGCACCAAACGGCTCCGTCCCGACCTGTTACCCAAAGAAGAATAAGCAATAAAAACATGAAATATTACCTGATAGCCGGCGAACCGTCGGGAGACCTGCACGGTTCAAACCTGATCAATGGCCTGAAGGGGGCAGACCCCGAGGCACAGTTCCGCTTCTGGGGCGGTGACAAGATGGCCGAGGCCGGAGGCCGGGAAAACCTGGCAAAACACTACAAGGAGACTTCGTTTTTCGGCATCGTCGAGGTGGTCAAGAACCTGCGGACGATCAAGCGCCAACTGCTCGAATGCCAGCAGGATCTGCTGCACTTCGCCCCCGACGTCCTGATTCTGATCGACTATCCGGGCTTCAACATGAAGATGGCCCGCTTCGCCAAGGAGCACGGCATCCGGGTCTTCTACTATATCGCCCCGAAAGTATGGGCATGGCGCGAGTGGAGGGTCAAGTCGATCCAGCGCTACGTGGACGAGCTCTTCATCATCTTTCCCTTCGAGCGGGAGTACTTTCCCAAGCACGGCATTCAGCCCATCTTCGAGGGGAATCCGCTGGTGGATGCCATCGAAGCGCGGCGCCCGTCGCTCCCCTCGCCCGAAGAGTTCCGCCGCCGCCACGGACTGGACCAGCGTCCGATCGTGGCACTGCTGGCCGGCAGCCGCCGGGGCGAAATCAAGGCCAACCTGCCGCTGATGGCCGATCTGGCCCGCCGCTTTCCCGAACGGCAGTTTGTCGTAACGGGCGTTTCGTGGCTCGACCGCTCGCTCTATGAGCAACAGATCGGCGACAGCGGCATCCGCTACGTCTGCGACCAGACCTACGAGACCCTCGCTGCGGCCGAAGCGGCCGTGGTAACCTCCGGAACGGCAACCCTCGAAACGGCGCTGCTGAATGTTCCCGAAGTGGTTGTCTACCGCACCCTCTGGTTCCAGGTCAAGTTGCAGCCCTATGTGCTGAAGGTACCCTACGTTTCGCTGGTAAACCTCAACCTGGGATGCGAATCGGTCGCCGAGATCATCCAGTCGGACATGGACATCACGCGGGCCGAAAAGGAGTTGCGCGCCATCCTTCCGGGCGGCGAGAAACGCACCCGGATGCTCGAAGAGTTCGCCCGCCTGAGAGCCATCATCGGAGGCCCCGGGGCAAGCACCCGATTTGCCCTCCGCATGGTCGAACTGTTGAAAAAGAAGCGATAAAACCCCATTGCGATGAAAATCATCTGTATCGGTCGCAACTACGCTGACCATGTCAGGGAGCTGCATAATACGGCAGGCGGTCCAGACGGACTTCCGACGGAGCCGGTCTTCTTCCTGAAACCGGATACGGCCCTGCTGCGCAACAACGACCCGTTCTACATCCCGTCGTTCTCCCGCGACCTGCACTACGAGTGCGAACTGGTCGTGCGAATCAACCGGGTCGGCAAATGCATCGAAGAGCGCTTTGCCCACCGCTATTACGACGAGGTAGGTTTGGGCATCGACTTCACGGCCCGCGACCTGCAGCGCGAAGCGATCGCCAAGGGGCTTCCCTGGGAGCGAGCCAAGGGGTTCGACCACTCGGCCGCCCTCTCTCCGGAGTTCATCCCGCTCGCCGAACTGGGAGGCGACGTGCAGCGGCTGCACTTCGAACTGGCCATCAACGGCCAAGTGCGCCAGCAGGGCGACACCTCGCAGATGCTCTTCGGTGTCGACCGTCTGATCAGCTACGTATCGCAATACATCACCCTGAAGATCGGCGACCTGCTCTACACGGGAACCCCGGTCGGGGTCGGCCCCGTCCATCCGGGCGACAACCTGCGCGCTACGCTCGAAGGACGCACCCTGCTCGATTTCGATATCCGATAACACCTGCTCACGATGAAAAAGAGACGACTGACCGCCCTGCTGTTAACTGTCCTGCCGCTGCTTGCGTGGGCTCAAAAACCGGACGAGGCGAAGTTCTCCGACCTCTTCAACACGTCGGTTTCGTTCGATCTGCTGGCCGTTTTTCCACAGACGGATGAACTTGTCGCAGAACCGTTCTTTGCTGAAACGCTGGGCAAAGACTCGCTCTTTGTCAGTCGCGCCCGCCATATCGACGAAAAGGTCCGCCCCTCGAAACTCTGCAACCTTTACAGCCTGAGCAACCGCAGCAAGGACAACCCGGCCGAAGTCGTCGACTTCTTCGCAACGTTCGACCCCAACGCCCTCTCCCAATCGGTTCAGGGTGCGTGGATCAACCAGATCGACAGTATACGCGACGATCTCACCTATTGTCTGCAGCAACTGCTGGATGCAGGATATGAACAATATTGGCAGGAGCGGATTCTCCCCGAACTGAACCGCCGGATCGAGATGTACCGAATCGACCCGGAACTGATCCGGGCCGTCCACCGGGAGATCATCCACCTGGCCGGCGGCCACCCGCTGGGAGAGGGTGGGTCGCAGATCTACATCATCAATATCGACAACGCCTTTTCGCTGCTCGATGAGACCTTCTGCTGCACCCCGATCCTGCTCGATCCTGCGATTGCAAAACGCTACCGCATCGACTTCATGCAGGTCTACATCCATGAGAATCTGCATCGGCTACCGCTCTCACAGGAGCTCGTATTCGGCACCCTGCAGAGTCTCTATGAAGACGACCCCTTCTACCGGGAACATGAAACGCGTGCCCGCTCCTTCGGTGAAGGGGGTAACGAAGCCTTCGTCGTGGCGGCCGAGCGGTTCATCTCCCGCCGTCTGGGACGCATCGACGACCGTCAGGTCTACGAGGAGTTCCTCTCCTACTGCGACGGATCGCTCGTTCTGGCCCCAATCATCTACCTTCGCCTTCCCGAGATGCAGGAGGGAGAGTCATTCGACAGTTTCCTACAGCGAATCTTCGCCCGCGACATCCGTCCGGGCAAAGTCAAGCGACTCTATCGGAAAGCGATGAAAGAGCTCGCAAAAAGAGCCAACCATACAGACAATCAGACAGAAGCGTAAAGATATTACAACCATGCTGCTGCACGAAAAACTGAAACCCTACCGACTGATCCTCGCCTCGCAGTCCCCCCGACGTCGGGAACTGCTTGCCGAGAGCGGCCTGCCATTCGAACTGGCACCCCGTTACGAGTGCGAGGAGATCTATCCCCCGACGCTGCCCGTCACCCAGGTTCCGCGCTACCTCTCGCAACTGAAAAGCCGCGCCTTTCCGCGCCCTCTCTCCGATGGGGAGATCCTGCTGACGGCCGACACCGTCGTATTGCTCGACGGGCGGATCCTCGGCAAACCGAAGGATCGCGAGGATGCCATCCGGATGCTGCACGCCCTCTCCGGACGGTGCCATACGGTCATCTCGGGCGTGACGCTGCGTACGAACAAACGCCGCCGGAGCTTCTCGGTACGGAGCGACGTCTGGATGCGTCCGCTCACCGACGAGGAGATTGTCTTCTATGTCGACAACTACCACCCGATGGACAAGGCCGGCAGCTACGGCATCCAGGAGTGGATAGGCTATGCCGCCATCGAAAGGATCCGGGGATCGTTCTTCAACGTAATGGGACTCCCGATCCAACGTGTCTACACCGAACTTAACCAATTCATTTCATAAAAAATTCATGAAACGTATCATTTCGACTCTCTGTTTCGCGCTGCTCGCACTCACCTCCTTCGCCGACGAAGGAATGTGGCTGCCCAGCCTGATCTCGTCGCGCATCGACGACATGCGCGCCAAAGGTTTCCAACTGACCGCCGAAGACATCTACAGCATCAACCAAGCCTCTCTGAAGGATGCCGTAATGCTGTTCGACGACGGATGTACGGCCGAGCTGATCTCCCGGGACGGTCTTCTGATCACCAACCACCACTGTGGATACGACGCGATCCAGCGCCTCTCGTCGGTCGAGCACGACTACCTTACCGACGGTTTCTGGGCCATGTCCCGCGAAGAGGAGCTCCCGAACGAAAACCTCAACGTGAAGTTCCTCAAACGGATGGAGGATGTAACGGAGCGTCTGGCTGCAGGCGAGACCCCGGAGCAGATCATCGAAGAGGCTTGTGAAAACGGCCGCTACAAAGCCTCGATCGAGCAGATGTACTACGGCAACCAGCAGTTCCTGTTCGTCTATGAGCAGTTCGACGACGTACGTCTGGTCGGCACCCCCCCCTCGTCGATCGGCAAGTTCGGCGGCGATACCGACAACTGGGCTTGGCCCCGCCACACGGGAGACTTCTCGATGTTCCGCATCTATGCCGACAAGGATAACCGTCCGGCAGCCTACTCCCCCGACAACGTCCCTTACCGCTCGGCTGCTCACTTCAAAATATCGACCAAAGGGATCCAGGAGGGCGACTTCACGATGATCTACGGATTCCCCGGATCGACCCAGGAGTACATCATCTCGGATGCCGTGGATTACATCGTTCACCGTTCGGACCCGATGAAGATCCGCGTACGTACCAAACGACTCGATCTGATCAACGCCGCACAGGCGAAAGACCCGGCCATGCGTATCCGCTATGCCGCAGTCAATGCAAGCATCGCCAACGCCTGGAAGAAGTGGCAGGGCGAGGCGCTGGGCCTCGAGCGTCTGAATACGGTGCAGAGCAAGCGGGAGTATGAGGAGGCCTTCGAGCGCTGGGCTGCCGACAAACCGGAATACCGCGACGTAGTGAAGGAGCTGAAGAAGGAGTATGCCCGTATCTTCGACATCTACTTCACCCTCGAGTTGATGAGCGAGACGATCCGTACGTCCCAGCTGACCAACGTATATCTCCGTTCGGAACTGGGCGACGAACTCTTCCCGCAGGTTCAGGCTCTTAACCGGGAACTTTTCCGGACGCTCTATCGCGAATACTACGACAACTGCCCCGAAGGCTATATGGTGCCGCTCTTCGCCGCCAAAGTGGAGCGTTTCGGATCACCCGAGGCCTATGCCGAACATATGTTCTCGCTGACCAACCGTGAGGATGACGTAAAAGAGGTCGAGGAGCTGAATGCTTTGCTGTCCGACATCAAGACGACGGTAGGCAAACTGGTCGAGCAGTTGGGGACCAACAGCCTGCGCAACCTGAACAGCGCCCGTCTGAACGAGCTCTATACGACCTACGTAAAGGGACTGCGTGAATGGGATGCCGAGCGTGCCTTCTATCCCGATGCCAACCTGACCCTGCGCGTGGCTTACGGCAAGGTCGGCGGCTACCACTACGCCGATGCCGTTTACCATAAATATTATACGACGGCAGAGGGTATTCTGGCCAAGGACAACCCGGAGATTTACGACTACAACATTCCGCAGCGGCTGCGCGAGATTATCGCCGAGAAAGACTACGGCCGCTGGGGCGTGGAGATCGACGGCCGAATCACCGTTCCGGTCTGCTTCCTGGCCGACAACCACACCACGGGCGGCAACTCCGGATCGCCGGTGCTGAACGGACGCGGCGAGCTGATCGGCGTGAACTTCGACCGTACGTGGCTCTCCACGATGAGCGACATCGCCTTCGACCCGGCTTTCTGCCGCAACATCGCACTCGACATCCGCTACGTACTCTTCGTGATCGACCGGATCGGAAATGCATCCTACCTGTTCGACGAGATGGATTTCGCCGAATAGACCGCTCCGCACATTGAGATGAAAATTGCCGGTACGAAATGCGTACCGGCAATTTTTTCGTCCATTATTTTGCTAAAAACAAAATAGTCGCTATATTTGCACACCTAAAAATCCCTGTCAAGGGAGGAATGCCCAGGTGGTGAAATTGGTAGACACGCTACTTTGAGGGGGTAGTGAACATTAGTTCGTGCAAGTTCGAGTCTTGTCCTGGGCACCAGAAACCGCGTCAGACGAAAGTTTGACGCGGTTTCGCTTTTTCCGACATTCGCCAGGCCAACGAGGCAGCCCGTGGTTAAGGCACTCTCCGAGGCGGACAATACAATACTATCACGGAGGAGGTTATACCCGGAATTCTATTTCTACATGAGGCGCACCGGTCGCCGGGATAAACTCTGAGACAGAATCGACAAGCGGGCGCAGGTATTGCACGGGAAAGAAAAAATCATACCTTTGTATATCGTTTCCCCGAACACCCCCGCATGAAACCCACAGACGAAAAACAACCGGCCGAAACTCCGGAAACGGAGTCCGACATAAAACCGGAGAAGACTCCGACACGGTGGTCGGTGTGGAGGCAGCGCCTCCGCAAACAGCACACGGCCATGCTGCGCAGAATCGAATATGACCGGCTACGCCGCATCCGCCGCCAAACGGTTCCGAAATACGTTCATTGCAAAAACTGCGGCACACGCCTCGAAGGTATGTACTGTCACCGCTGCGGACAATATGCCCTCGACACAGAACAACCTTTCTGGAAATACATCAAACAATACTTCGAAAACGTCTACCAGTTCGACAGCAAGGTGTGGCAAACGCTGTGGCTCCTGTTCCGCCGTCCGGGGCTTCTGACACGGGAGTTCAACGCCGGGAAAATCAACTCCTATGTCCATCCGCTGCGGCTGTTCATGTTCATATCGGCCCTTTTCTTCCTGGCCGTCGCTTTCTTCATTCCCGAAGCCGACCAGGCTCTCAAATCCAACGAGAAGCAGCTGTCTGACCTGAAAAACCCGATGATTCTCAATGCACTGAAGAATGAGGAGATGACCGGAGGCGGGACACCCGACCGGGATACGGTCGTCTGGGTGGCAAATGCCCGCACGGTATTCGAAGGGCTGGAAGCGCTGGTCGAGGTGCAGGAACAAACCGGCTCCAGCACCCTGCAGGTGCGACTCCCGGCCTACCTCATCAAGGAGGAGTATCTCGTCGCAGTGCCACGAGACTCGATCTTCTGGAGCAACGAGGACCCTCAGCGCCCGGCTGCCCTCTTCAAGCATGACGAGGTGCAACAACTCCACCGCGAAATGATCTATGCCAAGATCATCGGCTGGTTCTCACAATGGTTGCCTGTAATCCTGCTGCTCTTCATTCCTCTCTTCGCTCTGCTGCTCAAAGGATTCTTCCACCGTTCACGGATGCACTACATGGGACACTTCGTCACGGCCCTCCACCTGCACTCCGTGCAGCTCATCCTGATTTTCACCGTACTCCTCGGAGGTCAATGGATTGACCATACCAGGAACTACGCCCTGCTACTGCTCCTGCTCTATCTGCTCCACATGATTTTCGCCTTCCACCGCATCTATGGCGAGAGTTGGGGCAAGACCGCCGTCAAGGCACTCCTGCTCCACGGTCTCTACATACTGGTGATGGCCAGCGTGTTGTTTGCGCTCATCATCTGGCTGCTCCTTCCGCTAATGCAGAGAAGCGGGTGGTAGAAAGAATATGCAGACAAAACAGACACACGGCATCCCGCATAAATAGCCCGAAACACCACAAGGGGGTACTCAAATGCACCTCCAACATACTCAATACACGCTCCCACACGGATATTCGTAATTCGAGATAGGAGAATCTTTAATTCAACTCACATTCATCATGAAAGTCTTGCTAATCAACGGAAGTCCCAAATCGAACGGGAATACCTACCTGGCACTCTCCGAAGTTGCCAGAACACTGGAAGAGAACGGCGTAGAGGCCGAGATCGTCTCGATCGGGACCCAAGCCGTACAGGGGTGCATCGCTTGTGGCAAATGCCGGGAGTTGGGACGATGCGTCTTTCAGGACCTCCTCTACAACCGCATCCGCGAAAAACTGCTTGAGGCGGACGGTCTGATTATCGGATCTCCGGTCTATTATGCCGGGCCGAACGGGTCGCTCTGCGCCCTGCTCGATCGGCTTTTCTACACCTGCTCAAACCGACTCGCCCTCAAACCCGGGGCATCGGTCGCCGTATGCCGTCGCGGTGGTGCGAGCGCCACATTCGACCGGCTGAACAAATACTTCACGATCAACAACATGCCGATCGTCTCCTCGCAGTATTGGAACAGCGTACACGGAGCCGTTCCCGGCGAAGCCGTACGGGATGAGGAGGGGATGCAGACAATGCGCACCCTGGCCCGCAACATGGTATGGATGCTCCGCAACCTAAAATCCGGCACGGCCCCCATCCCCAAACAGGAGGAGTGGCACCCCACAAACTTCATCCGATAAGGGTCGGAGCCATAATTATTCCGTCAAACCGCTAAAAAAGAGGGATAAAATTTGGTTGTTACAAATTTATCCTTTTTATTTGCAGTTGTTAATAGATATATTAAACAATAATATCAAATAAAACTAATAAATTCTCTTTAATATTAATATAAGATCATGAAAGAAACCATCCCTTCCGAAGAGTCGAACATGGAGGAGCGTATCCTCGCCGAAGCGGAGAAACTTTTTTTTGAAAAGGGATTCGCCGCCACCTCGACTACCGAGATCGCCCGACAGGCCGGATGCAACCAGACCCTCGTACACTACTACTTCCGCACCAAGGAGAATCTTTTTACCAAGGTTTTAGGTGGCAAAGTCAAACGGTTCTTCAATGAATTCCTGTCGGTCAATGCCGGCGAGGGTGATTTCGAGACGAAACTTGCCCGCGTCATCGGCAGCCATTTCGACATTATCCGCCAAAACTCCCACATGACGCTCTTCCTGATCACGGAGTTCACCCGCGATCCCCAGCGGCTCGAAGAACTGAAACAGGAACTGGGAGAGCTCCCCTCGCGACTGTTCGGGTCACTGGAAGAGGATCTGAGCCGGGAGATCGCTGCCGGGCGGATTCGGAAGATCGAATTCATCGACCTGTTGATAAACATCATCTCCCTCAACGCCTTTCTGTTCGTCGTCAAACCGCTGTATATGCAGGTCTGCCAACAGGACGACCGTCAGATGCAGCAACTGTTCGATCACCGCAAGGAGGAGATTATCCGCACCATCCTGTCAAGTCTGAGACCATGAAAAAGTTATACACCCTTCTGTTGTGGGGGCTACTTTCTCCCCTCCTCTCGATCAGCCAGCCGCTTACACTCGGAACGTGTTATGAACTGGCCCGGGAAAACTATCCGCTCGTACAGCGATACGGTCTGATCGCCCAAAGCGAACAATACGACCTCAGACACGCCTCGAGCAGCTACCTGCCCCAGATTTCGATCTCTGGAAAGGCCTCCTATCAGACCGACGTAACGACCATTCCCCTTTCGTTGCCCGGCATCGACATTCCCACCATCTCGAAAGACCAATACCAGATCGCAGCCGAGGTGAGCCAGACGATCTGGGACGGCGGGGCGACCCGTGCCGCCCGCAAGACGATCGAGGCACAGGGCGAGGTCGATCGGGCGCAATACGAAGTCGATATGTATGCCCTGCGCGAACGGATCGACAACCTCTACTTCGGCATTCTGCTTCTCGACGAACAGTTACGGATCAATACCCTCTTTCTCAACGATCTGGAGGTAACCCTCCGCCGCCTGTCGAGTTACATGGAGAACGGTGTGGCCAACCAGGCCGATCTGGATCTGGTTCTCGTCGAGCAACTCGGTGCCAAACAGGCCCGCACACAACTCGAAGCCAATCGCAAGGCCTACCTGACAATGCTCTCGGCTTTCGTCGGGCAGCCGCTCGATGCAGATACACGGCTCGAGAAACCCTCTCCGGAATCGGATCCACGTATCGGATCGGCCGAACTGCGTCCCGAAATGGCCTTGTTCAATGCCATGCAGCAGCAACTCGAAGAGCGCCGCAAAAGCATCCGCTCGACGACAATGCCCCGCATCGGACTCTTCGTTCAAGGGGGATACGGCCGTCCTGGACTCAATATGCTCGAAAATGATTTCAAACCGTTTGCCATTGCCGGTGTCCGACTCTCCTGGAATTTCGGAGGATTTTACACGCGCCGCAGCGATATGCGCAAAATCGACGTAGGCCTCCAACAGATAGAAATAAACCGCGAGGTATTCCTCTTCAACAACAACCTCCGGCAACTCCAGCTCGATGCCCAATACCGGAAGTATCGGGATATCATGCAGGATGACGAGCAGATCATCCTGCTGCGGGAGAACATTGTCCGCAGTTCGGAAGCCCGCCTTGCGAACGGCACCATCGACGTATCGGATCTGATGCGCGACCTGATCGCCGTACAGAATGCACGGGCAAACAAGGCTGTCCACGAGATCGAAATGTTGCAAACCATATACGGAATCAAAAACCTTACGAACAACTGACCATGAAAAAAATGCCGACTCTCTGCATCGCGGCCGCTATGCTGGCCGGATGCAACCCCAATAAATACCCCTATGACGCCTCCGGGACCTTCGAAGCGACCGAGGTTATCGTTTCGGCCGAAACGTCCGGACGCCTTCAATGGTTCTCCGTCGAGGAGGGAGACCGCCTCGAAGCCGGAGAGGAGATCGGTCTGATCGATACGATCCAACTCTATCTGAGCAAACGGCAGCTCCAGGCAAGCCGCCAGGCGGTCGGCAGCCGCACGCTCGACATACCCCGTCAGATCGCAGCGCTCGAACAACAGATAGCCACCCAACAGCACGAGAAGGAGCGTATCGAGCGGCTGATTGCGGCCGATGCGGCCAACACCAAGCAACTCGACGACATCAACTCGTCCATTGCCGTGCTGGAACGCCAGCTGGCTGCCCAGACCGAATCGCTGCAGAGCAGCAACAAGAGCATCTCGGGGGAGATGAGCGGCGTGGAGGCCCAAATCGCCAGCGTGGAGGATCGCATCCAGCGCAGCCGCATCAAAAGCCCGATTCAGGGAACCGTACTGGTGAAGTATGCCGAGGAGAGCGAATTCACCTCGACCGGAATGCCGCTCTTCAAGGTTGCCGATCTGGACCAGATGATCCTGCGGGCCTACGTCACCTCCGGCGAGCTCACGCAGCTCAAGATCGGACAGCAGGTAAAGGTCCACACCGACTTCGGCGACAACCAGAGCCGTGAATACACCGGCACGGTAAGTTGGATCTCGGACCAAGCCGAATTCACCCCGAAGACGATCCAGACCAAGGACGAACGGGAGAATCTGGTCTATGCCGTAAAGATCGCCGTCGAGAATGACGGCTACATCAAAATCGGCATGTATGCCGACGTAACCTTCTAAATCCGGATACACATGGCAGCCATCGAAGTCGACCGTATCGAAAAGAGCTACGGGAAGGTTAAGGCCCTGCACGGGGTGAGTCTCGAAGTTGCCGAAGGGGAACTATTCGGGCTGATCGGCCCGGACGGTGCCGGTAAGACGACCCTGCAACAGATCCTCGCAACGCTCCTGCTGCCCGACCGGGGAGAGGCGCGGGTTGCCGGATTCGACGTGGTACGGGAGTATCGCGAGATTCGCCGGCGGGTCGGCTATATGCCGGGACGTTTCTCACTCTACCAGGACCTTACGGTCGAGGAGAACCTGAACTTCTTTGCCACCGTCTTCCACACGAGTGTCGAAGAGAACTACCACCTTGTCCGCGACATCTACCGACAGCTGGAGCCCTTCAAACGGCGGCGGGCAGGGGCCCTTTCGGGTGGCATGAAGCAGAAACTGGCACTCTGCTGTGCCCTGATCCACCAACCGCAGGTACTTCTGCTGGACGAGCCTACCACGGGTGTCGATCCCGTCTCGCGCAAGGAGTTCTGGGAGATGCTCCACCGCCTGAAGGAGCAGCGCATCACCATTCTGGTATCGACCCCCTACATGGACGAGGCGAGCCGCTGCGACCGGATTGCCCTGATGAGCAACGGACGTTTCCTGACCCTCGACACGCCACAGGCGATCGTCGGCGCACAGACCGCCACCTTCTGGTCGGTCGAAGGGGAGCGGATGCCGCAGCTGCTCAAAGCGCTGCGTGAGATTCCCGAAGTGAAAAGCGCCTTCGCATTCGGCGACGTACACCACATAACCGTTGCCGAGGGGTTCACCACGGCACAACTCGGGCAGGCTCTCGCACAAAAGGGATTCGAGGGGTGCACCATTCGCCCCATCGAGCCGAACATCGAGGATGCCTACATGAATCTGGCTAAAAAATAGAACATGGAACAGACCGTCATACTGACCGAGAATTTGACCAAACGTTTCGGCAACTTCACGGCTGTCGACCACATCTCGTTCGAGGTGCATCGGGGCGAGATCTTCGGATTCCTCGGAGCCAACGGAGCCGGGAAAACGACCGCGATGCGGATGCTCTGCGGCTTGAGCCGTCCGAGCGAAGGCCGGGGCAGCGTCGCCGGATTCGACATCGCCCGCCAACCGGAACAGATCAAACGCAACATCGGCTACATGAGCCAGAAATTCTCGCTCTACGAGGATCTGAAGGTGTGGGAGAACATCCGGCTCTTCGGTGGAATTTACGGGCTCAGCGAACGACAGATCGCCGAAGGGACCGACCGGTTGCTGCGCACGCTCGACTTCGAGGCCGAGCGCAACACGCTGGTCAAGTCGCTTCCACTGGGCTGGAAACAGAAGCTGGCCTTCTCGGTGGCCATCTTCCACGCACCGAAGATCGTCTTCCTGGACGAGCCGACCGGTGGTGTCGATCCCTCTACGCGCCGACAGTTCTGGGAGCTGATCTATGACGCGGCCGAGCGGGGAATCACCGTCTTTGTCACCACCCACTACATGGACGAAGCGGAGTACTGCAACCGCGTCTCGATCATGGTCGACGGACGCATCGAGGCGCTCGACTCCCCGCGCGAGCTGAAACGCCGGTTTCAGGCCGAAAGCATGGATCAGGTTTTCACCCAACTGGCCCGTCGGGCAAAAAGATCGGAGGGATAGGCCATGAAACAGTTCTTCTCATTCGTGGGCAAGGAGTTCCGCCACATCTTCCGCGACCGGCGAACCATGTTGATCCTGCTGGCGATGCCTGTCGTACTGATCATTCTCTTCGGATTCGCGATCACCACCGAGGTGAACCATGTCCGACTGGCCGTTTACGCCCCGTCGAACGACGAACTGACACGTCGGATCACCGAACGCTTCTCCGCGAACGACTATTTCGATATCGTAGAGACGGTACGCGACCCGAAACAGATCGACGCGTTGTTCCGTCGGAACAGGATCGATGCCGTACTGCTCTTCGGACATGACTTTCAGAACGACCTGATGCACACGGGACAAGGGACGGCTCGCCTGATCGTGGACGGCAGCGAGCCCAACTCGGCCTCCATGATGACAACCTATGCCGAAAACATCCTGGCCGGATACCGTGCCGAACTAGCCGCCGAAAACGCGACTTCCCTTTCGCCCACGATCCTTCCCCAGGTGAAGCTGCTCTACAACCCGCAGATGAAGAGCGCCTACTCGTTCGTACCGGGAGTGATGGGACTCATCCTGATCCTGATCTGCGCCATGATGACCTCCATCTCGATCGTCCGCGAAAAGGAGCGCGGATCGATGGAGGTGTTGCTCGTCTCGCCCGTGCGCCCGATCGCCATCATCCTGGCCAAGGTAGTCCCCTATTTCTGCATCTCGACCGTCAACCTGATCTCGATCCTGCTGCTGACCGTCTACGTGCTGAAGGTTCCGATCGAAGGCAGCCTCTTCTGGCTCTCACTCCTCTCGCTTGTCTATATCTTTGTCGCCCTGGCGATGGGCCTGCTCATCTCCTCCCTGGTCGCCACCCAGGTAACGGCCATGATCGCCTCGGGACTGCTTCTGATGCTCCCCGTGATGGTTCTTTCGGGCATGATCTTCCCCATCGAGAATATGCCGGGCATCCTGCAGGCGCTTTCGACGATTGTCCCGGCACGCTGGTATGTGGCGGGAATCAAAAAGATCATGATCGAAGGACTGCCCGTCTCATACGTGCTGAAAGAGTTGGGAATCCTCTCCCTGATGGCCCTCCTGCTGATTACAGCCAGCCTCAAAACCTTTAAAAACAGACTCGAATAGCCATGTTGAAATTCCTGTTGGAAAAAGAGTTCAAGCAATTCATCCGCAATCCGTTCCTGCCCCGGCTGGTTCTGCTCATCCCGGTCATGATGCTGCTCGTACTGCCCTGGGCCGCCGACCTCAACACGAAGCACGTCCGGCTGGCCGTGGTCGATCGCGACGGCTCGCCTTATTCCCAGCGGCTCGTCCGCAAAGCAACCTCATCGGACTACTTCCTGCTCTACGAGCAGTTCGGCTGCTACCGAGAGGCACTGCACGCCGTCGAGATGGGCGAAGCGGACCTCATTCTGGAGATCCCCCGACACTTCGAGCGCGACCTGATCCGCGAAAAAATAACAGACGTATTGATTGCAGCCAACACGGTCAATGGAACCAAAGGCCTGCTGGGCAGCTCCTACCTGGCCCGTATTCTGGCCGATTTCACCCGCGAGATCTCGGTCGAACAGGGGGCTGGCATCCAAATAACGACGCGGACCCCGCAACTGGAGGTAATTCCCGAAGTGCGTTACAACCCCCAGATGGACTATAAGCGATTCATGGTCCCGGCCTTCATGGTGATCCTGATGACCCTCATCTGCGGTTTCCTGCCGGCCCTTAACGTGGTGACGGAGAAGGAGGTCGGCACGATCGAGCAGATCAACGTCACCCCCGTCGGGCGCACCGTCTTCATTCTGGCCAAACTCATCCCCTACTGGATCATGGGATTTATCGTCCTGACGATCGGTATGCTCATCGCCTGGCTCGTCTACGGGATCACACCGGCGGGAAGCCTGCTGACCATCTATGCCGCCTTCGTGGTCTATGTGGTCGCCCTCTCCGGATTCGGCATTGTCATCTCGAACCACTCCTCGACCATGCAGCAGGCCATGTTCCTCACCTTCTTCTTCATGATCATCTTCGTGCTGCTGAGCGGCATCTTCACCCCGATCAGCAGTATGCCCGCCTGGGCACAGGGGATCACCCTCTTCAACCCGCTCAGATACTTCGTAACCATCATCCGAAGCGTCTTCTTCAAGGCCAGTTCAGTGGCCGACCTGGGGATCGACTTTCTCGCTCTGGGCTGTTTCGCCATCGTATCGAACGTCTGGGCCGTAGTCAGTTACCGTAAAAGTTCATGACAACAAAAAACGCCCTCCGCATGGAGGGCGTTTTTACAAGATAGAGAGCCTGTCAGGTGAACAGCACATAGGCGGCGGGGATCAACAGTCCCACGAGCAGGAACCACTTGCCGCGGCCGAGAAAACCCTTCCGTCCCGGCACCATGAAGAGGCCCGACACGGCGAAGAAGATCAGCGACACGGCAAACAGATCGGCCATGAAACTCCACCCCTCGACCCGGTTGTAGTGCAGCTTGTTGATCCAATAGACCAACTCCCGCTTGCGGTGCATCTCGTAGTCGAGTGTGCCATCGGCTGCGTTATAGACCCCGATGCCCCCCTGCAGCATCAGTCGCGAATGGTCCGTGTCGATCGGCCTTATGTTTCGCAAGGCCGGGCGGGAGGTGTCCTCCTGCCAGAGGGCTGCCAGCTGCTTCTGATCGAGTCCGACCGGGAAGGTCAGGGTATAGGAGGAGCTCCGGTAGGCAGGATCCTTACCGTTCATGTGGGTCAGCAGGATTCCCGAGATCGCATAGACGAGGCAGATACCCACCATCAGGTATCCCAGATCGCGATGGATGATACGCAGCCAGCGGCGCACGTCGTTACTCTTCCACCACCTCATAATCCACGCCGTCCAGGTAGTACACCGAATAGTGATCCTTGCCGTTGGCCTCCATCCAGGCCTTCATCTCCGCAAGGTTGGCCTGCTCCGAAGCACACGCCTCGACGGATCCGTCCTCCTGACGCATCCGCTCGTCGAGATCCTTCTCCATCTGGGCCAGATACTCCCGACTGAGGCGGTTCTCACGCAAGATACCGCGGATGGCGAGCTCCGCACCGATCAGCTCCCGGTTGAACCCGCTGATCTTTCCTCCGGCCTCAACCCGCATCGAGGTCTTCTGGCTGTCGCCGACGATGAAACAACGGCGACCGGAGTGTTTGCAGGTATGCGTCACGAATCCACGGACGATCACCTCCTGACCGACCAGCGAATCGGCCACCGGCAGCAACTCGTCGAGTTTATACGAAGGGGTCGTCTCGGCTTCCGTCCGCTGTTCGGCAACCGCCGCCTCTTTCTTTGCATTCGGATTATTCCCGCAGGAGACCGCAAAGGCCAGCAATGCGGCGAAAAAAAGTAATTTTCTCATGGTATTGAACTGTTTGAATAAAACTTCCTGTTTACAACCGGACAAAGGAACGGATAATCGCGCCTCGGGACAATCGCCACAAATAGGGATTTTCCCGAAAAGAGTCACTCCGGCAAAGCGATTCGGGTTACAAAATAAACAAACAAATCGGAACTCTTTGTATTTTTGTAAAAATATCTCCAGACAATGAGCTACGAAAAAGGATACGTGACGTTCAACTACTCGGACATCATCTTCAGCTACTACTTCGACGATGACTGTCTCTGTGCGAAGATGGTTCGCGATCACTGTCTGGTCTATGTCCATTCGGGAGAGTACCTGCTCAAAGAGGGTGATCGGACCGTGACGGTGGGGCCGGGCCAGTGTGTCTTCATCCGGCGCGACAATAGGATCAACATGGTCAAGAAGCCCGGCAAGGAGGAGCCCTTCCGGGGAATCTTCATGCTTCTCAAACGCAACTTCCTGCGGGAGGTTTACCAGCGGTTCGAGAAGAGGGAGTTGCCATCCGACATCCGCAAACCGTCGCAAAGCGTAATCCTGCTTCCCGAAACCCCCGAGATCAAGGGTCTCTTCCTCTCGATGATCCCCTACTTCGACTCCGCCGTACAACCCTCGGAGGAGATCATGCAGCTCAAACTGCTCGAAGGGGTTTACGCCCTGCTGCACACCGACCAAAGTTTCTTCCCGACACTCTTCGATTTCACCGAACCGTGGAAGATCGACATCCTCGACTTCCTGAACGAGAACTACATGTACGACCTTACGCTCGAGGAGATCGCCTCCTTTACCGGCCGCAGCCTTTCGACCTTCAAACGCGACTTCAAGAAGGTCAGCGACCTGTCGCCCGAAAAGTGGCTGATCCGCCGCCGGCTCGAAGCAGCCAGAGAGATGCTGCACCAGACCGACAAGTCCGTTTCGGACGTATCGGCCGAAGTGGGGTTCAAGAATCTCTCCCACTTCTCGGCCGCATTCAAGCGTCAGTTCGGGAAATCGCCCAGAAGTTCCGGACAATAAACGAGAAGCGGGTTGCAACGATATATGTTGCGACCCGCTTCTCTTACTCTCAAAATACTACTTGGCCGTAAAGAGCCATCGGATACCGCACAGGATCGTATGGCGATCCATGCGGGGTGTACTCTGGAAGGGACCCATATAGTCGGTCGTCACGTAGTTGTAAACCAGATGAAGCCGCATATCGGAGAGATACTTCCGTCCGATGAAGGGATAAAACTCGACGGCGGCCTGCACGCCGAAACTCTGCAAGATGTTGGCATCAAACTGGTTGTCGCGGCGCAAATCCCATACGCCCTTGACGATCGGGCACCACTTTCCCACCCGGTAACGGAGATTGACCGAGGCCGACTGGTCTCGGGCCTCACGGCGTCCCAGATCGGGCGAGATCTCATCGTAAAGCACGTTATACGTTCCGATATAATAGTCCATCTCGGAGGTAAACGCCCCGGCATTGACCTGCAAACCGGTGGTCACCCAACTGTAAAGTTTTGACGAGGAGTGTTGCAGCGCCATATAGCCCAGCCGGGTATTCAAAGCACCCTCCAGGAAACTGCCGGCCCACGACAAACTTCCGGCCAGCGCCTTATTCTCATACCGGCTCTCGGCGAACTGCGGGCGTCCCGAATTGAATACCTGCAGGTTGAGCGTCTGTCCCAGGAAATTATAGGCGATGTTGGCTCCGATCTGATAGCAGTCGAAAGTGGCATTGGCCCGGGTTGAGAGATAGTTGTCCGCCGGGTTGTACTCATACTCGAAGGCTGCCAGCTGGACCGGCTGCTTGCCGACCGTCAGCGTCCAGTTCCGCCGCTTGCCCAGATCGAAGGCCAACCACATCTGGTCGGTCGCCTTCGAAAGGCCATCCGAAGCGATCTCCTGCGAAACGTTGAGACGATGGACCAGTTTATAGCGGATTCCCGGCGTGATTTCGCCATCCAGACAGAGTTTGAGCGCCTGAGCCTCGAACTGGAACACCTCCTGTTCGGCATCGGTCATGTATTTCAGATCGAAACGCGTATCGAGCCGAATGTGCAGTTTGTCATTGTTCCGCTCGGCCGACTCCGACTCGCTCTCCTGTGCAAAAGAGAGGGTTCGGAGAGCGAATGTGAAAAGTAATAGAAGAAACAGCGTCTTTTTCATAATCATCATTCTTTGGGATAGAAGGCCCCCGAAAATACCAGGACTATTCGGGGTAGAAGAACCTCGTTCGAATTATCCGGGTCCAAAAGAACAACTTTTCTGCGAACAATGCAATCTTTTCACCCATTCTCTCACAGAAATCATCCTCCCCCGGAATCGGGAAGAGCAATTCGTCTCACTCAAATACACTCTCCTTTTTTATTGAAAACGAAATAATTGTCCTGTTCTTGTTCTAAAAAATGAAAAAATCCATACCTTTGCACCGATTCGGTTCCATTCCAGCTTTCAGCCGGAGCGGATTAAAAAGGGAATGCCGTGAGATTCGGCGACAATACCCGTTGCTGTATGTTCCTGTCCCCCACCGGGGAACACATGAAGTTTTAACATTCTTGGCCACTGTCCCCCGTCGGATGGGAAGGCGTTAAAACCGGAACAAGTCAGAAGACCTGCCGAGATCGAGACAGATTTACACACTGCGGGGGTCGGTGAGAAATCGGACAATGATTCATTCTCCGCTTTTTTAAACGAATGCGACCCGAAGATTCGGGGTGCCATACAACCGTCCGCAGCGTTCGAACGAATGGACGTTTGCATATACGATGTTACGACGCTGGATTTACATAATCCTCCTGGGAATAGGAGTCCTGCTGACGGCCTGCATGGAACCCATCGCCATTTCGACCGAAGAACTCGAAAGCGGAGGCCCCGATGGCATAGGCGATCCCACCGGCATGGGACTTTTCATCACCAACGAAGGGAACTTCATGTACGGGAATGCCACCCTCTCCTATTACGACCCTCAGAAAAAAACGGTGCAAAACGAAATCTTCGCCCGGGCAAACGGCATGCTGCTGGGCGACGTGGCGCAATCGATGGTCGTCCACAACGGAATCGGCTGGGTAGTGGTGAACAACTCCGGCGTGATCTTCGCCATCGATGTCAAGACCTTCAAGGAGGTCGGACGCATCACCGGCTTCACCTCGCCCCGTTACATACACTTCCTGAGCGAAGAGAAGGCCTATGTAACCCAGTTGTGGGATCCCCGCATCTACATCGTCAATCCGAAGAGCTACTCCATCACCGGATATGTCGAAACCGACATGAACTTCCAAAACGGATCGACCGAACAGATGGTGCAATACGGGAAATATATCTTCACCAACTGCTGGTCCTACCAGAACCGCATCCTCAAGATCGATACCGAGACCGATACGGTCGTCGATGAACTGGAGGTGGGCATACAGCCCTCGTCGATCGTACTGGACTGCTACAACAAGTTGTGGGTCATCACCGACGGAGGCTACGAGGGAAGCCCCTACGGAAATGAAGCCCCGACCCTCACCCGCATCGATGCCGAGACCTTCACCATCGAGAAACAATTTGTCTTCGGGATGAACGATTCGCCGCGCTCCCTGCAACTCAACGGCACCGGAGATGAACTCTACTTCATCAACGGTGCGGTCTGGAAGATGTCCGTCACGGATGACCTGCTACCAATCCGGCCGCTTGTTGAAGAGGGGGATGCCAACTTCTACGCCCTGACGGTCAATCCGGTCAATTCGGAGGTCTATGTCTCCGACGCGATCGACTATGTGCAGCCGGGAATCATCTACCGCTACTCGCCCGAAGGGGAGTTGCTCGATACGTTCCATGTTAAAATCACCCCCGGCTCCTTCTGCTGGTTGTAATTTGGAATCAAAAAACACAACACAATGATAAAACGGTTTTACATACTGATCTGGATCCTGTTGGGCACACTTGCCTCGTGCAACAAAGACGAAGTGATTACCGACGATACGCCCAAGGCCCCCGAAATCGAATTGGAGAAAAACTCCTATACGGCCAAAGTCGGCCGGGAGATCGTCATCTCCCCCACCTACAAGAATACGGGAAATGCGACCTATGCCTGGGTGATGGAGGATACGGGCGAGACGATCTCGACGGAGCCCCAGTTGCGGTACACCTTCTCCGAAAGCAACGAACAACACGGCGGTACGGGCTACTACCTGATGCTAACCGTGACGAACGAAGCCGGCTCCGATTCGGAAGAGTTGCTGGTAAACGTACTCGAAGCGGTTCCGCCCACCATTTCGCTGGCGGTCCCGGCCGAGGGGCTGGAGATCGTACGGGGAGGCACCTATCTGTTCGAACCCGACGTACAGAACAGCGAGAATGCCACCTACCGGTGGGAACTGGGGAAAGTCGGAACGGATGGCGGCGAAGTAGAAATGGAGGTAGTCGGCCAGGAGCCTACCTACGAATTCTGCCAGCAGGAGACGGGCTGCTACCAACTCCGTCTCAGCACCGAGAACGAAGACGGCAGCGACCAACTGACCATTCAGATCGAAGTGGTCGATGCGCTGACCCTCGTGGCGACCGTTGCCCCGATCGGTGCCCGATACGACGGACTGACCCGCACGGTCTCTTCGGACCGGGAACTGGTGCTGAAGCCCTACGTATGGAATGCCAACAATCCGACCTATTCGTGGAGTATCAACGGTCAGGAGGTTGCCTCGACCCTCGAATATACCTACCGACCGAGCGGCGAGGGGAGCCAAAAGATCCTCTTCACGGTAACGGACCGGATTGCCGGAGAGGAGTCGGCGGCAAAGATCACACGACACATCACACGCACCGACCAGATACGTATCACGCTTGAGTTCACGGTCGAATGTTTCGGAGAGGAGTCCTCGCACAAACGCACCGCAACTGGAAGCAACAACGTAAACTGGGAGAAGGTCTATGAGTACACCCCTGCACCGGGACAGTTCATCAACGACGTGAAAACGGGCGGGTTCGCCGGCACGGAGACAACTCCCGAAGCGGCCATTGCCTACGCCGAAGGACGTATGCAGAAAGACCTTTGGGTTTCGCTCGGAGGCTGGGGCGGTTACATCGTCGTGGGATTCGACCACAGTATCGAGAGCAACGGCGGATACCGGGACGGTTACAACTTTTCGATCAAGGGAAATATGTTCGACGGATCCTCCGAACCGGGCGTGGTATGGGTCATGCAGGACACCAACGGCAACTCGCTGCCCGACGACGAGTGGTACGAACTGAAAGGATCAGAATACGGGAAAGCAGAGACGATTCAGGAATATGCGGTAACCTACTACCGTCCGACCTATGCGGGGAGTTCCGTGCAGTGGATCGACAACCGGGGCAATCGCGGCTCGATCGACTACATCGCCACTAACCACACCCAACCGTACTACTATCCCAACTGGATCGTGCCCGATACCTACACATTCTACGGCACTCGTCTGCCGGACAACTACGTAAAGAATCCGGCCACCGGCTATTGGGAAAATATCTCCCATGCCTGGGGATATGCCGACAACTGCGGAGAGGATGCCCTGGATCGAGAAGAGACGGCCGATGCGGCCCCGAACAAGACCTACTTCAAAATCTCGAATGCAATCCATCCGGACGGTACGCCGGCCAACCTGCAATACATCGACTTCATCAAGGTCCAGACCGGAATAAACGGAAAGGCGGGATTGCTGGGCGAGTTGTCAACCGAGGTGATCGGATTCACGGACGAAAACATGAACCAGGGACGATAAAAATCAACCTTCTCGGTCATATCTCTGTCTTAGGAAAAGAGGTCCGACCCGTAAAGGGTCGGACCTCTTTTCCTCTGCAAAAAAACGACTCGGATGCAGTTGAGGATAGATCGAACCGATAAATCCGAAGTCGATGAACACCCCTTGACATTCGACATGCAAGCTCCGATTCTATCGCTTACAAGCCCGTCAGGGAATAAAAAGCGTCTCTCTATTTTGAATTTTCAAATAAAAATATTAGTTTTGATTTTATCCGCCTCAATAATTAACTAACTAAAAACATTTTGCGTATGAAAAAACTTGCTCTGATTTTTGCTGTGACAGCGCTCC
>MHCFR05601__coassemble_634_pt1 | contig 85182 bp, 75 predicted proteins | sample MHCFR05601__metabat2_high_PE_060 | metagenome-assembled genome bin MHCFR05601
GGACCATTATATGTTTTTAATTGAGCATATGCAAAACCTTGCTCTAACAGCATAAAAATTAGAATAAATAAGAACCGTTTCATAGCAATTGTTTTAACTCCCATTGAACTCCAGAATGGTGTAGATTAAATAAGAGAAAGTGTGGAGCCACTTTCGTCCATCTCTAAGAAGGTTGTGGTAAGACCTCAGCGAAAATAAACGATGTAATACCCCACACTTGAATAGATATGGAGTATAACAACACACAACAGAGAGTGTGTTGTTGCCATAATCTAAACAAGAAAGAGTGTTGTCCGTTTATCCATTCGCTTTTGAAAACTACCACATTTTCTTAGAAGGATTGTGCGAAAACACTTTCTGTATGTCTGCTTTGTGTAGATACACTCTACATTACAAATATACGGATATTTTATAGAAACACAAATATTCCTTTTTGAAGGGGGGGGGTACTTCCTCTTGGGGAGGATATTTACTTGCTTTTGCGGCCGAAAGCCAAATAAATTTCGTACATTTGCCAATTATATCGCATCATGCTTGAGAAGTTAGCCAAACAAACTGCCATCTACGGCATTAGCACGATTTTCGGCCGGTTCCTGAGTTACCTGCTGACACCCTTCTATACCCGGGTGTTCGATGCGGCAACCTACGGTATTACGGTCGATGTCTATGCCCTCATTCCCCTTGCGTTGGTGCTGCTTACGATGGGAATGGAATCCACTTATTTCCGTTTTGCGGCGAAGGCCGAGGAGCAGGGGGGCGATGTGCGGGCGGCCAAACGGCGCCTCTTCGCCACGACGTGGGGTGCGACGACGCTTGCGGCGCTTCTCTTTTTCGTGTTGCTGGTGGTTTTCCGGCATCCGGTGTCGGTCTGGATGGGTGAAGCCTATGAGGCGCATCCCGAATACCTGGTTTGGGTCGGTGCGATCATCCTGCTGGATGTGACGACGGCAGTCCCCTATGCGCGCTTGCGGGAGCAGGGACGGGCCGGCCGATATGTCGGAATCCGTCTTTTTAGTGTGGTGGTCAATGTCGTGCTGGCCTTTGTCTTCGGATTTGTCGGCCTGTATGATACTTCGTTCGGTGTAGGATGGGTCTTTGTGGCCAATTTCGTGGCGAGCGCCCTGGCGCTGGCGGCGATTCTTCCGACAACCGATCGGGTGCTGCCCCGTATCGACCGCAAACTGCTGTCTCGGGTATTGATCTATTCGCTCCCGTTGATGGTAAGCGGATTTGCCGGTACGGCCAATGAGTTCATCGACCGTCAGATGATCAAGTTCCTGGTTCCGGAGGATGCGATGGCTCAAATGGGAATCTACGGCGCGATCGTGAAGATCGGTGTGGTCATGGTCCTCTTTACGCAGATGTACCGTCTGGCGGCCGAGCCCTTCTTTTTGGCCGACTACAAGAAGTCCGATTTCGTGGCGATGAATGCCGCGGCACTGAAATATTTTGTGCTGGCCTCGATGTTTATCTTCCTGGGAATCGTCTTTTTCCGGGACCTTTTCGCCTTGATTGTCGGCCCTGAATTCCGTCAGGGAATAGGTATTCTGCCGGCGGTGCTGGGGGCCAACATCCTGAGCGGCGTGTGGCTCAACCTTTCGTTCTGGTACAAACGGGAAGAGAAGACCTCCTTTGCGATCCTGGTAACATTTGTGGGTCTGCTCTTTACGGTGGTCTTCAATGTCATTTTTGTACCGCGCTGGGGATACTACGGAGCCGCCTGGGCGCGTTTAATCTGCGAGGCGGCGATGGTGGCCGTCAGCTACTACCTGAATCGTCGCTTCTTTCCGACTCCCTATCCGGTGCGCCGGATCGCCGAGTATGTGCTGCTGGCACTGTTGGTTTATGGGGTCAGTGTGTTTATGGACCGTTCGGTCTGCTCTGCGGTGGCAAGATATGCGATCAACCTGCTGCTGTTGGCCGGCTATACTTGCTATGCCGTTCGCCGCGAACGGATTGACGTAAAGGGCTTGATCCGCTCCATCCTGCATCGGGGACGATGAAAAGAGGGGAAAAATGGTTATCTTGTAGCCGAACCCGGTAACGGGTGTGGCTTGAAATGATTATACGGGGTGGGTACCCTGGTAAGAGAAACGAAAAATTGTTATGCGGCTTGCAGATGTTGTAGGTCAACAGGAGTTGAAACGCCACCTGATCCAGAGTGTGGATGCCGGGCGGGTGAGCCATGCCCAACTCTTCTCCGGGAAACCCGGAGCGGGAACGTTGGCACTGGCATTGGCCTATGTGCAATATCTGAACTGTACGGATCGGCGGGGGGATGATTCCTGCGGGGAGTGCCCCAACTGCCGGCAGATTGCCTCGTTGGCACACCCCGATCTGCACTTCGTTTTTCCGGTGAACAAACAGGGGAAGAAGTCGGGGGAGGTGGTCCTGAGCGATGATTTCATGCCGCTCTGGCGCTCGTTGGTAATCGAAACGGGCGGGTATTTCTCAGCCCAGCAGTGGTACGACCGCCTCGATCTGGGACGTACGTTGAAGGGTGTTATTTCGGCACGGGAGGCGGATGAGATTATCCGCAAGCTCTCCTTCAAGAGTTTTTCGGCCGAATACAAATGCGTGGTGATCTGGCAGCCGGAGGCGATGAACGAGGAGGCGGCCAACAAGATCCTGAAGATCCTTGAGGAGCCGTGGGAGAAGACCCTTTTCCTGCTGGTGAGCGAGCGGCCGGACCTGTTGCTTCCGACGATCCTTTCGCGGGTGCAGGAGATCGCTGTCCCGCGTCTGACGGATGAGGTGGTGCGTCAGTTGATCGAACAGACGGGAGAGAGCGATCCCGGAAAGATACGCACCTTAACCCGACTGGCCGCAGGCGACCGGATCGAGCTGGGGCATCTGTTGGCCGGAGAGGGCGATGAGATGCGACAGGAGAATTTCGGGCTGTTCTGTTCGCTCATGCGTTTGAGTTATAACGACAAGCATCTCGAACTGATGTCCTGGGCCGAAGAGGTGGCGCAACTCTCCCGCGAGGGGCAGCGTGCATTCCTGAAGGATATGGTGCGGCTGCTGCGCGAGAGCTATCTGCTGCACGCGGGACTGGCCGAGATCAGTGGATTGTGGGGTGAAGAGGCGACCTTCTGCCGGAACTTTGCTCCGTTTGTCGGCAATGAGAATATCGAACCGCTCATCGAGCAGGTCGAAACGGCGATGGCGCAGATTACGCAAAACGGGAATCCGACGATCGTGTTTACCCATTTTGCGTTGAGTGTAAGTAAGATGATAAAACGAAAGAGATAGTTATGGCAAGAGCGATTATCTTGATGGGAGGCAACGTAGGCGACGTGAAGAGCCGTCTGCAGAGTGCGCAACGGTTGATCAACCGGAACGTAGGGCCTGTCATGCGGTGCTCTCACCGCTATACGAGTCCCGCATGGGGATTCGATTCGGATGAGTTCTCCAACCAGGTGGTGGAGGTGGATACCGATCTTCAACCGGAGGCTCTGTTGGATGCCTTGCAGGGGATCGAGCAGGAGTTGGGACGAGACCGGACGGCCGAGGCGGCCGAAAAGGCACGTACCGGAGCGCGCTATTCGTCGCGCAAGATCGACCTGGATATCCTCTTCTACGGCGATGAGGTGATCCGTACCGAACGGCTCACCGTACCGCATCCGTTGATCCCGGCTCGGGAATTTGTCCTGGTGCCGCTTTGTGAGTGGATGCGAGACTACCGTCATCCGGTCGAGGGGAAAACCATCGGAGAACTGCTCGATGAACTGAATAAAAAGAGCGAAAATGAGAAAGCGTAACCTCTTGGTAGCCTTTGTGCTGATCCTGCTGTGTTCGATGACCGGCTGTTTTAAGGAGGTTGGTTATAATACCTTTTTGCTGGTCAAAACCTGGGTGAAGGATGGAGGTGCAAATGCAGTTCCGTTGCAGGGCGGTGTATTGACGTATGCCTTTGCGGCCGATACGGCGGGTTGGGATGTGCTTTCGTATGAAGATGCCGTAAAGGGCGTCGTGACTTCACGGACCGACTCACGCACCCAGCAACCGGTGGCCCAGGGTGGTTCCTACGTTTTCAATGGCGATAATATGCAGGGGATGCATCTGGATGGGACGCGTTTCCTGCTGTTGGTGGTTGACCTGGAGCATCGTCTCTACGGGTTTACGGATCAGATGATCGGCGAGAATCTTCCGGAGATGTTCGTCAATGTTACCTTTTTCCCGAAGGATGCCGGCAAGCGTTACATTAAGTCTATGAGTTCGAAGAAATGGATCATGTGTAACGATTTTTATGTAGAACCGGAGCCGGAACCAGAGCCTGAGCCAACTGAGTAGCGGAATAATGAAAGAATCGATATGAGCAGAAATAAGAATCGAATTATAGGTTGGTTGCGGGTCTGTGTGCTGGCGCTCTTTTGTCCGGCATTTCTGTGGCGTTGTGCCAACATCATGAAGTTGGAAGGTGGCCCTAAGGATACGATTCCGCCGGTTGTCGTCGGTGCGCTTCCGGAGGATTATACGGTCAACTATCCGACTTTGAACGGACCGAAGATCTACATCTCGTTCGATGAGTTTGTGCAGATCAAGGATCAGCAGAAGGAGTTTTTCACTTCGCCGCGCATGAAGAAAACGCCACAGGTCTCTGTGCGGGGGCGTGGTATCATGATTCAGATCAAGGATACGCTGCGTGAAAATACGACTTACGCACTCAATTTCGGCAGTTCGATTCGCGACAACAACGAGGGAAATCCGCTCTATTCGTTGCGTTACGTCTTCTCGACCGGCCCGGAAGTGGATTCGATGGTTTGTTCGGGTTATACCGAGGATAGCTACAAGGCTGACAGCGTTCCGCAGAGCTTTATCTATTTCTTCCCGGCCGATTCGGTCGAGTATGTCGAAGCGTATGACTCGACCCTGTTCAAATATACGCCGGCGGTGATTGCCCGGGCCGAGACCAACGGCATTTTCATTGCCCAGAATCTCAAGCCGATCCCTTACCGCGTGTATGCTTTCCAGGACAAGAACAGCAACATGATCTACGAGCCATCGGTCGATCAGGTGGGATTCCTGGAGGGAACGTATAATCCGGCCGAATTGCCCGACTTCGCCATCTGGTACGATTCGATTCGTCGCTATGTGGTGGCTGAGCCGCAACTCTATTTCCGTATGTTTACCGACGTAGCGTTCGCTCGTCAGTATTTGCGGGAGTCGGAACGCCCTGCACAGCACAAGGCTTTGCTCTATTTCAACGCCAAACACCCCAGAATCGAACAGATCGTTTTCGACAGCATCCCTGCCGAGAAGGTGATTGTCGATCCCCAGTCCCAAGGGGCCGATACGATTGCCTTGTGGTTTAATCTTCCCTCGGAGCAGCTGCCCGATACGATCCGGGGAGAGATCACCTACGAGCGGCACGATTCGGTCGATCAGTTGGTGACCGTGACCGAGAAGCTGAAGCTTGCATGGCGCTACATCGAATCGAAGGAGGAGGCCAAAGAGCGCGAGCGACTCGAAAAGGAGCGCGAGAAGGCGCTTGCTGCAGGCGAGGAGTGGATTGAACCGGAGAAACCGAGTACGTTTGCCTACAAATTCTCGACAAGCGGCTCGGTAACGCCCGAGACGCATCTTTCGGTTCTTTTCGATTATCCGTTGGTTCGAATGGATTCGGCCTCGATCGTGATGAAGCGTATCGAAAACAAGGATACTATCCTTATACCGATTCGTTGGGTGCAGGATACGGCCAATATGCGGAACTGGTTTATTGAGGCACCGTGGCAGCTTAAAACGGACTATATGCTTACCATTCCTAAGGGAGCTTTGGCCGATATGGCTCAACAACAGAACGATTCAATTTCGCTTACGTATAAGGGTATTGATCCGGAGAAATATGCTACCTTCATCGTGAATGTTGTGGGCAAGAGCGAAGATGCGAGTTATATTGTTCAGATGCTCAATGATAAGGGGGCTCTTCTTCAAGAGAAGACAGAGGTAAAGACAGGGCCCGTACGGTTCAATTACGTGCCGGCCGGTAATGTCAAGTTCCGAGTCATCGAGGATGCGAACGGAAACGGCCGTTGGGATACGGGTAATGTTGTGGAGCGCCGTCAACCAGAACGAGCCGAATATTATGTTAATGAAAATGGGGAGGATATTTTCGTCTCCAAAGAGAATTGGGAGGTTGAGGTTACGATGGACATGAATAAAGTTTTCGCACCGGTTACGATGCAGACCCTTGTCGAGACTCTTGAAAAACGAGAAATGCAGCGTCTGCAAAAGCTTTATGAGCAACGAACCGGGAAAAACGGCCAGACCACCAACAATACCAGCCTACAGCGATGAGACGTTTTTTAGCGATATGTTTGCTCCTCGGAGCGGTTGTGTGGGGAGGACAGGCGTATGCCCAGCATACGCTGGGAGTCACGGGAGGTTATGGCTCCGGAACGGCTCGTTTCTATCCCGAACAGGAGACCCGTTCGATTTGGGGTTGTTATACGGCCGGAGTGACCTGGCGTTATTATGGGCCGCAACGTTTCGTTGGGGGATTCGGTGTCGATTTTGAGTTTCTGCAGCGAGGATTCTCCTATGCGCCCAATGTTTCCAAAGGAGATGATCCTAGCACTTTTAAATGGTATACACGGCGTGTGAATTCGCTGGTGCTTCCTATTGTTTGGCAGCCACATATCTATCTGCTCAAAAACCGGATGCGAGTGTTCCTGGATCTGTCGGTCTACTTTTCCTACAACATCTCTTCGACCTACGTAAACGATTATGCGCGGGCTCAATACGAGGCGGCGGGACCGGGCAGTCCTCAATACGGGAAACCGTGGCGAGGGGAGTATGATTTCAAGGTGGCGCGGGACAACCGTTGGGGATACGGTCTGGCCGGTGGAGGAGGGTTTGCCGTACTGGTCGATCGACTGGAGTTCAGTCTGCGGGTGCGTTACTATTTCGGTTATTCGGACCTGTTACGCAATCGTAACAAGTATGCGGGGAATACGACGGATATTGCCTCTTCGAAACCGGCTGAGAATCCCTTTACCCATACACCGTTGCGTTCTCCGCTCGACAACTTGACCTTCACGGTCGGTATCAGTTATCGTTTCAATAAAGGAGGTTTTACAGAGTGGTCGAATCATCGGCACAAACGAGAGAAGGTCAAGGAGAGTTTTGATTATAAAGGACAGACGAAAAAATAGAAAAACAATATGGAAACGACACGTCAGCAAAAAATAGCGAAACAGATACAGAAGGATATTGCCGATATTTTCCAAAAAGAGGGGGCCGAGATTGTCCGGGGAATGTTGGTGACGGTTACGGCCGTCCGGATTTCGCCCGATTTTTCGTATGCAAAGATCTATGTCAGCGTCTTCCCGTTCGATAAGAATGAGTCCCTCATGGCTACCCTCGAGCAGAATAACTGGTTTATCCGGCGGGCTCTCGGTCAGCGGATCCGCAACCAGTTGAAGGTGATTCCGGAGATTCAGTTTTTTCTGGACGATTCGCTCGAATACATCGAGCAGATCGACCGGGCGATCCACCGGAACGAATAGGCATACTGAACAAGGACCAGTCCGATGCTTGCCCGTTTTTTTGCCCGTCGCTACCTCTTTTCGCGACAATCGCGTTCGGTAATCAACGTGATTGCGGGCGTGAGCATTCTCTCGTTCGCCATGCCGGTTGCGGCGATGATCATCCTGCTTTCAGTATTGAATGGTTTTGGAGACTTCGCCAAGGCGATGGGATCGGCTTTTGATGCCGATTTGAGTGTGATGCCGCGTCAGGGACAGACCTTCCCGATCGAACGACTCGATACGGCGGCTTTGCGACGCGTGGAGGGAGTCGGAGCTTTTTCCGCACTGCTCGAACAACAGGTCTTGCTCGAACATGACGGGATGCAGGCAGCCGCTACGCTACGAGGGGTCGATCCGGCATATGACAAGGTATTCCCGATTGCACAGACGGTCGCCCCCGGCAGCTGGAGTGTTCAGCACGGCGATCTTGATCGGGTAGTCCTGGGGCGCGATATGGCGCGTACGCTGGGAGTTCGTTCAGTGATTGATCAGCAGGTGGCCGTTTATGTCGTTCGCCGGAGCAGTTTCTCGTCGTTGTTGCCGGTGGATGGGTATTCGCTCCGGCGGTTCGAGGTGTCGGGTATCTTCTCGCTTGATATGGAGAGCGAGCAGCGATATGCCCTCATCTCGTTGCGGGCGGCTCAGGAGCTTTTCGCCCATCCGGGTGAGGCATCGGCTCTGGCGATCCATGTGCTGGATGAGAGCGATGTTGCGCGGGTTCGGCGCGAAGTAATCCGGATTGTCGGGAATGACTTTACGGTGCGGACTCGAGAAGAGATGAATGCAACTTTCTTTCGATTGGTTACCTTTGAGAAGTGGGGTGTCTTCTTTATTTCGTTGCTGGTGTTGATTCTGGCATCGTTCTCGGTGGTGGGGACGCTGGTGATGCTGATGATCGAGAAACGTGATGATGTGGCCACGTTGCGGGCCATGGGGGCGGATACACGTCTCATCCGTTCGATTTTTGTCGGGGAGGGATTGCTCATCGGGTCGATCGGAGCCCTTTCGGGAGCTGTGTTGGGAGTCGGATTCTGTTTGGTGCAGGAGTATTTCGGTATTATTCGAATTCCGGTCGATACGCTTCTCTTGAAGAGTTATCCGGTTGTATTGCGATGGGCTGATCTATTGGCTGTGATCGTAGCATTTGCGGGGGTCATTGTCTCCATCTCTCAATTGACGGTACGAAGCGTAATGAAACGTAATAAACTGTAACGATGAAACGATTGATTGGTTTGTTTTGTTTGGCGGCCTGTGCCGTAGTTGCGGGCTCCTGTTCGAAAGAGAAGGTGATTCCGGATTCGGTGTTGGCTGAAATTTTCCGGGATGCTTATCTGACGAATGCTTATATCGACGAGCATCAGATCCGGTTCGACTCGCTGGAGATCTACGAACCGATCTTCGAGCGTTATGGTTATACGGCTGAAAATTTCCGCTATACGATTGGCAGTTTTTCACGTCGGAAGAGTGCAAACCTGAGCGATGTGGTCGAACGGGCCATTGCGATGCTCGAAAACGAAGGTGCTTATTACAAACGGGAAGTGGCCGTTCTCGATACGATAGACAACGTGGCGCGTCGTCGTTATACACGTTCTTTTTATGCCGATTCGCTGATTCGTGTCCGGCGGTTGAGCGATACGGCTGATCTGCGGATTCGTCTCGAGGATATTCGTCCGGGAGAGTACAACATTTCGTATGCGTATCTGATCGATTCTCTCGATGAGAATCGGATCTTACGGACGAAACTCTGGTTGGAGGGCGATTCGGATACCGTGCGGGGCGACGAATATACGATGACGTTGCGAAAACTGCGACGAAGCGATATTTCGCGGACCCTGCGGGCCGACACCTCGATGCGCGCGCTGGTGTTGAACCTTTACCAGGCGAATGGAGCTCTGAAACGTCCCGACGTAACGATCTATGATTTGCGGGTTACCTATACGCCGGAGGTCGAGACGGCGGTCGACAGCCTATATCGGGAGCAGTTAAATCTTCGAATCTTTGCCGATGAGTACTTTCCAGTCCTTGCGCCGGATAGCCTCGAATTACCTCTTCACGGGAAGTGATATGATCGTCCGGCCGTTGGTTGCTTCTGCACCGGACGGACGGATCTTGTCGATCGAACAGTATGACCAGGCGGATCGGCTGCCCGGAGTCGAGTTTTATGCCGGTTTGTTGGCACCGGGAATGGTGAATGCTCATTGCCATCTCGAACTCTCCTGTTTGCGGGGAGCAATTCCAGAGGGGGGCGGTTTTACTGCATTTGCCCGGGCGATGGGCGAGGTGCGCAGTCGGTTCGAACCTGCGCAGCGGGAGGCTGCCATCGATGGGGCCGATGCCCGGATGTGGGTTGACGGGATCCAGGCCGTTGGCGATGTTTCCAATGGAGAGGAGTCCTTTCCGATCAAAGCCCGCAGCCGCCTGTCGTATCGGACTTTTGCCGAGGTCTTCGGCCTGAAGAGACACTCGGCGAAAGCTCAACTCCCGTTGCTGGATAATCCCAGGACCTCACTTACCCCCCATGCTGTCTATTCGGTGCAGGATGCCCTTTTTCGTTCGCTCTGTGCGGAGGGTGAGGCTCCGCTGTCGATCCATTTCATGGAGTCGCCCGTAGAGTCGGAACTCTTTCAGCAACGCGGTGAATTGTGGGAGTGGTATGCCCAAACGGGACTGACGTGTGATTTTCTGCATTACGGCTCTCCGGCCCGACGTATTGTAGAGAGCATCCCTTCCGACCGGAGCGTGATACTGGTACATGACTGTTGTGTTACACAGCAGGATATTGATCTGATTATGGAGCACTTCACCGCCCCGGTCTGGTGGTGTCTGTGTCCCTGTTCGAACCATTATATCTCGCGGCTGCGTCCTCCCGTCGAACTGCTGCGCCGCAACGGTTTACGGATTTGCCTGGGGACCGATTCGCTCGCCTCGAATACCTCATTGTCTTTGTTGGAGGAGATCAGACAGCTGCCAGAGGTGCCGCTGCTCGAGAGTCTCGAGTGGGCGACCCGTAATGGGGCCAAGGCTCTCGGTCTGGAGGAAGTGGGGGAGGTCGCCGTCGGCAAAAGGCCCGGGTTGATTCTCTTCTCGGGATTGGACTATCGTACGATGAGCCTTACGCGCGACTCGCGCCTGACCCGTATTTCCTGATTACATCGGCAGGTATTTCTCGACCGTTTCTCGCAGGTGCTCGTCCTCGAGGTGGGTATAGATCTCGGTGGTCATGATGTTCTCATGACCCAACATCTCCTGCACCTGGCGGATTGAGGCACCCCCTTCGAGCAGATGGGTGGCGAATGAGTGGCGGAAGGTGTGGGGGCTGATGTGTTTGTCGATACCGGCACGGCGGGTGGCTTCACGCAGGATGGTGAATACCATGACCCGGGTCAGTTGTTTTCCCCGGTTGTTGAGGAATACGGTGTTTTCGCCCTGGTATTTTGTTGGACGGTCTTCCAGATAACGCTGTATTTTGTCGCGGGCCGTATTGCTGATCGGCACGAGCCGCTGTTTGTCCCCTTTGCCGATGACCCGGATGTATCCCTCGCCGAAAAAGAGGTCCTCGAGCCGTAGGGAGATCAGTTCCGAAACGCGTAATCCGCAGGAGTACAACACCTCCAGCATGGCCGTGTCGCGCCGTCCCTTGACGGTCGAAGTGTCGATGGCGGCGATGATCCAGTCGATCTCTTCGAGCGAGAGAATGTCGGGCAGGTGGCGTCCGAACTTCGGAGTGTCGATGAACTGCGTGGGGGTCGCCTCGATGGCATCGGTGAGCAGCAGATAGTTGAAGAAACTGCGAATCCCGCTCAATGCCCGGGCCTGCGAGGTCTTTTCGTGTCCTTCGTTATATAGGAAGGTCATGTAGCGTTCGACCATTGCTGCCTCTACCTTGCGGGGGGGAACATCATAAAACCGCAGGATGAAGTGAGCGAACTGCTGAAGGTCGCGCATGTAGGACTCTACCGTATTCTCAGACAGCCGCTTTTCCACCTTGATATAAGTGCGGTAGCGTCGCGCTGTTTCTTTCCATTTCTTGATGCTTTCTGCCATTTTATTGGTACCTTTACAGTGGATAAACGTACTTGATGACCGACGGGGGCGAGGCTGTTTTCGCAACGTATGTTACGGCCTGTTCCCGACAAGCGAAGATAGAAAAATTTTACATAATAATATTTGAGCCGGGCTTTTTGTGCTACATTTCCGGCTGAAAGCAGTATATTGAATGGACTACGTTGAATTGAACGTTCGGGTTACGGACCCCGAACAGGCCGAGATCCTGGTTGCGGAGCTGGCCGATCTGCCCTATGAGAGTTTCCAGACCGAGGGCGAACTGCTCAAGGCCTACATCCAGCAGGAGCGGCTGGCCGACTGCATGACGCAGACCGACGAGCTGCTGGCCCGCTACGGGATCACGGAGCGCCGCTACATCGCCATCGAGTCGCAGAACTGGAACGCGCTTTGGGAGCAGAACTTTACGCCGGTCGATGTGGATGGACGTGTCTTGATCCGGGCTCCGTTCCATGAACCCCGCAGCGGGTATGAGATGGAGGTGGTGGTCATGCCGCGTATGGCTTTCGGATCGGGGCATCACGCTACGACCTGCCTTATGGTGGGGGCTTTGTGTGACCTGCCGCTCGAAGGGAGACGGGGACTTGATATGGGATGCGGTACGGGTGTCCTGGCTATCGTGGCCGTCAAACGGGGTGCCCGGTCGGTCGATGCGGTCGATATCGATTCGTGGGCCGAGACCAACTGCCGCGAGAATGTCGCCTCGAACGGCCTCTCGGATCGGATCACACCGATGCTGGGCGATGTGCGTTGTATCGCCGGCCGCAAGTACGATTTTATTGCCGCCAACATCAACCGCAATATCCTGACCATGGATATGCCGGCCTATGCCGATGCGTTGGAGCCGGGCGGTGATCTGCTGATGAGCGGGTTCCTGGAGGAGGATATACCCGTAATCGAATCCCGGGCCCGGGCTTGCGGCCTCGAACCGGTCGGATCGCGTCTTCGGGACGGTTGGGCTCTCGTTTGGGTAAAAAAACACTAAGGTGGCTGGAACATTCCGGACATACAAGGGGCGCGGTATCGTCCTGCATTCGCTCAAATATGGCGACAGTTCGATGGTCGTTCACCTGCTGACCGATGTGCGGGGACGCCAGAGCTATATGGTGCAGGGTATCCGCAGCGGTCGGGGACGGGGATCGAAACTGGCGCTTTTCCAGCCGCTGTTCGCCCTGGAGTTCGAGGGTTTGGACTCTACGCGGCAGCAGATGCACCGTTTCAAGGAGGTGCAGAGCGGCATCATCCTGCAGCATATCCCGTTCGATGTGCGGCGTTCGACGATCGCCCTCTTCATGGCTGAGGTACTCTACCGGCTGGTGCGGGAGAGTGAGCCCGATCCGCTGCTCTTCGATTTCGTGTGGGAGAGTGTCGGTGCACTGGATACGTTGGATGAAGGGGTTGCCAACTTTCACCTTTGGTTCCTGGTCAATCTGAGCCGTTTCCTGGGCTTCTTCCCCGGTAATCGTTACCGGGCGGATGACTGGTTCGATATTCGGGAGGGGCAGTACGTTTCGCTTCGACCTTCGCATCCGATGGCGATGGAGCCCGCGATGGCGCGGCTGCTGAACGACTTTGTCGAGTGTGATGTCCGTTGTCTGGCGGAGATCGGACTCAACCGGGGACAGCGTTCCGCATTCCTGGAGGCTCTGCTGAGTTACTATGGATACCATCTGGATGCTATCCATGCCGTGCAATCGGTCCGAATCTTGCAGGAGGTATTTTGATGGAAATTGATGATAAAATGAAACAGGTTATGAAACGAATCTTTTTGTTTTTGCTTTTTGCAGCGGGTGTTGCCGTTGCAGGAGCTCAGTCGCAGGAGGATCCCCGGATAGAACCTCGTCCACGTGTCAAAAACCAGCATCATGAATTGAAGGCAGAGAATCCGAGACAGGAGGCGAAAGATCGGTGGTATGACCATCTGTTGCATGATACGATACGGGAGGAGGAGCTTTCTCTCTATCCTATGGATTATTGGGATCCATATCCGGTCGAAAGTGCAGTCCCGATGAGTTCTGTTGTGGTTGTGAAGGAGGATAATAAGCCCCGAAAAATTGATATAATCCCTTATAAGGTACGTAGTGGCTGGTTCACCATCTCCAACGGTCAGGCGCAGAACTGGAGCCCCTTCCCGGATGCCTACTTGGATGCGCGAACCCTTTCGTTCCCGCACTCCGGACGGAAGTAACGGGAAAATATTGTAACAAACAGCGGGATTGCATCCATGTGCAATCCCGCTGTTTTGTATGGATCAACTTCTCGGCTTTTTGCGGAAGAAGTAACTCTTTTGCCGTCGCTTCTCCTCTTGTGAACGGGCGACATAGACTCTCTCTCCGGTGTAGGGATTTTCACCGGTGTAGAACATCACCGACGAGAAGGTCATCGGTGTCGGGGTGAGGTCCTGTACCTGTTCCAGGTTGAAATGGAGCCTGCCGAGTACCTTCTCCGAGAGGGCCTTCATATCCTGTTCGGTACATCCCGGATGCGAGGAGATGAAGTATGGAATCAGCTGATAGGGGAGCCGTTCCCGATGGCAGATACGGTGAAAGTTGGCATTGAGCTGCTCGAAAAGGGTGAACGAAGGCTTGCGCATGAGTTTCAGCACGCGATCCTCGGTGTGCTCCGGAGCCACTTTCAACCGTCCGGAGGTGTGGTGCCGGATGACCGTTTCGAGATAGTTGCTCCCGTCGAAGAGATCGTAGCGGATACCGCTGCCGATAAAGGCCTTTTTGATCCCCTTTACCTGCCGGATCTTGGCGTAGAGATCCAGAAGGGGTCGGTGATCGTTTTCGAGGTTGGAACATTTTTTCGGATGCAGACAGGAGGGGCGGCGACACTTGGCGCAAAGCGCCCGGTCGCGCCCGCCCAGACGGTACATATTGGCCGAGGGGCCGCCGATGTCGGAGAGATACCCCTTGAAATCGGGCATTTGGGTGATCCGTTCGACCTCGCGGAGGATAGAAGCCTCGCTGCGGGAGGCGATGAATTTCCCCTGATGGGCCGAGATCGTGCAGAAGGAGCACCCGCCGAAACATCCCCGGTGCAGATTGACCGAGTGTTTGATCATCTCCCAGGCCGGAATCTCGCCGCGGCCTTCGTAGCGCGGATGGGGTGCCCGTTCGTATGGAAGGTCGAACGAGTGGTCGAGCTCCTCGGTGGTGAGGGTCGCATTGGGCGGTGTGATGACCACATAGCGATCCCCAACCTGTTCGACAAGGGTCTCTTCCGGTTCCATGAGGTTACTGAGGGTCTCGATGCGGGTGAAGTTTTCCCCGAAGGCGTGTTTGTCGGCCACGCACTCCTCGTAGGAGTGCAACCGGATCGTTTTGGCCGGATCGAGTCGGTCCACATATTTTGCATCGGCCAGGAATCCTACCTGCCGGATATTTCGCAACAGTTTGGCATTGAAGCCATTTTTGAGCGCCTTGGCCACCTGTTGGATTACCCGCTCTCCCATGCCGTAGGTGAGCAGGTCTGCACCGCTTTCGACCAGGATCGACGGATGGAGTGAATCGCTCCAGTAGTCGTAGTGGGTCAGCCGTCGCAGCGAGGCCTCGATACCCCCGATGACGACCGGTACGCGTGGGAAGAGCCGCTTGAGGATTTGCGTATAGGTCTTGACCGCATAGTCGGGGCGGAATCCCGCCTTCCCGCCGGGCGTATAGGCATCGTTGCTGCGCAGGCGGATGTTGGCCGTGTAGTGGTTGACCATCGAGTCCATGGCTCCGGCCGAGACTCCGAAAAAGAGCCTCGGTGCGCCGAGCTTGGTGAAGTCGCGCAGGTCGTCCCGCCAGTTGGGTTGCGGGACAATGGCTACACGATACCCTTCGGCCTCGAGCAACCGCCCGATGACGGCGGCACCGAAGGCCGGATGGTCGATGTAGGCATCCCCCGTAAAGAGGATCACGTCCAGTTCGTCCCATCCGCGTGCACGGACCTCCTTGAGTGTAGTCGGTAGAAACATATTGCGGACGGTTTTACTCCTCATCGGCCTCGATGCGCCCCGAGGCGGTGTAGCTGTCCCATTTGGCCAGCACGGCCTGGAAGTCGGCCGGAAGTTCACACTCGAAATAGACCTCTTTGCCGGTGGTCGGATGTTGGAATCCGAGGCATCGGGCGTGGAGAGCCTGGCGGGGCATCAGGGCAAAGCAGTTCTCGATGAACTGCTTGTATTTGTTGAAGGTGGTTCCCTTGAGGATCCGGTCACCGCCGTAGCGCTCGTCGTTGAAGAGCGGGTGGCCGATCCATTGCATGTGGACACGGATCTGGTGCGTGCGTCCCGTTTCGAGGCGGCACTCGACCAGCGTTACATAGCCGTATCGTTTCAGGACACGGTAGTGGGTGACGGCGTGTTTGCCGTCCGACCCGTCCTCGAAGACAAACATCTTCTGCCGGTCCCTGGGGTTGCGGCCGATGTTGCCTGTAATGGTTCCCTCGTCCTCTTCGAAATTGCCCCATACGAGGGCAATGTAACGGCGGGTGATGGTATGGTCGAAGAACTGCTTGGCCAGCCGGGCGTGGGCACGTTCGTTCTTGGCGATCACGAGCAGTCCCGACGTGTTCTTGTCGATGCGGTGAACCAGTCCTGCGCGCATATCCCCCTCCTGGAAGATCGGCAGGTTGCGCAGGTGGTAGGTGAGAGCATTGACCAGCGTACCCGAATAGTTTCCGTGTCCGGGGTGTACGACCATGCCGGCCGGTTTGTTGACCAGCAGCAGATCGTCGTCCTCGTAGGGAATATCGAGCGGAATATTCTCCGGAATGATCTCTACCTCGCGTTTGGGATAGGGCATCACCAGCGAGATACGATCGCCGGGTTTGACCTTGTAGCTCGATTTGGCGGGAACTCCGTTTACCAGGATGTTGCCGGCATCGGCTGCCGTCTGGATCCGGTTACGGGAGCAGTGCTCCATGCGGCAGGCTAGGAACTTGTCGAGCCGGATGAGGCTCTGGCCCCGGTCGGCCGTGACACTGAAATGTTCGTACAGTTCGTCCTGCTCCTCTTCTGAGGCATCCTCCTCCAGCTCGTCCTCCAGTTCATCCGGATCGGGTATGTATTGGGTTTCGCTCATCGGGCGTTCGTTTATTCAAAGAATTCGTCGTATTGGGAATTGTCGAATAATCCGTCATCGTTCGGATCCTCCTCGAAAGGATCCTCCTTCACGACGTTGGCCAGACTGTCCAGCTGGGCACGGGCCAGCGAATCGGCCTCGGCCTCCTGCATTTTCCGCAACTTTTCGGCGGCCTCCTGCATCTGTTTGTCCGCCGCAGCGCTTTGGGTGCCGACCTTGGTGTTGTCGAGCGTTAAGGTGAGTCTAACCGATGTTCCCAGCCGGACTGGACTTCCGGCTGACGGACTTTGTAGGTGGACTTGGGCATCTTTTTGGTTCAACAGATTGATCCCGGGGGCGAACGAAACCTCTCCTACATTAAGCCCCTGTTCCCAAAGACGACTCTTGGCCTGGTTCAGACGCAGTCCGACGACCTTTGGTACCAGTGTCGTGGTGTATCCGCTCTCTCCGACATACAGGGTGACACCGGAGCCCATTTCGGCCTGAAGGTGGCTATTGTTCGAAATCTTTTTTCCGTCTACGTACTGTTCCAATACATAGTTGGTAGCCATGTCGGGTCGATAGACGAGTTTTTCGATTCCCAGCCCCGCCACTTCAAGCATGTTTTTAGCTTGGCGGAGAGAACGGCCGGCAACATACGGAACATCGACCATCTTTTGGGCGTAGGAGTTGATCGTAACATAAACCGTTCGGCCGGGTTTGACCTCGACCCCTTTTTCGGGGAGCTGGTCCAGAACGATTCCTCCATCGTAAATGGGAACGTAGAGCGAATCGTTGATGTGGATTTTCAGTCCCTCTTCGTCAGCTCGGGCATAAGCCTCCTCGATCGGGATTCCGGCCAGGTCGGGGACGGTTCGCGCGGCGTTGTGACGTGTCCCCAGCAGCAGTAGCAGATGGGTGACGACACCCAGAACGAGCAGCAGCCCGATGATAATCAACAGGTGCTTGAGCAGGGGTTTCTCGCATATTTTCTTCCAGAGTTCCGTAAGTTTTGTCATGGTGTCTTTGAACTTGTTGACGATGGGTTGTAATGTGGGGGCCAACGGTCGGCATACTATCTCTCTGCCACTTTCCGTCGGCTATTTCGGTGCTTTGCGATACAGGTAGATAGCGATAAAGAGGTAGAGGATATTCGGGATCCAGACGGCCAGTCCGGGAGGCAACGAGCCGCTTTTGGCAAACTCCTCGAATACACGGTTGAACATGATGTAGGAGAAGCAGAGCGTAATGCCGATTCCGATGTGCAGACCGGTACCGCCCCGGACCTTGCGTGAGGAGAGCGATACGCCGATCAGGGTCAGGATGAAGGTTGCCATCGGATAGGCGAATCGAGCGTGTTGTTCCACCTGGATGATCGAGATCGAATCGGATCCTTTGCTGCGCTGTTGATCCAAAAAACGATTCAACTCAGAGATGTTCATGGTTTTGATCAGTTCGTTGATTCGCCCTAATTCTGCGATTTCGAGGTTGATCAGCGTATCCAGATTCCGTCGTTGCGTGAAGGTTTCCACACCGAGCGAATCGAACGAACGGGTTGTATATCGGGAAGCGGTCCAACGTCCGTTTTCGGGGTTGTACCGTGCTTCGGAGGCTTCGAGCGATTGTGTCATCGTTCCGCCTTCGTAACGTTCGAGGGCGAAGAACGAGGCCTGGTTGCTCTCTTTCGAGTAACCACGGATGTAGGTAAAGACACCGGGTTCTATCTGTCGGTATATGTGCCGGTCGAATTGGTAGTTCTTTTTGCGTTTGATGTATTGGCTCTCGAAGGCGACCGATTTCTGTTGTGCGCGGGGGATGACCCACAGATTGAGGGTCATCGAGAGCGAGGCGATGATCAGTGCCCCGAGGAAGTAGGGCCACATCAGACGCCGGAAACTCATACCGCCCGAAAGCATGGCCACGATTTCGGTTTGGTAGGCCATCTTCGAGGTGAAGAAGATGACGGCGATGAAGGTGAACAGACCGCTGAACTGGTTGATGAAGAACGGGATGAAGTTGATGTAGTAGTCGAAGATGATGGCTTTCAGCGGAGCCTTCAGGGTGGTGAAGTCGTCGATCTTCTCCACGTAGTCGAACACCACGACGATCACGATGATCATGGCGATGGCGAAAAAGTAGGTACTCAGGAACTTCCTGAGGATATACCAGTCGAGGATCTTGAATCCCGGCCAACTTAATTTCGGCAGTCTGAATTTCATCTTTCGTTAGGGCTTCAGTGGGGGTTATAATCGGCGACCGAGTTTGGCTACCATCTGCTTTTTCCAGGGGGTGAAGTCACCTGCGGCGATGTGTTTCCGCGCTTCGGTTACCAACCGCAGGTAGAAAGCGATGTTATGCAGCGAGGCGATCTGTGCTGCGAGCATCTCCTGGCAGATGGTCAGATGGTGCAGATAGGCTTTCGAGTAGAGCGTATCGACGAAAGCGGTTCCCTCGGGGTCGATCGGGGAGAAGTCGTCCTCCCACTTCTTGTTGCGGATGTTGATCGTTCCCTCCCAGGTGAAGAGCTGTCCGTTCCGTCCGTTTCGTGTAGGCATGACGCAGTCGAACATATCGACACCCCGGGCAATACCCTCCAGAATGTTGATCGGTGTACCGACACCCATCAGGTAGCGGGGGCGGTCCTGCGGAAGGATGGCATTGACCACCTCGATCATTTCGTACATTACGTCGGTCGGTTCACCGACAGCCAAACCTCCGATGGCATAACCGTCTGCGTCGTATTGTTTTACGTTTTCAGCTGCATGGGCTCTCAGATCGGGATAGGTGCAACCCTGCACGATCGGGAAGAGAGCCTGGTAATGGCCGTATTTGGGAGATGTCTGGTGGTAGCGGTTAAAACAGCGATCCAGCCAGCGCTCAGTCAGAGCCAGAGATTTGGCAGCATACTCTCTGGGAGAGTCCCCCGGCGGACACTCGTCGAAGGCCATCATGATGTCGGCACCGATCGTACGTTCGGTGTCGATTACGCTCTCGGGGGTAAAGAGATGGCGCGATCCGTCGATGTGGGACTGGAAGTGGCAGCCCTCCTCTTTGAGTTTGCGGCATCCGGCCAGCGAGAAGACCTGAAAACCGCCGCTGTCGGTCAGCATCGGTCCGTCCCAGGTCGAGAACCGGTGAACGCCGCCGGCCTCTTCGAGGATCTTCATGCCGGGACGCAGGTAGAGGTGATAGGTATTGGCCAGAATGATCTGTGCATGCGCTTCGTTGCGAAGGTCGCGATGAAAGATGCCTTTCACCGTGGCGGCCGTTCCTACGGGCATGAAAATAGGGGTCTGGATCACACCGTGATCCGTTGTCAGTTCACCTGCCCGGGCTTGGGAGGAGGGGTCTTTGTATAGGAGCGAGAATTTCATATATAGTATTAACGTACAAAAATAGGTAAAACTATTCAGAAATCATAAAAAAAGACTTCGAGCCCTGTCTGAAGAGTTGGAATCTTTGGGGATAAGGCATAATAAAACAGCGAAGACGACCGCATTGTCGGCCGTCCTCGCTCAAGATATGCACGCTGTTTATTTGTACTTTTTCAGTATCTCTTCGACCGCCCGGATAAAATCATCGGCAGGCATACCGCCTGTTATCTGTCCGAGCAGGGTCCCTTCGGTGTCGAAAATCAGGAAGGTTGGGATGGATCGAATACCGTATTTTTTTGCCAAGGCCGATCCCGTTGGCTTGTCGATGTCGTATTTGGCTGCGATGAAATGTTGTGCCATGAAGTCGCCCACTTCGGGCTGTGAGAAGACATTTCGTTCCATGTTTTTGCATGGACCGCACCAGGTAGCGTATAGATCTATGAAGACCAGTTTGTTCTGTTGGGTCGCCTCTTCGCGGACAGCGTCCAGGTTTTTGTCCGTGAAGCGGACCTGTGCGTTGGCTGCAACGGCTACGCCGATGACGAGCAAAAGGGTAAATAAGATTTTTTTCATCGTTTTTTCTGAAGGTTTTTAATACAACGGAGCAAACCGTGCGAAAATTATGCCGACTCCATTTGGGCGGTGCTTAAAAGTCCGCAGGCCGCCTGTATGTCTTCGCCTCGCGATGCCCGGATGGTTGTATGGATCCCCTTGCGGGTCAAGGCATCCCGGAAGGCGATCATGGCTTGATCGTCGGGTGAAAAGTAGGGTGATCCGGGAATCTTGTGGAACCGGATCAGGTTGATGCGGCATTTGATACCGTCCAGCAGACGGCAGAGCTCCCGGATGTGGCGGGGAGAGTCGTTTCTCCCACTCATGACGATGTATTCGAACGAGACGCGGCGTTGGTGGGTGAAGTCGTATTGACGCAGGATCTCGACGACCGAGCGAATAGGCCAGGCCTTTTCGACCGGCATGATCTCGACTCGCTCCTCCGGGAAGGGGTTGTGGAGGCTGACTGCCAGATGGACGGAAGTCGCATCGAGGAAACGTTTCAATGCAGGGACGACGCCGGAGGTCGAAACGGTAATGCGGGTGGGAGACCAACCGAATCCCCAGGGGGCGGTAAGAATATCGAGGGCTCCCAATACATTATCCATATTGTCCAGCGGTTCGCCCATTCCCATAAAGACCAGGTTGGAGAGTCGATCCCGCTCGGGCAATGCTCCGATCTGGTTCAGAATCTCGTGGGTGGAGAGGGAGTGTTGGAGCCCCTGCCGTCCGGTTGCACAGAAACGGCAACCCATACGGCAGCCTGCCTGCGAGGAGACACAGAGTGTGGCCCGATCACCGTCGGGAATATAGGCCGATTCGATGTAATGACCCTGTGTGGTACGGTACAAGTATTTTTTCGTGCCGTCGGCCGATGTGCTCACTTTCTCGGGTGCAGTCAATCCCACTTTATGTGTCAAGGCTAACGACTGTCGTTGTTTGGCTGATAGATCGGTCATCGATTCGATCGAATCCGTGTGTTTTACGTAGAGCCACCTCGCTATTTGCTTGGCCGTAAAACGAGGCATTTGCAACTGATTGCAGAGCGCTTCCAATTGGCTGAGGGTTTGTCCGTAAAGATATTCTCGATCGGGCATGCGGTGTCGTTGAATTGAAGTTCGTGTCGACAAAATTAGTCAAAAAATAAAGATTTTCGGGTTCTCTGTGCGGTTTTTGATTTTTTATCTCTATATTTGTCGGGAGATAGTCTGCCGTTCAAGTGGCTTTAATACGGGAAACAATAATTGAAAGACAATAATGGAAATCAAAAAATCACGAAAAGCGGATCTGGAAAACAGACGCGGTATTTTTCTTGAGATTGGCTTGGTCATTGCCTTGGCAATCGTGATCGGAGCTTTCGGTTGCAAATCGAAAGAACGTAATGTAGAGAAAGTCGATATGGTATTGGCCCCGATCGAGACGGATCTGGTTGAAATTACGCGTCCCGACCAGCCGCAGGAGCAGCCTCAGGTCAAGAAAGTAGAAATGAACGTGATAAGCGACGTATTCCAGTTGGTAGACAATTCGACCAAGACGAATACCGAGTTGAATTTTATAGAATTCGACGCTGACATGAGTATCTCGGTCGCACCTCCCAAGGAAGAGGAGATTGTCGAAGAGCCGATTTTTGTGGTGGCCGAGAAGATGCCTTCTTTTATGGGAGGTGATTTGACGACTTTCCGTACTTGGGTACAGCAGCGATTGAAGTATCCGGCCATTGCACAGGAATATGGGATCTCCGGACAGGTTATTTTGGAGTTTGTCGTGGAGAAAGATGGGACTTTGTCCAATATCGTGGTTCTCCGTACGCCGGACAACTCTCTGTCGGAGGAGGCTATTCGTGTGCTGAAGACCTCTCCGAAATGGGAGCCGGGTTTGCAGCGAAACAAACCGGTTCGTGTGAAATATACATTGCCGGTAATATTCCGTATTGCAGAGTAACGGTCTTTTGAATTTTTGAAAAAAGGGTATCCTGTGTGAGATGGGATACCCTTATTTATCAACGCACCGGTCTGCGAGTCGTATGCGTGTCGTTCTGTAAAAAAGATTGTTTTGGGAGAGAATAACAATACGAAGAGCCGTATTTCGGATACGAAACGTATTCCCGAAGAGGATTTGATGTTGCGGGCGGTGTTGGTGTCGGTAATCCGGGATCAGCAGGACCCTCGACAGACGGAGGAGTATCTCGATGAATTGGAGTTCCTGGCCGAGACGGCCGGCATTGTCGGCATAAAACGATTTACGCAGCGGCTTCCGAATCCGTCGGCCCGAATCTATGTCGGTCCCGGCAAGCTGGAGGAGATTGCAGCTTACTGCGAACAGAACGAGATCGACGTAGTGATCTTCGACGATGAACTCTCGCCCTCGCAGACCCGTAATATTGAAGCGGCGATGCCTTGCCGCATTCTGGACCGTACGCGTTTGATTCTCGATATTTTCATGTCGCGGGCCCAGACGGCCTATGCCAAGACGCAGGTCGAACTGGCTAATTATCAGTATATGCTTCCCCGTCTTTCGGGTATGTGGACACACCTTGAACGTCAGCGAGGCGGAACGGGGACCCGTGGCGGTGCCGGTGAGCGCGAGATCGAGACCGACCGCCGTATTGTACGAGACCGTATTGCCAAATTGAAGGAGGATCTGAAGAAGATCGACCGGCAGATGTCCGTACAGCGATCGAACCGGGGGGCATTGGTTCGGGTTGCTCTGGTCGGTTATACCAATGTCGGGAAGTCGACTTTGATGAACCTGCTTTCGAAGAGTGAGGTCTTTGCCGAGAACAAACTCTTCGCTACGCTCGATACGACGGTGCGCAAGGTGGTTTTTGACAATCTACCCTTCCTGCTTTCGGATACGGTCGGCTTTATCCGCAAACTGCCTACGGAGTTGGTCGAGTCGTTTAAATCGACGCTCGATGAGGTGCGCGAGGCTGATCTGTTGTTGCACGTGGTCGATATTTCGCATCCGCAGTTCGAGGATCAGATAGCCGTGGTCAAGCAGACGCTACAGGATATCGGTGCCGGTAACAAGCCGGTTTATCTGGTCTTCAACAAGGTGGATGCCTATACCTATACGGAGAAGGATCCGGACGATCTGACCCCTTCTACGCGGGAGAACCTTTCGCTGGAGGATCTGAAGAAGAGCTGGATTGCAAAGGCCAATACGCCCTGTATCTTTATTTCGGCCGTCGAGAAGATCAACATCGACAAGTTGCGCACGGACCTTTATGGTATGATCCGCGAGATCCATGCGGGGCGCTATCCGTTCAATAATTTTCTCTATTGATCCGATTATTCCTAATAACCCTAATAGCGAGTATTATGTTGCACATTCTCAGCAAGGAGAACACCGTTCTTAACAAATTCGTCGCAGAGATTCGCGATAAAGTGATTCAGAAGGATTCGATGCGTTTCCGTCGTAATTTGGAGCGTATCGGCGAAATTGCGGCTTATGAGATTTCGAAGACGTTTTCATACGAGCCGAAGGTCGTGGAGACTCCGCTGGGGGAGGCGACCGTGGAGATGATAACCGATGATCTGGTTATCGCGACGATCTTGCGGGCCGGATTACCCTTCCATCAGGGCTTTTTGAACTACTTTGACGATGCGCAGAACGCCTTTGTTTCAGCTTACCGCAAGAGTACGAAGGATGGCAAGTTCAAGGTGAAGGTCGAATATATCTCGTGTGGCGATCTCGAGGGTAAGACCCTGCTGCTGGTCGATCCGATGCTGGCGACCGGCTCGTCGCTCGTGCTAGCCTACAACGCCCTGTGCGAGAAGGGCGGAACGCCGAAACACACCCACATGGCGGCTGTCATTGCCAGCGAACAGGGTATCGAATACGTTGAGAAGAACATGCCCCGACTGACCACGACGATCTGGTGTGCGGCTGTCGACGAGGAGCTCACCTCGCAGGCCTATATCGTGCCGGGCATCGGCGATGCCGGTGATCTGGCTTACGGCGAGAAGATCTGATGCGCCGTTTTCTCTTTATTCTGGCTGTTTTCTGCACGACCGTATTCTGGATGGTGTTGCAGAAGCCGCTGTTCCTGCTTTTCTATCATGCGCAGGCTGCCCAATCCTCTTTCGGGGAGTGGTTGGGGGTGCTGTGGCATGGCCTTACGCTCGACAGTACGGTAGCCGGATATGTGACGGCCTTCCCGGTGCTGACCGTCCTCTTTTCGCTCTGGATTCCTCTTTCGCGGCGAGTCTGGCGCATTATTCTGATTGTCTACTTTGCACTCATCTCGCTCTTTGCCGCCACGGTCTTCGCAGTCGATCTGGGACTGTATGGTTATTGGGGATTCCGTCTCGACGGTTCGGTGCTGATCTATCTGTCGGACCCGAAGGAGGCGATGGCGAGCCTCTCGTGGGGCGAAACGTTGCGCCAGGTCGCGATCCTGCTCCTCTACGGCGGAGCCATGATGTGGAGCTACCTCTATGTGTTGCGCCTCTTCCGGAATGATCCCCTTCCGCTGTTTCGGCGTATCGGGGCCTCCTTGTGTACGCTCTTTATTGCCGGTTTGACCTTCCTGGCCATTCGCGGTGGCGTAACTGTCGCTACGGCCAACGTCAGCAAGGTCTATTTCAGCTCGGACATGTTCCTCAATCATGCGGCTACCAACCCGATCTTCTCGTTCCTCTCGTCGGTCGGTTCGAATAAGGATTACGCTTCGGCCTACCCCTTCTTCGACGAAGAGCGCCGGGCGGCTGTTTTCGATGAGATTCGGGGGAACCGTCCTGGAGCGGACGAAGGCACGCCGCAACTGCTCACGACCAGCCGTCCCAATGTGGTGCTGATTATTCTTGAGAGCTTCAGCCGTACGATCATGGATGAAACGGTCGATGGCGAGCCGGTGATGCCCTGGATGAACCGCCTGAAAGAGGAGGGAATCTGGTTCGAGAACTTCTATGCCAATTCGTTCCGGACCGATCGGGGCGAGGTGGCTGTCATGAGCGGCTATCCGGCCCAGACCTCGATGTCGATCATGAAACTTCCGCGCAAGAGTGCGACGCTGCCCTCGATGGCGCGCTCCCTGCAACGGGAGGGGTATCGGACCCTGTTCATGTACGGCGGCGACCTGAACTTTACGAACCAGTCCTCGTTCATGTATGCGACCGGATGGGAGCGACTCATCTGGCAGAAGGATCTGCAGCTTGATGCCCCCACCTCGAAGTGGGGCTATGCCGACGATGTGATTATCCCGCTGTTCGGTGATGAGGTGGAGCGTCTGGACCGAGAGGGACAACCCTTCCTGGCGGGTTTGCTGACCCTTTCGAGCCACGAACCCTTCGAGGTCCCCTATTCGAAATTCGAGGATAAACTGCTCAACTCGATGGCCTTTGCCGACGAACAGGTGGGACTTCTCATCGAACGTCTCAAAGCCTCCCCCGCGTGGGATAACCTGCTGGTCGTGCTGGTGGCCGACCACGCCTATATGTACCCCTACAACGTGGCCTATAACGCTTCGCTGCGCCACCGCATCCCGATGATCTGGACGGGCGGCGCTGTGAAGAAGCCGATGAAGGTCGATACCTATGCGTCGCAGATCGACCTCTGCGCCACGCTGCTGGCGCAATTGGGCATTTCGCACGAGGAGTTCGACTTCAGCAAGAACATCTTTGGTGCGACACCTCCCCATAAATTTGGTTATTGGTGCTTTAGCGACGGATTCGGCGTGATCGATGCCGAGGGGGAGACGATCTATGACCATACGACCGGAACGGTCGTTTCGGGCGATCCCGATTCCGAACGGTTGGAGTGGGGAAAAGCACTGCTGCAAACTACGTATGAGGATATCGACCGTCGTTGACGGGTGCGGGAGGAGCCGCGGGGGATTCGGAAAAGGGATGCCCTGTCGGGGCCTGCACCCTTCTGTATGAGCGGGATTCCGGACGGGATCTCAAGGGACGGGATCGTATCCGCTGCCTCCCCAGGGATGGCAGCGGGAGAGCCGTTTGATGGTGAGCCACAACCCTTTCAGCGGACCGTACTTGCGCAACGCCTCGACGGCATACTGCGAGCAGGTCGGCGTATAGCGGCAGGAGGGGGGTGTAAACGGCGAGATACAGTACTGGTAGAACTTTACCAGCAGAATCAACGGAAAGGCGCAAATCCGTTTAAATACGCGCCATGATTTGTCCCAGAATCTTTTGGACGGCATGGTCTATGACTCGATAGGGAGTTATCTCTTTGGTGGAGTAGATCAGGGCAAGATCGAGTGCAACGGGTTGTCCGTCGCGCCCGAGAATTGTCTTGTGGAGCCGATAGGCCTCTTTCATACGGCGTCGTTGGAGATTGCGCTTATTGGCCCGTTTTTGGAATTTCTTAGGTACGGAGAAGAGCACCTCGGCCGAAGGGATTTCGTCGGCCTCGGCAAACCAGACGTAGCGTAACGGATAGACAAACCCGCTCTCTCCGTTCTCGAACAGACGGCGAATGGCCCCGAACGAGCGGAGCCTCTCGGTACGGGGTAGCGAGTGTGGGCCCATCTTATTTCTTTTCGGTCGTCGAAGTGCGTCGAACGCGGCTCTTCTTGGCCAGTTTGTTTTGTTGTGTACGGAGGAATTCCTCTTTTTGAGTGTTGTCCATGACGGCTACATCCTCGACCTCTTCGCCTTTGCCGATGCGGGTCAGGTAGATGTCCACCGCTTTGGCCATGGAGGGTATTTCGGGAGTTGGAGCCATCGCCTTGACCTTGATTCCTGCGGCTACGGCTGCCCGTAATGTCCCTTCTCCGAAAGTCGCCACGGCCGGCAGGTCGTTGATGTCGAACTGCTCGGTGATCGCCTTGACATCGGACGGGGAGTAGAGTGCCAGCAATCCGAAATTTTTAATATCCAACTCGCTCAGGTCGGCTGCAACGGTGCGGGCGAGGATGACTGGGTCGAACTGCATCTTGAGCTTGGTGAGCGCCTCCGGAAGTTCCGGTTTGTGGGGCTCGCTCAGGGCGAGGATGAACTTCTCGTCCTTGTGTTTGATGATGAGTTCGATGAAGTTGGTGAAACTTCCGTCCGCGAAGGAGATTTTGCGTTTGCGATATACGATGTATTTCTGTAGATAGAGGGCAACGGCCTCGGTCTGGCAGATGTATTTCATGGTTTCAGGAACGGTGATGCGCGACTCTTCGCAGATGCGGAAGAAGTTGTCGACCGTCGTACGTGAGGTGAAGATGACCGCCGTATGGGCGAGGATTTCGACTCGTTGGCTTCGAAACTCTTTCAGAGAAATTCCCTCGATACGGATAAAGGGGAAATAGTCAATCTCTACCTTATGTTTTTTTGATAACTCGTAAAACGGAGCTTTTTCGATCACAGCGGGACGCGGCTGCGAGACCAATACGTTGTTGACTTTCAAATCCGGTCGGTTTTAAGATTTATCAAATTTTTGCCACCCAGAAGCCAATCAGGCTCAAGGGGAAGATTTCAACGGCACAAAGGTATAAAATCCAATGCAAAATTGGAATTTTTTTGGATAGAAAGAGCGTGAAGGAGTCTTTCAGGTAGAGGAATACGACGATTCCGAGTACGCCCCAGATACAGTATAGGATGCCATGTCCGGTTCCGGAAGGGGTTAACAGGTAAAGCAGTATGAGCGGACAGAGTAGAATGCTACCCAGAGAAAAATAGTTGAATTTCAGATCAATTAACAGGGATGTTGTTGATTGGGATAGGGAAATGTTCCCCGTTAGCCATAGCAGGCCGATTTGATAAAGTGCGATTGTTGCAATTGCAACGATGATGAGTATCCCCGACAGGGGAATCCAATGTGGGGCCATAATGGTCGAGAGAGGAATTTGAAGATCGACCATTCGCAACAGGAAGAGGGAGAGTGTCGGGATCCCGATAATGGTCATGGCCCACAGGAAGCGAACGTTGGAGCTGCCTTGAACTTCGGCCATTCGTCCCTTTTTTGCAGGATCCAGGCTGATTTTTCGCAATAGATCGTATGTTTCGCGAAGGCTTCGGCAGATGACGAACAGGTAAGCAAGAGTCAGTGCGAGGACAATCCCTTGAAATAGTCCCGATTCATAAATCGGGGAGGTGTTTTGATTTGTACGAGGGGTGTAAACGAGTGCAGAACTTGTCCCGAAGACCTCCTCTGCCGTGACGGGAGGTATCGGAGCAGGGCAAAGCGTATCGGGGACGAGTACCAGAGAGTCCTGTTGTGGATCGGAGGAGACAAGCTGGAGTGAATCCCCGTTTTCGACATCTGGAAGAGTGTCTAGTGTCGTGGTTGTCAGCGAATCCGTTATGTCGATCTGTCGAGCCATCAGTCGAAGAAACGTTTGAGAGTGATGCGAATGTCGGTTCCCTTTCCCGGTTCGGAGTTGACTACGCCGATCTTGCCTTCGTGGTACTCCTCGACGATTCGGCGCGAGAGCGACAGTCCGAGTCCCCAACCGCGGGTTTTGGTCGTAAAGCCCGGTTCGAAGATCCGCTTCCAGTTGCTTTTGGGGATTCCCTTGCCGGTGTCTTTGATATCGATCATCACGTGCTTGTCATCCGAAGAGATTATTACGTCGATACGTCCCTGGCCTTGCAGGGCATCGAGCGAGTTCTTGATCAGGTTTTCGACCACCCATTCGAACAGGGCCGGGTTGATGCACGCCTTGACCGGGGCGATGGCCAGACCGTTGTAGTCGATCGTGACGTTGCGCGGAGCGCGCGGCCGGAAGTACATGACCGTCTCGCTGACTACCTCGTTGATGTTTTTTGGGGTCAGTGGTGTATCCGAACCGATCTTCGAGAAGCGGTCGACGATCTTCATCAGATGGGCGAGATCCTTGTTCATCTCATCAACCGCATTCTGGTCGACGGGTTGCGAGCGCAGGTATTCGATCCAGCCGAGTAGCGACGAGGTTGGGGTTCCCAGTTGGTGGGCGGTCTCTTTGGCCAGTCCGATCCAGATGCGGTTCTGTTCATCCTGTTTGGTGGAACGGAAGGCGATGAATCCCATCAGGATGAAGATGGCCATTACGCTGAGTTGGATGTAGGGGAACCAGTAGAGCGTTTTGAGCAGTCTCGACTGTCCGTAGAAGATGATGTGCCGGTGATCTTGTCCCCAATAGTATTGAATGGTGATCGGAGTGTTTTCCTCGGCCAATTGATTGATCTTCTCCCGAAGATGGTCCGGGTGGTTGATGATCTCCTCCGGAATGAGGTGTGATCGCAACACCTTCAGATCCTGGTTGGTGATGATGAAGGGGATGTTGTTGCGTTGACTCAGGATGTCGCGGATGAAGGGATCGTTGCCCGTATCGTTCATCACGTCGCTCATTACGCGCTCCATGGCATGTACCCACAGCGTGACTTCGTGTTGTTCCTTTTCCCGCAAGCGGCGAGCCATGTCGTTGGTGAACAACAGCGATACGGTCACCAGCATGACACCGATGACGATAGCGATGATCCTTTTCCGGAACGAAAGTATTTTACCCCCAAACTTGAACATGGTGCCTCTATTCGGCCGCGCTCTTCGGGCCGGTTACGATCTTTTGATACTCTTCGGGATTTTCCAGTACCTCCGTAGCGCGTGCCGTTTCGGAGTCGAGAGTCAGGTTGTGTTCGATCACTCCGGCCTGGTAGGCATGGCGCAGGATAATGTCGCTGTTGATCGTCTCCGTGATCTCCTTTTTGTAGGTTTGCAGGTTGGTCTGCTGGTCGTCCTTCAGATTGGCCTCGAGGGTTTCGATCTGCTCGACCATATCACGGTAAAGATCACTTTCGGCAGCCTTCTTCAACAGTTTCAGTACACGCCGGCTCTCCGATTCATAGGGAACCTCCTTGTCCTTCATGAACTCTTCGAACTTCTGGTAATCCTCGTCCGTGATCGAGAAACTCTTCAGGTCGATCGTGTCGGCATGGTGTTCCTGCATATAGTCATCGACGAAATCCTCGATAAGACCCATGGCCAGCAGCGTGACGGCGAAGCGGCTGATGTATTCCGGTTCGGTAACGATGTCGGGGGTAATTCCACCCACGTCATAGACCTTCCGTCCACCCTTGGTGGTGAACTCATGTGCGAGCGAATCGGCCGTCTTGTTTACCGTACCGTCTTTCTGGCGGGACGAGTAGTCGATGGCCTGGATGCAACGTCCCGAGGGGATGTAATATTTTGCGGTGGTTACCTTCAACAAGGTGTTGTACCCCAAAGGCAGGGTCGTTTGGACGAGTCCTTTTCCGAAACTCTTTTGGCCGATCAATACGGCACGGTCGAGATCCTGTAGCGATCCTGCAACGATCTCTGCGGCCGAAGCTGAACTTCCGTTGATGAGAACCACCAGCGGAAGGTCTGGCAGGATCGGTTCTTCATTTGTCCGGAAGATCTGTTCCGATGAGGCGGCACGCCCCTTCGTACGTACGATTTCGGTCCCCTTGGGCACGAACATCGAGACGATCTTTACCGCCTCCTGTAAAATGCCGCCTCCGTTGCTCCGGTAGTCGAGGATCAACCCTCGCAGCGTATCCTGCGAACGGAGTCGTTCGATGGCCGCACGCATCTCCTCATACGATCCATCGATGAAGTCGTTGTGCTGGACATAGCCGATGCCGTCAGCCACGAAGCCCGCATAGGGGACGCTCGGAATGGCAATCCGCTCGCGGGTGAGTGTCAGCGTGTCGTGTTTTGCCCCGATCAGCCGCTCTACCACCACCTCGACCGTGGTGTTGGGAGTTCCTTTCAGGGCTTCGCTGATCTGGGCCGGCTCCCAGCCTTTGGTCGGTTTGCCGTCGATGGCGATGATCTTGTCGCCGATGCGGATGCCTGCCCGGTCGGCCGGCGATCCCTGGTAGGGTTGGGCAAAGATGATGTAATCCCCCTTCTTGCGGATCAACGAGCCGACACCGCCGTATTTACCGGTGGTCAGCATGTCGAATTCCGACATCTTCTCCTCGGGGAGGTATTCGGTGTAGGGATCCAGGTTGCGGACCATTCCCTGGGCTGCATCGGCCATGAGCTGGTCCGGATCGACCTCATCGACATAGAAAAGCGAGAGATTCCGCATCATATTGACCAGAATCTCCATGTTTCGACCCAATCCGAAGTCGTTGGGTTTGCCGCACCAGAAGAGGGCGCAGACGAGGGTTGTGACGGCAATGATTGCCGTGTAGCGCAGAAGGTGTGTTATTTTTCTATTCATAATCTTTGCGGGCTCTTTCGAGATAACTCTCCAGCCTGTAGTTTACACGGGCTACGCCGCGACGGATTCCGTCGATCGAGATCCATTCGCCGCATTGTGTCACGTGGATCTCATCCTCGTAGAGGAGCATCAGCCGCTTGAAGAACGACGCTCCGCGGAAGACCATCTCTGTCTCGCTTTCGCGGACCAGTTTGAACCCTTCCGAGGCAAATGCGTTGATGATCTGCTCCCGGTTGATGGTCAGACTGCCGAGCTGCTGACGGCAGACGAATCCGAATCCGGGATAGAGGGCCGAGAGCAGGACGACGGCTACGATCAGGATCTGTCCGCGGGTGGAGTGGATCAGGGCGTAGAAGGTTTCCGAAGGGGGGAGCAACGAGGTGTTGGTCACGAACATCAACCCCATGACTACCAAGTATAAAACGCAGAGTGCGAGAAAATATTTTACGCTTCGAATCAGATATTTCATAACGGTTTTTTTATTTGGTGTGTTGAACTTCCTGTTGTCCGGCGATTTGCGAAACGGCATCCGCAACCTTCTGCATCAGCCATTTGGGGGTGGAGGTTGCTCCGCAGATTCCGACCGATTCGACTCCGTCGAACCATTCGGGTTGCAACTCCCGGGCCTCCTCGATCGTGTGGCAGCGGGGATTGGCCTGACGGCAGATCTCCGAGAGTACCTTGCCGTTGCTCGACTTGCGTCCACAGACGAAAAGCACCGTGTCGAATCGCCCGGCGAACGCTCTCAGGTGGTCTTCCCGATTGGCGACCTGCCGACAGATAGTGTCGTGGGCTATGATTCGCGAGGGATCGCCTGCCCGTCGGCGCATCTCTTCGGCCAGCTGCTCGAACAATTCGATACTTTGGGTTGTTTGGGAGAGGAAATAGATGGGACGCGAAAAGTCGATCGCATCTAGGTCCTTCACATTCTCGATGACCGGTATCGGCTCATCGACCTGTCCGGTCAGCCCGATCACCTCGGCGTGTCCCCGTTTGCCGAGGATGACAACCTGTCCGCCCTCCTTTTTCATTCGTTCGTGGGCCGCCACGACGCTCTTCTGCAACTTGGCTACGACGGGGCAGGTGGCATCGATCACCCGGATACCGAGCCGTTCGGCCTCCCGATAGGTGGCAGGCGGCTCTCCGTGGGCCCGGATGAAGAGGCTGCAACCTCCCAGACGGGGCATCTGCTCGTGTGTTACGGTCTGCATGCCCAATCCTTCGAGTCGTTGCACTTCAAGCCGGTTGTGGACGATGTCCCCCAACGAGTAGACGACTTTCTCCCGTTGCAGCGCCTCCTCGGCTTTGGAGATCGCCGTTACGACACCGAAGCAGAACCCCGATTGACTGTCTATCTCGATTCTCATGGTTCCGAATTTGGTTAAATTTTGGGAGAGGACCCGTTTGCCGGGGAATCCGGACGTCTCGCCTCTCGGAGCGGCGACTTTGAATTACTCTCCGTAGATGATTCCCTTGAAATGCTCCATGAACCATGCCATTTGCTGCTCGACAGTCATGTGACTGTTGTCCAGGACAACGGCATCTTCGGCCTGGCGCAGGGGGGAGATCTTGCGGGTCATGTCCGCCTTGTCGCGGGCGATGACATTCTCTTCGATCTCCTGAAGGGATACGTTGTCTCCCTTTGCCCGTAATTCGTCATAACGTCGGCGGGCTCGTACCGCCGGATCGGCCGTCATGAAGAGTTTGATCTCGGCATCGGGAAAGACGACCGTGCCGATGTCGCGACCATCCATTACGATGCCGCGCTGGCGGCCCATCTCCTGCTGCATGGCAACGAGCTTCTCGCGGACCTCCCGGATCGAGCTGATGCGGCTCACGCAGTTGCTGACTTCGATAGTGCGGATGCGTTCTTCGACGCGGTCGCCGTTTACGTAGATGTCGCTGGCACCGCGTTCGGGATTGAATCGGAAGGCGATCGAAATTTCATCGAGCAGCCGGATTACCTTCTCCTCCTCTACGATCCCGGACCGGATCGCTCCATGGTCGAGCGCATAGAGGGTGACGGCACGGTACATGGCACCGGTGTCGATGAAGATGAAGCCGAGCCGTGCTGCGATGGCTTTGGCAAAGGTACTTTTGCCGCACGATGAGAATCCGTCGACGGCTATGATGATTTTTTTTGGTTTAGAGCATTCCATGAGGGATGATGTTGAAAAAAGTGGATAAGATAGAGTAGATCCCCAGTACGGCAATCAAGACTCCGGCTACATGGTTGATTGTGAGCATGTGTCGGGGGCGGAAACGGTGCCTGAAGAGGTTGATCAGGCACGCAAGGGATGTCCACCAGAGGGAGGCACCTCCGAAGAATCCGGTAATAACGAGAGCCCCACGCCACAATCCGGCCATATCGACCGATTCGACCGTCGAGATTTTGAAGACGGCGAAGAAGGTCAGGATATAGGGGATGACCAGGATGAAATTGGCGATCGTCAGTCCGAATATCGAGGCGAAATCCTGCCAGAGAGTTGTTCTTCCGGCACGATTCCGGCGTATTTGGGGTACCGGATTTTGGAAAAAGATATAGACCCCGACGATGATGACGAAGATTCCGGCGATGACGCGTAGCAGTTGGTTGTACTGTTCGATGTGGGTTTGCAGGATCGAGTAGCAGAAATAGGCGATCATGGCCATGATCGAATCGGCTGCTGCGATTCCGAGGCCCGAGACGATTCCCGATTTCCGGTTTTTGCTAAGGGTCCTCTGGATACATAGAACGGCTACAGGACCTACCGTAATGGAGGCCGCAATACCAACGCAAAAACCACGTATCAGCACTTCGAGACTAACCATGCCTATCCTCTTTTTTTCGATTCATTGTGATTACGGCGACAACTTTCAGGTCGGTCGTCTGCGGGAGCCGGGTCCATTTGCCAGAAAGTCCTCCATGTCGGGTTACGGACAGAGGTGAATCGAAATACCACACCCGACTCTTGCCGAACTTGCCGCTTATCTATCAGAAGACAAAGATAAGCAAACTAACTTAAAAAAACAGGAGCTCTCCTGAAAAAGGAGGGTGGAGGCAAAAATGCGATTTGATTGCAGAGAGACGGCCCTTTTTTTTGTTGATAAATTCTCCATAATTTTATGGAAAAAAGCAGCGTAAGAAGAGATAAAAGCGGTACTTTTGTTTGTAAATCCATCCCCGGACGAATTTGTGTAGAGAAAGGGCTGGCTCTTTGTCCCAAGTCCCGGGAGGTGGAATCACCGCGATTCCACTCGATACGAGGAATAGTAAGGTCGGATGGAACGGATTGAAAATGTAAATACGTAAAATTCAAAGCTATGGCAGAGGTTAAAAAAATGGGTATAGATGTCGATTTGAGCGAGGAGATTGCTCAGGGAAACTATATTAACCTGGCTATTATCGCCCATTCTACTTCGGAATTCATCATTGATTTTGCATCGGTACTTCCCGGTTTGCCCAAGGCGAAAGTTAAGAGCCGTATCATCATGACTCCGGAACACGCGAAGCGGTTGTTGATCTCTCTGCAGGAGAATATAACGCGTTACGAGAGCAGTATGGGAAAGATTGAGATCCCGACTCCGCAACGCCAGTCGCCCGGCGACTTCTCGCACGGAGGGCCGAAGATCGGGGAGGCTTAGGTCACAATACGATATGCAGCGAGGGCGGAACTCTGTATGTTCCGCCCTCGCTTTTTTCTTGTGTTTGGTCTTGTTATTCCACAACTTCCGCAACGACGAAGTTGCTGCCGCCGATGAAGATCATATCCTCCTCGCAGGCCAGCTCCCTGGCGCGGGCCAATGCTCCGGCGACCGTGTCGATCACCTCGCCGTCCAGTCCGAACTCTTTGGCCTTCTCGGCAAGTGTCGCCGCCGGGAGGGCCCGTTCGTTGCTCGGTTGGGTGAAGAGATAGCGGGCCTCTTTGGGGAAGAGGGGGAGTACGGCCGAAATTTCCTTGTCATTGACAAATCCCAGGATGCAGAAGAGGGTCTTGTGAGGGGTCTGGGCCAACTGCTCGACGACATATTTGATACCGTGAGCATTATGTCCCGTATCGCAGATGGTGAGCGGATGCTCGGCGAGTTTCTGCCAGCGGCCTTTCAGGGCGGTTGAGGAGGCCGCTGAACTCATCCCTTCGCGCAGGGCCCGGACGGAGATCGTCAGCGGAGTCTCCTGATGGAGCAGATCGATTGCCGTAACGGCGGTTATTACATTGTGAATTTGGTAATTGCCCATCAAGTCCAAATCCAGATGGAAGATTTTGTTGTCGCGATTCCTCTGCACGGAGAAGCATTGTTTATCCGTCCCCATCGAATGATTGATACAGGTGAATTCATTTTCGGCGTAGACGATTTTGGACATCTTCTCCGATGCGGCCTGCTCGAATACGTGGTTGTAGCGGTCGTCCATCTCTCCGATGACGACAGGGACGCTTTTCTTGATGATGCCGGCTTTCTCGGCCGCGATCTTGGGTAGGGTGTCCCCCAGCAGGGCCATGTGGTCCATGCCGATATTGGTGACGACGCTCAGAATCGGAACGATGATGTTGGTGGCATCGAGCCGTCCGCCCAGCCCCGTTTCGATAACGGCTACCTCGACATCGCTCTGGGCAAAGTAGTCGAAGGCGAGCGCTGTGGTCATCTCGAAGAACGAGAGCCCCAGTTCGGTCATCGTCGCGTGGTGTTTGTCCACAAAGTTTACGACTTTCTGTTTGGGGATCATCTCACCGTCCACCAGGATACGTTCGCGGAAGTCGTTCAGGTGGGGCGACGTGTAGAGTCCCGTACGGTATCCGGCCTGTTGCAGAACGGCTGCGAGAATGTGCGATACGGAGCCTTTGCCGTTGGTGCCGGCGATGTGGATCGTATAAAAGTTACGCTGGGGGTTTCCCAGTTGTTTGCAGAACGCCGTGATGCGTTCCAGCCCCGGTTTGTAGGCTTCAGGCCCCTTCTCCTGGTACGATGCGAGCGACGAGAAGAGAAATTCGAGCGTTTGGTTATAATTCATAATGTCCAGTTTCCGGCCCCGTCCGGATTTTTAAGCGGGTTTTATGAAGTTTTTTGGTTGTTCGTTTATTCTACCAGGTAGTTCTTTTTTCGGACGCGGTAGGCGATGTAGTAGAGGATGCAGAGTCCCATCACATATTCGGATATGCGCCCCAGATAATCCCCGTAACGCGTGTAGAAGGTCATTTTGTTGTTCAGCTCCACTTCGGAGGTGAGGATGCCCCGACGCTCCCATCCGAGCTTCTGCAAAACGTCACCACGCGGGTTGATGAACCCCGAAGTTCCCGTGTTTGCACTGCGGGCGATGGCCCGTCGGTGTTCGATGGCCCGCAGCCGCGAGATCGAGAAGAGAAGTTTGTGTCCGGGAGTGTCGCCCCACCAACCGTCGTTGGAGGAGATTAGCATGGCCTGAGCCCCCTGTTGCACGAATTTCCCGTAGAATCCTCCGTAAAGACCTTCGTAACAGATCGCAGGTCCTACCGCCACGCCATTGTGCCGGAAAACCGGTCCCGGCTCTCCGACGCCGAGCTGGCCGACCGTTCCGCCGAGGTCGATCACCAGGAACTTGAGTACCTTGAAGATCCAGGTCGGTGTACTCTCCACCCCGATTACCAATCTCCCCTTGTGGTGAATGGGAAGATAGTCGGTCGTATCGATGCCGAGAGCCGAGTTGAACTTGTCGTAGTAGCGTCCGCTGTAAGGATCCCGGCGTGCCGTTTCGGTGCGTTCTGCGGGTGTGTAGGTAATTATCGTTTCAGCTCCGGCAACGATCATTGCCCTCGAATGGTCGTTTTGCAACCAATCTTTCAGTTCCTGAATGAACGGGGCTGTCGAGAGATACTCTTCGTTGTAGCTGAAGGGCATGACCGTTTCGGGGAGTACGATGAAGTCGGTCTTGTCGGGGACTTGCTCCAGAAGCGATAGTATCAGCTCCTCCTGCATCCGTTCGGTCCCCTGGATGAATTTGGTTGAGTAGGGGTCGATGTTGGGTTGCACGACACTTACCTGAATTGCCCCCTGGTCGGGCGCTTTGTAGCTCCAGAAGATGATGAGCGACCACAGTATCGGAAGCAGGACGATGGTGCCGGCTCCGATCCAGGCTTTTGCCTGGTGCCTGTGCTGCCATGCCTCGAAGATCACGATGTTGCAGAGCAATACCCATAGCGTTCCTCCGAAAATACCGGTGTATTCGTACCATTGTACGGCCCATGTTTCGTGCGAGAACCCGTTGCCGAGCAGCAACCAGGGCCATGAGAAATCGCCGACCGTGTACCAGTATTCGGTTGCGATCCATCCCGATACGAGCAGGGTGTAGGCGAGAGCTTTCGGTCCTTTCTTCGATACGGTATGGAACAACATGAAAGCGATCATGTTGAGGGTGGATGATGCGAGTGTTGCGGCAAAGGGGCCGACGGGAGTTGCAAGCCAGATCCACCAGATTGTAAAAGCGTTCCATAATACGAAAGTGAGTAAAGCCCAACCGAACATACCCCACCAGGCTCGACGTGAACTGTCGTAGGTACTGCTGATCCAGAGCAGAGGTACCAACCCGATCAGCAGGGTCAGACCGGTTCCTCCGAGCCATCCCGGGGAGAGCAGGAGGGCCGAACAGAATACGGCTGCGATTTTACGCCACATGAATTTCGTATATTGAATTGGTTATCTGTTTGTTATGAAGAGGAATGGTGCGCGGTTGTCCTGATTGCGATATATCCCTGTTTTAATGGGACAAAATTAACCAAACCGTGGCAGATTCACAAGAAAATGTTACGACAATCTGCCGAGTTCGTTGCAGAACGGATTTTGTCCGGTTTGTAAAAGCGAAGACGGATCAAGAGAAAACTCGATCCATCTCGTTTTATGCAATAGTTTCGGATTTAGCGGAGATCCTCCTGTGAAGGGATCTCCTCCGATGCAGGGTGGTTTTCATTTTGAGTGGTCGTACTCTTTTTGATCTCAATCATCGAGGTGTAGGAGCCGTGATGCAGGGCTGCCAGAACGATGACTGCCAGTGAGGCGATGGCAACGATGATGCCGATGATTCGTTTAATCATGTTTTTCGTCTTTTAAGGTTTCGATTGCCCGCATCATGACCGGGTCGATCGTATAGATGGTACCGTAGAATCCGCTCTCGATCAGCGGGGTGTTACGCCCGATGTAGGCGTGCAGCTGTGCCTCGATCAGCGGACGTGACACGGCGATCTGCCCGTAGTTCGGAGCGACACCGTTGCGGGCGGCATAGCGGATGAAGTCATCGACGAGCGTCTGGTTCTGCTCGAAGAACTTGTTGAGTGCGTCGAGTGAATGAATCTCGTTGAGGGCATCGCGATGACGGTCGGCATAGTCGAGCGTATAGCGGTAGAGGATGTTGCGTCCCGTGACCTCAAGGAAGTAGCGGGTTATGAGGGTCGTATCGGCCGGGACGAACAGGTCGGGCATGATGCCGCCTCCGCCATAGACCACTTTCCCTTTCGGGGTGATCTTCTTCAGCGAGTCGGCAAAGTGGATGCTGTCGGCCGAGAAGAACTCGTTGTGCGTGTAGCGGTTCCAGAGCTCCTCCTCGTATCCCTGTGCATCGCCGTTCACGTAGGGCTTCTGAATTGAACGTCCGGTCGGAGTGTAATAGCGGGCCGTTGTCAGCCGCAGGGCCGATCCGTCTGGATAGGGGATCTGGCGTTGTACCAGGCCTTTGCCGAACGAACGGCGTCCGATGATCGTGCCCCGGTCGTTGTCCTGAAGGGCACCCGCCAGGATTTCGCTGGACGATGCGCTGAATTCGTCGATCAGCACGGCGAGGGGCAGATCCTGGAATCGGCCGTTGCCGTTGCTGTATTCGTTGACCCTATCCTTGTTGCGGTCTTCGGTGTAGACGATCAGCGAATTCTGGGGTAGGAACTCGTTGGCGATCAGAATCGCCTGGTCGAGGAATCCGCCCGAATTGCCCCGCAGGTCGAAGATGAGGCTCTCCATTCCCTCCGCCTTCAGGGTGTCGATCGCCTTGACGATCTCCTCATGCGAGGTGACGGCGAACTGGGAGAGTTTGAGGTATCCGATCTTGTCGGGCAGCATGAACGAGGCCTCGACGCTCTTGAGCGGGATCGCATCGCGGGTTACTTCGACAACGACCGGATCGGTAATTCCCTGCCGTTCGAGCGACAGTTTGACCTTGCTCCCCCGTTTGCCCCGCAACCGTTTGACAATATCCCGTTGGGGAATCTTCTGCCCGGCGACGAGCGAATCGTTGATCCGGATGATGCGGTCTCCCGCCTTGACTCCGGCCCGGTCGCTTGGTCCGGAGGGGATTACGTTGAGGACGATCACCGTGTCGGGAGCCATGTTGAACACGATGCCGATCCCGTCGAACTTACCTTGGAGCGGTTCGTTGACGGCCTGCATCTCCGAGGCGGGGATATAGACCGAGTGGGGATCCAGCTCCTCCATCAGCATCGGAATGACGCGTTCGGCGAGCGTATCGATCGAGATCGAGTCCACGTATTGGGTTTCGATCAGCGAGAGCGTGTAGGAGAGCTTGTCGGACCGGCTTTGGGACATTTGGGTGTAGAGCGCGCGAATCTGGTTCTCGATGTTGCTGCGGCCCGCATAGCGTCCCAGCAGGAGGCCGAGGACGACGGCTACGGCCAGCAGAAACGGCATCAGAATGGCGCGACGAGAGTTGCGGTACATGATTTATTTGTTGTTGAATGTGTAGGTCAAGCCCACGCTCAGCAGTAGCTGGGTCTGGATGTCGTAGTTCTGGGCGCGATTATAATACAGCTGGAAATTGAACGTAGTGGATAGGTATTTTGTTGCCTTGATATCGAGTGTATTCTCCCATCGTACCGTCGGGTGGATCGTCAGGGTCGGTTTGTTCCCGATTTCTCCGCTGTTTTCCCACGCTTGAACTGCATTTTTATAGTTGTCGAAGTTCGAGTAGCGGTTTTTCGAATTGAGGTTCGAGAGCCATCCCATGAAGGAGAAGAGCGTGGTTCGATACCGGAAAACACCTTTTTTACCGAACGTACGGTCGAAATCGATCTGAATCGAGGAACCTCCTTCGTATTTCGAGGATTGGTCCGGATTGACCAAACCGTAGGCCTGCCATCCCGGTTTGTCGTCCCAGACGTTGTTGCGGATCGAGGCGCTTTCTACGAAAATGGCACTCAGGGCCAGGGGAGATACGTTCACCTTGATCGGGAACTTCTGACTGGGACAGGTATAGGTGAAACCGCCCGATACATCGAGATAGCCTGGAGCCATGAAGGTACTTTTGCGGTCATTGACGGTCTGTTGCGAACGGGAGACGTAGCCGTTGGCGAACTGGCTTCGGAACTTGATGATCGAGGCGATCGCCCAGTTCTTTCCCAGTGAGTAGGCCGGCGAAGTGGTTATTTGGAATTCATCTTGATTTTTGAACCAAATGCCCTGGCTTGAGGTGACTCCGTTGTCCTCTACTTCGACGTTCATGCGGTTGTAGCCGAATTTTGCATCGAATCGGGTTTCGATCGAAAAACGTTTTTTCGTAAAGGTGTGTTGTAGGAACAGGGTTGCGGTGAGCCCGATCGAGTTGTCTCCTCCCGATGTTTCGATCCACGAGTCGCTGTACGAGGCGACGGATCCCATCACTCCTCCTCCTAACTCCAATTTGTTGCGCTCTTTGCGAATTGCGGCACGTTCGGCCCGGTAACGGGCCTGACTGAAATAGCTGTTTGCATCTACGCGAGAATTTTTGACCTGCGTGTCGAGAATGGTCGTTGGCGGGGTATTCTGGGTTTCGTCGACCTCTATGGTGATTTGTGCGGCGGCCGGAACGGATATTCCCAGAAGCACGAGTAAAGAGAGGATCGGGTAGATTCTTTTCATAAAAAAGAAGTGTGATGTTTGATCGAGCAAAATTAAGGATTTTCCTATAAAAACCCTACATTTGTGAAAGATATGATACTTCACCTCTTCTTCCTTGCGTTTTGAGAGGAGAGGAATAATTTAAAAAAGAGACAATCGACGTATGAAATATTTTGGAGCACACGTAAGTGCGGCGGGCGGGCCCGAGAATGCCCCGTTGAATGCCCGGCGCATCGGGGCGACCGGATTCGCCCTCTTTACGAAGAATCAGCGCCAGTGGCAGGCACCGCCGCTCGGTGCGGCACAAATCGAGGCTTTCCGCCGGAATTGCGAGGAGGCCGGTTACGCGCCGCAGAGCATCCTGCCTCATGACAGTTATCTGATTAATCTGGGACACCCGGACCAGGAGGGGTTGGAGAAGTCGCGGGCGGCTTTCGTGGACGAAATGAGCCGTTGTGAGGCACTGGGTCTCGATCGGCTTAACTTCCATCCGGGCAGCCATTTGAATCGGATTCCGGTGGACAAATGTCTGGATCGGATCGCCGAGTCGATCAACATTGCGCTCGATAAGACACATGGCGTGACGGCCGTGATTGAGAATACGGCGGGACAGGGCAGCAACCTGGGTTTCGAGTTCGAACACCTGGCCCACATCATTGACAAGGTCGAAGATAAATCCCGCGTGGGATTCTGCATCGATACGTGCCACGCCTTTGCCGCCGGTTACGACCTGCGTACGGCCGAAGCGTGTGATGATTCGTTTGCCCGACTGGATCGGATTGTCGGGTTGAAGTACCTTCGCGGAATGCACCTGAACGATGCCCTCAAGGTGATGGGCAGCCGGGTCGACCGTCATGCCCCGCTTGGGAAAGGAACCCTGGGAGTCGAGTGTTTCCGCTATATCGCCCGTGATCCCCGTTTCGATGGTATTCCGTTGATTCTCGAAACGCCCGACGAGTCGTTGTGGCCCGAGGAGATCGCCCTACTCAAGCGTTTTGCCGAGGAGTAAACCGCTAAATGAACAAAAAGCCCCGTATCCAAGATCGGATACGGGGCTTTTTATTGTTTAAAGTCGGTCCAGACACTCGCGGATAATCCGTGCGCTGTCGCGGATCTCCTCTTCGGAGATGGTCAGCGGCGGAGAGATGCGGAAGGCCGTGTCGCAATAGAGGAACCAGTCGCTCAGGATGCCGTTCTCCTTGAAGAGTTCCATCATGCGGTACATCTTCTCGGACGATCCCAGTTCGACGGCCAACAACAGGCCGCAGCGCCGGATCTCCACCACCTGCGGGTGATCCTTCAGCAACTCTTCGTAGAGGGCTCCCTTCTGCTCGACCTCTTCCACCACATGGTTGTCGATCAGGTATTCGAGCAGTGCCAATCCGGCGGCACAACATACCGGATGGCCGCCGAAAGTGGTGATGTGCCCCAAAACCGGGTTGCTTTGCAGTGTATCCATCACCTCCTTGCGGGCAATGAATGCACCGAGCGGCATACCGCCGCCGAAAGCCTTGGCCAGACAGACGATGTCGGGCAGGATGCCGTATTTCTGCATGGCGAACAGGGCTCCCGTACGACCCATGCCAGTCTGTATCTCGTCGAAAATCAACAGCGCACCGGTCTGGTCGCACCGCAGGCGCAGCGCTTCGAGCCATTCGGGGTCGGGAAGCCGTACGCCGGCTTCGCCCTGTACCGGTTCCATGATGATGCCTGCCGTCCGCTCCGTGATAAGGTTCAACTGCTCGAAATCGTTGAAATCGATAGCACGCACATTGGGCAGCAGCGGACGGAAGGCCTCTTTCCACTCTTCTCCTTCGGGTTCGCCCATCAGGCTCATGGCTCCCTGCGTGGAGCCGTGGTAGGCGCGCCGCATCGAGATCAGCTCCGTTCGGGCGGTATATCGCTTGGCCAGTTTCATCGCCCCTTCGATCGCCTCTGCGCCCGAATTGACGAAGTAGACGCTCTCCAGATCGCCGGGCAGCAGTTCGGCCAGCCGGGTAGCGTACTGCACCTGCGGCCGCTCGACCATCTCGCCGTAGACCATCACGTGCATATAGTCGGCCACCTGTCGCTGGACGGCCTCGATAATGCGGGGGTTGGCGTGCCCGACGTTGTTCACCGAAACGCCGGCTACCAGGTCGTAATAACGTTTTCCTTCGGGGGTATAGAAGAAACTGCCCTCGGCCCGGGCCACCTCGATCATCAGCGGGCTCGGTGACGTCTGCCCCACGTGGGTCAGAAACTGTTTGCGTAGAATGTTGCTCATGGCACTTGGGGGTATTTACGGTTCAGGATGGCTTCGGCATCCTGTACGCTGGCATAAGTCCAGCGATATAACAGTTCGGTGCGATCCGCTTCGGTGAGTTGCCACCCTTCGACGCTCGCCCGCATTCGGGAGGAGAGCATATAGATCAGGATGGCGGCCGAAGCCGATACGTTGAGGCTCTCGACCATGCCGCACATCGGAATGCGGACAAATTCGTCGGCGGCAGCGATAACCTGCTGGGAGATGCCGGCGTGCTCGGTCCCGAAAACCAGTGCAAAGGGGCCTTTGCAGACATCGAAGGTCTCCGGGGTGGTGTCTTCACGGTGGGGCGTGGTGGCGACGATCCGGTAGCCGCGTTTGCGCAGCTCGCGGAGTGCTTCGGTGGTCGAGCGGTGGCGGTTCAGTTCAATCCACTTGTCTGTCCCGCGTACGATGCTCTGGTTCGGGCTGAACTTGCAGCGATCCTCGATCGTGTGCATCTCCTGCAGCCCGAACGCCTCGCAGTGGCGGACCAGAGCACTGGCATTCTGTGGATGGAACGTATTCTCGGTCAGGATGGTCATATAGCGGGTACGGTTGGCGAGCGTGCGTCGCAGAACCTGCTGCCGGGCTTCGGACATGAACTCCTGCAGGTACTCGATTCGCTCGGTGTACCACTCCAATGGCTTATTTTCGGTATTTTTCATCTTCGTCGAGCATTTTCAGGTAGCTTTCGTAGCGCGACCAGGCCATCTCTCCCGCCTCGACCGCAGCGCGTACGGCACATCCCGGCTCGTGCACGTGGGTGCAGTTGTAGTAGCGGCATTGAGGTGCCAGCTGCATCATTTCTGGGAAGTAGTGCCACAGTTCGGCCTCCTCGATGTCGATCAGTCCGAACCCCTTGATGCCGGGCGTGTCGATCAGAAATCCACCCGAAGAGAGGGGGTACATGGTCGAGAAGGTGGTCGTGTGACGACCTTTGAGGTGGCTCTCCGAGATACTTCCCACCCGTACGTCGAGTCCCGGTTCGATCGTTCCGGCCAGTGTCGACTTCCCGACACCGGAGTTGCCTGCCAACAGGGTCGTATGCCCCTCCAGCAGCGTGCGGATCTCTTCGATGCCGGCTCCGGTTACCGACGAAACCTCGATTACGGGGTAGCCTGCACCTTCGTAGACGGCTTTGAATTGTGCTACGGCTTCGGGATCCTCCGCGGCGAGGTCTGCCTTGCCCAGCAGGATCGTTACGGGGACACGGTACGCTTCGCAGGTTACCAGGAAACGGTCGATGAACTCCGGTGCGGTTGTCGGGGCGAAGAGCGTCACGAGCAGCAGGGCGCGGTCGATGTTGGCGGCAATGATGTGCGACTCTTTCGAGAGGTTCGAGGCCCGGCGGATGATGTAGTTCCGTCGGGGCATGATCTCGGCGATAACGCCGACCCCATCCTCGTCCCGTTCGGCTGTGATACGGTCTCCAACCACAACCGGGTTGGTCGAACGTACCCCTTTGAGTCTCAGACGTCCGCGTATGCGGCACTTGACCGTATCGCCCTCCTCGGTCCGTACGTCGTACCAGCTGCCCGTGGCGCGGACTACAACGCCTGTAAATTGTCGTTCCATGTCTCTTGGTCGTTGGTTGCGATCTGCTCCTTGGCCCATTCGACGAAGGGGAAGAGCATCTCGGAGAGGTTGATGATCGGCCGGTAGCAGATCGATTTGTCGAGTGTTTTCCTGTCGACGAGCGACTCGTCCCTGTTGATGGAGTCGAATGCCGAGAAGAGCAGACATAGGATGAGCAGGGTCTTGGCAACAGCGGCCAGCATGCCCAGAATCCGGTCTGCAATGCCGAATCCGGCGAAGTGGAACACCTTGCGCAGCAGGCGTCCGAGCAGGGCGACGGCCAGCAGCACCACGATGAAGATGGTCAGAAAACCACCGGCCGTGGCGAACTGTTCGTCCAGGTGGAGCAGCTCTCCGACCTCCGCACCGAAGTGCAGGCCGAGCCAGGCCCCCAGCACGATTCCGGCCAGCGAGCAGAGCTGCAGCACGATTCCCTGCCTCCATCCGCTGATGAGGGCCCACAGCAGGAGCAGGGTGACAATCAGGTCTATGATACTCATGGGTATCGGTTCGCTTTTTTTAAGCCAGCCGAGACGAACATCCGAACGTGGAACAGGCTGATTGGCTGTTCGGTGCATTCGGGTGTCTCGACTGTAGGGAATATTCCGTTTAACAAAGATACGAATATTTGGAGAAAGACTCCAAGTTGAAGCGTGGAAAGTCGGGATCTTTGTGGAAAGGGGAGAGAACGGAAGGCAGAAGTTGGAAAGAGGATAATTTAATATAGGTATCCGAGCCTATCGGATGATGTCGCGCAGATTGACGTTCAGGGCGTTGCAGATGATGCACATGGTTTTTACGGTGAGGTTGGTACGTCCGGCCTCGATTCGGCTCATGTTGGAGCGTTCCATGTCGCAACGGTACGCGAGCTCTTGCACAGTCATTTTTCTCTCTTTTCTTAACTCTCTGATTTTTTTTGAGATAAAAGCAATCTCCTCTTGGTAATCAATGGTCATTTTAAAATTTGGGATGAAAATTTTGTCATGCAAAGATTTATATATATATTTGCACAGTGCGTATCATATATGATACATCCACGAGGAGGCAAGACGCTCATAATAAAATACATATAGCATATAAACTCATTTAAAAACACTTATCAATTATGAAGAAAAGATTATTTTCGAGTTTTATGTCTTTGCTTCTGTGCGGGGCTATGCTTGCCACAACAGGATGTAAGGACTACGACGATGACATCAATGCCCTGCGCAACGATGTCGAGGACCTGAAGGGGGCCGTCGTAAAATTGAACGAGCTTGAGGGCCGAATTGAGGCTGTCGAGGAGACCAAGGAGGCTTTCGATGCGATCGATTTCTCCGATTTCGCTCGCAAGAGTGACATTTCGTCCTTGCAAAGTCAGATCGACGCTTGTGTCAAGGATAGTGATCTGGCAGCGAAAATTGCCGATGCAATTGAGTCCTCGCTGACGGATGGTGCTTTACTGAACGAGCTGAACAGCCTGAAAACGGAGATTCTGGAGGAGATTGCCGCTATCTACGCTACGCAGGAGTCATTGAGCGATGCAGAGCAGGCTTTGGAGGATATGATCGAGCTGAAGAAGGATGCTGCCGGATTCGCTCTTGAGGTAACCCAGCTTATCGAGTCTTACCTTTCGGAGAATGGCTATGCCCCGGCTGGTGGAGAGCTGACCGAGAGCCAGATCAATCAGATCAAGACTGCCGCTTCGCAGTGGATCGGAGACGCAATCAAGAACGAACTCGAGACCCCCAACAGCTCGATCAACGAGTGGCTGGGTGAGGAGTTGGCCGAGTATATGGAGCAGGTAACTTTGGGTGACAACCTGCTGGGTCAGGTCTCTTCAGAGGCAATCGCTTCGGTCGAGGAGGAGTTGGAGAACGAGGCCAGCGAGTTGACCAAGAAGATCCAGGCGATGATTCAGGAGAATAACGGTTCGCTCGTTATCTCGAAGGATCAGCTCGATCAGGAGTTGCAGAACTACCTGGCAACGCTGGAGGCCAACATCGGGCTGTTGAGCAACCGTATCCAGTCTATCGTCTATATTCCCGAATATGTAGACGGTCTGATCTACTTTGGAAACGGAGCACAGTTCATTGTATTGTCCCACACGGATGAAGATTCGCAGGAAGTAACGACCAAGAATCTCTATCTGCGTCCGAGCGAGGATGGTGAGCAGATTGCTACCATGCACTTCCGCATGACGCCAGCCCGTGCCGTGAAGAAGTATGCCAATATGCAGGCCATGTCATTGGTTACCGAGGAGGTTGGAACGCGTGCTGCAGCCGGTTTCACGATCAAGGAGATCAAGGATATCAACGAGATGACCGGTGACTTCACGATTGTCGCGACGACCGATTATGACTATGTAGCTGCCGACAAGGCTGGTAAAACTCAGATGGTTGCTCTTCACGTAGACGGTTCTGCCTTGAATGAGGGTGAGCCTAACGATTTCGAGACCGACTTTACGACGGCCTTCATCGGTACGGCATATGCGAAAGCTGGTGCACAGATTCCCGCTACAAACTTCGTATTGGCCAAGGCTGATGCTCAAAATGAGGGTAAATATATCGAGTATGCCGGTCAGGTCGAGACGGAGGTAAAATATACCGATACGCAGGTTCACAACGTATTGGACGGATATACGGTGATGTATAAGGATGGTGAGACGATCCTGCCGCTGGCAGAGGCTGCTGCCGCCAACAACTGGACGGTAGATCTGGCCGCTATGGTTACCTCGTCGGCTGAGTTCGTATTCAGCGATCCTGCAAGCGAGGAGATGTATGCCGTAGATGGCAAGGCACTCACCTTTGCAATTGCCAAGTCGGATGTTGCCCTGATCGACCAGACGGTAACCGCTACGGCTGCCTTCGCACTGGTTGACGCGGAGGGCTTTACGCTGGATGTGAAGGCCGATGCCGAGAACCTCTTTACGATCGCTCCTGACGGAACAGAACTCTCTACGAATGAGGCTGATGTGAAGTGGATGTACGCTGCTGCGACTACCGACAAGACATATAGCGTGAAGAACCTGGTAATGACGGCAGATAAGGGAGCCCTTTCGGCTGTTCAGTACAACGCGCTTAAGAGCAATTCGAATCTGGTTGTCGAGCTGTATAAGGGTGAGAATCTTGTAAGCGGTATTACGCCTACGATTACGCTCTCTGCATCGCCTGTATTCGATACCGATGCCCAGACGGTTGATCTCCAGCTTGTGGGTGATCTCTCGACGACCGCTGATTATGTGGTGAAGGCTGTTTACACGAACGATGACAAGTCGATCGTTACCATCACGATTCCGGTTGCCGTAACGGGTATTCCTGCCATCCCGACGCTGGAGCGTACACTTGAGATTCCTTACAACGCCGCATCTGGAACGGGTCACCATGTTGCGATCGAGAATTACCGTGCAATCCTTTGGGAGAGCCTGGATGAGACCGCTCGCAAGCAGTTCGGTGAGGAGGCCTTCATGCAGCTTGTATGGACGAGCGATAAGGTTGCTGACGAATTCGGCAACTATGCAACGGTAGGTGGAAGCCAGGAGAACATCAACTTCGTATTCGGTAAGGATGCTGCTCTGAATGTACCTTACACCGTGAAGAACGTCTTTGCAATTGCTGATCCGGCTCTCTCGTTCGAGGCTGTACTGCACGTAACCATTACGGCACCCGAGATCGAGCTGCTGCGCGGTTCGTCGCTTTCGGACGATGATCAGGCTCAGGCCGTGATGAAGATCGAGGGTTCAGACCTGAAGATCGATGCATTCGACCTGTCGAAGACCTGGTACCTTGCAGCCGACGCTCCGGCCGAGGCTCAGGTAGTCTACACGACCGAGGCCGAGGGTGCCGCCATCACGGGCAAGACGCTCAACTGGGGTACCTGCAGCGAGCTGTCGATTGTTGTGAAGGCTCAGGTAGTTTACGGCGGTAAGGCGCTGGGTGAGGCGAAGAGCTTCACCGTATCGATCGCCGATCCGATTGCCGATCCGACGATTGCGGTTGAGGCCGGCAAGCTGATTGCCAAGGTCGATGCCGATGTAACGCTCGATGTGGCTACGCTGCTCACGCTGAAGGATATCAACGGTGTCAACGTCTTTGACGGCTCGCAGGATGCTCAGGACACCAATACGGCCGTAGCGGCAACCATCGCGTATGGCGAGGCAACGGTATCGATCCCCGACGGTCGTGTAAGCTTCGACAAGCAGACTCACATCCTGACCGTTGTTGAGGGTGGTGATCTGGAGCTGATGAAGGATATCACCGTAACGATCCCCGTAACGTACACCTATACGTTCGGTGAGCGCACGGCTCAGATCGTGGTGAATGTAACCAAATAAGTTGGAGGGGCATTCCGACAGCCACCGACTCCTGACCGGGTTATGAATGGTCAGGGGTCGGGGCTCGGAATGTTGCGAGAATTTTTGACTGTACGGAGAGCGGATCGACCCTCATGGGCCGGTCCGCTCTTTTTGTGTTGACCGTGGAGTGAAAAAGCGAGACCCGCGCCATGTCCGGCACGGGCCTCGCCTCTCTTTTGAGACGCAGGGATGCTACTCTTTCCTCTTTTGCTCCTCCTGCTCCTTGCGGCGCACCTCGGCAAAGCAGTGGCGGCAGATCGGCTCGTAGGTGTCTTTTTCGCCGAGCATCACCAGTTTGTCGTCGCGGGTGAGGCGGTGCGAGTGGTGGGCCAGGTTGCCGCACCGCACGCAGATGGCGTGTACCTTGGTCACATATTCGGCCGTTGCCATCAGGGCGGGCATCGGCCCGAACGGCTTGCCCGTGAAGTCCATGTCCAGCCCCGCGACAATGACCCGAATCCCCTGGTCGGCCAGCTGGCGGCAGACATCCACCAGACCGTCGTCGAAGAACTGCGCCTCGTCGATGCCGACCACGTCGACCTCGGAGGTCATCAGCAGGATGTTCTGTGCCGAATCGACCGGCGTGGAGCGGATGCTGCTCGCATCGTGCGAGACGACCTCCTCCTCCGAGTAGCGGACGTCGATGCGGGGTTTGAATATTTCGGTGCGAAGGTGGGCGAATTCGGCCCGTTTTAACCTTCGGATCAACTCTTCGGTTTTACCAGAGAACATCGAACCGCAGATTACCTCAATCCATCCTTTTTGGCTTGCGTTTTCCAGAAACATGGCTACTTAAGTTTACATTCGTCCACACGCGTAATGCGGGCTCCCAGTGCATTCAGCCGCGTGTCGATCTCGCGGTATCCACGGTCGATCTGCTCGATGTTTTGGATTGTACTCTCGCCCTCGGCGCTCATGGCGGCGATTAACAAGGCGACACCGGCACGAATATCGGGGGAGGTCATACGTGTAGCACGCAACCGGATCTGATGGTCATGCCCGATGACCGTCGCACGGTGTGGATCGCACAGGATGATCTGTGCTCCCATGTCGATCAATTTGTCGACGAAGAAGAGGCGGCTCTCGAACATTTTTTGATGGATCAGCACGGCCCCTTTGGCCTGAGTGGCAACCACCAGGAAGATCGACAGCAAATCGGGGGTCAATCCCGGCCACGGAGCATCGGCAATGGTCATGATCGAGCCGTCCATGAAGCTTTCGATACGGTAGTGCTCCTGCTGAGGGATGAAAATATCGTCGCCCCGCTGTTCGAAGCGGATGCCCATGCGGGCGAACTGGGCGGGGATGATGCCCAGGTTCTCGAACGAGACATTGCGGATTGTTACCTCGGAGCGGGTCATAGCGGCCATTCCGATGAAGCTTCCCACTTCGATCATATCGGGCAGCATCGTATGTTCCGTTCCGCCCAGCTCCTCGACTCCTTCAATTGTCAGCAGGTTCGAGGCGATGCCCGATATGCGTGCTCCCATACGGTTAAGCATCAGGCAGAGTTGCTGGATATAGGGTTCGCAGGCGGCATTGTAGATGGTCGTGAACCCTTTGGCCAGTACGGCAGCCATGATGATGTTGGCCGTACCCGTTACCGAGGCCTCGTCGAGCAACATGTAACACCCCTTGAGCTCCTTGGCCCGCACCTCGGACCAGGCGTTTCGGGTGTCGAAATCGAGTGTGGCACCCAGTTTCTGGAATCCGATGAAGTGAGTATCCAGACGGCGTCGTCCGATCTTGTCGCCGCCCGGTTTGGGCATGTATCCTACGCCGAACCGGGCCAGCATGGGCCCGAGCAGCATGACCGAGCCGCGCAGGCTACTGGCTCTCCGACAGTAGTCTTCCGTTTTGAAATAGTCCAGATTGATGTCGGCCGCACGGAACGAATAGCTGGTTTCGGAGAGTTGTTCTACCTCGACGCCGATTCTTCGCAGCAACTCGATCAACTGCATGACATCCAGAATTCGGGGGATGTTATGTACGGTAACTTTTTCACGGGTAAGTACGGTGGCGCAAAGAATCTGCAACGCTTCGTTTTTAGCTCCTTGCGGCGTAATTTCACCTCGGAGTCGGTGTCCACCTTCGACTTTAAAAACTGCCATGGCTTTCTATTTTGAGAGAAATGGTAAAAGGAGAGGGAATCGGGACTTTTTTATTATAAAGAACCGGAAGTCTCCTATCTTTACAAAGATACGAAATAGTCCGGAAATAAAAACGCGGAGTGTCGAAAAACACACAAGCTTTCTCTTCCTGATATTTTCTTTCGAAACAAAACGACAAAGGAGATGCGAACGTTCACATCTCCTTCGAGGTTGGTTGGAGTAACTCCCGGATTAAGCGTACTTGAACGTAGCCTCGTCCGATACGGTCAATTTCTTACGACCTTTCGCACGGCGGGCAGCCAATACCTTGCGTCCGTTTGCCGTAGACATTCTCTGACGGAATCCGTGCTTGTTGATTCTCTTCCGGCGCGAAGGCTGGAAAGTTCTTTTCATTGCCATAGTTGTATCTCTTTTTTATTGTTTCTGCGTACAATGCGGAGTGCAAATGTATAATCTTTTTCTTTATTTGCCAAAAATATCAGCAAAAAATCGTTCGGAACGGCTTTGTACTGAGCGTTCCCGGCCTTTCCTGTATCTAAAATTTCTATTCTCCTTCCGTTTTTTCCTCCTTGAAGAGGTCGATTTCGCCGCGTTCCACCTTGCCGTACATATCGGCCAGCTGGGCGATTACGGGCGAGATATATTCGAGCGTGTCACTGACTGCACTCTTGTTTCCTTCCCCCTTCAGCCGGTAGAGCATTGCGGCATAGAGGGCTCTGAAACATAATTCGATGTCGTTCGTATTGCGACCCAGTACGGAATGCAGACGAGGCAGTTCCGGTTCGAGTTTGGCAAATGTCTGACGATAGCGTTCGCCGACCGGGAGCTTCATCAACTGTAGATGCAGGTCGTTCATGTCATTGATCAGGTGGAGTGTGTGATCCAGATGCCCCTTCTCCTCCTTCCCTTCCTGGCGCAACAGGTTGGCGATATCCATATACCAGAGCAGGAAGATGTGCCGCTGCTCTTCAGGGATATTCCGTGGGGCGATCAGTTGCGTATAGACAGCCTCGGGGCTGAACTGTACGGCCCGCAACAGATCTTCGATCTGCCATAGGTAGAGGATGTATTCGGCGATGTTCTCACGCCGTTTGGCTTGTGCGATATCCATCTTCTTAAGCCTGTTTATTGACCTTGTTATGCCATTGCAGGGTACCATCCTTGTGCTCGAGGAAGTAGTGCTGCGACTTGAGCAGGTTACGCGACTGTAGTACCATCGTCTTGGTCTCGTTCAGGATCGTCAGGTAGAGGATGCTGGCTTTCGTGTTGGAGCGGCTCTCGTTGATACGCGTAACCTCCGATTTGATCGCCTCGGCAATCGTTTCGAACAGGCGGTCGCGCATTTCAAGTACCATATCCAGATCGGCGAAGTCGCCCGTACGGAGCATATTGTTGATGTGGCGATAGATGCTCTCCACCTCATCGTTGATGTGCATCAGATCCTCGGTCTGATCTTTCGAGAGGCCTTCGTGGTTGTTGTCGATATGCTCAAAGGCCGGCCGGGTGATGTGGGCCAGAGCCTTGGTCATCTCATTCAGATAGTCTACCACCTGAACATAGTAGTGCGAGGTATCCACATCGCTTCGCTGTAGTTTGCGCAGGGTTGGCAGCAGCGAGTATTTACGCTCGCGTGAGTGGTAGAAGAGTTCGTTCGATTCGCGCACCATTTCGCGTAGTACCTTGCGGTTCTCCTTAAACACGGCCAGCAACGTGCGGTCGTAGATACGTGTGGTGCGCTCCATCGTCTCGCAAACCTCCTGCGTGATGCTGTAGATGATATCCTCTGCCGATTCGGGTCTCTTTTCGGTGGAGACCTCTTTTTCGGCTTTTTTCTTCATGAAGTTGCTCTTGATGAGCATGTAGCCGCACAGGAGGGTTGTGATGATGAAGGCGATTGTTCCTCCGTAGATGAGGATCAACCCGACGGCCAGTGCGATCAGGAATCCGCCCAGGGCTGTGACAAACCAGCCGGCGATGACGGTCATGACGCCCGATACCCGATAGACGGCACTTTCGCGTCCCCAAGCCTTGTCGGCGAGCGACGTGCCCATGGCCACCATGAAGCAGACATAGGTTGTGGAAAGGGGGAGCTGGTAGGAGGTCGCCAACGAGATGAGCATGGCGGCCGTTGTCAGATTGACCGTTGCACGGATCATATCGTACGGGGCTCCGCTGTGTTCGATATCTACATATTCGAATCTTCGGGCGATCTTTTCTCTCCAGGTTTGAGGAACGATGCGGTCGATGGCGTTGCTCGTATTGAGGGCTCCGCGAACGATGGCACGGGAGATGACCGAGGAGTCATACTTCGATTCGCCGGCCTCGTCTCCTTGGGTTGAGAGCGAGATTTCGGTTTCGGTTACGTGCATCGCTTTTTTTGAGGTCCACAGGGTGATGATCATGATGATGCCGGCCGAGAGCAGGATCAGGAAGTTGGCCGGAACGTTCTGATTCAGCCCGTCCATCATGATTTCGCTGCTGCCCGCTTCGCGTGCGATCGTGAAGGCATCGAATCCGGCTACCGGCACGCCGATGAAGTTGACCAGGTCATTGCCGGCGAAAGCGAGTGCGAGTGCGAATGTTCCGGAGAGAATCGTGATGCGCAGGATGTTGATTTTCAGGCGTTGCAGGAAGAAGAGCAGAATGCTGCATACGATCCAGCAAACCACCAGCGAGATCTGTACGTGTTGTCCTATCCACTCGAAGACAGCCGTTTGTCCCAACGGTCCTTTCAATCCTTTGAATAGGGCGAAATAGACGATTGCCGTGAGCGAAGCGCCGCACCAGAGTGCACCGAAACGCTGGAATATTTTGGTGTATCGGAACGAGAAGATCAGACGGGAGATATACATGACGATCGTGCCGCACGTAAAGGCGATTACAACCGAGAGGAGAATGGCCGAGACGATCCCCAGTACGCGGGAGGTGTTGATGAACTGTCCGAGGTTGGCCAGGGCGAGCGAGTCGTTGCCGGCAATTTTGTAGAGAGAAACCGCAATGGCCGAGCCCAGCAAGCAGAAGATCAGCGATACGGTGGTTGAGGTGGGAAGCCCCAGCGAGTTGTAGATGTCCAGCAGGATGATGTTGGCGAACATCACGCCCAGGTAGAGGATAATTACCTCATGGAAGGTGAAGAAGGCCGGATTGAACATTCCGTTTCGGGCGACCTCCATCATGCCGCTCGAGGTGAGCGTTCCGATCAGGATACCGATCGAGGCGACCACCAGGATTTTTTTCATGGGGGCTGCTTTTGAGCCGATGGCCGAGTTCAGAAAGTTGACGGCGTCGTTGGTTACGCCCACGAAGAGGCCGGATACGGCCAAAATGCCCAGGATGATTACGATGATCGTGTAGATTTCACTCATAATTGCTCGACTTGCAGGATCCGGGGGCGGGGTCCGAATGTCGGATTCGGGGCTCCCGTTCCAGAACTCCATATTTTCCGAAACAAAGATACCATCAAAATATGTTTCAGCCGCTCTGCAAGGTTATTCTTAACATTAAGATAACATTACGGACATCGGAATGAAACAGGATTTTTTAAATCGAACTCGTTGTTATATTGCAAAGAAGGGCGGCACGGAGATCCGTGTCGCCCTTCTTTCGTTTCAGATCCGATCGACCGATTACTCTTCGTCGGTGTCGGTGTACTCCTTCAGGAGTTTCTCCTGTACGTCGGACGGTACCTGCTCGTACGATGCGAATTTCATCGTATAGGTTGCAGCTCCCGAACTGAGCGAGGAGAGCGATGTCGAGTAGCGGTAGAGCTCGGCCAGCGGAACACGGGCGTTCAGACGGTCGAATCCCTTGTCTGACTCCATACCCATAATCATCGCGCGGCGGTTTTGCAGATCGCTCATCACGGCACCCATGTATTCGCTCGGCGTGAGTACTTCCACGTCATAGATCGGTTCCATGATCTTCGGACCGGCGTTGCGGAAGGCCTCCTTGAAGGCGTTGCGGGCTGCCAGTTTGAACGAGATCTCGTTCGAGTCTACCGGGTGCATCTTGCCGTCGTAGATGATGGCGCGGATGTCGCGGGCATAGGATCCGGTCAGCGGGCCTTCGTCCATCTTCTCCATGATCCCCTTCAGAATGGCCGGCATGAAGCGTGCGTCGATTGCACCACCGACGATGGCGCTGTAGAATTGCAGTTTGCCTCCCCACGGAAGATCGTACTCCTCCTTGTTCTTGATATTGACGGTCAGCTCTCCCTTGCCCGGAATCTTGTAGGTCTTCGGTTCGGGCATCCCCTCGTAGTAGGGCTCGATGATCATGTGTACCTCACCGAACTGTCCGGCACCGCCCGACTGTTTCTTGTGGCGATAGTCGGCCTGGGCCACTTTCGTGATGGTCTCGCGATAGGGAATCTTCGGAGCCACGTATTCGAACTGCACCTTGTTTTCGGAGCCGATCCGCGAACGGAGAATGTTCAGATGGTGCTCACCCTGACCCTGGATAATCGTCTGTTTCAACTCCTTGGAGTAGTCCACCAGGATCGTCGGGTCTTCGTATTTGGCATCGTTGAGGATCTTGCCCAGTTTCTCGTCATCGGCCTGGTCCTTGGTCTTGATTGCGGCGCGGTAGCGCGGCTCGGGGAAGACGATCGGGTCGATCGTGACGGGAGCCGAAGGAGCCGACAGCGTGTCGTTGGTGCGCGTTCCCTTGAGTTTTACGGTGCAGCCGATATCGCCGGCCGACAACTCGGTCACCTTGATACGGTTCTTGCCTGCCACGGCGAACAACTGCGAGATCTTCTCCTTGTTGCCGGTGCGTGTGTTGGTCAACTCCATGCCTTCGGTGAGCTTGCCCCGTACTACGCGGAAGTAGGAGATCTCTCCGATATGCTGTTCGAGCTGGCTCTTGAATACGAAAGCAACGGTGGGAGCCGTATCGTCCGCGAGGATCTCTTCGCCTTCGGTTGAAAGGAAGGCCGAAGCCTTCATTGGTCCCGGAGCGACGTTGATGATGAACTCCATCAGACGTTTGGTGCCGATGTCGCGTTTTGCGCTGCCGCAGAAGATCGGCATCACCTGACGGTGTGCTACGCCGAGCTTCAGACCCGAACGGATATCGTCCTGCGTAAGGGTTCCCTTTTCGAAGTAGAGCTCCATCAGGGCATCGTCGTACTCGGCGGCCACCTCGACCAGCTCCTTGTTGAATGCGGCGGCCCGTTCCATCTCTTCGGCCGGGATCTCCAACTCCTCGCGGGTGCCGTTCTCGTCCTTGAATCGGTACATCTTCATCAGCAGCACGTCGATGAAGGCGTTGAAGCCCGGGCCCGGATTGACCGGATACTGAACCAGGACGGGTTTGACACCAGAGGCGGCTCGGATCGATTCGATCGTGGCTTCGAAGTTGGCCTTTTCGGAGTCGAGCTGGTTGACGAAGCCGATCAGCGGTTTGTTGAGGATGCGTGCGTAACGGGCCTGTATCTCGCTGCCGACCTCCCAGCCGTTCTGGGCGTTGAATACCATTATGCCGATATCGCCCACCTTGAAGGCGGAGAAGAGGCTTCCGCAGAAGTCGTCCGATCCCGGACAGTCTATGATGTTGAGCTTGCGCTCCATGAATTCGGTAAAGAGGAGGGTCGAATAGATCGAGCGTTTGTATTCGTGCTCGATATCCGTGTTGTCCGAGAGCGTATTGTTTGTCTCGATACTACCCCTGCGATCGATGACTTTACCCTCGAAAGCCATCGCTTCGGCAAGGGTAGTTTTTCCCGTGCCGGGAGCGCCAATAAGAACGATGTTCTTAATCTCTTTTGCTGAATAGTTTTTCATATTCGTATTATTTATAAGGTTATTCCGTCCTTTGAATCTGCCCGGAGAATTCCCTTTGTCGGGCAGTTGCTGCGAACTCTGACTATAAATATACGAAAAAAATCACTTTTGCAAGTTTCAGAAACGAAAAAATCGCCTGTTGGGGCGATTCTTTCATAAAAAACGCGATGATGGTGAAACGGATCCCTCCTTTTTCGCAAAGGCGGGCCTTCGTGGCAGAGCGGGCAGACGGGGGGCTTTACCGCTCCGCCGATCGTCTCCTTCCTCGCCCGAATCGTCCCAGTACCCAGCCGGCCGCGAATATCAGGACGAGAAACAGAAGATAGAAGAGTTTGTTCGAGAACCAGAGGTAAATGTCCTTCGAGAAGATGACTATCAGGACGAATGCGATGACGATCAGAACGATGTAGAAAATCCACGCTTTGTTCATGTTGTTCATGTCGATTGAATGTTTAGGAGACCCGGGTTGTTTAGCCGTTTCTTCTTCCATTTTTCGTGCCGAACCGGCTCTTTTGTTGGATTGAAAAAAAGAAGACTCCTCGTCCCGGTGTCGGATCTTGCGAGGAGTCGTCTTTGGGGGCTTTTGTGGCGCGGGGACTATCGGCCGATCACGGTCTCCAGTTCGTCGACCGTGATCGGGATGTGCTTGTCGCCGCCGATCATGCGGTTGCCGGTCTCCGTAACGATGATGTCGTCCTCGATGCGGATGCCTCCGAAGTCGCGATAGGCATCCAGGGCATCATAATTGACGATTCCCTTGTACAGACCCTCGGCCTTGCACTTGTCGATCAGGGCCGGGATGAAGTAGATGCCCGGCTCGTCGCTCATGACCGTACCCGGTTCGAGACGCCAGGTGGTGCGGTGGATGCAGGTTCCCGACTGGGCGGCGCGCTCGGCCAGCTCCGAGAAGTCGAAACTACGCTCTCCGAAGGCTTCGCAGTCGTGTACATCCAGACCCATGCCGTGTCCCAGTCCGTGGGGCATGAAGAGGGTCATGGCCCCCGATGCAACGGCATCATCCGCCGTGCCGGAGATCAGCCCCAGCGAGATCAGTCCTTCTGCCAGTACACGGTAGGAGGCCAGGTGTACGTCCATATACATCATATGGGGGGCGATGATGCGGGCTACGTGGTCGTGTGCCGCCAGTACAATGTTGTAGATGTCTTTCTGCTTCTGGGTGAATTTGCCGCTGACCGGATAGGTTCGCGTATGGTCCGAACAGTAGTAACTCAGTCCCTCGCCGCCGGCATCGCACAGCAGCAGTCGTCCGTTTTCCAGCACTCCGTCACTGTGGAGGTTGTGGAGGGTCTCGCCGTGTTGCGATACGATCGACGGGAATGAAACGCCGCGACCGTTCGATTTGGCGATACCTTCGATCGCTCCGGCGATCTCACGTTCGATGATGCCTGCCCGGCACATCTTCATGGCCAGCGTGTGCATGGCATAGCCGATGTGGAAGGAGCGCTCCAGCTCCTCGATCTCTTCCGGACCTTTGCGCTCACGCATCTCGGCTACGGCGAAGATCAGGTCGATCGACTTGTAGTCGTGCAGGGCGGTCGGTTTGATGCTCAGCAGATCAACCAGCTGGAGTTTGGTCTCCCCGCGATAGGGGGGCAGATAGTGGATACGGCGTCCTTGGGATATGGCTTTAGTAACACGCCCTTTTAGGGCGGACATCGGGAAGGTCTGTGAAACGCCGACGCTTGCACCCAGCTCCTTGAGCGAGGGCTGCGGCCCGGTCCAGATGATGTCTTCGACCGTAAAGTCGTCGCCGTAAAGGGCTACTTCGCCGGAATCGGCATCGATTACGCCGAACAGGGCCGGGGTGTTGAGACCGAAATAGTAGAGGAAGGTCGAGTCCTGACGGAAATAGTATGCGTTGCTCGGATAGTTGTTCGGAGAGAGCATATTGCCGGGAATCAGAATGAGTCCCTTGCCGATTTTGGTGCGTAACGTTTGACGACGCTGCGAATAGATTTTTTCTGAAAACATAAAAAATGTATTTTTTGTTGTTTATCATTTTGTTGTCCCACAACCCGGTTTTGTGCCGAGAAATCCGGATTCTGAACCCATTGGCGGTGTGCCTGTTTTGCAGGAGTCCGTTGAGGGGAGTCCCATGCAAATGGGAGAGTGTTTCTTACGGATCCGACCGGATGGAAACACCTCCCGTTCCACACAAAGATAGAAAAAAAACGGGAATCGAATCATAAAATATCGTTTCATTCGTTATCTGTAATAGAATCAGGTGCTTTCGGATTTGCATATCCCGGTCGCTGAGACCGACGTGAAAAAGAAGAGGAAATAAGGAAGAGGTAGTCGCTGTTCGAGGCGAAGAATCCCTCTTGACATATCCTTTTTTCTGATTTTGCAGACTGTTTTTCGATATGCTCCGAAAAAATCACTATATTTGCCTCGATAGAGGCAGCACTTCGAGTGAGAATCGCCGAACGAATGGAATCCAGTGGAGAGAATTTAAACCAGCAATAATATGATGAAAAAAATCTTTTTCCTGGCGGTAACGGCCGTACTTTGTGCTTTCGGTACGGTGGCCGCCCAGCAGTTCCCCAGTGTGCAGATCGAGGATCAGGAGGGAGGTATGGTCGATACCCGTACGCTGATCGACGGCAAGACGCCGGTCATCATCTCTTTCTGGTCGACCACCTGCAAACCCTGCATCAAGGAGTTGGATGCCATCGTCGAGAATATGCCGGACTGGCTGGACGAGGCGGATTTCCGTGTGGTGGCCGTTTCGGTGGACGACTCCCGTTCGGTGGCGCGTGCCAAGTCACTGGCAGCCGGCCGCGGATGGAAATCGTCGATCACGTTGCTCTACGACAAGAATCAGGATTTCAAACGTGCGATGAATGTGAATACAACCCCGCACGTCTTCATTTTCGACAAAGACGGTAAAATGGTCTATACGCATACCAGCTATCTGCCTGGTAGCGAGGAGGAGTTGATCGACACGATCATCTCGCTGGAGTAATCTTCGCAATCCTCAAAACGGACAACGAATGAAGAGATTTTTACAGGCAGGAGCTCTCGCGGCGGCGCTGTTGTGGAGCGGTACGGATATTTTTGCGGAGACTCCGACTACGGACGACGCGACAGAGGAGACGACGACCTCGCTTGTTCCGGTTTCGACTTCGGAGGAGGGTGAAAGTGCGGACATGATGGCCAAACGGAAGGAATCCGAACCTTCCGATTCCAAACCCAAACGCAACTGGGGACGATTCAGCGGTAGCTTCGAAACCAATACGATCTTCTATCAGGACGACAGCAAGACAGGGGCTATTGCTCCTCCTCACCATTACGGTTCGAACAACTACCTGAAACTGGACTACCAGCTGGAGCGTTTTTCGGCCGGTTTGCAGGTGGAATATTATCCGCAGCCGCTGCTCGATATGCCCGGTAAAGGTTTGGAATATTTGTGGGAAGGATTCGGAATTAATAACCTGACCGAGAAGTTCGTGGCCTGGACCGACCGTAACTATTCGATCACCCTGGGTGATTTCTACGAGCAGTTCGGCAGCGGCCTGGTGCTGCGTTCCTGGGAGGACCGCATGCTGGGACTCAACAACTCGCTCGGCGGTGCCCGCGTAACCTTCAATATCAAGGATATCGTTTCGGGAAAGGTCCTGTATGCCTTCCCGCGGTTCAACCTGGGGTATCTCGACACCCGGATTGCAGGAGCGGATCTTTCGTTCTCGCTCTCGAATGCGATTGGATTGACGGACCATGCCCTTTATTTGGAGGGGAGTGCTGTTAACCGTCATTTTTCGGGGGAGCCCGATTGGTATCGGAATGGTGTCTATTTTGAAGAGATTGATTTCAAGCTTCCTGAGAACGTACAAACCTATTCGGCTCGTGTTAATTACGAATACAGAGGGTTGGTTGCCAAATTTGAGTACGTTTACAAAAGCAAGGATGCCTATAATGCTACACCCGATGGCTCTTACGGCTTGGAGACGGGAAATGCCCAGTTGGCAGAGTTGGGATATACCGGCGACGGTTTTGCCGTGATGGGACAGTTCCGTCGACTCTATTTGATGGAGGAGCGTCTTTATCGTCCCGATGAAGGTTCGGCTATCGGTCTGCTTCCGGGTAATACGATGAATTATATTCCGGCACTGAGTCCCCAGCACGGATATTTATTGGCAGGCTTGGATCCTAATGTGCCTGCAGGTGTCAGCAGTCTTGTTGGAGGAGAGGTTGGTGGTCAGATTGATGCCTATTACATGTTCAAGCGAGGAACGGCTCTGGGTGGCAAACGTGGTTTGAAGATTCATGCCAATTTTTCGATTAGCTATGATTTGGATGCTGTAACCGCCAAAGCGAGCGATTTCCGTTACCGGGACTTCTCGTTCGATATCGACAAATCGTGGAACAGTAAGTTGCGAACGATCCTCTTCGTCTCTTTACAGAAAAATGCATTGCACAATACGCAGCAAAACATATTCGTAGCCGATGTGACCTATAAGTTTACGCGCAAATTCTCCTTGCGAGGAGAGTTGCAGTACAATTACGCACCGGATACGGAGGGTACGGATGTGGACGGCGACTGGGTAGCCGGCCTGTTGGAAGCCAATTTCGCACCCAACTGGAGCGTTTACGTCAGCGATATGTATAATAACGGCGGTTCGAAAGTACACTATTATGCGGCGGGCGTAAGTTTTACCCACTCGTTCATTCGAGTTGCATTGACTTATGGACGTAACCGAAAGGGCCTGATCTGTTCGGGTGGCGTATGCCGCGAGATGCCGGCCTATACGGGCGGTAACCTGTCGATGACGATCAATTTCTAAAGGGATAACGATAAAAAAACAATAAAACCAACCATTAAAACTATGAAACGGCATTTTAAATTTTTCACGCTTGCGGCATCGTTCGTAGCCATGCTTTCGCTGGCCGTACTGCCGGCTTGCAATAACAATGAGGATGATCCGGAACCGACACCGACCTCGTTGGTGTTGAGTGCCAGCACCACGACTTATGTGTTGGGTGAGGATACTGCCCCGATTACCTTTACGGCGACTTTCGAAGGTAGTGATGTAACGGCATCCGCCCAGATCTCCAACACCTCGGACGGAACGCAGGTCGAGAATGCCTCCTGGACTCCCTCCAGCGTAGGTTCTTTCACTTTCCAGGCCTCTTATGATGGAGAGGTTTCGAACGTAGTGACCATTACGGTACGGGATCAGTCGGAACCCTCGACCGAGACGTTCTACCGTTATATTCTGTTGACCAAGTTTACCTATACGACCTGCCCGGCTTGTGCAGAAGCTCAGAGACTGTTCAACCAGCTTTCGACTGAGGACGCGGAGCATTACGTAGTGGTTGCGGTTCATAATGTGGACCGTCTTACGATCTCTGAGGGTACTCAACTCGGAAAGACCTTCAATATTTCCTCATATCCGACCTGGTATTATAATTTTTATAACAGCATGATCGGAGTAGGTGCTGGAGGTGGTATTACCCAGGCCGGTATTAGCAATCAGATCTCCAGAGCCGAGCGTATGTTCCCGACCGTATTGGGTATTATCGCCGAGTCGACCGTAGAGGGTACGACGGCAAAGGTTTCGGCCACGGTTAAATTCCAGGAGGCGGGTGATTACAAGATCGCCTGTGTCCTGACCGAGAATGTACCGGGAGTCAGCAGCGAGAACCTTTCCACGTTCCAGCATGTATTGCGTGCAACTCAGACCGATATGTTGGGTGAGGCGATCACTCCGGCCGTGTCGGAGCCGGGAGAGCGTACGTTTGATTTCAGCGTCGAACTTAACAGCGAGTGGAATAAGGACGAGTGCAGCTTCGCAATCTATGTCTTCAAGAACGAGGGTGAGAATGGCTATATTGTAAACAATGCTTTGGCGTGCCCGGTTGGTGGTGCGATCACCGAGTATAGATACGCGGAGTAACAACATCCCGATCGGGAGCAATAAAAAAGCCTTCGGAGATCCGGAGGCTTTTTTATTGCTGTTTTCGATAAAAAAAGCCATCTATGTTTGATAGATGGCTTTCTCTTCTTGCATGTTTTAGAGCCGAAACCGAGATTTGAACTCGGGACCCCTTCATTACGAGTGAAGTGCTCTACCGCTGAGCTATTTCGGCAACTTGGGGCTGAAGAACCCTTTTGCGGGAGCAAATATCGGAAAAAAAATTTAAATTCCATTCAATGTGACCGGTAAATTCGCAAGAATGTGTAAAATTTTATCATTTCTTATTATCTTCGCGCTCTGGAAATGCTACTCTGTCAGTTAATTGCCTGCTTTGACTCTTTAGTGAGGAAAAATAGTTGGGCTCTTCAATGATAGGCAGAATTTGAAGAATATGAATTTTTACCGTTTAAAGCGATAAATCCAGATGCAAGACAACGTGATACTCAATCCTACGCCGGATCAGACGTTCGAAATTCTCGGAAAGGGGGCCTATGATTTCAAGCAGGTGCTCTCACGTTGCAAACAGCTGCAGCAGCAAGGTGAGGTCGAGAGGGCCTGCAACGAGCGTTACCAGGCTTTCCAGCGTATTACCGGCCTGCTTCCCGAGGACGAGGAGGTCAATCTGGAGTGGGGTGAGCCGAATACACGGGCGGCCATCGAAATCATTTATGCCTCGGCGATCGACCATTTTCTGATCAGTGATTTCGAGATGTCGGCGGCGATGCTCGAACTGCTGTGCGAACTGGATCCGGAGGATCATCTGGAGGCGGTCATCCTGTTGGCGTTCAACTACCTGGCCATGGAGGAGTACGAACTCTTCGATGAGGTAAGTTACGATATTTCGGATAAGTATGCCTGCAAGGAGGTGCTGACGATGTGGTCGGACTTTCGGACCAAGGGGCGGATTCCCGAGGGGGAGATCATGCGGTTCAAGACCAAATTTACCCCTTATTATACGGAGTTCGTTGCCGAGGAACATCCGGCTGACGAGAAGTATCTACAGGATATCGAGAGCGAGCGTCCTTCGGTCCAGGCGCAGGCTCGTGAGCTTTGGTTGCAGACCGAACATTTGTGGACGCGTTTCCCCGATTTTATCGAGGCGCTGCGCAAAGCTTAAACTTATATGTAAAATGAAGGCCCGAAACTCTTTGTTTCGGGCCTTCATTGTTATTCGGCATCGACGAATTTGTAGAGTTTGTCTCCCCGTCGGATCAAGCGATCGGTTTTAATCGAGCAGTAGGTCCCCTGGAGTACCGTTTCCGCCGGTTTCTCCTCGACGTAGACCTCTTCGGCGAGTTGCTCTACGACTCCGGTCGTCTCGCCCATCCAGAGCAGCTCTTCGCCCCGGTGAAGCGGTGCAGCCTCGACCAGAACTTCGGCTACCGATATCTTTTTGAAAAAGTTGGTGACCTTGCCGACATAAACCTTCCGTTTGGTGGCGGCGGAGCCGTGATGACGGCTGTGCTCGACGATTGGGCGTCCGGCGTAATATCCCTCCCAGAACCCCCGGTTGAATACGGTCGAGAGTCGCTCTTTGAGAGATGCGGTCAGTTCGGGGGTGTATTCGCCCGCCTCCATGGCACGCAGAGCCCGGTCGTAGCACTCGACAACCCGTTTGACGTATTCTCCTCCGCGGGCCCGCCCCTCGATCTTGAGCACGCGGACACCGGCTCCGATGAACTTGTCCAGAAAGTCGATCGTGCAGAGATCCTTGGGTGAGAGAATGTAGCGGCCCTCGATGTCGAGCATCTCGCCCGTGTCGGGATCCGTCACCGTATATTTGCGGCGGCAGATCTGGCGGCAGGCACCCCGGTTGGCCGAGTAGCCCGATTCATGGAGAGAGAGGTAGCAGCGTCCCGACATGGACATGCAGAGCGCGCCGTGGGCGAACATCTCGATGCGGATCAATTCCCCCCGGGGACCGGTGATATGTTGCCGCTCGATCTCGCGGCTGATGTGGGCGATCTGCTCGAGGCTCAGTTCGCGGGCGATCACCACCACGTCGGCCCACTGGGCGAAAAAGCGTACGGCCTCGATGTTCGAGATGTTGCTCTGGGTTGAGATGTGCACCTCGACACCCCGCTGCCGGGCATACAGGATGGCGGCCATATCGGTGGCGATGATTGCATCGACCCCTGCGTCGTGTGCGCGGTCGATGATCCGGTGCAGGGTCTCGATCTCTTCGTCGTAGATGACTGTATTGACCGTCAGGTAGCTCTTTACGCCGTGCTTGCGGGCGATCGAGGCGATCTTTCCCAGATCTTCGAGTGTGAAGTTGGCGGCCGACTGGGCACGCATATTCAACTGCCCGACTCCGAAATAGATCGAGTCGGCACCCGCCTCGATGGCGGCATGGAGCGATTCGTAGCACCCGACCGGGGCCATGATCTCTATCTCTTTTCTCTGCATGGAGCGTGTCGTTTTCGTGGTTTACTTCTTGCGGCCGATCAGGCTGCTTGCATAGTCGCGCAGACGCTGTGTGTCAGCTGTCTGAACGGAGAGTTGGTCCAGTGTGCACAAAGCTCGTTCGAATCGGAGACCGATTTGAAGTTCGGTTTGCCGTTTTACCTCCAACTTGTCGTAGATCGTCTTGACTGTGTTGATCTTCTCTTCAGCGGAGATCTGCGGATCTCTATAGATGGAGCGCAGCGTTTGGAAATCTTCGTCTGAAGCGCGATCGAGAGCCGTTACCATCAGGAAGGTCTTTTTCCCCTCCAGAATGTCGCCGCCGATCGCTTTCCCGAGCCGTTCGTCCCCGTAACTGTCCAGCAGGTCGTCCTGTAGTTGAAAGGCGAGTCCCAGTTCGAGGGCGAACCGGTGGAGCAACTGAGTATCCTCTTCGCTGGCACCGCCGATGATTGCGCCCAATACAGTCGCTCCGGTCAGCAGGGCGGAAGTTTTCAGTTCGATCATGTGCAGATACTCTTCGACCGTAACCCGTTCACGCGATTCGAAATCCATATCGTATTGCTGGCCTTCGCACACTTCGATGGCCATCGTGTTGAAGCGGGAAAGCAGGCGGGGTAGCAGTTCGGCCGGCATCTTGCTCAGCTGTTGGTAGGCGCTGATGAGCATGGCATCGCCCGACAGGATGGCGATATTCTGTCCCCACTTGGCATATACCGAGGGGTTTCCCCGGCGCATGGCGGCATTGTCCATGATGTCGTCGTGCAGCAGCGTGAAGTTGTGGAACACCTCGACGGCGGCAGCCGCCGGCATGGCGGTGTCTGGACGGTCGGTGAAGATGCCGCAGGTGAGCATGAGCAGCATGGGCCGCAGCCGTTTGCCGCTCATAGTCAGCGAATAGCTGATCGGGGCATAGAGTCGTTCGGGGTCTTCGGGATAGCAAATTTCGCCAAGATAGTGCTCTATGGCGCCCAAAAGTTGGTCGTTGGTTTGCATCATGCGATTTTTTTTGTTCGAAATGGATGGTCAAAAGTAAGAAAAATGTTGTCAGAGAGCAATTTTTTCTAACTTTGACAAAGGAAAACCATTTGTTTGAAAATGAAAAGACTGGCCATTGGAATCGATATAGGCGGGATCAACACCTCGATGAGTTTGGTGGATCGTGCCGGAGACGTATATGCGGAGTCAGGTTTCCGAACCTCGGAGTATCCCTATTTTGAGGATTATTCCGCCTATGTGAAGAAACTGGCGGCCTCCCTGCAGGAGTTGTGCGAGGCGATCCCTTCGGGGGCACAACTGGAGGGAATCGGGATCGGGGCCCCGAATGCCAACTTTTACAGCGGGCGGATGGAGTGGCCCGTCAATCTGTGGAAGTTCCGCCCCGAGGAGCCGAATCCGGATGACAAACGCCGGATCTTCCCGCTGTGCGACGATCTGGAGGCCTATTTCCCCGATGTGGCGATCCGCATGACCAACGATGCCAACACGGCTGCCCTTGGAGAGATGATCTATGGCAATGCACGTGGAATGCGTGATTTCATTATGGTGACGCTCGGAACGGGTCTCGGGTCGGGATTCGTCTCCAACGGACAGATGATCTACGGACATGACGGGATGGCCGGCGAGTTGGGTCATGTGATTGTCGAGCCCGACGGGCGTGCCTGCGGTTGCGGTCGTCGGGGATGTCTGGAGACCTATGTCTCGGCAACGGGGATCAAACGCACCGCCTTTGAGTTGATGGCTCGCGATCGGACCCCGAGTGTATTGCGCAAGGTTGCCTTCGATCGGTTCGATTCGAAGATGATTACCGAGGCGGCCGAAAAGGGGGATGCGCTGGCCATCGAGGTTTTCGACCTTACGGCCCGGCGGTTGGCGCGTGCCTTGGCTGATGCCGTGGCGATTACCTCTCCGGAGGCGATCATCCTCTTCGGAGGGCTTGCCCAGGCGGGCGATCTGCTACTGGAGCCAACGCGGCGTTATTTGGAAGAGTATCTGCTCTCGACCTATCGGGGTAAGGTCAAGGTGCTGCTCAGTGCCATGGACGGGAACAGTGCCGCCGTGATGGGTGCTGCGGCGTTGATCTGGGAATAGAGTTAGGGCTCGCTAAAAAAATAAGGGGCAAGGATCGAAATCCTTGCCCCTTTGTTTGTGCTGTACGGCTTCTGTTAGCGCATCGGGATCTCTGCCGATCCGATCAGGAATCCGTCGCAGTAGAGTTGTACCAGATAGGTGCCGGCGATGAATCCGCTACCCGTGTAGAATATACCCACGTTCAGGTCTTCGTTCTGATAATCCACATCGCGTGATGCCGAATAGGAGATGCGTTCGCCTTCGAATTCGAAGGTCGGTACGCTTTCGCTCGAAAGGACATAGCCGTCGGGAGAGGTGATGCGCACATAGATCGTCTTTTCACCCGGCATGGCCAGGGCGTTTGCCGTCATCGTGAAGTCGATGCGCAGACGTGCGGCGTTCTTGATGCGGGAGACATCCTTCCCGCGTTCATTGAGTGCGACCAGACGAATGGCGCGGGCATAGATCACTGATCCTTGACGAACTTTGTTGTCGAGCTCCTGAGCCTTCTCTTCGGCCATTTCGGCGCGCATGTTGGCCGTCGTGATCTCCTTGCGGTAGGATACGTTTTCGTCGATGAGCTGTTTGTTGAGCGTGTTGAGCGAGTCGATCTGCCGGATATATCCGCGCATGATGTTTTGCAGCGTAGCGACCTCTTTTTTGTATTGATTGATTTTGGCGTAGCTCCAAGAACGCTCCTGTTGGAGTTTTTTCATCAGCGAATCGGCCCGTTGGCGTTCGATTCCCATTTGAATTGAAAGCGTGTCGTTCGAGACTTGCAGATCGTCGAAATCCTCCATCAGGGTGTTCAGGTCGCTCTGAATCGAGTCTCGGTCGATGATTAACAGGTCGTAGTCGGCCTTTTGTCGCCGGAGGTCGCTGAAGTAGAAAATCGAGAGTGCCGCCAGAATTACGGCCAAGATAATGATGACGATCCGGTAGCCTTGAATGGACTTTTTGGATCCTTGACCGTCGCGGTCGTATTCGGACTGGTTGTTATAGCCCTGCAGGTTTTCTTCCATAGCTTGACGTGTTTTGTTCGCAAATATAAGGTTTTTTATTTTATTTTGCTGTCGAGCGGGTATTTCAAACCTTCGTAATGGGAGATATAGGCTTGGATGCTGCCGACGCGGATTGGTGATTCGATGTAGAGAGGAATAAGATTCCTATCGTCCGAGATCCAGATGATGAACTCCGTTCCGTCGGTGAAGGTGAATCCTTCGGAGGTTCCCAGCTGGCAGGCGAATTTCAAGGTGCGGAATGTCCCCATCTTTCGGATCTTCTTCTCTTCGCGTCCCAAAAAGCGGTATTGTAACCGACGTATCGTATCTTCGAGCAACATTTCGAGGAGATGCGGCTCGTTCACCTTCAAGGTCGATATATCCATCGTGCGGAGCAGGAAGTAGAGCGAGACGGGATCCATGCTACCCGAAGTCAGCTTTATCGTTTTCCGGGATTCTTGTTCCATACGGCGGCTTTTCCAGCGGGTGTGTACCTGCATGGCCGGCCAGTCGTAATGGTAATGGCTCCGGAAAGTATAGCTTCCTTCCCGAATATCGCTCTCGAAATAGCGGGTCTTTTTTCCTTGCATGTCGGCCTGGATGGTATAGGTGTCATCGACGGGCATAAACCATCGGAAAGCAGGCAGGGTCTTGCCGTTGCCCACTACTTGATAGAAGGTCTCTCCTTGGTAGGTTACCAGCGAAGTGGAGATCCGGGCCGATCCCATCTCCGTGTTGGGAACGAGTTTGGCCCGGTAACTTATCCGGTAGTCGAGCACTTCGCCGGGTTGGTATAGTTGTGCTCGCGAGATTCCGGCGGAGAGTACTCCGAAAAGGAGCAGTGCGAGGCTTCCGATCCTGTGTCGCATGGGCATCTTGTCGTTTTATGAAATCATCGAGAAGTCGATCTCCTCTTTTTTTGCATACCTCTGGCGCAGCTCCCTGAGTCCTGCATGGGCGGCCTGGGTGAGTGTCGGATCTGCGGCGAGTGCCTCGGCGGCCGCCTCCCGTGAGACGGTAAGGATCTGTACGTCGAGGGTGGGGTTTGCTATTTTCAGATCAAACGCCATGCCGCTTTGTTGCGTGCCGTTAATATCGCCCGCTCCGCGCAGTTTCAGATCGAGCTCCGCAAGACGGAATCCGTCGTTGGTCTCGCACATGGCCTGGAGTCGTTGGCGTGCCTCTTTCGAGAGCTTCTCCCCCGACATAAGGATGCAGTACGACTGTTCGGCACCGCGACCCACGCGTCCGCGTAGCTGGTGGAGTTGCGAGAGTCCGAACCGTTCGGCCGATTCGATCACCATTACCGTGGCATTCGGTACGTCGACCCCCACCTCGATGACCGACGTGGCGACCATGATGTTCGCCTCGCCGCTCTTGAACTGGCGCATCGACTCCTCCTTGTCCTCGGGTTTCATGCGCCCGTGGCAGACCGTTGTGACGTACTCCGGTAGCGGAAAGTCGCGCGAGATGGCCTCGTAGCCATCCTCCAGATCCTTGTAGTCCATCGTCTCCGACTCCCGGATCAGGGGATAGACGACGTAGATTTGCCGCCCCATTTTGATCTGCTGCCGCATGAATCCGAACAGACGCAGGCGGGCGGCATCGGTATAGTGTACCGTCCGGATGGGCTGGCGACCGGGCGGCAGTTCGTCGATGACCGATACGTCCAGATCGCCGTAGAGGGTCATGGCCAGCGTACGGGGGATCGGTGTGGCGGTCATGACCAGGATGTGTGGCGGCTGTTCGTTTTTGGTCCACAGGCGGGCCCGCTGCTCCACGCCGAAGCGGTGCTGTTCGTCGATAACGACGAATCCCAGGTTGGCGAACTGTACCTTGTCCTCGATCAGGGCGTGCGTGCCGATCAGCAGATGGATCGAGCCGTCGGCGATTCCAGCGAGTGCCTCTCGCCGCTCCTTGGTCTTGGATGCGCCGGTCAGGATCGCCACCCGCACATTCATCCCGGCCAGCATCCGGGTAAAGGTGGCGTAGTGCTGGCGGGCCAGAATCTCGGTCGGGGCCATCATGCAGGCCTGATAGCCGTTATCGACAGCCAGCAGCATCGATATGAGCGCCACGAGCGTCTTGCCGCTGCCCACGTCGCCCTGCAGCAGGCGGTTCATCTGGTAGCCGGAGATGGTGTCTTGCCGGATCTCCTTGATAACCCGTTTCTGGGCACCGGTGAGCGGGAAGGGTAGTTTCTCGGTGTAGAATGTATTGAAGACATCTCCCACTTTCGGGAAGAGAAATCCGTTGTTTTTCGAGAGCCGGGCCGAGCGGCGGGCCTGGATGTTGAGCTGAATGCCGAGCAGCTCGTCGAACTTGAGGCGGTATTGGGCCTGACGCAGCAGCTCGGGCGATTGCGGAAAGTGGATGTTGTAGTAGGCTTCGCGCAGGGGAATGAGTCCGTACTGCGTGCGCATCGAATCGGGGAGCGTCTCGCGGATATGCTCCTTGACCAGGGGCCAGAGGTTGCAGATAATCGTATAGAGGCCTTTGGTTCCCAACAGGCTCGAAAGCCGTTCGGTGGAGGAGTAGATTCCCTGCAGGCCGCTCTCCGCCTTGCGCGAAAAGGCCTTTTCGATCGTCTCGATTTCCGGGTGGATCATCGATAGCTCCCCCTTGTAGAACGACGGGCGTCCGAAGACGAGGTATTCGCGTCCGACCTCGATCCGCTTCTCGATCCATTTGATTCCCTGGAACCAGATCAGTTCGGCTCGTCCCGTGCCGTCGCTGATCTCGGCCGTAAAACGGCGCTTGCGCCCCTCCCCGATGTAATTGACACCCGAGATCCGGCCCCGGAACTGCAACAGCGGGGAGTCTCCCTCGCTGATATCCGAGATGCGGTAGATCTTCGTGCGGTCGATATAGCGAAACGGGTAGTGGCTGAGCATGTCACCGAGCGTACGGATGCCCAGTTCCTTGTCCAGCAGTTTGGCTCGGGCTTCACCCACGCCTGGAATGTACTTGATATCGTTCTCGAGTATATTGGCCATATCCTGACGGTCAAAGATAGTGAAAGCCGAGCGGCAAATGCAAACTTGTTTGCGAATTTGTCCGAGGCGCATCCTGTTTTCTGTAAAGATAACAATTATCGGGCAAATACCTCTCCCGGATGGCTTCTTATTGTCGTTTCGCCCCGATTCCCGCTTGAAAATCGAGTGAAAACGCACCCTCGGAGCCCGTTGCCGGAAGGGGTTCCGTATGAAATGAGGTGTGTCGGGGCGGAACGTTGGAAAAATGTGTATCTTTACAACCGTATTCAGCTGGATGAGAGCCGCTGTCTAGAATCGACGAACGATGGAAGATTACATTTTGCGTGAGATAAACAAGATCGGTCAGTTGATCGAGGCTATTTTGCAGAAACTGGGGGTGATGAAAGGGGCTACCCAGGAGGAGAAACTCTATGCGGCGGCAAAAGAGGAACTGCTCGAAAAGCTGAAGATGAACGTAGAGGAGTTGCCCGAAGGGGATGAGATCGTCCCTTACCTTCGGCAGAAGTACGAATTCACCAATGCCGATCTCGAAAAGTTCGCCGAACTGCTCTTTATCCTCGTACCGCCGGCTCCCGATCCGGATACCCGGATGCGGCTGGTTGCCCGCATCATCGGGATTTACCGCTATCTGGAGGTGCATGAATCCTCCTTCTCCTGGAATCGTTACTACATCCTCAAGGAGCTGAAAAATTATACGGAATAGAAGGGTTACCGCACGAGCCTGTTGTAGTGGCAGATGAGCAGATTTTCCTGGTCGTCGTACAGGTGCATTCCGTTTCCCAGACAGTATTTGAACCATTTACAGGAGGCGCATTTACCCTTGTGCGCCCAGTCGCGGTTGCGGAACTTTTCGAACCGGTTTTGCCACACATCCCAGAAGTTGTCCCGATAGATATTTCCCTGATGGAAATTTGACCGGATCGAGGTGCAGCCTGATATGGATCCGTCCACACGAATCGAGGCGATCGAGACACCGGCGCGGCACTGATAGAAGTGATCGCGCACGTTGCCCTCGTAGCCGCCCAGGAATCCTTCGCACCCATAGCTGACGGCAATTTCCCCTTCACGACGGGTCTGTTGGATAAACTCCATCAGTTGGGTGAACTGCTCGTCTGTGAGTTGCAGCGAGGGGTCTTCGGCCGCACGACCGACCGGGAAGATGGAGAAAAGTCTCCACGAGCGGATGCCTGCGTCGATGAGCATATCCCGAAATTCGGCCAGCCGGGGCAGCGAATGTCCGTTTACACAGGTTACTATGTCCGAGGCGATCGACTTCTCGGCAGCCACCATCCGGGCGGCCCGCCAGGCTGCCTCGAAACTCTGTTCGTTCCGTCGCAGGTAGTTGTGCTCTTCGGCGAATCCGTCGAGGCTGACCGTAATGGTATGTAGTCCGGCCTGGAGCAGTCGTTCGAACCGGGCCGGTGTCAGTGCCAGTCCGTTGGTGACCATGCCCCAGGGATACTCCCGGCGATAGAGACCCAGTCCGATCTCTTCCAGATCCCGGCGCACCAGTACCTCGCCTCCCGATAGGATGATCAGTAGGCGGTGGGGATCTACATGGGGGGTAATCTGGGTGTCGAGTAGCCGGAAGAAATCCGCAGCGGGCATATCTTTTATAGCGGCCTCCGTACGGCAGTCGCTTCCGCAGTGGCGGCAGTTGAGGTTGCAGCGCAACGTACACTCCCAAAAGAGGGTGTGCAGTTCATGTCGCTCGACCTGCTGGGCGTAAAGTTTGGAGGCTAACGAAAGGGCGAGGCGTTTGCGAAGGCCGATCGTTTTTCCCATATCGTAGAAGATTAACGGTGCGATTCAGTCTCGTTAGGATCGGATTCCAGGGTTACCTCGATGTCGGAGAGAGCGTAAGAACCTTCGCTCCAGCCTGAAGCTCCAGCCGTCTGGTCCTCCTCTTTGAACGTAACTGTAAGTTGCTGGTCGGCATATGATCCGTTCTCCGCACCGTCCGTATCCCGGAATTCGATAGTAGTCTCATAGGGGAATTGTTGTGGAGGCCACTCATCCCAGTTGTAAACAAATACCCCCTCTTCGTTTGTGTGGGTCGCATATTGGCTGGGGGCGGAGACTTCGATGCCTGGAATGGGCTCTCCGGCCTTGTTCTGTACTTTGCCTTTGACTGAGAAGTTTACATGTGGCGTCCCGTATTCACAAGGCAGATCGCTATTGTCATTACAAGCGGCGGTTGAGAATCCCAACAGGGAGAGAATCAACCAAATAAGTTTGTTTTTCATGGTGTATGGAGGTTAAGGTGTTTTACTAAATTAAGGTTTAAAAATGGGTTTGCCAAACAAACGGCGGATTTTTTGTAATTTTGTAGTACAAATACGGATAAAGCGATGAATCTTACACGATATGAACGTCGTCCGAGCCGGAAGGTGCGCATCGGCGGCGTGGTGATCGGTGGCGACAGCCCGATTGCCGTACAGTCGATGACCAATACCGATACCAAGGATACGGAGGCAAGTGTGGCCCAGATCGAACGGATTGCCCGGGCGGGCGGCCCGATCGTCCGCCTGACGGCTCAGGGACCGCGCGAGGCGGAAAATCTGGAGCGGATCACCCGGCAACTGCGTGCGGATGGATACGATACGGCACTGGTGGCCGATATTCACTTCGTGCCGGAGGTGGCTTCGATTGCCGCCCGGTATGTGGACAAGGTGCGGATCAATCCCGGCAACTACAACTCCTCGCACGGGGAGTTTGAGGCGCTGATTGAACAATGCCGCGAGCGGGGTGTGGCCATCCGTATCGGTGTGAACCATGGGTCGCTCGGCAAACATATCTTCGACCGTTGGGGCGATACGCCCGAAGGGATGGTCGCCTCGGCGATGGAGTTCCTGCGCGTCTGTCGCGAGCGGGCGTTCGATCAGGTGGTCGTTTCCATGAAGTCGAGCAATACGCGCGTGATGGTTGCCGCCTACCGGCAGTTGGTCGAGGCAATGGATCGCGAAGGGATGGATTATCCGCTGCACCTGGGGGTTACCGAGGCGGGCAACGGGCTCGACGGCCGTATTAAGAGTGCCGTTGGTATCGGGGCTCTGCTGGCCGATGGTATCGGCGATACTATCCGAGTTTCGCTGACCGAGGCCCCCGAAAACGAGATTCCGGTAGCCCGGCAACTGGTCGAACATTTCGCCCGTCGCAGCGGAGATTTTACGGTGAAGTATCCAGAACGCTATACACCAACCGTTTATCGTCGCCGCAGCAGTGTGCAGACTCCGTTGATTCACGCTGAACTGCCCGCCGCATGGCGCGTGATCGAAGCGCGGTCGGAGAATCCTACCGCCGAACTGCGGGCTGCGATCCTCAGCCTGGACCGGGCCGACGAGCCGGTTGCCGTGCGCTGCCGCTACGAAGACCTGACGGTCGAGGAGGTTGCTGTCAAGGCGGCTGCCGACCTCGGATTGCTCTTCCTGGATGGCCTGGCCGACGGTATCTGGATCGATGCACCGCACCTGACGCAGGAGCAGATCGAACAGATCGAGTTGATGATCCTTCAGGCTGCGCGGGTCCGGATGTCGCGCACGGAGTATATCGCCTGCCCAAGCTGTGGTCGGACGCTCTACGATATCGAGGGAACGCTGGCCGCGATCCGCGCCCGTACGTCGCACCTGAAGAACCTTCGGATCGGAGTGATGGGATGTATCGTGAACGGCCCCGGCGAGATGGCCGATGCCGATTACGGATACGTGGGGGCGGCTCCCGGACGCATCACCCTCTACAAGGGACGTACGGTCGTGGAGCGGAACATTCCGCAGGAGGAGGCGCTCGACCATCTGGTGGCGCTTATCAAAGCCAATGGAGATTGGATCGATCCTGAAAACTAATGTTTTAGCCTATGACGATTTTGCCAGCCGCCTATCTGGGCTCGGTCGAATATTTCGCACATCTGCTCTGCGAGGAGTGTGTGATCGATCTGGGCGAACATTTCATCAAACGCTCTGAGCGCAACCGTGCGCAGATCCTGACTGCGGGCGGGGTGATGGACCTGACCGTTCACGTGCAGCGGGCCAACCGCCCGCGTACGCCGATGCGTGAGATGCGCCTCGACTATTCGAAACGGTGGCAGCACCAGCATTGGATCTCGCTCGTCTCGGCCTATCAGGGGTCGCCCTATTTCGACCACTATCGCGATTGGTTCGAACCTTTCTATCGCAAGCCCTATCAGTTTTTGGTCGATTATGATCTTGCCCTGACCGAGATGCTGCTCGACCGGCTGAAGGTCGAGACCCGCCCGCGCATCAGCGAGAGCTATGTCGAGGTCTCGCCGGAGGATCTGGACCTTCGCCCCAAACAACAAAAGAGCCCGGCCTTTCATGCCGAGCCCTATTTCCAGGTTTTTTCCGACCGGATGCCGTTCGCCCCTAATTTATCCGTCGCAGATTTACTGTTTGCGGAAGGCCCCGCTGCTGCGGAGCTGTTAAGGCGAAGTCTCCGTTGAGCAGCACCGAATCCCGCAATCCGCCCGCTTCGGCGGTAATCTTCACGCATCCCCGCATCTCGATCGAGTCGCAACGGTAGATGCCGGGGGCGTACTCCTTGACCCGCAGCGTGTCGCAGTTTTTCGTTACGATCGGCATTCCGGCTGAAGAGTAGACGGTCAGTGTCTGTAGTTCGGAACTGCGTCGGTTGTTATGCCGGTCGGCAATGTAGAGTGTCGGCTCGTTTTTGTTCCACAACGTTTTGTAGAGATAGAAGGCATCCTTGCGTTTCTCTCGGTCGAGCGAGACGAGTCCCGTCGCTTCGATGCCGTCTGCCCGTCTGGCCGATCCGTAATCGGCCAGCGTATTGATCCATACACCCCACAGCACCGAATCCTGCGCCAGGTATTTGGCGTAATCTTCATGGAAGCGGGTCTGCTCCGATTCCGGATGGCTTATGCCGCTTCCCGGTCTTCGCTGACGGCCGTTTTCGGCCTGCTGATCTACGCGTCCCGGCTCGCCGTAGCAGATCGCCGAACGAAGATGGCTCCATTTCGTCTTGAGTTGTCCGAGCCAAACGGCCAGATCGCTCGTTTGCCCTCTCTCCCAACCGAGATCCTGTCCCCAGACAATCAGGTCGGTAATGAAATTCAAATCGCCGTCCTGGTCGCTGCAGGCCACCGTCGGACGTGTCGGGTCGAGCTTGTGGGCCTGTTCGTTCAGCGTGCGGACGTACGCTGTCGGATTCTCTCCGCGAGTCCACAGCCGGGTGAATATTCCCCACATGACGACAGACGGGCGGTTCTGGTTTTGGATAATAATCTCTTTCAGTTGTTGTTTCCCGTTTTCTTCGAGTTGCGGGGAAGGATAGTATGAAATGTCGCTCAAGAACGGGGCCTGTATTAGCGGCAGGTCGATCCATACGAGTATGCCGTTTCGGTCGCACAAGTCGTACAGTTCGTCGGCGTGAGGTCCGGCCGGTGATCGGAGGGCGTTTGCTCCCAGTTCGCGCAGCAGGGCGAAATCTTCTTGATACTCCTCTTTCGTTATGACGTTGCCGGAGCCGGAACGGTCGTAATATAGACTTACACCCTGAATACGGACCAGTGAATCATTGAGCAGGAATCCTTGTTGGGGAGAGACGCTGATGTTTCGGAAGCCGGTGGTGAAGACAGTCTGGTCATGGGAGTTGTCGTTTTCGACCGTAACCTGAACCTGATACAGATTGGGGTTCGAAAGACTCCAGAGCCAGGGTTCTTCGATCGAGAAGGAGAAGATGATCGGCTTGCCGTCCGGTTTGATACGGGCGCTCTTTGACACGACCTGTAGACCGGACGGAGCGAAGAGTTCCAGTGTCAACCGACAGGCGCTTCCGACCGGGGATAGAAGGTGTATTTCCGCCTCGGCATCAACCCTTTCTGGGGTGATTGAAAGAGGATGGATCAATATGCCGTTCGACCCCATATAGAGAGGGGAGATGGCTGTTTGATCGGTGACGATCAATTCGACATCGCGGTAAATACCCCCGTAGATGTTATGGATCGACGAAAGAGGCAATACATCTCCTGTAACAACATTCCGTACGGCGACCCGAAGGTCGTTTTCCGTTCCGAATTTGACGGCTTCCGTGATCTCGAAAGCAAAAGCGGTCGATCCTCCCCGGTGGCCGCCGATGTATTTCCCGTTTACAAATACTTCGGCGATGTTTTCGACCCCGTAAAATTTCAGGAAAAGACGTTTGCCGGTCCAGGCTCGCGGAACGTAGAGTTTGCGTGTGTAGTCAGCCGTCGTGCGCAGGTAGTCCGGTTTGCCGGTGAGGGCATCCAGATTCCAGGTATGGGGCAGGGTGATGCAGCGAGCGTTGTCGCTGCTGTTTTCGTGGCGAAACGAAAACAGCCAGTTGTCGTTGAGCAGATAGATCTCTCGTGCCTGTAGGTGGCCGAAGGCGATCGTCGATATGAGAATTAAAAACAGTTTTTTCATCGGTGTGCTTGTGTCAATTCAAAAAAGACGGAACAAAGATACGAAATCTGACGGAATCGGTCGCAAAACGACGGTGATACCTGAAACGATGGGGATTTTTTCTACAATTATGTGGAATTATTCCCCAAAGAATGGAGCGCTTTGCGACTTGAGATTTTGTGATTATATTTGTGTGCTTTTTTTCGCATTTCATTTGTCTGTTTTTCGTCGGAACCCCTCCGTATCGATCGAATTCGAAGTGTGAAAAAATCGTTTAACAATAACCTGCATAAGATTTCATGCGATGAAACCGAATCTGAAAGATTTGAATCTGAATAATTTGAAGGGGGTAGCCGGGAAGGTTCGTCACATTCGTCTAAAGATCTCTCCCGTGCAGTGGATCATCGGAGTGGTCGTTGTGGCAGCCATTGGAGTGGGGCTCTATTTTCTACTTCGGCCGCGGCCTGCTGCCGTCGTACTGCCGGTCGTAGGGGTCGAGCCTGTCGTGGTGGAGGATGTGAACATCTACGGCGAATATGTGGGGCGTATTCGTGCCCAGCAGTTTGTCGAGATTCATGCCCGTGTCGAAGGGTATCTGGAGCAGATGCTTTTTGCCGAAGGTACGTATGTCGAGAAGGGGCAGACGCTCTTCGTGATCGACCCGCAGCTCTATCGGGCCAAGGCCAACCGTGCCAAAGCCCAGTTGAACCGGGCCCGGGCGCAGGCCTTGAAGGCCGAACGCGACTTGAACCGCATCCGTCCGCTGTACGAACAGAATGCCGCCAGCCAGCTCGATCTGGACAATGCCGTGGCTGCGTACGAGAGCGCTGCGGCCGATGTGGTGGTGAGTGAAGCCGATTTGACCCAGGCAGAGCTTACGTTGAGCTACACCACAGTCCGCTCTCCGATTTCGGGATATATTTCCGAGCGTAATGTCGACCTGGGTACGCTGGTCGGTCCTGGAGGACAGTCCCTGCTTGCCACGGTCGTAAAGAGTGATACGGTTCGGGTCGATTTCAGCATGACGGCACTCGACTATCTGCGAAGCAAGAACCGGAACGTCAATCTGGGACACAAGGATTCGACCCGGAACTGGGATCCTTATATCACCGTTACGTTGGCCGACGATTCGCAGTATCCCTACCGCGGACTGGTCGATTTCGCCGATCCGCAGGTGGACCCGAAGACGGGAACTTTCTCCGTGCGTGCGGAGATGCCCAATCCGAACCATGTGTTGCTGCCCGGTCAGTTTACGAAGGTCCGGTTGTTGCTCGACGTGCGCGAGCGGGCCGTTGTGGTTCCCAAGAAGGCGGTGCTGATCGAGAAGGACGGAGCCTATATCTTCGTTGTGCGGCGCGATAGCGTTGTGGAGAAGCGACTGGTAGAGATCGGTCCCGAGATACGGAATAATTTTGTAGTGGAACGGGGTTTGGCTCAGGGTGAGAATATCGTGGTCGAAGGGTATCATAAACTTACGCACGGTATCAAGGTAGAACCGGTGGCACCCCTTTCGGAAGGGAAGAGTCTCGAAATAGAGAAGTAGGATCATGAAGAGCGATTTTTTTATTGACCGGCCGGTCTTTTCGACCGTTCTTTCGGTCGTTATCGTCATCGTGGGTCTGATCGGCTTGGTATTACTTCCGGTGGACCAGTATCCGCAGATTGTTCCGCCGGTGGTGAAGGTCTCTGCCTCCTATCCTGGTGCTGACGCACAGACGGTTATGCAGGCCGTGGCAACCCCTATCGAACAGGAGTTGAACGGGACACCCGGCATGATTTATATGGAGTCGTCGAGTTCCAACTCCGGAAGTTTCTCTGCAACCGTTACTTTCGATATATCGGCCGATCCCGATCTGGCGGCCGTGGATATTCAGAACCGCCTCAAGGAGGCCGAGTCGCGTCTTCCGGCCGAAGTGGTGCAAAACGGAATCTCGGTCGAAAAACAGGCTTCGAGCAAACTGATGACCATCACGCTGCTCTCGTCGGATCCCAAATTCGATGAGATATACCTTAGTAACTACGCGACACTCAATGTGTTGGATATGCTTCGGCGTACGCCTGGCGTGGGCAGTATCTCGAACGTCGGCAGCCGCTATTACGGTATGCAGATCTGGGTGCATCCCGACAAACTGGCCAACCTGGGCCTGACGATGCAGGACGTGCAGAAGGCGTTGAAGGACCAGAACCGCGAGTCGGCAGCCGGTGTGCTCGGACAATCCCCGATCGAGAGTGTTGATGTCACGATCCCCATTACGGCTCAAGGACGTCTGTCATCGGTGAGTGAGTTCGAGGATATTGTCGTACGGGCCAATACCGACGGGTCCATCATCCGCCTGAAGGACGTAGCACGGATCTCGCTCGAAGCGGCGACGTACACCACCGAGAGCGGTATCAACGGCGGTAATGCAGCCGTGTTGAGTGTCAATATGCTTCCCGGAGCGAATGCCATGGAGGTTTCCAAGCAGCTGAAGACAACCATGGAGGAGATCAGCCGGAACTTTCCGGAAGGAATCACCTACGAGATCCCGTTCGATATGACTACCTACATCTCCGAGTCGATCCACCATGTTTATCAGACCCTTTTCGAGGCGTTGCTGCTGGTGGTCCTGGTCGTATTCCTCTCGTTGCAGAGTTGGCGTGCCACGCTGATTCCGATCATTGCCGTGCCGATCTCGTTGGTCGGTACTTTCGGTGTGATGATGGTCTTCGGATTCTCTCTCAATATGTTGACTCTGTTGGGTTTGATTCTTGCTATCGGTATCGTGGTCGACGATGCCATCGTGGTGGTGGAGAATGTCGATCGCATCATGAACAAGGAGCATCTCTCTCCCTACGAGGCAACCAAAAAGGCGATGAGTAACCTGAGCGGAGCCTTGATTGCCATGTCGTTGGTGCTGTGTGCCGTATTCGTCCCGGTAAGCTTCCTCTCGGGTATTACGGGACAGCTCTATCGGCAGTTTACCATCACCATTGCCGTGTCGGTGATCATTTCGACGGTGGTTGCCTTGACACTGAGCCCGGCCATGTGTGCGATTCTCCTGCGTCCCGACAGCGGCAAGAAGAAAAACCGCTTCTTCCGCCGCATCAACGTCTGGTTGGATCGGGGAAATAAATTTTACCGTCGCATGATTCGCCGTTCGCTCAAATATTCGCGCCGTATGATCGTGGCCTTCTGTATCGTGCTGATCGGTATCTGGGCGCTGAACCGGATTGTTCCCCAGAGTTTCATGCCGCAGGAGGACCAGGGATACTTTACCGTCGAGTTGGAGTTGCCTGAAGGTGCGACCCTGGAGCGCACACGGATTGTGACGAACCGGGCGATCGAGTTTCTACAGCAGGATCCCGATGTCGAGTATGTGCTCAATGTGACCGGATCCAGTCCGCGTGTAGGCAACAGTCAGTCCCGCAGTCAACTGACCGTTATCTTGAAACCTTGGAATGAGCGTGAATCATCGGGAATCAGCGAGGTGATGGAACGGGTACGCAATGAATTTTCGCGTTACCCGGAAAGCAAAGTCTATCTGTCGACACCGGCCGTTATTCCGGGATTGGGTAATTCGGGAGGATTCGAAATGGTACTCGAGGCACGTGGGAATACCAGTTATACCGATCTGCAACAGGCCGTTGATACGTTGATGCATTATGCCGAGCAGTGTCCTGAGCTGACCGGACTCGCTTCGTCGATGCAGGGAGATATTCCGCAACTCTATTTCAACGTAGACCGAGACAAGGCACAGATGGTCGGTGTCCCGATGTCCGACATATTTTCGACGGTCAAGGCTTTTACCGGATCGTTGTACGTCAACGACTTCAACTTGTATAACCGTATTTATCGTGTCTATATTCAGGCCGAGGCCCCCTATCGGGCTTATCGGGATAACCTGAATCTCTTTTTCGTGCGTGGGGCCGACGGAGCGATGATCCCGATCACCTCGCTCGGCACGACATACTATACGACAGGAGCCGGAACCATGAAGCGCTTTAACATGTTTACTTCGGCAACCATTACGGGAGAGGCAGCACATGGATACAGTTCCGGTCAGGCGATGGCAACACTCGAACGCCTCGTGCGTACTCATCTGCCGGAGTCGATCGGTGTCGAGTGGAGTGGTCTCTCCTATCAGGAGAAACACATGAGCGGGCAGACCGGCATCGTGTTGGCGCTCGCCTTCCTGTTCGTGTTCCTGTTCCTGGCGGCGCAGTACGAGAGTTGGTCGGTCCCCATTGCGGTTCTTCTGTCGCTCCCGGTGGCCGGTATCGGGGCCTATTTGGGAATCTGGATCTGCGGATTGGAAAACAATGTCTATTTTCAGATCGGATTGGTGATGCTCGTCGGTTTGGTGGCCAAGAACGCCATTCTGATCGTGGAGTTCGCCAAGGAGGAGCTGGAGAAGGGGGCCGATGTGGTGACGGCGGCCCTGACAGCGGCCCGTTTGCGTTTCCGGCCGATCGTGATGACCTCGCTCGCCTTTATTCTCGGTCTGCTTCCGTTGGTATTTGCGACCGGCCCGGGTTCTGCGAGCCGACAGGGTATCGGTACGGGTGTCTTCTTCGGTATGTTGGTCGCCATCTCGGTCGGTATCGTTTTCGTCCCCTATTTCTTTGTCTGGGTGTATCGGATTAAAGCTAAATTGAAACGATGAAACGAATTGCAATATTTATTTCATGTATTTTGGCGGCGGGTATTTTTTCCTGTTCCCCGGTTCGTCAGTGTAAAGCTCCGGAACTTGATTTGCCGAGTACGATCGCAGAGAATCGAGCGGATTCCATGACGATTGCCGATTTGGAATGGTGGCAGTTCTACGGCGATTCGACGTTGTGCTATATCATTGAACGAACGTTGGCGAACAATCGCGATATTCTTGCTGCAGCCGCTCGTGTGGATCGTATGCGGGAGTTGTATCGCGTCAGCAAGGCGGAACGACTCCCTAACCTGAAAGCGAACATTCTGGCTGAGAATGAAACGAATGATTACTATCAGGATAAAGCGGTGCGGGATCCGCAATTCGACTTGACGCTTTCGATCGGTTGGGAGTTGGATTTATGGGGAAATCTGCGCTGGGCAAAACGCAAAGGTGGAGCAGAGTATACAGCCTCTGTAGAGGATTGGCGAGCCATGCGGATGGAGTTGGTGTCCGAAGTGGCGAGTGCCTATTTTCAATTGGTCGCTCTGGATAATGAGTTATCCATCGTCCGACGAACGCTTGCTACGCGTAGCGAGGGTGTATATCAGGCCAAATTGCGTTTTGAGGGAGGACTGACCTCGGAGACGGTTTATCAGCAGGCTCAGGTAGAGTATGCCAGTACGGCCTCATTGATTCCGGATTTGGAGCGTAAGATCGAGATCATGGAAAACGGTATCGCGTTGCTCATGGGAGAGTTTCCCGACTGGCCGGTCCTGCGCGGCTCGATGGATACGGAGGCGACGACACCGGAAACATTGCCGGTGGGTCTTCCCTCCGAACTGTTGCAGCGACGACCAGATGTGCGGGCTTCCGAGCAGCGGTTACGCGCAGCGATGGCGGCGGCCGGCATGGCTTATGCCGATCGTTTCCCTCGTTTGAATTTTACGTTGACGGGAGGTTGGGAAAATGATCGGATGGTGGGTTTCTTCCAGTCGCCTTTTTCCTATGTGGCCGGAACGGTTGCGGCTCCGATCTTCGGATTCGGTCGAAAAAAAGCGAAATACAAGGCGGCGCTGGCCGCTTACGACGAAGCGCGCCTGGCTTACGAGCAAAAGGTGCTGGAGGTGTTCAAGGAGGCCAATGATGCTGTCATTACCTATCGTAATGTGCGTAAAACAGCCGAATTGAAGGCCAATCTGCGGGATGCCTCTCGGAAATACGTCTTGCTGGCCCATTTGCAATACCGGGCCGGCAGCATCAATTATATCGATGTATTGGATGCCCAGCGTCAGTATTTCGACGCACAGATAGGATTGAGTAATGCCATCCGGGATGAATATCTGGCCATGGTTCAGTTGTACAAGGCTTTGGGAGGAGGTTGGCAGACCCAATCGGAGGAGTAGAGAGACGGTTCGGCCGGGGAGTAGATTGCACAGAAGTGCGAATTTTTTGGAGATAAATTTGGCCGGATAGAAAAAACCGTTTATATTTGCACTCCGTAACCGAGTTCTAATGCGGAAATAGCTCAGTTGGTAGAGCACAACCTTGCCAAGGTTGGGGTCGCGAGTTCGAGTCTCGTTTTCCGCTCCAGAGGGCCGCAGCAAAGAGACCCGAAAGGAAGCAAAATCCTTGTATGTCAATAATGATATACAAGGATTTTGCTTTTATACCTGTACTTTTGCTGGGAAGTAATCTCCCTATGTCAGGAACATAAAGGTCAACAACGATTGCTTCTGTTGTGACACGATATTGTTTGTTGGTTTTTATCTAATATTGAGATTCAATATCAAACCACAACTGTGCATTCAGCAGGTTGGCCTCACACGTTGTTGTATCTTATAGAATTCCTACATCAAACCACAACATTGTGCCGCGTGTTGACTATGCTTCGTTGTTGTATCTTATAGAATTCCTACATCAAACCACAACACCTGACCGTAAAGAATCGGCATAGACTCGTTGTATCTTATAGAATTCCTACATCAAACCACAACAGGGGCTGGTAAACGTGTGTGGTCTGTGATGTTGTATCTTATAGAATTCCTACATCAAACCACAACTTTACACCTGTGCCGGCTGATGATCCTACGGTTGTATCTTATAGAATTCCTACATCAAACCA
>MHCFR05601__coassemble_635_pt1 | contig 84050 bp, 79 predicted proteins | sample MHCFR05601__metabat2_high_PE_060 | metagenome-assembled genome bin MHCFR05601
GGTGCAGCACGCGGTGGGCGAAGGTCGAGTCGTACTGCGAGTGGGTTACCATGATGACGGTCGTCCCTTCGCGGTTCAACTCCGTGAGGAGCTCCATCACCTCGCGGCCGTTTTTCGAGTCGAGGTTACCCGTGGGCTCATCCGCAAGGATCAGTTTGGGGTTGGCCACGACGGCACGGGCGATGGCCACGCGCTGCTGCTGACCGCCAGAGAGCTGCTGCGGGAAGTGCGAGGCGCGGTGGGAGATGTTCATGCGGCTCAGGATTTCGTTTACGCGGCGTTTGCGTTCGGATGCCTTTACGCGCAGGTAGATCAGGGGCAACTCGACATTCTCGAAGACGCTCAGCTCGTCGATCAGGTTGAACGACTGGAAGACGAAGCCGATGTTTCCCTTGCGGAAGATCGTACGTTCTTTCTCGCGCAGTTTGGCTACCTCGTGGTCGAGCAGCATGTAGCTTCCCGAGGTAGGGTTGTCGAGCAGACCCAGAATGTTGAGCAGCGTCGATTTGCCGCAACCCGAGGGGCCCATGATGGCGACGAATTCGCCTTCGTTCACCTCGAATGAAACGCCGTTCAGGGCGATTGTTTCGATCTCTTCGGTTCGGAAAATCTTGTGGAGATTTTCTACTTTCAACATGGACATAGTAACAGATTTTTAAGTTTGTATTTTGTTGTTTGTTATTCGGATTTTACGGAGTTGGCAGGATTCTCACTGGCCGTGCGCCATGAGCAGAAGGTTACCGTGGCTGTCGTTACGAGGAGTACTGCGGCGAGGGCGGCAAGGGGAATCCACACCGAGAAGGGGGCGCGATGGGCGAAGGTTGACATCCAGTGGTGGATGATCCACAGAGAGAGCGGGGTGGCGATCAGGAAGCAGACGGCGACCATCGTCAGGTAGCGGCGGTTGAACATCCGGAGGATCTCGGCGGTGGTGGCGCCCATCACCTTGCGGATGGCGATTTCTCGCCGCCGGAACTGTGTCTCGAAGAGGACGATACCGAAGACCCCCATCAGGGCGATTACGACCGACAGCAGGGTAAAGAGTCCCACGACGGTGGCCAGACGACGCTCTTTGGCATACTCCTGTCCCAGTTCCTCCTCGAAGGTGCGGATCTGGATCTCACCCGGCGTGAGGCGGGGATCCGTTTCGGAGATACACTGCCGCAGATAGTCGGCCACCTCCGCAACGTCGGCCTCGGGGCGGTAGCGCAGGTAGAGGATTCGCGAGGAGCGGCTTGACCACTCGTCCGGAACCGCATAAAAGATGAACGGAGTGACACCGTATTGCATTGGGCGGAAGTTGAAGTCGGCACAGACGCCCACGAGGGGATCCGTTCCGAGGAAACCTCCGATTTCATCGTTCAATACAAGGTCGTATTCGCGGCGGGCCGCTTCGTTGCAGATCAGCATACCTGTCTCCTTGTGTTCGTCCTCTTCGAGAAAGTCGCGGCCGTCGACGATCGGAATGCCCATCATTTTCAGGAAATTCCATCGTACGATATAGGCCTCCAGAATAATTGGTCTTTCTTTGTAGCGGCGTCCCCAGCCCATACGGCTGACGCTTACCAGACGCCCTTCCGCGCCTGTAACATCGACTACGCGCGGGTCGGCAAGCAGACGGTTGCGCAGGGCGTTATAATTCACGGCCGCTTTTTCGGAGAGCTGTACGGCCATCAGGTTGTGACGGTCGAAGCCCATGTCCTGGCGTAGCATGTAATTGTGTTGGCGGAGGATGAATCCCGTGGCGATAATCAATCCCAGCGAAATGGTAAACTGGAATCCGAGCAGCAGCGTGCGCAGCCGTTGTCCTCCGGCCGTTCCGGAGAATGATCCCTTGACTACCATGGCCGGCGGGAACGAGGTGATGTACCAGGCCGGATAGAGGCTGGCGACCACTGCCATGGCTACTGCCACGACGAGCAGGACCCCGACCACCGGCAGGTTCTGCGAGAGATTCAGCGGGGCGGAGATGTAGCTGGCCAGCTCTGTACCTTGAATTGCGAAGGAGAGATACCAGGCCAGGAAGAGGGCGATCAGTACCAGTCCCAGGGCCTCGAAGATAAAACTGAAGCGCAGTGAAGCGTTCGGGGCTCCGAAGACCTTGAAGGTATTGACCGTGCGGATACGGACGGGGACCAGTGCGAAGAAGAAGTTGACGAAGTTGATGAAGGCCAGTGCAATGACCAGCAGGGCAATACCCAGCAGCGTATAGGTCGTTATGAGTGACCCCTGCATACACGGCACGCGGCAGTCAGCCTCAAAATAGAGGTCGCGGATGCAGGACAAACGCACGGGGTCTGTTTCGAGATGCCCCTCTTCATTCGCTGCGCCGGGATTCATCTCGACGAAGAATTTTTCCCACTCATCGGCTACCGCTTCGGGGTTGGTTCCGGAATAAAGCCGGACATAGTAGTTGAACCCCCATTCCGAGGGATCATTAAGCGATTGGTCTCCCAGGTCCATGGCAACCTTACAGTCGGCGAGCAGCGAGTTCTGGGGAAAATCCTCAAAGATGGCCACCACTTCACGGGCGTTCTCGGCAGAGGGTTGTTCTGTGTCGCACCAGAGCAGGTCTCCGATTCCGATGCCGAGTTGTTCGGCCGTCGAGCGCGAGATAATGACGCTCTGTGCCCGTTTCAGGTCGTGGACATCGCCTGCAACGGACTGGAAGTCGAAGACGTTGAGCAGAGATGTCGAGATGGACCCCGCGTTGATCGTGAAGCGGTCGTAACCCATCTTCGAGGCATTTTCGCGCAGTACGACCGTGGGGCCGAAGCCTCCCCATGTGCAGCCGCCGGCTTTGATGGCCGAGGTCGAGGAGATAAGCCGCTCGGAGAGAGGTCTGCTGAGCAATGCCTGCCACCGTCCCGCTGTGTACCAGTCTGTGGTTTCAATCAGGTAGATATGCTCCGAGTTTTTCAACGTGCGGTTGTAGGTCATCTCCCATCGTACCTGGGCCAGGATGATGTAGAAGGCCGTGAAGGCGAGGGTCAGACCCACGATGTTGAGCAGCGACGAGGCTTTGTAGCGCCGCAGCGTGGTCAGAAAGTTTCTAAAGGCGATTTTCATATCTGGAGTACATTGTTTATTCGGACTTTACGGAGTCGGCGGGATTCTCATTGGCCGTACGCCATGAGCAGAAGGTTACCGTCCCGATCGTTACGAGCAGTACGGCGGCCAGCGCCAGTGCGAAGATCCACCAGTGGATCGGGGTGCGGTAGGCAAACGACGCTAGCCAGCGGTCGACCACCCAGAATCCCACGGGTGCAGCGATGACGAAGCAGATGACGACCAGCGTTACGTAGCGGCGGTTGAACATGCGGAGGATCTCGGCGGTGGTGGCGCCCATCACCTTGCGGATGGCCACCTCGCGGCGTCGCTGCTGGGTTTCGAACAGTACGATGCCGAAGACCCCCATCAGGGCAATCACGACGGCAAGCACCGTAAAGAGCCCCACGATGGTCGATATGCGCCGCTCACGGGCGTACTGCACCTCGATCTCCTCATCGAAGAACCTGAAGTCTTGTGCCTCCCGGTCGGGATCGAACTTCTGGGCCTTGGCACGAATTCCGTCGCAGACTGCATCCAGATCGGCTCCGGCGGCCAGACGCACATAGAAGCGCGACATCCGGGTACGCCAGTAGGTTCCTGCGATGAAGGCGAACGGTTCGGTGGGGTATTGCAGGGGGCGGTAGTGGAAATCGGGACAGATGCCGACGACGGTACCTTCATCCAGTTTGTCGCCGACCTTGAGCCCTTTACGGGCAAGCAGGTCGTTGATGATGTAGCGTACGGTAGTGTCGCGGTCGTGCTCGGGCTTGAATTTCTCTCCGGCAACGACCGGAATGCCCAGCACGTCGAGGAAGTTGCTGCGGACGAAACGAACGTGGATGCCCACCTCCTCTCCGTTGATTTTGCGGCCGAAGATCGAGACGGCATCAGCCACGAATTTGTTTCCGGAGGCCGTAACGCCGATGATCTGCGGATCGCTCTGCAGCGAGGAGGCGAAGGAGTCGAACGCATCGGGGTTGGTGAGTTTCGACGAGGGGAAGTAGAAGGTCAGCACCTGTTCGTGGTCGAATCCCAGGTCGAAGCGGCGCACGTAGCGCTGTTGGAGCAGGGTGATGGTCGAGAAGACGATCAGACCGATCGAGACGATGAACTGTACGCCGAGCAGGATGAAGCGGAACCGCCGTCCGGCGCTCGACCCGACGAACGAACCTTTGGCTGCGAGTGCCGGGTTGAACGAGGTGATGTACCAGGCCGGGAAACTTCCGGCAATGAATGCAGCGACGAGCGAAATGGCGAGCGAGATGGCCAGTACGGGGAGGTTATCGCCGAGAGCCAGCGAGCTGCTGACATACGAGGCGAACTCGGTACGCTGGAATCCGATAGCCACATACCAGGCGCAGAGCTGCGAGAGCAGGACAAATCCGAAGGCCTCGAACAGGAAGCTGAAGCGCAGCGAGCGGGTCGGGGCTCCGAAGACCTTGAGAATATTGACGGCCCTCAGCCGTACGGGCAGCAGGGCGAAGAAGAAGTTGACAAAGTTGATCAGCGCGATGACAATGATGAGCACCGCAACACTCAGCAGCGAGTAGGTCAGCGTGGCCGATCCGAGGGGGAAGGCATCTGCCATGCCGGCAACATGGCGGTCGAAATAGAGCTCTTCGAGCGGGATCAGCGCACAGGCGCGCGGGTCGCTCATCTCCTCCTCGGTCATCTCTTCGCCCCAGATCGGGGCCATGCGTTCGAGGTAGTCCCGATAGAGCGATTCGTGGAGTTCCGACCAGCGGCGGGCTACCGCATCGGGGTCGGCTCCCTCGTGCAGACGGACGAAATAGCAGTCGTTCCAGTGGTTGGGGTCGTCAATATCCTGATCGCCGACATCGACCAGTCCGACAAGATGTCCAAAACTGCTGTTCGCGGGGAAATCCTCGTAGATGGCCACCACCTCCTTCTGTACTTCGGGACGAAGGTTCTCCTTGTCGCCGAACCAGATCGGATCGCCGACGCGAAGTTGAAGATGTTCGGCCTGTGACCGGCTCAGGGCAACGCTGTTGGGCTGCGTCAGGGCCTGCAGATCACCCTCGACGGCCTGCATGTTCAGGGCCTCGACAAAGCCGGGCGACACTTCGTAAAAGGACTCCTGGAAACGGAGCAGGTTGCCATCCCGACGGATCCAGACCGGTCGATCCCATTCCCAGGGACGGACGCAGCCTCCGGCCTCGATCTCTGGCGACTGGGCGATGAGCTGCTCACCGTCGGGACGGGGCGAGTTGACCGAAAAGCCCTCATCTCCGAACGGGGAGACGGGAGCAACCAGATAGATGCGTTCCGAGTCGGGGATGGCTCGGTTGAAGGTCAGCTCCCAGCGCACCTGTACCAGGATGATGTAGAAGGCCGTGAAGGCGAGGGTCAGACCCGCGATGTTGAGCAGCGACGAGACCTTGTAGCGCCGCAGGGTGGTCAGAAAGTTGTATAAGGCTATTTTCATAACGCTGTTTGTTGTAAATTCTATTTGTTGAGGATCAGCACATCGTTGGCACCGTAGTTCTCGTACCCGGAGACGATGACACGTTCGCCCGGCTCCAGCCCTTCGAGCACCTCATAGTACTGCGGATTTTGGCGGCCGATGCGGATCTGTCGCTTGTAGGCCCGGTCGCCTTCGGGCGAGAGGACGTAGATCCACGCTCCGCCTGTCGCTTGGTAGAACGAGCCGCGCGGGATGATCACCGCTTCGGTCGGCTGTCCCAGTTCGAGGTGCAGGTAGTAGGTCTGTCCGCTGCGGATGTTGCGCGGACGGACTCCGGCGAAGGTGAAGTCGGCCCGGAACTGGCCGTTGCGCACCTCGGGATAGACCTTCCTCAGACGCATCGTGAAGGCCGTGTCCTGCCGCTCGAAGGTGGCATCGAGCCCGGCCCGTACGCGGTCGATGTAGCTCTCGTCGATCTGCGCCTCGACCTTGAAGTCCGACAGGTCGTTCACCTGCCCGATCTTCTGCCCGGCCGAAACCGACTGGCCGAGTACGACGTCGAGCAGTCCGACCTCGCCGTCGATCGGCGATTTGACCTGCAGGTTGTCGATCCGCTGGCGGATGAGCTGCATGTTGCGCTTCATGTTTTCGAGGTTATCCTCCATCTGCTCGATCTGCACCGTGCGATAGAGCGAATCCTGCACCTGCCGCTCGATGTTCAGTTCGCGTTTCTTGGCGGCCAGTTCGTAATCCTCCTTTGACTGGAGCCACTCTTCGCGGGCGATCAGGTTGTTTTGGTATAGCTCCTCGTTCTGCTGCCAGGTACGGCGTTTACGCTCTACGTCGAGGTCCAGCTGTACCTTGTCGAGCCGCAGGTCGAGTTTCTGCTGTTCCATCGAGATCAGGGTGTTGCGCAGGATGTTCTGCTTCTCGGCCAGCTCGGCTTCGCTGTTCAGGATTTCGAGCGTGAGGGAGGTGTTGCTCAACTCGACCAGTACGTCTCCCTTGCGTACGGAGGCACCCTCCTCGACGACCAGCCGTTCGACAACGCCCGCTTCGAGCGGACTCAACTGTACGGAGGTGATCGGTTGTACCTGACCCGTGACGCGGATGTAGTCGTTGAACTCGCCGCGTACGACCTGGCCGACCGAGATCGTGCGGGCATCGATGCGCAGGGTCGAGGAGTTGCCGCCTGCGAGCAGCCATACGACCAGTATGAGGAGCACGGCTCCGACGAGATAGGGAATTCCCCGTTTGGTAAAAAGGGCCTTCAGGCCACGTTTCTTTTCAATGCGAATATCCATGGTTGTATCGGTTTATTTCTATTGGCGGATCAGCGGCTCGCCGTTATAGTAGGCTACCAGCCGCGTCTTGAGAATATATTGCAGGCGGGCGCGGAGCCGTTCCGAACGCGCTTCGAGCAGGTTGTTGGCTGCCGTCTGCAGGTCGAGGGCCGAGACCATGCCCCGGTCGTATTTGCCCGCGACGGCCTCGTAGGCCAGTTGGGCCGCATGGCTCTTTTTCGATGCCTGTACGAACTCCTTGCCGTATCCGAGCATCTGCTGGTAGGCTTGAGCCACTTCGCTTTCGAGCGCCCGGAGAGTCTCCGTGCGGTTCTGTTCGGCGATGCGCCAGTTGTTGCGGGCCCGGTTCATCGAGGTGCGGCGGGCGAGTCCCCCGAAGATCGGAATGTTGAGCTGGGCCGAGACGTAGAATCCCCTGTTGTCGCGGAACTGGTTCGAAAAAGTGGGGTAGAGCGACCGGTTGTCGAGGCTCATGAAGAAGTTGGTCGAATAGCCGCCTCCGACGTAGATCGACGGGTAGAGGTTCCCTTTTGCGACCGAGAACTGTAGCCGTGAGTGGCGTACGTCATGACGTGCCGCTACGGCCTTGGGATTGTTCTCCAGCGCGTAGTCGAGCACCTCGTCGAAGGGGGCTGCTCCGGCCGGTGTCTCGACCGTAATACCGGTATCGACCTGTAGCGGCCGGTCGGACGGATAGTTCATCACCTCTGCCAGGGCGATCTCGGCCAGCGCGAGGTTGTTCTCCTGTTGGGTGACCAGATAGTCGTCCGAGGCACACTGCGACTCTACTTCAGCTACGTCGGCGGCGCTCTTCAGACCCAGCTCGAAGAGTTTGCGGCTTTTCGTGAGTTCGGCCGTGCTGGTTTCGAGTTGCTCGCGGGCCAGACGGAGGCTTTCGGTATAGTAGACTACGTCGAAATAGGCCTCCATGGTCTTCAGGGCAACCTGATCGCGGGCCAGTTGCAGCTCCTCAACTCCCTGCATCCGCATGACGCGGGCGGCGCGCAGGGTGTTGATGCCGGTGAGACCCGCAAAAACGGGCATCTGTCCGGAGATCGAGTAGGAGTTGTCGAAATTCGAGACATCGGTATAGGTATTGGTCTCCGGATCTACCGAACGGCCGAAACTGGTCGAGGCACCGACCGCTCCGCTCACCGAGGGGACCAGTGCGGCAACCGACTCGATGTAGTCCTGGCGGTAGTTGCGGTTGGTGTAGTCCTGACGGCGTACGGCTGGGCTGTGTTCGACAGCATAACGCATACACTCATCGAGAGACATGGGGGTGGAGTGAGTCTCTTGCGTGGGCACTTCCAGAGCGATGGAGTCGACCTTTGAAACCAGAACCTCTGGAGCGGCTATCGAATCGGTCCCGAATCGCACCTGCGAGGGAACGGCAAAGAGTGCTATCGGTGAAAGTGTCCATAAAATAGACACCAAAGGGGTCAAAACAGTTCGTTTCATGTGGTTTTATAGCTTTTGGCTTTTCTGCTCAAGATCGTGCCAATGCTGTGCCAAAGTATTTAAAGTGTTGTTAATCAATATATTGATGTTTATGTCTTTTCGTATGTTTGTAAAATATTTTTACACTGCCGTAAAAAATCTGGACGGGACGATCCCTTTTCACTTCGAAAACACTAATTTTATCGCACGGGAAAGTGGGGCGGAGGGGTTCACTTGCATCCAATTGCCGACACCTTTTTAATATTCGACTGTTATGACCAAAGAGGGAACCTTACTTGTCGTCGATGATAATCGCAGCATTCTTGCGGCCCTTCAACTGCTGTTGGGCAACTACTTTGCACGGGTATTGACGCTGCCTTCTCCCAATCAGCTTCTCACGACGCTTCGCCGCGAGCCGATCGACGTTGTGCTGCTCGATATGAACTTTTCGGCCGGAATCAACACCGGAAACGAGGGATTCTACTGGTTGCAGGAGATTCACCGCAACCGTCCCGATGTCAAGGTCGTGCTCTTTACGGCCTATGCCGATATCGATCTGGCTGTGCGGGCCATGCGCGACGGTGCGGTCGATTTTGTCGTCAAGCCCTGGGACAACGAACGGTTGGTTGCCGCCTTGCGCAATGCCTATAACCTGGCCCGTTCGCAGCGGGAGGTGAAACAGCTCAAGGAGATCAAACGCGAATTGACACAGGAGGAGCCGATGTTCTGGGGATCGAGTCCGGCGATGATGCGTATCCGCGAGATCGTCGAGAAGGTGGCGGCCACCGATGCCAATATCCTCATCACGGGCGAGAACGGTACGGGTAAGGAGATGTTGGCGCGGGCAATCCACAACGCTTCGACCCGTCATGGCGAATTGATGGTCCCGGTTGATATGGGTGCCGTTCCCGAGACGCTCTTCGAGAGTGAACTTTTCGGACACGTCAAGGGGGCCTTTACCGATGCCCGCAGCGACCGGGCCGGCAAGTTCGAGGTGGCCGACCACGGTACGCTTTTCCTTGATGAGATAGGGAACCTCCCGTTGCACCTGCAGTCGAAACTTCTGACGGTGTTGCAGAGCGGTCGGATTTTCCGTGTGGGCAGCAATACCCCCGTATCGGTCGATATCCGCCTGATCTCGGCAACGAACCGCGATCTTTACGGGATGGTAGGACGTGGTGAGTTCCGCGAAGATCTTCTCTACCGTATCAATACCATCCACATAGACCTTCCGCCCCTGCGCCAGCGCCGCGAGGATATCCTTCCGTTGGCCGAAGGGTTCCTGCGCCGTTATGCGGCCAAGTACGGCAAGCCGATCGAAGGATTCGATCCGGAGGCTTCCCGTGCAATGCAGGAGTATCCCTGGGCCGGCAATATCCGCGAATTGCAACACACGGTCGAGAAGGCGGTGATCCTCTGCGACGATAGGGTAATTACCTCCTCTACGCTGCTGTTGCGCCCGGCAACCGTCCCGAATCCAGATCCCGGTTTTACGACGCTCGATGAGATGGAACGCTCGATGATCGCCCGTGCGATGGAGCACTGCAAGGGAAATATGACCGAAGTGGCGCGCCAGTTGGGAATCACGCGCCAGACTCTCTATAACAAGATCAAACGTTACGGGTTATGAAACTTCCAAAGGGTATCGCATACAGACCCATTGCTACGTGGAGTGTGATCCTCTGTGTCGCCTCGGTAGCTTGCGGGTGGGTTGTCGCACAGGGGCTCTATCCGCTGATGCTGGCTTGTGTCCCGCTTATGGTGTTGGCCGTCTGGCGGATTCTCCATATTTATGGGAATTCGATCCGGCGTGTAACCTTCATGTTCGATGCCATCGAGAACGACGATCTCTCCTTCCGTTTCAACGAGGATCCATCGAAGGTCGATAATACGATGCTCAACGTGGCCCTTAACCGCATTAAGGAGATTCTCTCCCAGACCAAGGCGCGGGCCGAGGAACGCGAACGCTACTACCAGCTGATTATGGAGAGTGCCCAGACAGGACTGATTACCCTCAATGATACGGGCAGCGTCTATCAGGCAAACGGCGAGGCGCTGCGGATCTTTGGCGTATTGCAACTGCATCATGTCCGTCAGTTGGAGCATTCGCTCCCGGAGGTTTCCCGTGCGTTGGCTACGATCCGGCCCGGAGACAAACTCCGGGTGTCGTGTACGACCGAATCGGGAGATATGGCCCTGATGCTGGGGTGTTCGGAGATCATGCTCGAGAAACGCCCCCGACGGGTGATTTCGGTAAGCGATATCAACAACGAGTTGAACGAGATACAGGTCGAGTCGTGGAATAAGCTGTCGCGAATCCTGACCCATGAGATCATGAACTCGCTGGCCCCGATTACCTCCCTCAGCGATACCTTGCTGCACATGGACCGTGCCCTGGAACCCGATCTTGAACGGGGATTGGAGACCATTTCGGCAACAAGCCGGCGATTGATGACTTTTGTCGAGGGGTACCGACGCTTTACGCGGATCCCGGCCCCGCAGCGCGAGCCTTTCGAGGTGCGGGAACTGGTGCGCCAGGCTGTGGTGCTGACGGCGGCCGAGGAGGATGCCCTGCGGATCCACGTCGATATCGAACCGGCCGAGACAATGATCTATGCCGATAAGGCCCAGTTGGGGCAGGTGATGGTCAATTTGTTGAAAAACGCCAGAGAGGCGATTGCCGGCCGGCATGATGGCGAGATCGAGATCCGGTCCCGGATCGATGCGGCGGAACACGTCATTATCGAGATCAGCAACAACGGAGGGGCTATCCCTGCTGAAGTTACCGAGAACATCTTTACCCCGTTCTACACGACCAAACCCGACGGGTCGGGTATCGGACTGAGCCTTTCACGCCGGATCATGCAGTTGCATGGCGGGTCGCTGCGCTTGAGCTGCAATACCGATCGGCGGGTAACTTTCACCCTGCAGATTGAATAGCGACTCTCAGACATCATGTCTCGACCTGATTCAAACGGAGAAAATGTGCGGAATTTATTATACAAGTTGGAGTCATAAACTTTAAACGGTCGTTTTTCTTGGCGAAGAGAATCTTTGATCAGGTCTCTTTTATCGACCGATCCTCTTTTTTGCATAATCGAAAATACGTTTCTTGGGTGTAAGCGAAATGTGCTTTACGTGATGACAGGGATCTTTGTAAAGATTGCCTCTCGTTGTTCCCAAGGAAAATAAAAAATCCTGATATCTTTGGATATCAGGATTTTAATTTTGTGGTGCCACCGGGAATCGAACCAGGGACACAAGGATTTTCAGTCCTTTGCTCTACCATCTGAGCTATGGCACCATTACCGATCAAGCTGTTTGGGCATCAAATCGTGGTGCAAATATAGGGATTATTTGCTAAAGTCCAAAAAAACGGGTGGATATTTTCGAAAAAAATGGTTGCTTTGCTCGCTCTGCGATAAAGACAGGCTGCCGGAAATAGTTGGGAATTGATAATAATATGACTATCTTGCAAACTAGTTCAAGACAATTACAGGAGAAATGAAGATGAAAACGAAAAGTTTGATGGTCTGCGCGTTGGTCGCTTTGACGGCTTGCGGCAGCGAAACCAGGACCAAAACGGATTCCGAGTCGGTAGGTACGCCGGTACAGATGGGTGCTAAGATTGAATTGATGGCTGTCCCGAAACAGGAGGGGCTCTCGATCAACGAGGCTCTTTGGAACCGCCGTTCTGTTCGGGAGTATTCCGAACAACCTCTTTCGCTTGAGGAACTCTCGGGCGTAATGTGGGCTGCCTCCGGGATCAACCGGGAGGATGGACACCTGACGGCCCCTTCGACACGCGGATTGTATCCGCTCCGAGTCTATGCCTTTTTCCCGGAGGGCGTTTATCGGTATGATGCTGCAACGAGCAGCCTTATCCACGTTGTCAATGGTGATTATCGCGAATTGACGGCCATGCAGGATTTCGCCTACAAGGCTCCGCTCAATCTGCTTTATGTTGCGGATTTCAGTGTCTATGGGGATACGGATCCGGATTTGATGCGTGTATGGGCAATGGCCGATGCGGCCGGATATGCTGAAAACGTGAATCTCTATACGGCCGGTCACGGCCTGAAATCCATTACACGAGGCAGTTTTAAGGTCGATGCCCTGATGCAGTTGCTCGGATTGGATCCGACCCGTTACGGTGTCGTTTTGGCGCAGACGGTCGGCAAATAAGAGACAATTTGGTTTTTGCTGGTTGCAGCCTGGGAAAAGAGGAACTTTTTACGCAGAGGAGTCCCTCTTTTTTGTGTGCTCGATCAGGATAAGATACTGCCGGAAGAGAACATCTATTTTTCAGATGATTTTGTCTTCACTCTCGGTTTTTTCACTAACTTTGGGGCGCTTTTTACAGAATCGTCCTAAATCGAATATTATATGATTCCAACTTCTGAACGGGAACAGATTGTTGCCTTGATAAAACGCGAAGTGGTGCCGGCGATCGGTTGCACCGAGCCTATTGCCGTCGCTTTGTGTGTCGCAAAAGCGACTGAGATACTGGGAAGTAAACCGGAGAGAATTTTGGTGAAACTCAGTGCCAATATATTGAAAAATGCCATGGGTGTAGGAATTCCGGGTACGGGTATGATCGGTCTGCCGATCGCCATTGCTTTGGGGGCGCTTGTGGGTCGATCGGATTACCAACTCGAAGTGCTCAAAGATTCCGACGAGCAGGCGGTCGAGCGCGGAAAACGTTTTATAGAGGAGGGGCGTATCGACATCTCTCTTAAAAAAGATATTGAGGAAAAACTGTATATCGAAGTCGAGGTCGTCGGAGAGGGACACAAGGCTGTTGCGATCATTGCCGGTGGACATACGAATTTTGTCTTTGAATCTTGCGATGGCGAGATCCTGCTTGATCACCGCAAGGCTGCCGATACCGAACAGGAGGAGCAGCATGTCGACCTTACCTTGCGCAAGGTGTTCGATTTTGCCATGACCGCTCCGCTGGATGAGATCCGATTCATCCTGGAGGCCAAACGCCTGAACAAGGCGGCAGCCGAGGAGTCGTTCAAGCATCAGTATGGCCACTGTATCGGGAATACGCTGCGCCAAGGGCGCGCCATGAATATTGCCGGGAACGATATTTTAACCCACATCATGTCCTATACGTGTGCGGCATGCGATGCCCGCATGGCCGGAGCGAAGATACCGGTGATGAGTAATTCCGGCAGTGGTAACCAGGGTATTGCGGCGACGTTGCCTGTCGTAGTTTATGCCGAAGAGGTCGGTGCTGATGAGGAGCATCTGATTCGTGCCTTGACGTTGAGCCATTTGACGGCAATCTATATCAAACAGTCGTTGGGACGTCTCTCCGCATTGTGCGGATGTGTCGTAGCTGCGACCGGTTCCAGCTCGGGTATCACCTATTTGATGGGTGGCGGTTATGAGCAGATCGCTTCTGCCGTAAAGAACATGATTGCCAATATTACCGGTATGATTTGCGACGGAGCCAAGCCGAGTTGCTCTCTCAAATTGACGACCGGAGTCTCGACCGCAGTCCTTTCGGCCGTTATGGCAATGGAGAACCATTATGTTACTTCGGTTGAGGGTATTATCGACGATGATGTCGATCAGTCGATTCGGAATATGACCTTGATCGGAAGGGAGGGGATGAACGAGACGGATCGGTTGATACTTCAGATTATGACTTCCAAATCGAAATAGGTCGTTTCAGAATAGGGTATGAAAAGCGCGATACTTTCAAAGTATCGCGCTTTTGTCTTGCTCTCGATTCTGCGGGGATAAAGGGGGCCGAGAGATTTTTCTCTCTTTAGAAAATACTTTTGAGAATGAGGTTGGTGGCCCCTTGATGGGAGAGGGTGTAATCCTTGGCGATACGACTGCGTTGTTCGAGAATTTGCATATCGTCGTGCAGAGGTGTGAACCATGCTTTCAGCTCTTCGTAGGAGTGGACCGGAGTGGCTGCCCCGAGAGTTACCAGATCACGAGCCTCCTTGAATTTCTCGTAATTGGGTCCGAATGCCAGCGGCAGACCGAAGGTGGCCGCTTCGAGCGTATTGTGGATTCCGACACCGAACCCGCCTCCGATGTAGGCCCACTCTGCATAGCCGTATACGGAGGAGAGAATGCCGATCGTATCGATAATGAGCAGTTGCTTGTTATCCAGCGGGGTCTCTTCCGTGCACTGGGTATATCGAACCGCTCCTCCGTGTGTCTCGTTGATGAGGCGCTCGATGCGGTGCTCCTCCATCTCATGGGGTGCGATGATGAATTTGACCGACGGATTGTCATTGATCAGGCGGATCAGCAGATCCTCATCCGGCCCCCAGGTCGATCCGGCGACAAACACGCGCTCATTTCCTTTGAAACGGTCAATCAGCGGAATTTTTTTGGCTGCGGATGCGATTTCGGCAACCCGGTCGAAACGGGTGTCCCCGGCTACGACTACATTGTCGAAACCCAACTCTCCCAGGAGTTTCCGGGATTCGTTGTTTTGAACGAAGATCGTGTCAAAACTTTCGAGTGCCGTGCGCCAATAGCCGCCGTATGGACGGAAGAAGATCGAGTTGCGTCGGAAGATGGCCGAGACGATGTAACTTCGAATCGAACGGCGGCGTAACTCCGTAAGCAGGTTGATCCAGAATTCGTATTTGACGAAAATAGCGATTTCTGGATGGGCTATATCGAGGAAGCGACGGGCTTTTCCCGGCGTGTCGATCGGCAGGTAGAAGATGTAGTCGGCTTGATCGTAATTTTTGCGGATCTCGTATCCGGACGGGGAGAAGAAGGTGAGCAGGATCTTGTATTCGGGATGTTCCTTGCGGATTTTTTCGATCAGTGGACGCCCCTGTTCGAACTCGCCGAGTGAAGCGGCGTGTATCCAGACGATACGTGCCGAAGGGTCGATCGTCTCTTTCATGCGGTCGAAAAGACCTTTCCGTCCGTCAATCCAGAGCTTGGCCTTTCGATGCCAGAGGGAGGCCAACGCAATAGCCCATACGTAGAGTATGAGACCGAGGTTATAGATCCACATCCTTTTTTGTGCGTTTGTTTTCGCGGGGCAAAGATAAGACAATTTGTCGGAACTGCCAAATTACCAGTGTAGTTCTACCGTATCCTCGATGTATCGCAGCTCAGGAGGTGTGTCGGCCCCGATTTCGATGGCGATCAGATCGAATTGAACCTCTCCGCAGAAGGGGTGTTGTTCCAGGTAGGCTCTGGCTGCACGGACAAGTGCCTGCGTCTTCCGATGGTCGAGAGCCTGTTCGGGTGTAGTTAACGAATTTTTGTGTCGGGTCTTGACTTCGACTATATGCAGGACACCCTGTTTGCTGGCGACAAGATCCAGTTCGTATTGCCCATATCGCCAGTTGCGATGAAGCAATGAGAACCCTTCGTCGAGCAGCCAACGGGCGGCTAACTCTTCTCCCTGCCACCCGGTTTGTCGGCTCTCTACCATAGCGATGTCCGCGGAAGCTGCCCCGTCATTTCGAAATATTTTTTCATGACGAGCAGCGAGATGAAACGCTCCCGGCGCCAGTCGTGGAACTGACGGACGTGTGCATTGGCATGGTCGATGATCTCCTGTGCCTTTTCGGGATGTGAGATGTAGTAGTCCATCTTCTCTTCCAGGTCGGAGAAATCTTCCTTAATCTCAATGTAATGATAGTCAGGAATTAAACGTCCCTCCATAAACCAGGATTCACGGCGTGGTCGGGGCATGACCGAGATTGAGTTGGTGGACATGACCCAACGGGTGTTGCTTGCAATGTCATTCCCCTCGAACGACATGATGAACTTCGAGGTCAGGTGGGCGTACAGGGTAATCTGCTTGGCCGTGCCGGTCTCCTGCGGGCTGTGACCGCTGCGGGTGTCTGCCGTATCGACGCGGGGATTGCCCCGGAATGTTTCGATGAAACGGCGACGCTGTTCGCTTCCCTTGACCGAGCCTCGGAAGATGACGCGGTCGGCCTTCTCGGTGAACGGGATTTTGTCGTGCAGCCGGATGTCGAAACGACAACGGTCCAGGTTGAGAATTACCGAGTTGTCCGATTCGCTTTCGCGGTTGATCTTGCGGGCTTTGACGATTGTCGGATACTCCAGGTCGAATACACCGTCGCCGAACTTCGTCTGCCAACGCAGAGATTCGTCAAAGAATCGTACCGTTTGGTAGGAGTCGAAGAAATAGGCACTTTGATGTCCTCGCAGTTTGAAATCCTTTAGGGGCGTAGCCTCCGTATCCGAGAGGTGTTCTGAACCGGTCAAGCGATTGTAGTAATTGACTCGGTCGAGGACATAGTTCATGTCGTAGCGTTTCGCCCCGTCTTCCAGAATGGCATCCAACCGACTGCGAAGAATGGATTTGGGAATGGCGTAGCGAGATAGCTGGGCAATGAAATAGGGTAGTTTGATGTTTTTTCCGCCGTGCAGATGGTTGATTGCGATCTGTAGGTCCATATAGAGGAAGGGTGATGGGGGTTGTAAGAAATCTTTAGCAGGGGAAGAGTCCTTCCGATTGTTGCAAGCGAAGATACTCCTCCCCGGTTTTATACCATATATATTATAAGAGGAACGAAAGATCGTCTCCTGCCTTAACTTCGTAGGATTCGATTCCCTTCTTGAAGATTCGCATGGGGCGTTTGCCGATCAACTCCAGACGGTCGTTCTCATAGCGGAGCATACAGCCTTCGCGCAGACCGACTACATAACGGCGCGGATTTGCCGTGATGTACTCGAGGATACGCTGTTCACGGGTCTCTCCGGCGTGTCCCTCGGGATTTGCATCCAGGTAGTGGGGGTTTATCTGGAATTTTATGGCTCCGATTGCTTTGAACGATTCGGGTTGTACGATGGGCATGTCGTTGGTCGTGCAGATGGTCGGGCAGCTGACGTTGCTTCCGGCGGACCATCCCATATAGGGAGTTCCGGCCTTGATCTTCGAAAGGATCGCCTTCATCAACCCTTGCTCCTGCATCTTCTTGGTCAGGGCGAACGTGTTGCCGCCTCCCACGCAGATCGCCTGTGCCTCGCGGATCATCCGACGGGGATCCTTGGCGCGGTGAATGGAACGGACTTTGATACCTTTCTCTGCAAAGCGGGCTTGTACCTTGGCCTCGTACTCGGCGTAGGAGAAAGTTACCGCAGCGTACGGGACAAAAACCACTTCGCGGATCGAACCGAGAAATTCGTCGATGTACGGCATCGGGTACTGTAGATAGGGCTCTCCGGCGTTGGTTGAGTTTGAAATTAATAATAGTTTCATAAGTTGTTAATATTTAGTTTGTTATATATATACTCCCTGCTATTCGAGGCATTTTATTTGGTTCTAATGTCAAAAATAATAAAAAAAGTGTTATTTTTGTGCGATTATTTTAGTGAAAGAAGATACAACATTTTATAACGATTGTTTAACTAAAAAATTAAGATTATGTCTGAAGTACAGTCTAAAGTTGTCGAGATCATCGTTGACAAACTGGGTGTAAAAGAGTCTGAGGTTACTCCCGAAGCAAGCTTCACCAATCACCTGGGTGCTGATTCGCTTGACACCGTTGAGCTGATCATGGAATTTGAAAAGGCTTTCGATATTCAGATCCCCGACGAGGATGCAGAGAAAATCCAGACCGTTGGTGACGCAATCAACTATATCGAGTCTCACAAGAAATAATTTGTATTCACAACTGGCAATTTAAAGTCTTGAATATATGGCAGAAAGACGAGTAGTCGTAACGGGAATCGGTACGATCAATCCCCTTGGCAACAATATCGCAGAATTTTTTTCCAATCTTGAAAAAGGTGTCAGCGGCGCTGCGCCGATCACTCATTTCGATGCCGAAAAATTTAAGACCAGATTCGCCTGTGAAGTAAAAAATTACGACTGGGCCCAACACTTCGACCGCAAGGAGGTACGTAAATACGACCTCTTTACCCAGTATGCTTTGATCGCAGCCCAACAGGCTGTCGAGGATTCGGGACTTGATCTCGAGAAGGAGGATCTGGAGCAGATCGGCGTGATCTGGAGTTCGGGTATCGGAGGACTTAAATCGTTCTTCGATGAGTGTTTGGGCTACGCCGCAGGAGACGGAACTCCTCGGTTTAGCCCATTCTTTATCCCCCGCATGATTGCGGATATCGCTGCGGGCTATATCTCCATTAAATATGGTTTTATGGGTCCGAACTATTGTACGGTTTCGGCTTGCGCTTCGTCGAACCACGGCTTGATCGACTCGTTCAACACGATTCGTCTCGGTCATGCGGATGTGATGGTGGCGGGCGGATCGGAGGCCGCAGTCAATGAACCGAGTGTCGGTGGATTCAACTCGATGCAGGCTCTTTCTACCCGTAATGACGATCCGGAGCACGCTTCGCGTCCGTTCGATGTGGATCGCGACGGCTTCGTAGTCGGTGAGGGTGCCGGAGCCCTGATCCTCGAGGAGTATGAGCACGCCAAGGCACGCGGTGCAAAAATCTACTGTGAGATGATCGGTGGCGGTGCATCTGCCGACGCTTATCACTTTACGGCCCCTCATCCCGAAGGAAAGGGTGCAATGAAGTCCATGCGCGATGCCATCAAGGATGCGCGCATCAAACCCGAAGAGATCGACTATGTGAATGTCCACGGAACGTCGACACCCGCAGGTGACCTGCCGGAGTTAAAGGCCGTACAGAACGTTCTGGGTGATCATGTGTACAACGTAAATATCTCTTCGACCAAATCCATGACCGGACACCTGCTGGGTGCAGCCGGTGCGGTAGAGGCCTTGGCTTGTATCTTTGCCATTACGCACGGGGTGGTTCCGCCGACGATCAACGTCCAGAATCTGGATCCGGAGATCGATCCCAAATTGAACCTGACGCTCAATACGGCACAGAAACGCGAAGTGAAGTGCGCTCTGAGCAACACGTTCGGGTTCGGTGGCCATAACTCGACGGTCATTTTCCGTAAGTTGTAAGAGATCCCTTGTTTCAGAACCGTGAGGAATTTCGTATTACGAGCCGTAAGAAGAAACTACGGGCCTGATAAGGAGTATTATAGAATCATCGATGATCTGTTCGGGTTCATTCCGCACAACATCGAGCTTTATAAGCTGGCTTTGATCCATAAGTCAGCTTCTTTCGTTTTGGAGGATGGTCAGACGATCAATAACGAACGGTTGGAGTTTCTGGGCGATGCCGTGATCGAAGCTGTTACGTCCGATTATTTATACATTGAGTTCCCGGATCGTCAGGAGGGTTTTTTAACACAGCTCCGGTCGAAAATAGTCTCTCGTCAATCGCTCAATACGATTGCCCGTACGATCGGGCTGGATCGTCATGTGATTGCGAATTCGAACGGGAGCGGCAATCAGAAACATATCTTCGGAGATGCGTTTGAGGCAATGATCGGGGCGATTTACCTCGATATGGGGTATGATTTCGTCAATCGACTCCTGATCAACCGCATCTATTATCGCTATTTGGATATTGACAGCCTGTTGGATGAGGAGACCGATTTCAAGAGTCGTCTGATCGAGTGGTGCCAGAAGAACCACCACTCCATCGCTTTTGAGACGGTGCACGGGAGCGGTTATTCGTCCAACCATCCCGTATTCGACTCGACGGTGTTGATCGACGGGATCTGTGTCGGGCATGGTCAGGGTGAATCGAAAAAGGAGGCGGAGCAGCATGCTGCCAGTTCGGTGTCCAATGTGACGATGAACGACGAGACGGTCGGAGAGATTCTCGATAAGGTAGATCGTTTGCTACAGTCCAATCGGGGCAATGTATCATGAGTGAAGTCGCCGAGAAGTCATTGGCTCGTGGGGTCGATAAACTGACCGATGCCGAGTTGCTCTCCCTGTTGTTGGAAGATGGGGCTTCGGGGCGGGAGGAGGTTCCTTCGGCGTTGTTGGCAAGTTTCGGCGGCCAACTTGCCGAGTTGGCGCGGGCGGATATTGCCCGTCTGCGTATGGCCGGAGGGATTGGTCTGAAGCGGGCCCTGCGAATCCAGGCAGCTATTGAGTTGGGACGTCGTGTCCTTTCGACGGAGGTGCAGGAGGCGCGGACGATCACTTCGAGCGACGATGTAGTTCGTATGTTCCGGCCCGACATGACCGCAAAGACCTATGAGGAGTGTTGGTGTCTCTTCTTAACCTCTTCGAATCGCATTATCGAACGTATGCGTATGAGTCAGGGAGGAATTCAGGCAACGGTGGTCGATCATCGGTTGATCGTTAAGCGGGCTTTGGAACTGCTCTCCACGCAAATAATTCTGGTTCACAACCATCCTTCGGGATCGGCTGAACCCAGTGGACAGGACAAAGTCCTTACTCAGAAAATTGCCCGTGCGGCCGCCTTGTTCGATATCCGTTTATTGGATCATCTGATTATCTCGAGCGAGGGTGATTTCAGTTTCCGCCAGGCCGGTTTGCTCTATTAATTCTCGGTTGGAGTGAATAATCTCCATCCGAAGAGTGTTTCTGAGGGTGGAAGGGGCACGTGCCGTTGGAAAATCCTGTTTTATTTCCTACATTTGCAACAATGCAACGATGGGTTGCTGATTGGTGGAATCGGCCCTGTTTTCGTCGCTTTATAGTTTGGAATCAAAGAAAAACAATCGATTGATATGACCCAGGATGAACTTTTCAAGAAGCTGGTCGCTCACTGCAAGGAGTACGGCTTTATTTTCCCTTCGAGTGAAATTTACGACGGTTTGGGAGCCGTGTATGATTACGGCCAGAACGGCGTTGAGTTGAAGAACAACATCAAACGTTACTGGTGGGATGCCATGGTCAAACTTCACGAGAATATCGTAGGTTTGGATTCGGCGATCTTCATGCATCCCCGTACGTGGGAGGCTTCGGGTCATGTGGGTGCTTTCAATGACCCGTTGATCGACAACAAGGATTCGAAGAAGCGTTACCGCGCGGATGTGCTGATCGAGGATTGGCTGGCCAAGCAGGACGAGAAGATCCAAAAGGAGGTCGACAAGGCGAAAAAACGTTTCGGTGAGGCTTTCAACGAGGAGCAGTATCGTTCGACCTCACCGCGTGTATTGGAAATTGCCGCAGTGCGCGACAAGGTGCATCGCCGTTTTGCAGAGGCTTTGAATGCCAATGATCTGGATGAGTTGCGACAGATCATCCTCGACTGCGAGATCGTATGCCCGATTTCGGGTACGCGCAACTGGACCGAGGTGCGTCAGTTCAACCTGATGTTCTCGACCCAGATGGGATCGACGGCCGACGGGGCCAATACGATCTACCTGCGTCCCGAGACCGCCCAGGGAATCTTTGTCAACTTCCTGAACGTACAGAAGACCGGCCGCATGAAGTTGCCGTTCGGTATTGCCCAGATCGGTAAGGCATTCCGTAACGAGATCGTGGCCCGTCAGTTCATCTTCCGTATGCGTGAGTTCGAGCAGATGGAGATGCAGTTCTTCGTTCGCCCGGGTGAAGAGATGGGGTGGTGGAGCCGCTGGCGCGATGCTCGTATGAAGTGGCACCGTGCGTTGGGATTCGGCGATGATAACTACCGTTTCCATGACCATGAGAAGTTGGCCCACTATGCCAATGCGGCAACCGATATCGAATATAACTTCCCGTTCGGCTTCAAGGAGGTGGAGGGTATCCACTCGCGTACGGATTTCGACCTGTCGCGCCATCAGGAGTATTCGGGTAAGAAGATTCAGTACTTCGATCCCGAAACGGGCGAAAGCTACGTACCGTATGTGGTCGAAACGTCGATCGGTGTCGATCGTATGTTCCTGCAGGTTATGTCGGCCGCTTATACCGAGGAGCGGCTCGAAAACGGCGAGGAGCGTGTCGTGCTGCGTTTCCCGGCGGCGTTGGCTCCGGTGAAGGTCGCCATCCTGCCGCTGGTCAAGAAGGACGGGATGCCGGAGGTGGCCCAGCAGATTGTCGATCGGTTGAAATACGATTTCAATGTCGTTTACGATGAGAAGGATTCGGTAGGTAAACGTTACCGTCGTCAGGATGCGATCGGTACGCCGTTCTGTGTAACCGTTGACGGTCAGACCCTCGAGGATAATACGGTAACGGTTCGTTTCCGCGATACGATGCAGCAGGAGCGTGTGGCAATCGACGACCTGTTCGCGATGGTGAACGAGGCTTGCTCGATCCGCACGTTATTGAAAAAACTCGCTTAAAGGGTGGGGCGTATCCTGGCCATAGACTACGGAACCCGGCGGACGGGTATTGCCGTGAGCGATCCGCTCCGGATTATTGCCGGAGGACTCGAAACGGTCGATACGAAGGGGTTGGAGCGCTGGCTGGCCCGCTATTTTGCCGATAACGATGTTTCGACCATCGTACTCGGCAAACCGACACAGATGAACGGCGCACCCTCCGAGACGTGGCGTTTTGTAGAACCGTTGGCTGCGCGTCTGCGCAGGGCCTATCCGGACAAGGAGGTGGTCTTCTATGACGAGCGTTTTACCTCGGTGATCGCCCATCGTACGATGCTCGACAGCGGGATCGGCAAGATGGCCCGGCGGGATCGGGCCTTGGTGGACAAGATCTCGGCGACGATCATCCTGCAAGGGTATATGGAGAGTATAAAGAAGTAGAATAACGCACTTAGAGTAAGATATGATTTATCCGATCGTTGTTTATGGGGCGCAGGTGCTGCGGGAGAAAGCCCAGCCGATTGCCCCGGATTATCCGGAGGTCAAAAAGTTGATCGAGGATATGTTTTTAACGCTCGATGAGGCGGAGGGAGTCGGTCTGGCTGCTCCGCAGATTGGGAAGAGCATACGGCTTTTCATTGTCGATTGCACGCCTTGGGGGGAAGAGCATCCCGAACTGGCCGATTTCCGTCGTGCGTTTATCAATCCGGAAATTTATGAGATGTCGGAGGAGACCAAACTCTACGAGGAGGGGTGTCTTTCGCTGCCGGGACTGCATGAGTCGGTCCGCCGTTCGCTTGCGATCCGGATGCGTTACCTGGATGAGGATTTCCAACCGCACGATGAAGAGTTCGTCGGCCTGCCGGCTTGGGTAATCCAGCATGAATATGACCATCTGGAGGGTACGGTATTTACCGACCGTCTCTCGCCGCTGCGTCGGAATCTGATCAAGAGCAAGCTGTTGAATCTGGCAAAAGGGCGTTACAGATGTACCTATAAAACAAAATAGCGGACAGATCAATAGTTTGGTCCGTTTCTTGAATCCCGATTGTATATCGGGATTTTCTTTTATATCCCGGGAATGCAGATAGGACAAACGAGAATAGAATAGGGAAAAATCGGATCATTCCTGCATGAAATGTTGAATGGAACCGGGATTTTGCTTATCTTTACATTAAACAATAACACAACCTAAAAATCGAATTTTATGAAAAAGTTATTACTTGCTTTGGCTTTCGGATTGCTTGCATGGTCTGCATCGGCTCAAAACTGGGCGGTCGGCGGTCGTATCGGTTCCGGTTTTCAAGCCGTAGGCCAGTATGTATTCAACACGAACAACTACGTCGAGGCTCGTTTCGGTATGTATTTTGCCAATGCCGGTTCTACGTTGACGGCTGATTTCTCGGCTTTCTATAACTGGAATGTCTGCAACATGGATTGGACACCTTCGGCAGGACGCTGGTTCTTCGATGCCGGTTGCGGTCTCAATGTCGGCGGTAAGAGCCATTATGCTTATGTCGGTGTTGCCGGTATGGCCAAATTGGGTATCGCGTTCAAGGGCGCTCCGGTGAAACTGTCGTTCGACTGGTCTCCGTCGTTCGGTCCGGGAATTGCTTATTGGGACGGAGGTTCGCACTCCGAGTTTAATGAACGCGCCTTGTGTAACTTCGGTATCACTTGCGTCTATTGTTTCTAAGAGAACTGCGTGGTAATGAAAGACAGAGCCGGGACTCGATCGAGTCCCGGCTCTGCCTTTTTAAGATGTTATTCTTTTCACCTTAGAAAGAGAAGGTTGTTCCGATGGATAGGACGATCGGATTTCTTGCAAAGCGAGCTGTCTGGATTTTCCATCTGAGATCGGCCGAGAGGCTCCAATGGCGGGTTATGCGGTAGTCCGTCCCAGCTCCGAGATCGACTCCGCAGGACCAATCTCCCAAATCGTTTACGCCGAGTCCGACGAGGGGAAATATGTTCCATTTATCGGCCACCTCGAAGAGATACTGAACGTTGCAGTTCAGGTCGATCGAACAGTCGGAGCGGCAGGGAACGATCAGGTTGGTCTCCAGTCGCAGTGGATCCGTCAGGTTGTAACGGTAATATCCCCCGATACCGAAAATAGCTCCTCTGCCCGTGTTGGTATAGAGGCTGATCTTTGGGCCGACGGCCATGGTCCCTTTGTTCTGTGCCGATACGCCGATGGCTGCCATCAGCATAAGTGTTGTGAGGAGTATTTTTTTCATGCGTAAATAAGTTACAGTAAAGACTCTCGTCTATACGAAAAGAAAACGAATAAAGCGTCTTTTTTCGTGTCTGAAGGATAATAAGAAAAGCGGTTCTCTTTGAGAGAACCGCTTTTCTTATATTCAAAGTAGATTAGTTCCCCTCTTTGAGAGCTGCGTGAGCGGCTGCAAGACGTGCGATAGGCACGCGGAACGGCGAGCAGCTTACATAGTTCAGACCTGCGAAGTGGCAGAACTCTACCGACGAGGGTTCACCGCCGTGTTCGCCGCAGATACCGCACTTGAGGTTCTCGCGTGTACCGCGACCTTTGAATACGGCCTCGCGGATCAGCTGTCCTACACCGTTGCGATCGAGGATCTGGAACGGGTCGTTCTTCAGAATACCCTTCTCGAGGTAGATCGGGAGGAACTTGCCGATATCATCGCGTGAGAATCCGAGCGTCATCTGCGTCAGGTCGTTCGTGCCGAATGAGAAGAACTCGGCAACCTCGGCGATCTGGTTGGCCGTAACGGCTGCACGCGGAACCTCGATCATCGTACCGATCATGTACTCGATGCGGTCGTTACGCTCGGTAAAGACCTCCTCGGCCGTTCTGTCGATGATGTTCTTCTGATAACGCAACTCCTTGTGGTTACCTACCAGCGGTACCATGATCTCGACGTGAACCGGAATACCCGTTGCTTTCACATTCATGGCAGCCTCGATGATGGCACGGGCCTGCATCTCGGTGATCTCGGGATAGGTATTTCCCAGTCGGCATCCACGGTGTCCCAACATCGGGTTGAATTCGGTGAGCGACTCGACTTTGGCGACGATCTTCTCGAACGGGATGTGCATCTCCTCGGCCATTTCGCGCTGCTCCTTCTCGAAGTGAGGCACGAACTCATGCAACGGCGGATCGAGCAGACGTACCGTTACGGGATATCCGTTCATCACCTTGAACAGACCCTCGAAGTCACCACGCTGCATTGGGAGCAGTTTGGCAAGCGCTACACGACGGCCTGCCTCGTCATCGGCCAGAATCATCTCGCGAACGGCCTTGATACGGTCGCCCTCGAAGAACATATGCTCGGTACGGCAGAGGCCGATACCCTCGGCACCGAATTCAAATGCTTGGGCGGCATCTTTGGGTGAATCGGCATTGGCACGTACTTTCAGTACGGAATATTTCTGGGCCAGATCCATCAGTTTTGCGAAATCACCGCTCAGGTCGGCTGCCTGCGTAGCAACCTGTCCGAGGTAGACTTCGCCGGTCGAACCGTTCAGCGAGATCCAGTCGCCCTCTTTGATTTCAAAGCCGCCGACACGGATTGTGCGGGCCTTGTAGTCGATCAGCAATTCACCGGCACCCGATACGCAGCATTTACCCATACCACGGGCAACGACAGCTGCGTGCGAGGTCATACCTCCGCGGGCGGTAAGGATACCGGCTGCATCGAGCATACCCTTCAGGTCCTCGGGAGAGGTTTCGATACGAACCAAAATGGCGCGCTGATGTTTCTCTTTGAGCATCTTCTCGGCATCGTCTGCGAAGAATACAACCGGACCGGTTGCCGCACCCGGTGAAGCGGGCAGACCCTTTACGATTACCTGGGCGCTCTTCATGGCCTTCTTGTCGAATACGGGATGGAGTAGCTCGTCGAGTTTTTCGGGTTCGCAACGCAGTACGGCGGTCTTCTCGTCGATCAGACCCTCCTTGAGCATATCCATGGCAATCTTGACCATGGCGGCACCGGTACGTTTACCGTTACGGCACTGCAGCATCCAGAGTTTACCGTCCTGGATCGTGAACTCGATGTCCTGCATGTCCTGGAAATACTGCTCCAGGTGGTGCTGGATGTCGAACAGCTCCTTGTATACGTCGGGCATCACCTCCTCGAGCGAGGGGAATTTGCTGCGACGCTCCTCTTCGGAGATGTTCTGAGCGGCAGCCCAGCGGCGCGATCCCTCGATGGTGATCTGCTGCGGGGTGCGGATGCCGGCTACCACGTCCTCGCCCTGTGCGTTGATCAGGTACTCGCCGTTGAAGATGTTTTCACCGGTGGCTGCATCGCGCGAGAAGGCTACACCCGTAGCCGAATTGTTGCCCATGTTACCGAATACCATGGCCTGCACGGTAACGGCGGTACCCCAGTCTGCGGGGATATTGTTGAGTTTGCGGTAAAGGATGGCGCGGTCGTTCATCCACGAGCCGAACACTGCGCCTACGGCACCCCAGAGCTGATCCCACGGATTGGTCGGGAACTCTTCGCCGGTGCGCTCCTTGATAGCCGCTTTGAACTGTCCGACCAACTCTTTCAGGTCGTCGGTGGTCAGTTCTGTGTCGTGCTGTACGCCGCGTTTTTGTTTCATTGCGTCGATCAGCTCCTCGAACGGATCATGCTCCTCTTTCGATGCGGGTTTCAAACCCAGCACGACATCTCCGTACATCTGTACGAAGCGGCGATACGAGTCCCATGCAAAACGGGGATTGCCCGTACGCTCGGCAATCGCAGCGACAGCCTGATCGTTCAGACCCAGGTTGAGGATCGTATCCATCATGCCCGGCATCGATGCGCGGGCTCCCGAACGTACCGATACGAGCAGCGGCGATTTCGTGTCGCCGAATTTCATTCCGGTGAGCTGTTCGATGTTCTTCATTGCCTCTTCCACCTCTGTGCGAAGCATCTCGATTACCTTCTCACGCCCTTTGGCGTAATATTCGGTACATACTTCCGTTGTGATGGTGAATCCGGGAGGAACCGGAATGCCGATGAGGTTCATCTCTGCCAGGTTGGCTCCTTTGCCACCGAGCAGTTCCCTCATTTTGCCGTTACCTTCCGCCTGTTTGTTGCCGAAGGTATAGACTCGTTTAACGTCTGCCATAATTTTCGATCTTAAGGGTCAATATTTATCCTGTATCTTATTCTGCACAAAAATACGATAATTTTCGGATAATCAAAAATCTTATTTAATATATAAAAATATTGGGAAATAATGCCCGCTGCCACCCGCATAGCTTTTTCGATAATAAACGGGACGAGGAGCTCCGCTGTGTGGGTCGAGCATGTCGCGTCGGGCGAAAATGTCAGCGCGTAGAATTGAGAAAGAGCGATCCGTCAGGATCCGATCGTGAAGCCACCATCCCCGTTGTGAGTAGGCATTTCCGCGACCTTGATTCTCGGCTTGGGCGAGAGCATCCTGTAGTTGCAGATCGTTGGCCGCGTGGGCTGGCAGTTTGCCTGCGCAAAGGATTCGGACGTTCGGAGTTCGGTCGCGGATCTCTTCGATCAGTTCGGCCGCAAACCGGTTGCCGCGGGTCAAAAGAATCGCCAGCGGGTTGTCGTCCATCGTCCCCTCTATGCAGAGATAGCCGTATCCTTCCTCGATTCGTTCGGGGAAGAATCGATCCCCGTAATAGAGCAGGGCAAAGTCCATTCCGTCAAGCGAATTGAGTGTGCGATGGATATAGCTGTAGGGAAGGGATGACGCTTGTACTAAATCTTTTACGACCGCTTCGTTTTCGACTCCGTACAATCCCACCAAAGGCATCTCCATGCGCACAATTGTTTTGGCAACGAGTTCTACTTTGACCCGGTAGCGCTCATGGGTCCAATGCAAACGGCCGTCGGGCGTGTAGTCCGTATCGTTGTAGAAGAGCGAGGGTATCGTGTCATAAAGACGATCCAGGTCGTAGTAAGCGAATCCGATACGCTTTTGGGCGTATGAGGAGTCGATTGTCAGGAGAAGAATAATGACAAACAATAGTTTCGGTGTCTTCTTCATGGGAAACCCGGTGTCTGCTGGTAAGAAAGCGTTTGTCCCTGCTTGTCGGGATTCCGATTCGATTTTTTTCGAATCCATCCGAAGGGACGGTATTTTTTTCGATCGACAGAAGATTCCGTGAGATAAATCAAACTATTCGACAACCTCTTCGTCGGTATCGGTCTCCGCATAGAAAATATCCACATCTTTTTCCTCCGGATTTATCGCATAGCCGGTCTTGAAAATGGAAACGGAGATCGCCCCCGATTGGGTGATACTATCTAACGGCAATTCGTAAACCCCGGTGATGAGTTGTTTCAGTTCTCCTTTGACTGCCCCTGTCTTTCCTGCATCGATCGTTATGTCCTCGGAGGTCAACCCGTCGATATTGGCCGAAAAAATGAACGAGAGTTTCGTGGTTGTTTCCGTCTCGGACCCATTGGCACTCAATGAGCTCCATTCGATTTTTGTCCAGGGGTATAGATGGACGGTTTTCGATGCCGGGGTAAATTCGTATCCGTACTTTTCGATCCCGACATTCAGGTCGCCCTCTTCGGTAACATTGAGTAAGGACAGGTCGAATGTCCCGTTGCCTCGGTACGTCAGTTCTCCCTTCTCTGCGATCGTTGTCGATCCCGTCCCCTGATCCTCGTCCGTGTCGGTGCCATCTCCCTTTTTGAAAGTTATCTCTTCGGCTGATAACTCTTCGGCAATATCGCCGTTGAATGTCAGAGTCAGCATCGTAGTCGGTTCGTCGGAAGAGCCATTCCCAGTCAGTTCTTCCCATTGGACGGGAATGGTCGATCCGTATACGGTTACCCATTGAAGCGGAGGTGTGAAGAGATACCCCTCTTTTGCCACGGTAACAGCAATCTCGCCGATGTTATAGATTCTCCGTACGGTTAAATCATAGATACCTCCTCCTTGGGGCGTAATGCCGCTTGCGATGGTTCCTGTTTGCCCCGTCGTTAGAAAAATATCGGACAGGCTCAGCCCCTCGATCTCCTGGTCGAAAGTCAGGGTGAGGGAGGTGGTTCGTTCCTGATCCGATCCGTTTGCCGTTGCCGAATCGAATACGATGTCGGTCGTGGGGCCGATCAGGCTGTAATTATCGTCATTGTTGCACCCCATCAGAAACAAGGTGGTCGACCAAATGAAGACGGAAAGGATATTCTGGATGGATTTCATGTTGTCGTACGGTCGTGTTTCTTGCAAAAATAGTGGATTTATTTCCCTTTGCCAAACATTGGTTGCTTTTCGTGGTTTCGAGGGGGGTAAAATCTTTTCCCGGAGGAAGGGGACTGTGGGTGGATCGGGGGTTGGATAGAAAAATCCGCATCTTCGATATGAAATTCGTCGATGCGGACTTGTTTTCAAAAGCGGTGATCCCGACAGGATTCGAACCTGTGACCCACAGCTTAGAAGGCTGTTGCTCTATCCAGCTGAGCTACGGGACCATCGTGACGGATATTAAGCCGTTCAGCGGCACAAAAGTAATACAATTCCGCCAAATCTGCAAACGTGCGGCGGCTTATTCCGCGGGTTGAGCATAATTTATAATCTCTTTTGGTGCGTAAAGATTTGGCAGTTCGTTTTTTTGTTCCTATCTTTGCCCACCAAAAGCCCCGAAAGTGGGTTTGCGTTTATTAACTTTTATTAAAAATTTTATAGCAAATGGCTGTTAAAATTCGTTTGGCACGTCACGGTAAGAAGGGTTATGCTTTCTACCACATCGTTGCCGCAGATAGCAGAGCGCCACGTGATGGTAAGTTCATCGAGAAGTTGGGAACCTATAATCCCAATACGAATCCTGCTACGATTGATCTGGACTTCGAGAAAGCCCTGGATTGGTTACAGAAAGGCGCACAACCCACCGACACTTGTCGTGCAATTCTCTCCTACAAGGGTGTAATGTACAAAAAACACCTGTTGGGTGGTGTAGCTAAGGGCGCTTTCTCCGAGAGCGATGCCGAGGCTAAGTTCAACAAGTGGATGAACGAGAAAGAGAGCAAGATCGAGAGCAAGAGAGGCAAACTGATGGCCGATGCGAAGACCGCAGAGAAGAACCGTCTGGTAGCCGAGACCAAGGTGAAAGAGGAGCGTGCCGCTGCCATCGCTGAGAAGAAAGCTGCCGCAGAGGCTGCTGCTCGTGAGGCTGCCGAGGTCGCTGCCGCAGAGGCAGCTGCTCAGGAAGGTGAAGCTCCTGCCGAGGGAGAGGCATCTGCCGAGGCCTAAGCATAGCTTGTATCATGTTGTTGTCGGTTGCGCGCGTGAGTAAACTCTTCGGAGTTGAAGGTGGGGTTCTTCTCAATCTCTACACGACGTTCCCCGATGACTTCTCAACAGAGGAACCGCTGTTCGTGAAGATCGATTCACTGGCGGTTCCTCTTTTTTGTGACCGTTTCGAACGTCGGGGGAAGACCGGAGCACTGGTCCTTTTCGCCGACATCGATTCGGAACGTCGCGCACAGGAACTGGTCGGTAAGGAGCTCTTCATCGAAGAGGAGGAGCGGGATGACGACGAGTTCTATTTCGAAGATCTGATCGGATTTGAAGTGCGGATTGGCCGTAAACGCGGTGAGATTACCGATCTCTATGACCATGACTTCAATCCGCTGTTCGAGGTCGAGATCGACGGCCGTCGGGTTTTGATCCCTGCCGTAGAGGAATTCATTGCGCATATCGACTTCGAAAAACGTTTCGTGAAGATGGTCCTGCCCGAAGGACTGCTCGATTTGGATTAACCGGATATACGATGAGACGACTCTTTTCTCACCTCCTGATACTTTGTTTATTGGGAGCAACGGCGTGTACAAGCCATTTTTCCTCGTTGAGCGAGCAGGAGAAAGTCTTGCTCGAACGTTTCCGTACGATCCGTTTGTTGCAGCGGGAGATGGCTTCGATACTGCCCGGGTTCGATGATCCGAACTATATAAGACCGCTGCCTTACTATACCGATTCGATCTGTTATGTAATGGATCCGGGTGCGGATTTTCAGGAACAATTTGCAGCCCGTCTGGTCTATCGGGACGATTCCCTGCGGGTTTATAAAACGTCGCTGCCGGATTCGATCCCTTTTCACATGGAGACTCAGGTCGATTTTCTCGATTCGACCGCATTCAACTATTGGAGTCCCTACCTCTATTGTTCTTCACCCGAAATTGTTGCCCGTTCCGTTCCCGATGTTACTACGGACAATGCATGGTTTCCGATGGTGCTGCATGAGTGTGCACACGGCTATCAGTATGCCCACCCCTGGTTGGATGCCTTGTTGGCTCACGCCTTGCCGATGCATGGCGAGATGGAGTTGGCCCGACTGCATTTGCAATATGATTGGTTTAACGAACTGATCGAAGTTGAAAATCGCGCCATATTGGATGCAGTTGATGCGGATGATGCGTCCGATCGGAATTCCCATATTCGTACTTTTTTGATGAGTCGGAAGGCTCGTAAGGAGCGTATGGCGCAGGAGTTGGGTGAGGAGGCCGTGCGTGACGAGGAGTTTTACGAGTATATGGAGGGGCTGGCCCGTTATATTGAGGCGGAGGTGGGATTCCGCCTCGGATGTTATTCTCAGGAGAAGGATACCTGGCTTTTCGATACGAACCGTTCCGGGTATTTCTTTGCGACGGGTTACAACCTGATGCGGTTGTTTGACCGGTTGGGAGTCGATAAGTCGTCGCTTTATACGGATTCATTCCGTCCGTTGGAGGATTTTGTCAGAGAGGCTGTAAATCAGCAATAAAAAAGAGAAAAAGAGATGGCACGAGTGGTAGTGGGACTTTCCGGGGGTGTCGATTCGTCGGTCGCTGCGTGGCTCCTCAAGGAGCAGGGGCATGAAGTAATCGGACTCTTCATGATCAACTGGCACGATACGACCGGAACCCTGGAGGGGGATTGTCCCTGGCACGATGATCGGGTCTTTGCCGAACTGGTGGCCCGGCGGCTCGATATTCCTTTCCATACGGTCGATCTGTCGGATGAATATCGACGTCGTGTGGTGGACTATATGTTTTCCGAGTATGAGCGGGGACGTACACCTAATCCCGATGTGCTTTGCAACCGGGAGATCAAGTTCGATGTATTCCTGAAGGAGGCACTTAAACTGGGTGCCGATTTCGTCGCTACGGGACACTATTGCCGTCGTGCTGAGGAGACTGCTCCCGACGGGACAACTGTCTATCGCCTGTTGGCCGGAGTCGATCCCAACAAGGATCAGAGTTATTTTCTGTGTCAGCTCTCCCAGGAACAGCTATCGCGAGCCATCTTCCCGATCGGCCATCTGTTGAAACCGGAGGTGCGACGACTGGCCGAGGAGCAGAAACTCGCTACGGCCAAGCGCAAGGATTCGCAGGGAATCTGTTTCGTGGGGAAGGTCGATCTGCCCGTATTCCTGCAACAGAAGTTGGCTGCCAAGAAGGGTAATGTCCATGAGATCCGGGCCGACTGGCCCAAATATGCGCAGCGCAACGCGCCGGACGATCTGGAGGCGTTGGCCGTACCGTATCGCTATACGGTGCGTGATGGCAAGAAGATCGGCGAACACAACGGTGCCCATTTCTATACGATCGGACAGCGCAAGGGGCTCGGTATCGGTGGCCGGAAGGAGTCATTGTTTGTTCTGGCAACCGATGTGGAGCAGAACGTGATCTATGTCGGGGAGGGGGATTCTCATCCGGGCCTTTATCGCAAGGCGTTGCGTATCGAACACTCGGAAATCCATTGGGTCAATCCGTTGCGTGAGTTGCACGAGGGAGAGAGCCGCCGTTTCAAGGTGCGGATCCGTTATCGGCAGCCGTTGCAGGATGCCGAACTGTTCATCCGTCCGACGGGAGCTTTCCTGTTGTTCGATGAGCCGCAGCGGGGTATTACGGCCGGGCAGTTCGCGGCCTGGTATGACGGGGATGAGTTGGTCGGTTCGGGAGTGATTGCCGAGTAAAGAAGAACAGACGGCAGTTTTCATCTGGATTGCTCTGCTTTTTGTAAATAAAAAACGCTCCACTTTTTGAAGGTGGAGCGTTTTTGGCAAACAATTGTTAGTTATATGGTTTTTATTGAACTTGAGTTTCCGTCTCAGCCGTTTCAGTATTCGTTTCGGACTGTTCGTTGTTCTCGTTCGTACACTCTTTCTTTTCCGGCTCTGTCGTTTCTTCCTGTTCCGTTGTGGGCGTCGTCTGCTCCGTCATCTCTTTCTTTTCGGGTTGCTGTCCGCAAGCGAATGCACTACCGGTCATGAAGGTCAAGGCCGTCAGCATTAAAATGATCTTTTTCATAGTCTTGATGTTTTAAGGTTTAACGTCCGGTTTATACGAGTCTTCGTTGAGGCTCGTTCGCTTATCTTATATCCAAGAAGAGGACCATAAAACATGTTCTAAATTAAACGACTGATTAATAGAGATATAGTGGCTTTGTGCCAAAGTCTGCTTTTGTGAAAATATGTAGAGCTCGGATTAGAAATTGTGGTTTTTCTCTACATCCATAAATAATATTCGGGGCATTTCCCTGCGTGAGAAATGCCCCGAATGCCTATTTCCATACTTTTATCGGGAGATTCGTTTTTCCCAAACGGTTTTGTTCCCGCAGTTGTCTGTTACGGTCAGTTTGAACAGGTAACTTTCCCCTTTCGGGGTACGGCTGTCGTCGAACGTATGGGTGATCGTTCCATTCATCGGATTGCGGTCGAGCAGGACCCATTTCCCGTCGATTGTGGCGGTGTAACTCCCCAATCCGGAGTAGTTGTCGCTCCATTTGAAGGAGATGCTGCGGGACTTGATCGGTTCGTCCGCATTGAATTGCGGGGTGATCTTCGGGGGAACCGTATCGACTACGACGCAGAACTCTCCTAGGGTGCGGGTGTTGACGCTGACGGCCCCGTCCTTGTATTTTCCTCCGGCGAATGAGACTCTGTTGTTACGGACAAATCCCAGCGAAGCGTGCGGTTGCAGGTCGGGGGGGAGCATGGCCTGTATGGTAATTTTCGCAGCCTTGTGCAGAGGTAGCGTGCTGTCCAGTATCGAGAATACCGGAGAGTGGATCGAAACCGTATTGACCGAGACCGATCCGGAGGGACGGGACGACGAACGATAGAAGATAGGTTCATAGAAGGTCCCGGCCGGAATCTCCACCGAACATTGGTACTCGTCGCGGTAGAATGGAGACCGATTGTCGATTACGGGCAGGCTCGAATCGCAGGATGCCCGGAAGTTTTTGTCGGAGCTTTGACCGACGATCGTAAATTCAAGCGTAGAGATATTGCCGCTGTCGTCTTCGGCTTCGATGCGAACCTGTTGGGCCTGTCCCTCGGCCGGAGTCAGCAGTGCCCGGTTTTTCATCACCGGATAGAATGCGTCGATACAGCCGTCCATTTGGGTGAGGCGGATCAATTCGTTGCGTGACCCGACCTGCATCGGGTAGCAGGCGACGGCGTTGCAGTAGCGGGTTTCGTCGAATGCGAATCCATCGATACGCAGTTCGAAGATCTTTTCGTTATCGACCGTTTCGCTTACACGCCATACTCCGAATGTGTTGGAGACCCCATCTTTGCGATCGGTCGCTTCCAGAATGAAATATCCACGGTTCCCGACCGGCAGAGGGGCATCCTGTTTTAAAACGTATTGTCCGGGAGCTTTGGCGGCCAGTTCAATAGCGCGGGGAGTGGCGTGAACCGGCACACCCCCTACGGTGTCGACCTCGACGTAGTGCAATTTGACCAGAAGCGGCGGTATTTGATCGCGGGAGCGGATAACTCCCGATGAGATTGTGTTGAGCGTCCTTTGTGTGCGGGAGTCCCTGATTTCGAAATGGAGGTGCGGCCCGGACGAGGCTCCCGTATTGCCCGATTTGGCGAATTCATCGCCCTGTTTGAGAGGAAACTTGTCGGGCGACGGATAGAGATTGATGCTGTTCTGGCGGGTGCGGTAGCGCTCTTCGTGGACATATTTTTCGATGTCGCTCCGGAATACGGAGAGGTGCCCGTAAACGGAGGTCGTGCCGTTGGGGTGGGCGATATAGATGGCCCGTCCGTATCCGCCGGGGGTGACGGCGATGCGGCAGATGTATCCGTCGGCCACGGCTATCACTGATTTCCCTGTTACGCCGTCCGTCTTGATGTCGACACCCGAATGGAAGTGATTGGGGCGCATTTCGCCGAAGTTGGATGAAAAGAGTCCGGCTACATTCTGTACGGGGAAGATATAGTCGTCCGGATTGAGTTCTTGTGCCCGGGCCGTTATCCCGCCCAACAGGCAGAGTGCTATTAAAAAAAGTCGTCGCATGGTGTATCGGTGTTTTTCACCGCTTCGCCGACGGCCTCGAGAACCGTCTCGTAGTCATAACCGAGCGAGAGTCCGTAGCGGAGCAGTTTGTTTTTTAAATCGTAAAGGTCTTTATAGCGGGTCAGACGCATCTTTTTCCCGATCTGCTCCCTCAACCGTGTGCGGTTGGCCTCGGGATCGAGTTGGGCGAGAGCCTGCTCGATGATCTGGGGGGAGATCCCCTTTTGTCGCAAAGAGGTTGCAATCTTACGGGCACCCCAGCCGCTCAGCCGTATCTTTTCCCGCACGAATGCTTCGGCGAAACGTTCGTCGTCGATAAAACGGTCGTTGAGCAGCCGTTGCAAAACGTCCTGTCGAGTCGCCGGGGCAACACCCCAGCGCTGCATCAGCCGCATGGCATCCCCCGTGGATTTCTCGCTGCGGGCGCAGAGCCGCATCAGAGAGGCCAGCGCCTGCTCCGGGGTCTTGTCTCGTTTTACTTTCGGTTTAGCCGGCTGCATGTCATACGGTTTTTGTCGTTTATGTCCTTTCGAACTTCGGTTGTCGGAAATCCCTCTTCGACAAGCATGCGGCTGATCTCCTCGGCGAAATCTTCGTGTATTTCGAAATAGAGAGAGCCTTCCGGACGGAGTAGCCGCCGTGCATTCCGGGCAATCGAACGGTAAAACAGAAGTGGGTCGTTGTCCGGAACGAAAAGTGCGAGCGACGGTTCGTGCTCCGTTACATTCGGACGCATCAGCGTGCGCTCCCTTTCGGGTATATAGGGGGGATTCGAGATGATCAGGTCGAATCGTCCCCTCTCGCCCGGGAATAGCTCTCCGAGTGCATCGGCCTCTTCGAATGAGACCTTTGTCTGGAGTCTTTGTGCATTTTCTCGGGCAATGGTCAGCGCCTGCGGAGAGAGATCGACCGCTGTTACCCGGGCTACAGGAAGTAGATGGGCCAGGGTAATGGCGATGGCTCCGCTTCCGGTCCCTACGTCGAGAATCGACGGATCCGGAAGGTGATTCCCGCAAACGATCCACTGCACGAGCTCTTCGGTCTCCGGTCGTGGGATCAGTACCCCTTCCCGAACGCGAAAATCCAGTCCGCAGAACTCCGTGTGCCCCAGCACGTATTGTACCGGTCTCCCGGATGCGAGTTCTTCGATTGCCGACTCCAGCGTGTCGATTTCGAGCGACTCGTCCGGCGACAGTGTAAGATCGGTGAACGAAAGTCCACCCAGTTCGCAGATTACGATGCGTGCGATTTGTTGAGCTTCCCGCTCTCCGTACAGAGGTGTGAGCCGCGATGTGATTCTCTTTATGACCTCCCGACGTGTCGGCATAACGGTTGATTATCGGATACGGAGGGCATCAAGCCGTTCGAAGAAGTCGGGAAAACTTTTGGCAACGCATTCCGCCCCCTCGATCGTAACGGGACCTTCGGCAGCCAGTCCGGCAATGGAAAGGGCCATGGCAATACGATGGTCACTGTGGCTCTCGACCGTGCCGCTCAGGATTTTGCCTCCCTGTACTTTCATTACGTCTTCCTCTTCCAGATCTATCTCAATGCCGAGTTTTTCGAACTCCTCCTTCAGTGATTCCGCCCGGTTGTTCTCCTTGTTCTCCAGACGGGATGTCCCGTGAATGATGCTCGTGCCGTTGGCCGCAGCGGCCAGTACCGCCAGAGCGGGGAAGAGGTCGGGACAGTGCGTGGCATCGAATGAGAAGGCCTGTAAGGGACGATGTGCGACCGTAATCGTGTCGCCTTCGTCGATTACGGCTGCTCCCGAACGGACGAAGGCCTGCATGACGGCCGTATCGGCCTGTTTGGAAAGGGTCGGTAAATGACGTATGGTTACCTGCCCGGCGATGGCTCCGGCTGTCAGCAGTAAGGCGGCGGCGCTCCAGTCGCTTTCGATCTCGATTTCGGTCGGGCTGTAATATTGCCCTCCGGCGATGTAGAATTCTTGATAGTCCTTGTGCAGTATCTCGATGCCGAACTGCCGGGCCGTATCGATGGTCATGTCCAGATAGGGCGTTGCGATCGGTCGAGCAACGCGGATCGTAGTCTCTTCGCAGGCCAGAGGTAATGCAAGCAGCAACCCTGTAGCGAACTGAGAGGAGATCGGATCTTCTACCGTCACCTCACCGCCCCGGAGAGGGCCGCATATCTCAATAGGAAGGAACCCTCCTCCGTCCCGAACCTGAACGCCGAATTGTCGCAGCGTTTCGAGCATCGGAAGCATCGGACGATGCCGCAGGGTCCCTTCGCCCTCGATCAGGATAGGGGTTCGGCAAAGCGATGCGATGGGGGCAAAAAGACGTGCGGCCAAACCCGATTCTCCAACACAGAGACGGTCGGTTTGCGGACGTAATCCCCCTTCGATGGTCAGCGAGCGTTCGCCCGTGCGATGAACTTTCGCCCCGAGTGCTTCGATGCAGCTGATCGCGGAAAGGGTGTCGTTGCAGAAGTCAATGTGATGCAATACGGAGGTTCCCTCCGTAAGCAGGGAGGCGGCCAATGCCCGTTGTGCGTAACTTTTTGAGCCGGGGGAGATACAAATGCCTCGGATTCGCCCCGGCAGAATGGATCGATCCATATCGTATTCTTGTCGGAAATAACTACTCTTCCCACTGCGGGATGGAAGAATCTTCCTCCGCTTTGACCTTTTTGTCGAATGCAGGATTGCGTCGCAACTGGAAATTCTGTCCCAGATAGACCTTGCGGACGACAGGGTCCGCCGCAAGCTCCTCGGCCGATCCTGCCTTTAAGATTTTCCCTTCGAACAGGAGGTAGGTCCGGTCGGTGATGGCCAAGGTCTCATCGACGTTATGATCGGTGATGATGACTCCGATATTGCGGTTTTTGAGGGTGGCGACGATACTTTGAATATCCTCGACGGCAATCGGATCGACACCGGCAAAAGGCTCGTCGAGGAGGATGAATGCCGGGTTGATTGCTACGGCACGGGCGATTTCGGTACGGCGCCGTTCTCCACCTGAAAGTTGGATACCCAGACTTTTGCGGACTTTTTGAAGGCGGAACTCCTCGATGAGACTCTCGCAACGGGCCGTCTGCTCCTCTTTGGAGAGTTTCGTCATTTCGAGGACGGCCTTGATGTTGTTCTCGACACTCAGACGCCGGAATACGGAGGCCTCCTGGGCCAGATAGCCGACTCCCATTTGGGCGCGTCGGTACACCGGTTCATTGGTCAGTTCGACCACTTTCCCTTCGTTGTCCTCCAGGAAGATTTGACCTTCGTTTGGTTTGATAAGTCCGACGATCATGTAGAACGTCGTGGTCTTTCCGGCCCCGTTGGGACCCAACAGACCGACGATCTCCCCTTGTTTTACGTCGATCGAAACATGATTAACAACGGTACGGGCCTTGTATTTTTTGACAAGTTCGCTGGTGTAGAGACGCATTCGGATAAAATTTTTACAAAGTTATGTTTTTTTCCGAATTATTTTTATCTTTACATTGAATTTTCTGTTAGAGACCTCTTATGAAACAAAATCAAGATTCCTTGTTGAGCGAGAAACTGAAAGAGTATTTCGGCTTCTCTTCATTCAAAGGAAATCAGGAAGCCGTGATCCGCAATGTGTTGGCCGGGAAAGATACGTTCGTATTGATGCCTACCGGCGGCGGAAAGTCCCTTTGTTACCAGTTGCCCGCCCTGCTGATGGAGGGAGTGGCAATCGTCATATCGCCCTTGATCGCCCTGATGAAAAACCAGGTCGATGCCATGCGTATGTTTTCAACCGAATCCGGAATCGCCCATTTCCTGAATTCATCGCTCAATAAAAGCGCTGTCGCTCAGGTGCGCAGTGACGTGTTGTCCGGAAAGACCAAATTGCTCTATTTTGCACCGGAGTCTCTGACCAAAGAGGATAACGTGGCGTTCTTGCGGAAAGTCAAGATCTCGTTTTATGCCATCGACGAAGCGCATTGTATTTCGGAGTGGGGACACGATTTCCGCCCGGAATATCGTCGTATTCGTCCTATTATCAATGAGATAGGACCAGCTCCGTTGATTGCCCTCACGGCCACTGCAACACCTAAGGTGCAGATGGATATTCAGAAGAATCTCGGGATGAGCGATGCTGCTGTATTCAAATCGTCGTTCAACCGTCCGAATCTTTACTACGAGATCCGTCCCAAACACGATGTGGATCGTGAAATCATCCGTTATATCAAACAAAACGAGGGGAAGAGCGGAATCATCTATTGCTTGAGTCGGAAAAAAGTCGAAGAGTTGGCCGAATTGCTGGTTGCCAACGGAATTCGGGCCTTGGCTTACCATGCCGGGATGGATGCCCAGACACGGGCTGCCAATCAGGACGACTTTTTGATGGAGCGGGTCGATGTGATCGTTGCTACGATCGCTTTTGGAATGGGTATCGACAAACCCGATGTACGTTATGTGATTCATTACGATATTCCCAAGTCTTTGGAAGGGTACTATCAGGAGACCGGACGTGCCGGACGGGACGGAGGAGAAGGGCATTGCCTGACTTTTTACAGTTATAAGGATATTCAGAAGCTCGAAAAGTTCATGCAGGGGAAGCCGGTGGCCGAACAGGAGATCGGCAAGTTGTTGCTGCTTGAAACGGTTTCGTATGCCGAAAGTTCGATGTGTCGTCGAAAGACGCTGCTGCACTATTTCGGGGAGGAGTATCCGGAAGAGAATTGCGGCAATTGCGACAATTGTTGTCATCCCAAGCCGAAAGTGGATGCCAAAGATTCGCTTCGTATGGTATTGGAGGCTTTACGCGATTTGGGCGACAAGTTCAAGTCCGACTATCTGATCAGTGTGCTGATGGGAAAAAATACGGCCCTGATCAAGAGTTACGGCCACAACAAGAGCGAATGGTTCGGTGCCGGGGCCGATTTCGATACGCGTTATTGGGGGGCGGTTGTCCGACAGGCGCTCATCATGGGTTTGATCGACAAGAGTATCGAGAATTACGGATTGATTTCGATCAATGCCAAAGGGGAGGAGTTCATCGCTCATCCGCAGTCGGTTTCCGTTGCACTCGACCACGATTACGACGAGGAGGAGAAGGAGTCCGAAGCAATCGCTCCGACAGGAAAGGGGGGCGTAGCCGACGAGGAGCTCTTCATGATGTTGAAGGATTTGCGGAAGAAAGTCGCACGACAGCATAATCTGCCGCCCTTCGTGATTTTCCAGGACCCGTCGCTCGAAGACATGTCGGTACATTATCCGATTACCCTTGAGGAGATGCAGAATATCTCCGGAGTTGGAGCCGGCAAGGCCCGTAAGTTCGGTGAAGAGTTTATCAAGCTCATCAAGGCTTATGTGGAGGAGAAGGAGATCGTGCGCCCGCAGGATATGGTTGTCAAGTCGGTCGGTAACAAGTCGGGCAACAAGATCTTCATCATCCAGGCGATCGACCGCAAGATGGATTTCGAGGATATTGCCCAGGCGAAGAATCTCGATGCGGACGAACTCTTGACCGAGATCGAGGGGATCGTCAATTCGGGAACGAAGCTCGATATTTCATATTATATTGACCAGGTTGTCGATGAGGATAAGGCACAGGACATTTACCTCTATTTCAAGGAAGATGCCCAAAGCGATTCGCTCGATGAGGCGATCGAGGAACTCGGCGGCGACTATACGGAGGAGGAGATCCGCCTGGTGCGCATCAAGTTCATGTGTGAACAAGGAAATTAAATCCGCACGGTGTCTCAGGTAGGGAAGCTTTTGGGGGGCGGATACTTCCGCACAAGAACGTTGGATCATCGAAGTCGAGGAGGAATGAAATTCAGATTGCAGAAACTTCGGATCGTGCTGATGGCGGTCATCGTCGTTTTGATCGCGGTACAGTCCATTTGGTTGTATAAGGTGCCGAGTACGGGGGGCGGAGTGGTCGTACTGGCTCTGTCGGGTAGTCTGGTCGCTCTCATATTCGATTATCGTCGACGGGAACGGGAGCGGAAAAGAGATAAACAAAAGTCTAATCATAAAACCGGGAAGTTATGAAGAAAAATGACCAGGTGAATAAAAAAACAGCCACTGTGGCGTTGGTATTCATGCTTGCGACTATCATGTGGCTGGTGATCAACATCGTATGGGTGCTGCATGACGGATGCGTCAGGAATTTGGTCCTGCCCGTTCTATTTATGTTAGCCGGTGTTTGGATGTTTTACAGGGAATTTCACAAAAAAAAGAGAAAACACGTCGAGGATGTGAAGAAGTACATCCGATAATTGGCCAGTGGCCGGGAAGAGGACCTTCCGAGGTCTCCTTGATAAGACGGAAGGTTGCTTGTTTCTCGGGAGGGTATAATACGGACTTGAACGAGTGAAGAGCGAAGTTAGAGCGAAGAAGGCACTCGGCCAGCATTTTCTGGTCGATCTGAATATTGCACGAAAGATATGCGACTCCCTGAGCGGAGGGACGGACGATGCTCCGGACAAGGTGTTGGAGCTGGGACCCGGAATGGGGGTGCTGACTCGCTTCCTGTTGCAGCGAAACGATGTGGAGGTCCATGCGGCTGAAATTGATTCGGAGAGTGTTGTCTATCTACAGAGTCACTATCCGCAACTCGGCGACCGGTTGGTCGAAGGGGATTTCCTGAAGATGGATTTGCGGAAGATGTTTCCCGGAGGGGTCCGTGTAATCGGCAACTTTCCCTACAATATCTCCTCTCAGATCTTTTTCAAGGTACTCGAATACAGGGATCTGATTCCGGAGTGTGTCGGAATGATCCAGAAAGAGGTGGCTGTGCGTCTGGCCGAAGGGCCGGGATCGAAAGAGTATGGTATTTTGAGCGTACTGTTGCAGGCTTGGTATGATATCGAATACCTGTTTACGGTTAACGAAACGGTCTTCAATCCGCCGCCAAAGGTCAAAAGTGCTGTTATTCGTCTGCGCCGCAACAAGGTGGAGCGGCTCGATTGCGATGAGCGGCTCTTCGTGCGGGTGGTCAAGGCCTCGTTCAATCAGCGCCGCAAGATGCTGCGTAATTCACTGCGGGCTGCTTTCGGTGATTTTGGCGGAGAGGAGCATCCTTTCTTTTCGAAACGGGCAGAGCAACTTTCGGTCGCGGATTTTGTGGAACTGACCCGTTGGGTGGAGGCCCACACTGCATCCGCGTGAGAAGAATGGGCGATTCCCTTGCTGATTAGAGATGCTTTTTTTGTCAAAATTGAAAAAGTCAAACGTTATGTACGTTATTGGCTGATTATCTTTAACCTAAATTTATGTAATTATGAAGAAGATTCTTATTTGGGGTGTTATGCTTTGTGGCGTAACAGCCATGATGACCTCTTGCTACAGTACTCGTATTCTCTATGGCGATGTTAAGGAGAATGAGCCCCTTGTTCAGGTAAATCGGCAGTGGAACCACCACCTGATCGGAGGTTTGATTCCTGTCGGCAAAAACAAGCTCGATGCTGCCGAATATGTTAACAATGCCGAAAACTATGTGGTCAAGACGAATTTCAACTTCTTGAACATGTTGGTTTCCGGTATCACTTTCGGTATTTATACTCCGACACAAACCAAATTCTATGTTCCGTTGCGGGATCTGCCGACTCAGGTACAAGACGAGAAAATCAAGACGGATGAATAGAGAATGAATTAAATCGTATGAACGAGCCCCGATTTTGGTCGGGGCTCGTCTTTTTTTTCAGGGATTATTCCAACTGGGAAGTGGATTCTGTGGCCCGGCTACGGCCGTTATGAGATCTTCGTGACGGAGATATTTTTGTGCCAGGCGCAGTACGTCATCCGGTGTCGTTGCCCGGATTTGGCGGACACCCTCGGTTACGGCCTCGTTGTCCTTGCCGCAAAGGATGTTCTCGATCGTGACATCGGCAATGCCGAACGGCCCGTCCAGCACGCGTATGATCTCTCCGATCATGATGTTTTTGACCAGCGACAACTCATCTTCGGAGACCGGCTCGGTACGCAGCCGTTCGATCTCGCGATAGATCTCCTGCAGGGCGGAGGCCGTGACCTCGGCTCCCACTTGTGTTGCGACGGCCAGATAGCCGGCCTGTTCGAAGTTGATCATGGCCGATCCGACGCCGTAGGTGTACCCGTGCTCTTCGCGTAGATTCTGCATCAGCCGGGAGCCGAAGTAGCCGCCCAGGACAGTCGCTACGACCTGCATTCCGATGAAGTCGGGATGGGTGCGCGGGAAGAGCAGTCGCCCCACCCGAATCGAGGATTGCACGGCATCGGCACGTTGGGTGAATCGGTAGGGGGTGCTTTCTCCCTTTGGGAACTCAATGCCCGCTCCGCTGCCGGATCGGGGCAGCTGCTCGCCCAGTGAGCAAAGTGCTTTCAGAACTTGGTCGTCTATGCGCCCGCTGCATACGATCAGGGCGTTGTCGGCCGTATAGCGGTTGCGATAAAGGTCGGTCAGGTCGTTGCGTGTCAGTGTGTCGTAGGCACTTTCGGGATAGGTGATTCCGTACGGATGCTTTTCGCCGAAGAGTGCCTTGCCGAAGTTCTCACGGACGATCGTATCGACCTTCATGCGTTCGATGGCGAGCCCCTGCTTGCGCTTCTCGCGGTAGGAGGCGAGCTCCTCCTCCGGGAAGATCGGGTGAAGAAGGATCTGCTCGGCTACTTCGAGCGTGGGGGTGAAAAATTTGGAGAGGGTGTTGAAGGTGACATAGACGAAGTCGCGGTCCATATTGACTTCGAAATTCGACCCGTAGAAGTCGAGTCGTTCGGCGATTTGGCGAGCAGTCATCCGTTCGGATCCTTCGCTCAGCATATTGAGGGTCGAGGAGGCCGAAAAGGGGACTCGTTGTACGACCGTTCCGGCCCGGAATACGAAAGTGAAGCGCAACACTTCGAATTCCTCGGAGGGTATGGCATAAAGATTTACCCCATTCGACAGAGTATGCCGCCGGGCTTGTGGTACATCGACCGTTTCGGGTATGATCAGGGGAGGACGTTTCATTTTCTGGCGCGATAGATAAGGGTGGAACAATTTTCGGGGCGAAGCGTGCGGCGGCAGAACTCGACAACCTGTTCGGGTGTGTGCGACCGGTAGATCTCAACTTCGCGATTGATGAGCGGCAGGTCGCCCAGCATTTGATAGAATCCGAGATTCATCGCCTTGTTCATGACGTTGATCTCCCCGAAGAGGGTATTCGCCTCGAATTTGTTTTTGATCTTCTCTAACTCCTGCGGCTCGGCCTTTTCGGTTTGCAGTCGGTCGATCTCCCGTTGCATGGCCTCTTCGGCCTCATTGACGGTTGTTCCCGGAAGCAGTTGTCCGGTAAGGACGAAGAGTCCCGGATCGAGTTCTCCCGATACGTAGGCGTTTACGTTGGCAAAGAGTTTCTGCTCCTTGACCAGGTGTTGGTACAGACGCGACGATTCGCCGCCGGCCAGCAGGTCGGTAGTCAGATCCCCCAGGAAGAAGTCCGAAGAGGTACGGCTGCCCATGTGGTACGCTTTTGTGATAGCAGTGGCCGGAACGTCACGTTCGATCTCCTGCCGCCGGGCTTCGGTTTGAGGCGGCTCCTGCGGAATCTCGACTGCCGGGCGGGGTGAGTCCTCGATTTGCGCGAACCACTTTTCGGCCAGGTCGATCATACGCTCCTCCTCGATGTCGGCCGAGATGGAGAGAATGGCATTCGAAGGGTGGTAATAACGGTGATAGAAGGCGCGGACCTCCTCCAGCGAAGCCTCGGCAATGTGTTCGGGCGCAAGTCCGATTGTCGCCCAGCGGTAGGGGTGGACCCGGTAGGCCAGGGCACGCAGGAGCATCTGCATATCGCCGTAGGGCTGGTTGAGGTAGCGTTGCTTGTACTCTTCGATCACGACGCGCTTCTCTATCGCGAGATTCTCCTCCGAGATGTCAAGGCCGGTCATCCGGTCGCTTTCGAGCCAGAGGGCTGTCTCGACGTTGTCCTTCGGAAGCGTCATGTAGAAATCCGTATAGTCGTTGTTGGTGAAGGCGTTGTTTTCGCCGGCAGCCATCTGGACCGGGGTGTCGAAGTCCGGTACTTCGTGTGTTCCCCGGAACATCAGATGCTCGAACAGGTGGGCAAAACCCGTCCGCGAGGGGTTCTCGTTGCGGGCACCGACCTTGTAGAGCAGGTTTACGGCGGCCAGCTTCGACGAACGGTCGCGATTGACTACGACCGTCAGCCCATTGACTAAGGTATGGTTTTTATAGGTAATCACGTCGGTTGCAAATTTTTTTCAAAGGTACGACTTATTCTTTTTCTTTACAAAATGGCTCTCCTGCCGATGGATTTTCGAGGAGTGGCTTCGGATTGTGTCCCGCTTTGAAAGTTTCGTTGCCCCTTGGCGGGGGATACCTCTCTCGCACGGAGGAGGATACGTGCGAATACATTGATAGTGTTATTTTTATAACACAAATGGCGGCGATATTTGTGCCGGAAATATGTGGGAATCTCGATAAGAATTGTTAGCTTTGCATGAAATTTTGCAAATTCAAAACAATCTAACTTTATAAAAGAATGGCAGAAAAGAAATTTATCACTTGCGACGGTAACTACGCTGCAGCCCACATTGCTTATATGTTCTCTGAGGTTGCTGCTATTTACCCCATTACGCCCTCCTCGACGATGGCGGAGCTTGTCGATGAGTGGGCCGCTCAGGGCCGTAAAAACATCTTCGGCGAGACGGTTCGTGTGATCGAAATGCAGTCCGAGGCCGGCGCTGCAGGTGCACTTCACGGATCGTTGCAGGGCGGTGCCTTGACCACGACCTTCACTGCTTCGCAGGGTCTGTTGCTGATGATCCCCAATATGTACAAGATTGCCGGTGAGTTGCTCCCGGCCGTATTCCACGTATCGGCTCGTGCCCTGGCCGCACAGTCGCTTTCGATCTTCGGTGACCACCAGGACGTAATGGCAACCCGTCAGACCGGATTCGCCATGTTGGCTACTTCGTCCGTACAGGAGGTGATGGACCTGGCCGGTGTCGCTCATATCGTGGCACTCAAGGCTCGCGTTCCTTTCCTGCACTTCTTCGACGGTTTCCGTACTTCGCACGAGATCCAGAAGATCGAGCTCATGGACGAGGCTGCCCTGACCAAGATGTTCGACCGTGAGGCCTTGAAACGCTTCCGTGCGGGTGCCCTCAATCCGGCTCACCCCGTAACGCGCGGTACGGCTCAGAACCCCGATATCTATTTCCAGACTCGTGAGGCTTCCAACAAGTTCTACGAGGCAATTCCCGACATGGTGGCCGAGACGATGGCCGAGATCTCGAAGATCACGGGCCGTACGTACAAACCGTTCACCTATTACGGTGCCGAGGATGCCGAGCAGATCGTAATCGCGATGGGTTCGGTAACCGAGACGCTGAAAGAGACGGTTGACTACCTGAATGCCAAGGGCGAGAAACTCGGTGTGATCACCGTACACCTCTATCGTCCGTTCTCGGTGAAGTATCTGCGTGCCGTGCTGCCCGCAACGGTAAAACGCATCTGCGTTCTCGACCGTACGAAGGAGCCCGGAGCCAACGGTGATCCGCTCTACATGGATGTCGTAGAGGCTTTCGCAAACTGCAAGGATATTCCGGCCGACCGCAAGCCGCTGATCATCGGTGGCCGTTACGGTCTCTCGTCGAAAGATACGACGCCGGCTCAGATGCTGGCCGTTTTCGCCAACCTGAAGGCTGCCGAGCCCAAGAACCAGTTCACGGTAGGTATCGTGGACGACGTAACGTTCCGTTCGTTGCCCGTAGGCGAGGAGATCTCGCTGGCAAAACCCGGTACGTTCGAGGCGCTCTTCTTCGGTTTGGGTGCTGACGGTACGGTGGGTGCCAACAAGAACTCGATCAAGATCATCGGTGGTACGACCAATAAGTATTGCCAGGCTTACTTCTCGTATGACTCGAAGAAGTCGGGCGGTTACACCTCGTCGCACCTCCGTTTCGGCGATCAGCCCATCACCTCTCCCTATCTGGTGACCACGCCTGACTTCGTGGCTTGCCACGTGCCTTCGTATGTAGACAAGTACGATGTGCTGAAGGGTCTTAAACCGGGCGGATCGTTCCTTTTGAACTCGGTACACGATGCAGAGACTACCTGCAAGACGCTGCCCGACCACATGAAGGTATATCTGGCCAAGAACAAGATCAACTTCTATATCATCAACGCTACCAAGATCGCAACCGAGTTGGGTCTGGGTTCGCGTACCAATACGATCATGCAGGCTGCATTCTTCAAGATCGCGAATGTGATTCCGTTCGAGAAGGCGGTTGAGGAGATGAAGAAGGCGATCCTCAAGACCTACGGTAAGAAGGGTGAGGATATCGTTAACATGAACTATGCTGCCGTAGATGCGGGTGGCAACGCGGTTGAGAAGATCGAGGTGCCTGCTGCATGGGCTTCGATCGAGGAGAAACCGGCCGGACACGGTGTCGATATGTCGCGTCCGGAGTTCGTCCGCAATATCGTTGACCCGATCAACGCCCTGAAAGGCGACCAGCTCCCCGTATCGGCATTCAACGGCCGTGAGGATGGAACGTGGGACAACGGTACGGCTGCCTGGGAGAAACGCGGTATCGCGATGAACGTTCCCGAGTGGCAGATCGCCAACTGTATCCAGTGTAACCAGTGTGCTTATGTATGTCCTCACGCAGCGATTCGTCCGTTCCTGGCAACCGAGGCTGAGGCTGCGGCATCGGGTGCAGAGTGGAAACAGGGTCTGGGTGAGACGAAGGAGTACAAGTTCCGTATGCAGGTATCGCCGCTCGATTGTACGGGTTGCGGCAACTGTGTGGATGTCTGCCCGGCCAAGGAGAAGGCTCTGGTGATGAAATCGCTTGAAAGCCAGCAGGCTCAGGCTGACAACTGGAACTACATTACCAAGAATATCGGATACAAACAGGTTGTCGACAAGACCAAGTCGGTGAAGAACCTGCAGTTCGAGCAGCCGCTGTTCGAGTTCTCGGGTGCTTGTGCCGGTTGTGGTGAGACCCCCTATATCAAGGCGATTTCGCAGCTCTTCGGTAGCAACATGATGGTTGCCAACGCAACGGGTTGTACGTCGATCTATTCGGGTTCGGCTCCTTCGACGCCTTACTGCAAGAATGCTCAGGGCCGCGGCCCGGCATGGGCTAACTCCCTGTTCGAGGATAACGCCGAGTTCGGTTTGGGTATGTTCATCGGTGCCGAGAAACTCCGCGATCGTATCCAGGTGCTGATGCAGGAGGCTATCGCCAACTGCAAGAGCTGCTCCGAGGAGTTGAAGGGCGTTATGAAAGAGTGGATCGAGGCACGTATCTCTTCGACGCGTTCGGCTGAGGTTGCTGCCCGCCTGATCCCGATGATGGAGGCTTGCGGCTGCGATTACTGCCGCCAGATCCTCGAGTTGAAGGATTACCTGGTAAAACAGTCGCAGTGGATTATCGGTGGCGACGGTTGGGCTTACGATATCGGTTTCGGTGGCGTGGATCACGTACTGGCTTCGGGTCTGGATGTGAACGTGCTTGTTCTCGATACCGAGGTTTACTCGAATACGGGTGGCCAGTCTTCGAAATCGACGCCGCTGGGTGCCGTTGCCAAGTTCGCTTCTTCGGGTAAACGTATCCGCAAGAAGGATCTGGGTGCCATCGCAATGACCTATGGTTATGTATATGTGGCACAGGTTTCGATCGGTGCTTCGCAGGCGCAGCTCTTCAACGTGCTGAAAGAGGCCGAGGCTTATCCCGGTCCGTCGCTCGTGATCGCTTACGCTCCCTGTATCAACCACGGTATCAAGGGCGGTATGACCCGTACGCAGACGATCGGCAAACAGGCCGTAGAGTGCGGTTACTGGCACTTGTGGCACTACAATCCTCAGCTCGAGGCAGAGCACAAGAATCCGTTCGTGCTCGATTCGAAAGAGCCCGACTGGTCGAAGTTCCGCGACTTCCTGCTCAAGGAGGTTCGTTACTCTTCGCTCAAGGCGGCTTCGCCCGAGGATGCCGAGGCCCTGTACCAGGCTGCCGAGGAGAATGCCAAATGGCGTTATGACGGTTATGTGCGTCGTACCAAGATCGAGTACTAATCCGAATCTCAATAAATATGGAAGAGCGGGCTACTGAAAAGTAGCCCGCTCTTTGTATTGTAGGGAAGAGATTTTATTCGTTCTCTTCGAGTTGGAAGATCTGCTCGACCTGTTTTTGGAAGGTGCGGGCAATTCTGAGGGCAAGCAGGGTCGATGGAATAAACTTGCCGCTTTCGATGGCGTTGATCGTTTGGCGGCTTACGCCGACCCGTTCGGCCAGTTGCTGTTGGGTCATGCGCAGGATGGCCCTTTCGACTCGGATGTTATTCTTCATGGCTTGCGGTGTGATTCAGACGATAGAGATTGACGTAATAGACGATCAGGAAGATTACCAGCGGGGTGGCCATGCTACAGGTCATAACGATCAGGTAGTTGAAGTTATAGACCAGAAGCGAAACTACGATCAGCAGCAGGTAGTTGATCCACATGCTTACGAGCAGGGCGTTGAGCCGGATGCGCTGGATCATCTCGTCTTCGATCTTCTCGCGCGAGAATCCGATCATGAGGGCTCCGACGATCGTCCCGATGATAGCGATGTTGTTCATAACGGCCTCCGGGAAAAGCCAGCGGGAGAAGTTCTCTTCAAAGAAGCAGATCGAACAACCGAGCAGGAATGTCGGGATGAAGATCACCCAACCGATCCTCTTAAAACCGTTGGGCAGCAAAAGCATTGTTTTCATAGCTTACCAAATATTGGTTTGTATTATGGTATAGCAAATGTAAATTATAATTTACATAAAAGCAAATAAAATTTACATTTTTAAAAGTTAAGTTTACTTTTGCTATGTTAGAAGTCGGTTTTTCAGGATTGGAGGCCGGGAGAATGGGGTGTTGAGAAAGATAGTGGGAGCAGAGATAAGGGCAAATAAAAAAAGGATCCGTTTGTGCGGATCCTTTTTTTATCGTGGTGAGCAGATTACTCGTTGAGCGGAGTAACGCTTACATACGATCTGCCCTCTCTCTTCTTGGAGAAAGTAACCATACCGTCGGTAAGAGCGAAGAGCGTGTGGTCTTTACCCATACCTACATTCTCGCCGGGGTTGTGGACAGTACCTCTCTGGCGAACGATGATGTTGCCAGCTTTAGCGAACTGACCACCGAAAAGTTTGATACCGAGTCGTTTGCTTTCAGACTCACGGCCGTTCTTTGAACTACCTACACCTTTTTTGTGTGCCATGTTTCTCTAAATTTAAGGTTATGCTACAACAATGTCTTCAACGAGAACCTGGCTCAGATACTGGCGATGACCGTTCTGCTTCTGATAACCTGTTCTGCGTTTCTTCTTGAACACGAGGACTTTGTCATCCTTGAGGTGTTTAAGAATCTTGCACTTTACCGAGGCGCCTTTCAAAACAGGTGCGCCTACCATGACCTGACCGTCGTTGTCTGCGAGCAGGACTTTGTCGAAACTCACCGACGAGTTCTCTTCGCCGGGAAGACGGTGAACATAGAGTTTCCGACCTTTTTCAGCTTTAAATTGCTGACCTGCAATCTCTACTATAACGTACATTGTGTTTATAAAATGTGTTTGTACACAAAATTCAGCCTGCAAATATAACAAAAATCTCGATATTGGCAAAACTTCCTCATTTTTTCATGCGCCGAACGGGAGCCAAAGATGCCGTCTTGTTTTGCCGGGAGGAAAAAGATCGCAGTGATTGAGCTGGCGGAAGATCGGCTTCTTGGGGCAGAGAGGCCTTTTCGGCAGGATCGTGTTTTATTTGTGTGAATTTTTTCACAGTTCGAAAAAATAGTGCTACCTTTGGCCTGAAATACCAATGGTAACCGAAAAAAAATTATTCCATGCTTGACAACGAACTGAAGGCGCTCCTTGTACCGAGCCTGTGCAATGCCGTGGTACGGGCAGGTGCCGCCATCATGCAGGTTTATAGACATAAGGACGATTACGATATTCGTATAAAGAGCGACAAAACTCCCATTACGGAGGCCGATCGCCAGGCACACGATACGATCAAGAATTACCTGGGGCAGACCCGTATCCCGATTCTGAGCGAGGAGGGACGTGAGATGCGTTACGAGGAGCGCTGCAACTGGGAGTTGTTCTGGCTGGTGGACCCGCTGGACGGTACGGTGGAGTTCATCAAGGGGAACAATGAGTTTACGGTCAATATTGCCTTGATGCAGAACAACCGCAGTGTGGCGGCAGCGGTCTATGTGCCTTATCTCGAAAAATTATACCTTGCTTGGCTCGGAGGTGGTGCCTACTTGAAACAAAATGTTGCCCCTCGGGCGGATGCCGAGTATACGTACGACCAGATTCGAGAGGGACTTCAACGCCTGCCTCTCGAAACGACCCGGCACGATCGGCCACGTGTGGCCGTGTCGCGTTCGCACCAATCGCCGGAAACGGCGGAGTTTGTTGCCGGGTTGCGCGCCAAGTGCCCCGATCTGGAAATTGTCGAACAGGGTAGTTCCTATAAGTTTTGTATGCTGGCCGAAGGCGACGTGGATTTTTACGTACGTACAACCCCTACTTATGAGTGGGATACGGCAGCCGGAGAGCTGATCCTTTCGGAGGCGGGCGGAGAGACCCTTTCGCTGCCGGATAATCGCCCTCTGCAATACAACAAGGCCGATTTGCAGAATCCCTGGTTTGTCTGCCGGGGCAAGAACTCGCCTTTTTAACTTAAGTTTTTTTTGTTGGGATGTGTTGAAACGAGGTGGCCGGGCGCAGAGCAGCGTTCGGTCATTTCGTTTTGTGGTGGACGCGTTCCATCTCCTCGGTAGAGCAGGCGGCGCAGTTTCCCGAGCAGCCGATTTCCGACGCACAATCGTCCATTCCGGCCATCTGTTCGCGGGTCTCCTGTACGGCGCATTTGATACCGAGCTTTTGCATGTTTTTGTTGGTGGAGATCTCCGAGTCGATATGGTGGCCTTTGATCATGAGTGTCAGGGACATTCCGAGGACAAAAAGGCCGACGGCCAGAATCGAGATCAGAACTATGATTAACCAGGAGGGCATGTATGCTAAATTTAATTCCCGAAATTTGGGCATTCCGATGCAAATTTATACATTTGTATGATTAATTGCAAAAATGTTACCCTGAACTTGGGTGTCTCGAGCCGATGGCGGCTACAGTGCCATGAAGGGGGGGCGGGACAGAATCTTTTTTCATCATGAGAATCGTTATTGCAGGGGCGGGAGAGATGGGTAGCCACCTGGCCAAGATGCTGAGCGGAAACACTCACGACATTACCATCATCGACAGCGATCCCAAGTTGTTGGCCGACGTGGCCGGTGCGGCCGACGTTATCACTGTTGAAGGCGATTCGACGACTTTCGCCGCGTTGCGTAAGGCCTCGGTCCGCAAGTGCGATCTGTTTATTGCGGTCAATCATATCGAGAACGACAATGTGGTGGCCGCCATGTTGGCCAAGCAACTCGGTGCCAAGAAATCCATTGCCCGTATCGATAACAATGAATACCTGGAACCCAACAACAAGGAGATCTTCATCAACATGGGCATCGACTACCTTTTCTATCCGGAGAAGGTGGCGGCACAGGAGGTGATCAATTTGTTGGGACATACCTCGACGACCGAATATGTGGATTTCTCAAACGGTCGGCTTTCGCTCGTGGTGTTCCGTCTCGATGCCACCTCCTCTCTGATCGGGCAGGAGTTGTTTCGTGCTGCGGAGGATGGAGTGGAGCTGAGTTACCGGACTGTGGCGATCTCTCGGGCCGGGCAGACGATCATCGCCCGTTCCGACGAACACTTCATGGAGGACGATACGGTCTATATCATCGCTCGTCAGGATGCCGTGAAGGAGGTGATGGAGTTCTCGGGTCATACGAATGTGGCGATCAAGAACATGATGATCCTCGGCGGTTCGCGCATCGGTGTTCGCATAGCGACCGAGTTGCAGGAGGAGATGAACATCAAATTGATCGACTACAATGCGGACAAAGCCTACAAGTTGGCCGAAATGCTGGATAAGACCCTGATCATAAACGAGGACGGTCGCCACATCGAGGCAATGCTCGAAGAGAATCTGAACAACATGGATGCATTCGTCGCTGTGACGGGGCGCAGCGAGACCAATATTCTGGCCTCGATGTTTGCCAAGCGCATGGGTGTAAAGAAGGTTATCGCCGAGGTGGAGAACCTCGATTATATCGACCTGGCCGAGAGCATCGGTATCGATACGATCATCAACAAGAAGTTGATCACGGCCTCCAATATCTTCCGATTCACGATGGCGACCGATGTGCAGGCGATCAAATACCTGACCGGAAGCGAGGCCGAGGTACTGGAGTTCATCGTTCGTCCCAATTCACCGGCGACCAAGGCTTCGATCAAGGAGTTGCGTCTGCCACCGGATACGATCATCGGAGGCGTTGTGCGAGGAGACAAGGTATTCATCGCTTCGGGGAACATGGAACTGCACGCTTATGACCGCGTAGTGGTTTTCTCGATGCCTCAGTCTATTTCCAAGATCGGATACTATTTCAATTGATGTCGGGTGTACTTTCCCGGGGGCTCGTTTGTAACTTCGGGAAGAGGGCCCGGTTGGAAGGTCGTGGGGCGACTTCGCGATAGAATAATGGTTAAAACAGAATAAAACGAAGGGACAATGTCGATTCGAAACAGTTTGCTGAGAGCCTATTTTTCTCGGAGGATGAGGACAATAGACTATTTCCGCCGTCATCCGATCGAGGTGCAGGAGGAAATGTTCCATCGTTTGATGGCTGAAGGAGCTTGGACCCGGTTTGGTCGGGATCATGCCGTTACGGCCGATATCTCTCCGGAAAGTTTTGCTCAACGGGTCGAAGTGCAGGATTATGACCGTTTTAAGCCCTATATTCAGCGGATGCTCGACGGGGAGGAGAACGTTGCGGCACCGGGGCGTGTAACACTGTTTGCCCGTTCGTCGGGAACTACCTCCGACCGCAGCAAATATATTCCGATAACCAGGAAGTCGGTTTGGCAGAACCATACGCTCGGAATGCGGGATGTGGCGACCGTTTATATCATGGCGCACCCGAATACCGAAGTCTTCAAGGGGAAAACGCTCACCCTCGGCGGGTCGTGCTACGAGGAGAATGGAGCGTTGATCGGCGACCTTTCGGCCGTATTGATCAAACAGGCAGCCTTTTGGAGCGGATGGTTCCGTGCTCCGAAGATCGAGACGGCGTTGCTGCCTGATTTCCAGCAGAAGATCGATGCGATCTGCCGCGAGTGCGTGTCGCAAAACATCACTTCGTTTGCCGGGGTTCCGTCGTGGAATCTGTTGCTGATGCGTCGGGTGCTGGAGTATACGGGCAAGAAGAATCTGCTCGAAGTGTGGCCCCGCCTGGAGTTCTTCGCGCATGGCGGCATCTCGTTCAGCCCCTATCGCAAGTCGTTTGCCAGGTTGATCCCGAGCGATCGGATGGCCTATATGGAGACCTATAACGCCTCGGAGGGATTTTTCGCCCTGGCCGATGACTTTTCGCGGGACGACATGCTGCTGATGCTCGACTACGGGACCTATTACGAGTTCCGGAAGGGCAACGAGATCGTCCCGCTGGAGGGGGTGCGTTGCGGTGAGGTCTATGCGATGATCATCACCTCGATCAACGGCCTGTGGCGCTATGAGATCGGGGATACGGTGGAGTTCACCTCGACGAATCCCTACCGGATCCGTTTTGCGGGCCGTACGCGCCAGTTCATCAATGCCTTCGGCGAGGAGGTGATCGTGGATAACGCGGAGAAGGCGCTGGAGGTTGCCTGTGAGGCCACCGGAGCGGTCGTCGAGGAGTATTCGGTAGCTCCCTGTTTCATGGGGCTGAATACGCGTGGCGGACATGAATGGGCGGTCGAGTTCTCCGAGGAACCCGATTCGCTGGAGCATTTCGCCGAGGTTCTCGATGAGGCTTTGCGCCGGATCAATTCGGACTACGATGCCAAACGTCTCTCGGCGATCGATCGGCTGCGGGTAGATGTATTGCCTCAGGGGACGGTACTCAAATGGCTACAGGTCCGGGGGAAGAATAAACTGCCTCGGATGCAGAACGACCGTACCGTAATTGAACAACTGCTTCAAATGGGGCAGTCGAAACAGGACTGAGATTTAACAAGGAAAATTCAACGAGAAACCAATGTATATCGCAATTGCAGGAAATATCGGAAGCGGCAAGACGACGCTGACGGAGATGCTGACCGAACGTTATCGGGCCAAGGCCTATTACGAGGTGAGTGACAATCCGTATATCGGTGATTTTTATGAGAATATGAATCGCTGGTCGTTTAATCTCCAGATCTATTTTCTGGGAAGTCGCATCCAGCAGACGATGGATATCCTGCACAATACGACCGGCGATATCGTGCAGGACCGTACGGTGTATGAGGATGCCTATATCTTTGCCGACAACCTGCATCGGATGGGACTCATGTCGGGACGGGATTTCGATACCTATATGAGCATCTTCGGATTGATTACCAATCTGGTCCCGCAGCCGGATGTATTGATCTACCTCAAGGCGAGCGTGCCGACGCTGATCGCACAGATCCGGCATCGGGGACGGGCTTACGAGATGAACATCGACGAACAGTATCTGAACCGCCTCAACGAACGGTACGAGGAGTGGATTCAGAATATTTACAAGGGCGAGGTGATCGTCATCGACAAGGATCGCGAGGATTTTGTCGAGGATCCGTCGGTCATGGAGAAGATCTGCGCCCTTCTGGATGAGAAACGGGCAGCGCTCGAAAAGACAAGAGAGTAATGGGGATGTTGCCGGAACGTTTCGTGGAGCGGACGCTTGCCGATTGGGGCGAGGTGGAGGGCGGGGCATTGTGTGCGTCGCTCGATACACCGTCGACAACCTCGATTCGCTTGCATCCCCGGCGATGGTGTCGTTGGGAGGAGGCGGAGCGGATTCCCTGGTCGCCTTTCGGCCGGTATCTCTCCGAACGGCCGTCGTTTACGCTCGACAGCCAGTTCCATGCCGGTGCTTATTACGTGCAGGAGCCCTCGTCGCAGTTCGTGGCCCATATTCTGGCCGACGAGCCGGTCGAAGGGAAACGTCTGCTCGACCTTTGTGCGGCACCGGGCGGCAAGACGACGCTCTATTCGTCGCTGGTTGGCGATGAGGGGTTGGTTGTTGCCAATGAGATCAACCGTCAGCGGGCAGCTGTCCTGGCGGACAATGTCCGTAAATGGGGCGTTGGAAATGTCGTGGTGACGGTCGAGGAGCCGGCTCGGATAGCCGTTCTCGAATCGTGGTTCGATGTGGTGGCGGTGGATGCCCCCTGCTCCGGCGAAGGTATGTTCCGCAAAATGCCCGAGGCACGCGAGGAGTGGAGCGAAAACAATGTGAAAATCTGTGCAGGTCGTCAGGTGGAGATTCTGCGTGAGGCGTGGAAGACGTTGCGGCCGGGCGGTCTGTTGATATACAGTACCTGTACGTTCAACCGCATGGAGGACGAAGGGGTTTTGGAGGCTTTCCTCGCAGAGAGCGGCGATGAAGTGGTCGAGTCGCAGCAGATCCAGGTACAGGATGCCTGGGGAATCGTTGTCGGGACGGTCGGCCCGTTCCAGACATTCCGTTTCTTCCCGTATCGGGCCCGGGGCGAAGGGTTCTTTGCCGCGGTGGCCCGCAAAAGTTTCGATGTCGGAGGCAGAAACCGTATGCCCAAGTCTCGCCGCAACCTTTTTGTACAGGCCGGTCGGCGTGAGGACGAAGAGTTGCAGCGTTGGGTCGTCGAACCGGAACGTATGCGTTTCGTGGCGGTTAACGATACCTATTATGGATACGATGCCTCGCAGTATGAGGCGGTCAAGACCGTGGCCGAGTCGTTGCGCGTGGTCGCATCGGGTGTGGCGATGGGGCAGCTCTTCAAGGGACGGCTCAAGCCGGATCATGCGTTGGCGATGTTTTGCGGGTTGAACCGGGAGGCACTGCCCGTGGCGGAGCTTTCGGAGGAGGCCGCGTTGCAATATCTGCGACGGCAGGAGGTTGCTGCCTCGGATTTTGAGGAAGGGGTGAATCTGGTAACGGCCGAAGGGTTGGCGCTGGGATTTGCCAAGCGAATCGGGAACCGGGTGAACAATATGTATCCCAATTCGTTGCGCATTTTGAATTTGTAGATAAAACGACGAGCTGTCCTGAGGGATGGCTGAAAGACAGGTCTTGCTGGAGTCCGGGACGCATGGGCGTCGCTGAATGAATCCGACTCGATTCCAGCCGAGGCATTTATAAAGGAGTCGGAGGCGGTGCGTGCCGGATTCACGCTTGATTTTAACGTATGGCCAAAAAACTTTTCTATTCGATGGGCGAGGTGTCGGAGATGTTCGATGTCAATGCCTCGCTGATTCGTTTCTGGGAGTCGAAGTTCGATGTGCTCCGACCGAAGAAGAACAAGAAAGGCAACCGGCTCTTTACGCCGGCCGATATCGAGAATCTGAAATTGATCTATCATCTGGTCAAGGAGCGGGGCATGACCCTCGAAGGGGCGCGCCGTTGTCTGAAGCAGAACAAGACGACAATTTCGCGCGATGCCGAACTGCTTGAGCGTCTGCAGCGGGTACGCGCGATGCTCGAAGAGGTGCGTGTCGAGTTGCGGGATGGTGCCGGTGCAGCTGAAGAGGCTGCCGGGTCGGAGCCTGTCGCTGAGCAGATGAGGTCGGATGGACCGGTTACGGTAATCGAACCGGGGCCTGAAAAGGCGAAACCGGCATCCAAACGAACTGCTTTGGGTGGTACGCGGCGCAAGGCGAAGAAAGAGAAGACGGAGGAGGAGAGCAAGGAGTTGTTCGCCTTCTATGAACAGTCGTTATTTTAGGTAGAAAGATGAAAATAGAGGAGATAACCCGGATAATCGAGCGTTTTGCTCCGTTGCGCTATCAGGAGTCCTATGACAATGCTGGACTGATCGTGGGACGACCCCAGGATGAGGTGCACAGGGCGCTGCTTGCGGTCGATGTGACCGAAGAGGTGATGGATGAGGCTGAACGGGAGGGGTGTGATATGATCATTACGCACCATCCGATCGTTTTCCATCCGCTCAAACGGTTCAATTCGGCGACTTACGTGGAACGCTGTGTGGAGCGTGCGATCCGTCGGGGAATCGCGCTCTATGCCTGTCATACGAATCTGGACAGTACGCCCGGAGGTATGAGCTGGCAGGTTGGCCGTATGCTCGGCGTGGAGAATATGCAGGTGCTGCAGCCGACCGATCCGGCGGATAGTCGGGTGGGGTTCGGTATCGTGGGTGAACTGCCCGTGGAGATGGAAGCGGGCGCTTTCCTGCAGTGTATTCGGGAGCGTCTGTCGGCACCGGTGATCCGACATTCGGACCTGGTGCGGCCGGAGGTGCGTCGCGTGGCCGTTTGTACCGGAGCCGGCGGTTCGCTGATCGGTGATGCTGCCCGGTCTGGTGTCGATATCTATGTGACGGCAGACCTCAAGTATAACGACTTTATTTCGCCGGTCGGAAACCTCATCGTAGCCGACGTAGGTCATTTTGAGAGCGAATATTGCGCAATCGACCTTTTGTTTGATATTTTATCGAAAAATTTGATTACCTTTGCGGTTCGCAAGAGTGTAAACTCCCGCAATCCGATTCATTATATGGTGTAGTCTAAACAATAAAACACGATATGGCAACGCAAAAAAAGACAGCTGAAGTTGATTATTCGATGCAGGAGAAGATCCTGGCCCTTTACGATTTGCAGAAAATCGACAGCCAAATCGATGCAATCAACAAGATAAAAGGAGAATTGCCGCTGGAAGTACAGGATCTCGATGACGAGTTGGCCGGCTTGCGGTCGCGTGTCGAGAATATCAACGCCGAAATCGAGGAGTTCAACGCTCTTACCAAACAGCGCAAACGTGAGGTGGATCAGGCCAAGATCCAGATCGGCAACTACAAAGAACAACAGAACAACGTGCGGAACAACCGTGAGTTCGATGCTATTGCCAAAGAGATCGAGTATCAGGAGCTTGTGATCGAGTTGGCCGAGAAACGGTTGAAAGAGTACGCAGCCGGTGTCAAAGGAAAGAAAGCGCAGGTCGAAGAGACGGAGTCCGTTATGGCCGAGCGTCAGAAAGACCTTGAGGCAAAACAGGCCGAACTGCAAAGTATTGAGGAGGAGACCGCCTCGCAGGTTGCCGATTTGACGGCGCAGGCGGAGAAGGCTCAAGCCAAGATCGACGAGCGACTGCTTGCGGCCTATCGTCGTATCCGTCGTAATGTCCGTAACGGACTTGCCGTCGTAACTGTGCGCCGTGACGCTTGCGGTGGTTGTTACAACCGTATCCCCCCCCAGCGTCAGATGGAGATCCGTCAGGGTAAGAAAATTATTATTTGCGAATACTGCGGTCGTATTCTGGTAGCGGATCCGGAAGAGGTGCAGGAGTAGTCGTACTGAATAAGAGATTGTTGTCGCCCGAATCACAACCTGATTCGGGCGATTGCTTTGTTGTCGAAGTGGAGATTTTTTTTTGGGGGCCTTTGGTAATGCCGCATGAATTCTGCGGTGACAAGGTTGATTGCCTTTGAGTCTTGGCGCAGGTGTTTCTGGAAGTGTTAAAGAGGCTCTGAATGGCCATTTTCAGTCGTTGGAACAACTGGGAAGCTAAACTTTTGGGAGGTGATGTGTGTTTTTTTTGAGAATAAATATTTAACTTTGTGAAGTTATATCTTTGAAACCTCCGATACATGAAGATAGCTCTCGCACAATTGAATTATACGGTCGGCGACGTAGATGGCAATACGGATAAAATCATCGATGCCGTACGCCAGGCAAAGACTTTGGGCGCAGATCTGGTCGTTTTTGCCGAACAGGCGATAAGCGGTGCTCCCGCTTTTGACCTGCTCCGGAAAAATTCATTCCATGAACAATGCGAAGATGCCTTGCATCGCATCGCACGAGAGTGCGATACGATCGATGCCATTGTGGGAACCCCCTATTTGACAAACGAGGGAGCAATCAGTGCCGCCGCCGTGATTGAAAAGGGACGCGTTTCCCGTTATGTGGGGAAGAAGAGTGTTACGGTTCGTCGGGAACTCGGATTCCTCGTTCCGTCGAAGGGGTGTGAGAATGTCAAATTACGAGGACATCGTATCGCATTGGTGGTCGGAGATGATCTGTATCATACCAAAGATTTCGACAAGTCGGTCGAGACGATTATCAACGTACACGCCCGCCGTTATCGCAAGGGAGATTTGACCCAGCGCGCCCGGACGATTGGCGATATCGCCTATGTCAACGGTAAAAATGTGGTGATGGTCAATCAGGTCGGGGGTAATACCGAACTGGTGTACGATGGCATGTCGGGAGCGATGAACAGTCATGGTGAGGTCGTTCTTTTGTTGAAAAGTTTTGAAGAGGATATTCAGTTGTTCGATACGGAGAATCCGGGTAGGGCTATTGAGTCGTTACCCGAATCGAGCAATGACCGTACCCGTTTTATCTTCGAGGCGGCCCGTTGTGGGTTGCGCGATTTTTTTGCAAAGAATGGATACAAAAAAGCCTGTCTGGGAGTTTCGGGCGGTATCGATTCGGCCGTGGTCGCTTGTTTGGCTGTGGCGGCCTTGGGGGCGGAAAATGTCCGGGCATTGATGATGCCTTCGCAATTTTCGTCGGACAGTTCGGTCGAGGATGCCAAACAATTGGCTGAAAATCTCGGTATCGAGTTTAATGTGGTTCCCATTACGGAGGCTTACCGTAGTATCGTCGAGACGCTGATTCCGGTAACGGGCGGTACGGATTTCGATGCTACCGAGGAGAATATCCAGTCGCGTATCCGTACGATCATGCTCATGGCTTTGCAGAACAAGAGCGGCTATGTGCTGCTCAACTCCTCGAACAAGAGCGAGAATGCCTTGGGCCTTTGCACTCTTTACGGCGATACGGCCGGTGCGTTCAGTGTGACGGGGGATCTTTATAAGACCGAAATGTACGACCTGGCCCGGTATATCAACCGCGAGTTCGGTCATCCCATTCCCGATGCGATCTTAACGAAGGAACCGTCGTCGGAACTTCGCCCCAACCAGAAGGACAGCGATATGCTTCCCTCCTACGAGGTGGTCGATGCGATCCTTTATCGCATGATCGAAGAGGGACAGCCTCGCGAGGAGATTATCAATGCCGGTTTTGACTTCGAAGAGGTGCAGAAGATCTACTCGATGATCATGAATAACGAGAAGAAACGTTTTCAGTATCCTCCCGTTTTACGTCTCTCTTCCTGCTCGTTCCGCAATGAGTACCGGATGCCGTTAACCCATAAATACGGAAGATAGCAAGATGGAGCGGATCGAACATAGCGGCGTGGTCAAAAGTGTCGATTCCGGACGGGTTTTTGTTGAAATAACCTCACAGAGCGCTTGTGGGGGGTGTAGCGCGCGATCCGCTTGTGGTATGAGTGAGGCTGCGCGCAAGGTGATCGAGGTGCGGACACCGGATGCCGCACAGTATGCACCCGGCGAGCGGGTTGTGGTAGCCGTCACCCGTCATATGGGAGCGACGGCGGTCGTATTGGCATACGTCGTTCCCTTCCTGGTGTTGATCTGTATGGTCGTGGCTGCCCTCACCGTCGGAATGAGCGAGGGATGGGCTGCTTTGGCGGGACTTGTCTCCGTCCTACTCTATTTCGGTGCCTTGTGGTTGGGCCGACATCGTATTGAGGAGAAGATTCATTTCACGATTTCGAAATAAGCGGGCTTGGTTTCGCACAATCTTGACAGAATATGGAAATATTGCTTTACACGATCTTAACGCTTTGTATCATCGGTGTCCTGGCAGCCGTGATTCTCTATTTCGTAGCACAGAAATTCAAAGTGCATGAAGACCCTCGGGTCGATCAGGTGGAAAAGATGTTGCCCGGTGCGAATTGCGGCGGCTGTGGCTTCGCAGGTTGTCGTGGGTTGGCCGATGCGCTGGTGAAACGAAACGATATTTCGGCCCTTTTTTGCCCGGTAGGAGGCGCGCCTGTGATGAAATCGGTGGCCGATTTCCTTGGAAAGGCGGCTCCCGAGAAGGAGGCGCAGGTGGCAACGGTTCGTTGTGGCGGCAGTTGTGAAAAACGTCCCCGTCTGAACGATTATGACGGTGCGGCTTCGTGTGCGATAGCCTCTTCGCTTTACGGCGGACAGACCGGATGTACGTACGGTTGCTTGGGCTTAGGGGATTGCGTCTCTGCCTGCACGTTTGGTGCTATCTCGATGAATCCCGAGACGGGACTTCCCGAAGTGGATCCCGAAAAGTGTACCGCTTGCGGGGCCTGTGTCAAGGCTTGCCCGAAAGGGGTGATCGAATTGCGTAAGAAGTGGCCGAAAGATCGCGCGGTATTCGTATCGTGTGTCAGCAAAGATAAGGGTGCCGTGGTGATGAAAGCCTGCAAGGCGGGATGTATCGGATGTGGCAAGTGTGCTAAAGTGTGCGCGTTCGATGCCATTACGATCGAGAACAACCTCGCCTTTATCGACTCCTGGAAGTGTAAACTCTGCCGCAAGTGCGTCAATGAGTGCCCGACCGGAGCCATTCGTTTGGTCGGCATGGAGCCGCTTGCGAAAGAACCCAAAGCGACCCCCGCGCAGAAACCGGCCGAATCCTGATCTGAATTAGAAAACACCGAACGACAATCTCTATGAAGACATTTCCAAAAGGCGGAGTCCATCCGTCGGATAATAAGTTGAGTCGGGCGAGTGCGGTCGAAGTATTGCCGCTGCCCGAGGTGGTGAACGTTCCGCTTGCACAACATATCGGAGCCCCTGCGGTGGCGAAGGTCGCCAAGGGAGACCAGGTCAAGACGGGACAGTTGATTGCAGAGGCCGCCGGATTCGTGTCGGCCAATATCCATGCGCCCGTGTCGGGAACCGTTACGGCGGTCGAGATGCAGCCCAACGGTCAGGGGCAGCGTCAGATGATGATTACGATCCGCCGTGAAGGGGATGAGTGGGCCGAGGGGATCGATACCTCTTCGACACTTGTTCGGGAATACGCCCTGACACCACAGGAGATTCTGGCCAAGATCAAGGCGGCCGGTATCGTCGGTATGGGCGGTGCAGCCTTCCCGACTCATGTGAAATTGACCATCCCGGCCGGTAAAAAGGTCGAATATTTGATTATCAATGGGGTCGAGTGTGAACCCTACCTGACCTCGGACCACCGTTCAATGCTCGAGCGGGGTGAGGAGTTGATGGTGGGTATTTCCATTCTGATGCGGGCATTGGAGGTCGATCGGGCCTTTATCGGTGTCGAGAATAACAAGCAGGATGCTATCTCGCATTTGACAAAACTTGCAGCCGGTTATTCCGGTATTCGGGTCGTGCCGCTGCGGGTACGTTATCCGCAGGGTGGTGAAAAGCAGTTGATTGCAGCCATTACGGGACGCGAGGTGCCGCCTCCACCGGGGTTGCCGATCGACGTGGGGGCGGTGGTTTGCAACGTCTCGACTACGCTGGCCATATACGAAGCCGTATTGAAGAATAAACCGCTTGTCGAGCGCATCGTAACCGTTACCGGCCGTCAGATCAAAGAGCCGAAAAACCTGAGGGTGCGTTTCGGAACTCTCGTATCCTCCTTGCTGGAGGCTGCCGGCGGTTTGCCGGAGGGCGAGGTGAAGGTCCTCAATGGCGGTCCCATGATGGGGCGTGCGATGAGTAACCTTGCATCTCCCGTAATCAAGGGGTGCTCGGGAATTACGGTATTTGCCGGCCCATCGGCTTTCCGTCGAGGGGAGAGCGTCTGCATCAAGTGCGCCAAGTGTGTATCGGCCTGCCCGATGGGGTTGGAACCCTATTTGCTGGCCAAACTTTCCCGACTCAAGCTGTGGGAGCGTCTTGAATCGGAGTGGGTGAGCAACTGTATCGAATGCGGCTGCTGTCAGTTTACCTGCCCGGCCGCTATCCCGCTGTTGGACTTCATCCGCTTGGGAAAACAGGAGGTCGGTGCGCTCGTACGCGCTCGCGCGGCCGCCAATGCATCCAGAAAATAAGAAAAAGAGAGATAGCGTATGGCAAATAGATTAGTTATAGCACCTGCACCTCACGTGCATGGTTCGGAATCCACGCAGAAAATCATGCGGGATGTGCTGTTGGCGCTGACTCCCGCCCTGATCTTCTCGATCGTCGTGTTCGGATGGAGTGCCTTGATGGTAACCTGTGTCTCGGTTGCGAGTTGCGTGCTGTTCGAATTCCTGATTCAGAAATTTTTGTTGCGGGGCCCCCGTACGATCGGCGATCTGTCGGCTGTCGTAACTGGTGTCCTGTTGGCTTTCAACGTTCCGGCATCGCTTCCCTGGTGGATTGTGGTGATCGGCGCGTTCGTCTCGATTGCAATCGCCAAGATGACCTTCGGAGGATTGGGTAAAAACCCCTTCAATCCGGCTCTGGTCGGACGAGTATTCCTCCTGTTCGCCTATCCGGTGCAGATGACCTCTTTCCCGCGTCCGGTGGGACAGTTGGTCGATGCCTTCTCCGGCGCTACACCGTTGGCTGCCGTCAAGGCGCATATCGTTTCACACACGGATATCAACTTCCAGGATATCCTGTTCGGATCGATCCCCGGTTCGTTGGGCGAAATCTCCGCGCTGCTTCTGATAGTCGGATTCATCTATCTCCTTTGGAGAAAGGTGATTACGTGGCATATCCCCGTTTCGATCCTGGGAACGATGGCCCTCTTTGTCTTTATCGTCGGCCTGAGCCAGGGTATGCAGGGTGAAGCTCTGTGGGAGTTCCCGATCTTCCATCTGCTGGCCGGAGGTGCCATTCTGGGTGCAGTCTATATGGCAACCGACTATTCGACCTCTCCGATGACTCACGCCGGAATGATCATTTACGGTATCGGTATCGGTGTTATCACGGTGCTGATCCGCTTGTGGGGTGCTTATCCCGAGGGTATGTCGTTCGCGATTCTGATCATGAACTCGGTTGTTCCTTTGATTAACAAGTATGTCAAACCGCACCGTTTCGGTGTTAAATAGACGGAGCCGATGAAAAGTACATTATTTAATATGGTGGCGGTGCTGTTCGTGATCACCCTGCTGGCCTCCGGCGGTGTCGGGGCGGTCTATATGATCACGAAGGAGCCGATTGCCGTCGCACAGCAGAATGCGACGCGCGAGGCGTTGAAGTTGGTCTTGCCTCCCTTCGATGCGACCGTCGATGAGGCTATTGAAGTGGATGAATTGCCGGTGACGGTACATACGGCGACGGCTGCAGACCAGGTAGTGGGCTATGCCGTGGAGACAATGACCAAAAACGGCTTCAGCGGCGTGGTACGCTTGATGGTAGGTTTCACCCCCGACGGAGAGGTGATCAATATCCAGGTACTCGAACAGAGCGAAACACCCGGTTTGGGTACGAAGATGGCAGATGAAGGAAACCCGTTGCTGCTCAGCTTCCAGGGTAAATATCCCGCTCAGATGAATATGTCGGTGAAGAAGGATGGCGGTGATGTGGATGCGCTGACGGCTGCAACGATTTCGTCACGGGCCTATGTCGATGCGGTACGCCGGGCCTACAATGCCTATGTGCAGAAGGTAGGCGGTGAGCCGGTCAATGCCTCGTCGGGGGCTTCGCAGCAGACCGATGGAGCATCGGGTGCTACCTCTACGGAGGCTTATGATTCGGCTTCCGGTGCGACAAATGCAGCCGCAGAGTCGTCTCAACCGCAAACTTCCATGGAAGAGAAAGGAGGTCAAAATGAATAATCTGAAAGTACTGACAAACGGAATTATCAAGAATAACCCGACCTTCGTGCTCGTGCTCGGCATGTGCCCGACGTTGGGTACGACGACCTCCGCGGCCAACGGATTCGGTATGGGTGCGGCGACGATGGCCGTGCTGGTCATGTCGAATCTGGTGATCTCGCTCATCAAGAACCTGATCCCGGACAAAGTGCGCATCCCGGCCTTCATCGTGGTGATCGCTTCGTTCGTGACCATTATCCAGATGCTCATGCAGGCCTATGTGCCGTCTCTGTATGCCAGTCTGGGTGTCTTTATCCCGCTGATTGTGGTAAACTGTATCATCCTGGGACGTGCCGAGGCCTTTGCTTCGAAGAACGGTCCGATCGCCTCGATCTTCGACGGCCTTGGAATCGGTCTGGGATTTACCTGCGCGCTGACCCTGATCGGTGCCGTGCGTGAGATTCTCGGCAGCGGCGCCATCTTCGGTTACTCGTTCGGTGTGACGGACTATATGCCGCTCGTCTTCGTCCTGGCTCCGGGTGCTTTCTTCGTGCTCGGTTACCTGATGGCTTTGTTCAATAAAGTAGTTAAGAAAAACAAATAGGTATGGAGCTCTCTTATTTCGCTATTATCATCGGCGCGATATTCGTCAATAATGTCGTGCTGGCGCAGTTCCTCGGCATCTGCCCCTTCCTGGGCGTGTCGTCGAAGGTGGAAACTTCGCTCGGTATGGGAGCTGCCGTAACTTTCGTGATGGCGCTGACGGCCGTTGTCGCCTGGCCCATCCAGACCTATGTGCTCGAGCCGCTCGGTATCGAGTATATGCAGACGATCGTCTTCATTCTGGTAATCGCCGCGTTGGTTCAGATGGTCGAAATTATCCTGAAAAAGATGTCGCCGTCGCTCTATCAGGCACTCGGTATTTTCCTGCCGCTCATTACGACGAACTGTGCCGTACTCGGTGTGGCGATTCTGATGATCTCGAAAGAGTTCAATCTGTTGCAGAGCCTGGCCTATTCGGTTTCGACGGCGATCGGTTTCGCGCTGGCATTGGTTCTCTTTGCCGGAATCCGCGAGCGTCTGGAGCTGGAAGGCGTCCCGGCCGCGATGCGGGGTGTCCCGGTTGCCCTGGTAACGGCCGGGATTCTGGCGATGGCCTTTATGGGATTTTCCGGACTGGTATAAGAAAGGATCTTGAATCCGAATGATAAAAGGGGGCTGTCGTATGCAGCTCCTTTTTTGTTTGCGGGGAAGGTGCTGACCGATAAAGTGTGTCTTTGTGTCGACGATGTTTTTTGCCGGTATTTTGTGTTTTTCTCCCGTGAAATCGCTATTTTTGCAAAAATAGCCGAATGCGAACGCGATTCACAAGTAATTGCCGGTCGTATTCCAATCTGGAGCAAAAGCCTATCAAAAAACCGGGAACCTTATGGAAAAGGTGATAAAATTACACGATCGGAATTTCAAAGTGATGATTCCGGCCGATAAGATCGAGGTAGCCGTTTCGGCCGTTGCCGACAAGATCAATGCCGATTATCGGGAGAAGAAAAATCCTATTTTTATCGGAGTCCTCAACGGATCGTTTATGTTCATGAGCGACCTGTTGAAAAAGATCGATTTCTGTTGCGAGATCTCGTTTGTCAAACTGGCCTCTTACTGCGGAACCTGCTCGTCCGGCGAGGTGACCAATTTGATTGGATTGAACCGCGATATCGAGGGGCGCGATGTGATTATCGTTGAGGATATTGTCGATACAGGGGCCAGCATCGAACATATGGTTGCCGAGTTGCAGCGACACAATCCGGCCAGTGTCCGTATCTGTACACTCTTTTTCAAGCCGAATGCCTACAAACGGTCGATTCCGATCGATTATCCGGCCATGGAGATTGGAAATGAATTTATTGTCGGCTATGGGTTGGATTACGACCAGCTGGGACGTAATCTGAAAGATGTCTACGTGGTAACCGAGTAAACAGATGAGTGAACTGAACGACTATGCCCTCTTGGAGGGTGGGCGGAAACTGCCGCTGGTCGAAGATTTCTATACGATTCAGGGGGAGGGATTCCATGCAGGAAAACCGGCCTATTTCATCCGCTTGGGCGGGTGTGATGTCGGATGCCGCTGGTGTGATGCCAAATACACGTGGAATCCGAAACTCTATCCGCCGACCGGGATCGAGCAGATTGTCGAGCGAGCGACTTCGTGTGCGGCTCGGGCGATTGTGATTACCGGAGGCGAACCGTTGCTCTATCCGCTGGGGCCGCTGACTTCGGCGCTCAAGGCGCGTGGGCTCAAGATCTTTCTCGAAACTTCGGGATCACATCCCTTCAGCGGCTATTTCGACTGGGTTTGCCTTTCGCCCAAGCGTCAGCAGCCGCCTTTGGACGAGGCTTTCTGGCGGGCGCATGAACTGAAAGTCATCATCGAGAAGGAGGAGGACCTTCAGTGGGCCGAAGAGAATGCCGCCCGGGTTGAGCGGGAGTGTATGCTCTTTCTGCAACCGGAATGGAGTGTCTCGGAGAAGATCATGCCGGTGCTGGTCGAGTATGCAAAGGCACATCCGAAATGGAATATCTCGATCCAGACCCATAAATACATGCACATCCCTTAGTCTCTGCGGAAAGCGATGAAAGTGCGTTTCGACAAGCGGTTCTGGGTGATCATAACCTGTATCATCGTGGTCTTTACGGTCTTTATCGTAGGGCGCAATTTGATACATGCCCTTGCGATCCGTAGCGATATTCGTCATCTGGAGCAGCAGAAAAGGCAGTACCAGTCCCGTATCGAGCAGGACAGTACACTGCTCGAAGAGTTGAAGTACGATGACAATCTCGAGCGTTTCGCACGGGAACGTTACCGTATGCAACGGGAAGGGGAGACCGTTTACGTGATGGAGTAGTTTTAAGGCTGCGAAATAAGGGCAGTTCCGAATTTCAACAGAAATCCGGAACTGTTCGTTTTTTATTTATTATTAGTAGTGCCTGAACCCCTGCCATTCGACATCTAATGGAGTCCCGTGGTCGAGCCATTCGAGTCGGTTACCCGCGGTAATGCGACCGATCGGGATGAGCGGTTTATGGAAGCAGGCTTCGAACTCTTTCAGAAGGGTGTCGGCCTTGGTCGGAGCGATTGTCAGAAGCAGTTGGTAATCTTCCCCGGCGGTGGCGGCCGTTTCGATATCCACGCTGGTCGGGATCTGTCGGATCTCCACCTCGGCACCGACTCCGGAGCGCTCCATAATGTGCCGCAGATCGGATGCAATCCCATCCGAAATGTCCATCATTGCCCGGACCTCTGGGCGTGAGCCGAGCCAGATTCCCTCGGCAACCTGGGGTGTCGGATTGCGGTGGATGTGTGCCAGCGGGGTGTCGTATTGTCCGTTCAGAATATCCCGGAGACCTGCTCCCGACTCTCCGAGCGGTCCGCTTACGGCAATCAGGTCGCCCGGTCGGGCATCGCTGCGCCGTTTGAGATGCTGGCTCTGGGTGCGGCCGATCGCGGTGACGTTTACTATCAGTCCGGAATCCGAGGCGGTCGTATCTCCGCCGATGAGTGCAACCCCGTGTTGGGTCGAGAGGTCGCGATAGCCCTCCATGAAGCGTTCGATCCACCCTTGTGGAAGATCGCGCGGAATGGCCAGCGAGAGCAGGGTGGCAACGGGACGGGCCCCCATCGAGGCCACATCGCTCAGGTTGACGGCCAGGGATTTTCGGCCGAGCTCTTCGGGCGAAGTGGCACGACGCAGAAAGTGGACCCCTTCGGCCAGCATGTCGGCGGTGAAGACCAAAGACTCTTCATCACCGATCGGCAGTACGGCACAATCGTCTCCGATCCCTTCGAATCCGTTTGCGGGAATCGTGGCGAACATTTTGCTTATTTGTTCGATAAGTCCGAATTCTGTCATGACATTGCAAGTGTGAAAACGGATGGTGCGGAAGTTGACTGCCGCGATCCGAATACGGATTACAAAGATATTAATTCTTCTGAGATTTGGCGTGAATCGGAGAGCGGTCGGCCGGTATGTGGCGCTTTTTTCGTACTTTTGCAGTCGGAATCGGCTCGTTGCCCGATATACCCGTTCGACGGGCATGGTGGGAGCTGACAGAAGTTGAAAACGAATTATACGATAAAATAAAAACGAAAGATCCTATGTGGGGAGAGAAGAAAACCAAGATTATTGCTACGTTGTCCGATTTTCGGGCCAATGAGGATTTCATACGCCAACTGTTCGAGGCCGGTATGGATGTCGTGCGCATCAATTCGGCCCATCTGACCGAAGAGGGTGCTTCCAGGGTTGTCGAGGCTGTTCGAAAGGTGAACCCGAGTATCCCGGTAATCCTTGATACGAAAGGTCCGGAGATCCGTGTGACGGCCGTAGATGAACAGTATGACGGCGGTATCGAGTTCCATGCCGGAGATCGTGTCCGGGTTCGTGGAACGGCCGATGGAATCCCTTCTACCCGCGAATTGATCTATCTGAACGTGGCGACAATCGTCCGCGACATCGAGGTAGGTGCCCGGTTGTTGATCGCTGACGGCGAATTGGAGTTGCGCGTGGTCGATAAGGATTCGGACGAACTTCTCTGTGAGTTCGTGCGGGGTAGCGTGTTGCGTTCGCGCAAGAGTGTGAATGTCCCCGGTATGCAGATCGAGTTGCCGTCGCTGACCGAGAAAGACCGCCGTTTCATCGAGTGGGCCGTTCACAACGATGTCGATTTCATTGCCCACTCGTTCGTGCGGGATGCGCGTGACGTGGAAGCCGTGCAGGAGATTTTGGACCGTTTCGACAGCCCGATCAAGATCATCTCCAAGATCGAAAACCAGCAGGGTATCGACAACCTGGATGAGATTATCGAGGCCTCTTACGGTATCATGGTGGCACGCGGCGATATGGGTGTGGAGCTGCCGGCGGAGATGATCCCCAATATGCAGCGGCGGATTGTCGAGCGTTGTATCGCGGCCAAACGTCCGGTGATTATCGCTACGCAGATGCTCTATTCGATGGTCCACTCGCCGCGTCCGACCCGTGCCGAGGTGAGCGACGTGGCCAGTGCTATTTTCGAACGCGTTGATGCCGTGATGTTGAGTGATGAGACCGCCATGGGAGACTATCCCGTACAGGCCGTCACGACGATGGCCCGCATCGCCCGCGAGATTGAACGCGACGAGGATCACTTCCCTCCGATGGTCGATCTGAACATGGTTTCGGTAAATCATGAGGTGACGGCGCAGTTGGCACGTTCGGCCGTGCGCGCTTCGATCAACCTGCCGATCCGTTACGTGATCCTCGATACGCTCTCGGGCCGTACGGGACGTTATCTGGCAGCATTCCGCGGACGTCGGCTGGTCGTGGCGGTTTGTTATACGCGCCATGCTCAGCGTATTCTGGCTCTCTCGTATGGTGTCGTACCGATCTTGCGCGAGCCTTCTTCGGACGAGAACTATCAGAGCCGTTACCACTTCGTAATCGATGCGCTCGACTTCATTGAAAGGAAACACAGCCTTTTGCCGACGGATATGGTCGCCGTAATCGGAGGTAGCTTTGGTTCCCATTACGGAGCTTCTTACATCGAAATTTCGGACGTGGAACGCTTGCGCGAGAGAGAGAACGAGTGCTGCTGCGGTCGGTAAAACATTGCAGTTATGGGCGGGGAGTTGCGCGATAAGGTTGCCAGCGGGGTAGCCTGGAGCATTGGTGAGAAGGTCGGTTCGATGCTTCTACAGATGGGGGTGAGCATCGTCATCCTCCGGATGCTCATGCCGGAGGATCTGGGGGTAATGGCTATCCCGACGGTCCTCGCAACCCTCGCGTTGGTCATGGTGGACAGCGGCTTCTCGCAGACGCTGATCCGCAAGGCTGATCCTTCGCCGTCCGACTACAAGTCGGTGTTCGTCTTCAACGTCGTAGCTTCGTTGTTGCTTTATGCCCTGCTGGTTGCCGCAACCCCCTGGGTGGCCCGTTTTTACGGGATGCCCGTTCTGTTGCATATAGCCCCGGTACTGTTCCTGCTCCTGCCGCTGAATGCTCTGTGCGTCATACAGAATACGATCTTTACGCGGCAGTTCCGCTTCGCCCTGATCTCGAAGGTCGTCTTCGCCTCGTCGCTGGTGAGCGGAGTGGTGGCTATCGCCATGGCCTGGGGAGGACTGGGAGTCTGGAGCCTGGTCGGACAGCGGGTGACGGCCATGGGAGTCAAGGCATTGTTATTCTGGTGGTTGAGCGATTGGCGCCCCGGTGCTGCCTACGAAGGAGATGCTTTGCGGGCGATGGCTCCCTACAGTCTGCGGCTGTTGGCGACCGATCTGATTTCGACTCTCTACAACAACGTTTCACAGCTTTTTGTCGGAAAACTCTATCCGACCGATGTGCTGGGATTCTTCAATCAGGCGCAAAAGCTCAAGGATCTCCCCGTAACCTCAACGATTCAGGCCGTGCAGAATGTTACGTTCCCGGCTCTGTCGAAGATAGCGGACGATGAGCAGAAGTTCGCCGACAGTTATCGGCAGGTGGTCATGATCGTTGCATTTGTGATGTTTCCGGCCATGGCCGGGCTGATTGCCATTGCCCCCGATATGTTGCAGGGACTGCTCGGAGAGAAGTGGACTCCGATCGTTCCCTATTTCCAGGTAATTTGCCTGGCGGGAATGTTCGCTCCGATTGCGATCATATCCTACAATGTGTTGAAGGTAAAAAGCAACGGGCGGATTATCGTGCGGTTGGAGATCGTCAAGAAAACGGTCATGACCATTACTCTTGCCTTGACGATTCCATACAGCGTGATGGCCATTACATGGGGCCTTTCGGCGATGGCCTTCTTCGAGATGGCCCTCAATTTTGCAGCGACAACCCGTTATTCCCGTCTGACGCTTTGGCGTTTTGTACGGACATTGCTCCCCTCTGCCTTATTGACGGCCGTTATGTTTGCAGTGGTCGTCCTTTTCCGTCATTTTACCGATTTCGGGCCGTTGCCGACCTTTCTGATGCAGGTCGGTATCGGGGCGATCTGTTATGCCGTGTTGGCCTGGGTATTCCGTCTGGAGGCGATGCGGATCGTTCTGGATATTCTCCGGAAGTTATTTCATAAGGCGTAAGGGGAGTGCGAGGTATAGATAATAAAAAACTCTTCCGAATATTCGGAAGAGTTTTTTATTGAGTTCAAGAGTCGGGCTCCTGTTATGCGTATACTTTCGGAGTCATTTCGCCCTTCAGTACGCCCAGTGCGTTCAGTGCAAGCGCCTCCATCTCATCCTCGCCCGGATAGATAACGATCGGGGCCAGGAACGAGCAGTGCTCGCGGATCACCTCATTGACCGGCTCGTTGTAGGCTACACCGCCCGTAAGCAGGATAGCATCTACCTGGCCCTTCAATACAACGGCCATCGCTCCGATTGCTTTGGAGATCGTATAGCTCATTGCGTCGAGAACCTCCTTCGAGTGCTTGTCACCGCCAGCGATATCCTTCTCGCAGATCTCCTGTACGGAGTTCTTGCCCAGGTGCGCTACCAGACCACCCTTTCCGGCGAGCATCTTTACAATCTGAGGTTGCGTGTATTTCCCAGAGAAACACAAGGATACCAGGCTGCCTGCAGGTACCGTACCGGCACGCTCCGGAGCGAACGGACCGTCGCCATCCAAGGCGTTATTCGTGTCGATAACGCGACCCTTGCAGTGAGCCGAAACCGAGATGCCTCCGCCCATGTGTGCGACGATCAGGTTCAGATCCTCGTAACGTTTGCCGATCTTGGCTGCGTGACGACGGGCAATGGCTTTCTGGTTCAGGGCATGGAAAATCGAGATGCGGGGGCACTCCGGAAGACCGCTGATGCGGGCTACGTCCTGCAACTCGTCCACAACAACCGGATCGGCGATATAGGCCTTTACGCCTGCCTCACGTGCAATCTGCTCGGCGATCAGACCGCCGATGTTCGATGCGTGCTCGCGCTGTGCGTGCGTAAGATCGTTCTTCAACGCTTCGTTTACCTCGTAAACACCCGACTCGATCGGTTTTACCAGACCGCCGCGGCCGATAACGGCTGCGAGCGATTTTACATCGATATTCTTGCTCTTCAGAGCGTCGAGAATCATCTCCTTACGCCACTCGAGCTGGTCGATGATATGGGGAAAACGTGCGATCTCCTCAGCCGAGTGACGCAGCGTGTGGGTCAGAATCGCTTTTTCATCTTCGAAGATGGCGATCTTCGTGGACGTAGAGCCCGGGTTGATGGCTAAAATTTTAAATCCCATAAGAACTGTCCCTTTTTATTATTTGGCAGCCAGGCAGGCTAATGCAATCGAATAGAGTTTGGTCAGGCTGGAGTCGCCGCGCGAAGTGAGCACGCAGGGAACGTTCGTACCCATTACCATGGCAGCCAGTTCGCTACCACCCATGTGGGTTGCGGCCTTGAAGAATACGTTGCCCGATTCGATATTCGGGAAGAGCAGACAGTCTGCGTCGCCGGCTACGGCCGATCCCTTAACTTTCTTGATCTCGGCAGCCTCCTTGTAGAGTGCAACGTCGAGCGACAGCGGTCCGTCAACGATTACGTTGCCCAGCTGACCACGATCTCCCATCTTGGCAAGCATGGCAGCTTCGGTCGAAGAGATAACGCTCGGCAGCAACTGCTCGGACGGAGCGATGCAGGCGATCTTCGGGGTCTTGACTCCGATCATGTTGGCGATCTTGGTCAGGTTGCCGATCAGAATCTGCTTCTGCTTGAAGTCGGGCAGCGGAATCACTGCGACATCCGCGATGGTCAGCAATTTGTTGTAGCCTGGAATTTCGAGAACGGCGATGTGGCTCAGCGTACCTTTCGGGGGGAAGAGACCTGCCTCTTTGTTCAGAATGCCGCGCATATATTTATCGGTAGATACCAGACCCTTCATCAGTACGTCTGCCTCGCCCGATGCAGCGGATGCAACAGCCAGCTTCACGCATTTTACATCGTTGCTTTCGGGGATAATCTTGAAGATGTTGATGTCGATCTTCTCCTCTTTGCAAACCTGCTCGATGATCTGGGGATCGCCGTACAGAATCGGCTCTACCAATCCCTCTTTGTATGCCTCATAAACGGCGGCCAGCGTGTGTGCATCCTGACCGTAAGCTACTGCAAGGCGTTTCTTGCCTCTTCTTCTTGCCTCTTCGACAATTTCTTTGAGATGTTGCATGGGTTTTATAAGTGTTTATATGGTTTATTTTCTGTTGACGATTTCGAACGTATCGGTTGCAATAACCAACTCCTCGTTGGTTGCGATTACGGCGATCTTCACTTTGGAATCGGGGGCCGAGATGATCTTGTTCTGGCCGCGCACCTCTCCGTTGGCTTTGCGGTCGAAGCGCACGCCCATGAATTCAAGACCTTCGCAGACCTCAAGACGGGTCTCCATCGAGTTCTCGCCCACGCCGCCCGTGAAGACGATCAAATCCAGACCGCCCATCTCGGCAGCGTATTCGCCGACAAATTTCTTGATGCGCAGGCAGTACATGTCACGGGCCAGCATTGCACGGGGATTGCCCTCCTCGTAAGCTTTGTCGATGTCGCGCATATCGCTCGAAACTCCCGACAGACCCAGAACGCCCGACTCCTTGTTGAGCATCTTGTTCAGATCATCGTAACTCATACCCTCCTTTTCACCGATGAAGGTGACGGCACTCGGATCGACATTACCGCAGCGCGTACCCATGATCAGACCGTCTACCGGAGAGAAGCCCATTGATGTGTCGTACGATTTACCGTTCAGAACGGCCGTTACCGAACCTCCGTTGCCGATGTGGCAGGTGATGATCTTCGAGTTGTTGATGTCCAGACCGGCCAGTTTGGCTCCTTCGCGCGATACGAACTTGTGGCTCGTTCCGTGGAATCCGTATTTACGGATGCTGTATTTGGTGTAGTATTCGTACGGGAGCGCATACATATAGTTGATGGCAGGGATCGTCTGGTGGAATGAGGTATCGAATACCGCTACCTGAGGTACGCCCGGAAGAACCCGCTCGATCGAGAGGATACCCTCCAGGTTGGCCGGGTTGTGCAGCGGGGCGATCTGGAAGAGCGAACGGATCTTCTCCTTGACATCGTCGGTTACCAGGCAGCTCTCCGCGAAAAACTCTCCACCGTGTGCCACACGGTGGCCGACAGCCTTCACCTCGTCGAGCGAACGGATCACCCCGTGCTTGGGGTCGGTCAGCGCATCCAGAACCAAACGGATGCCGGTCGTGTGGTCGGGAATCGGCTGGTGGAGTTCGAATCGGTCTTTGCCGACCGGTTTATGCGTGAGGTCTCCTTCCGGAAGGCCGATACGCTCGACCAAACCTTTGGCGAGCAATTTGCTGGAGCCGGCTTCCATGTCGATCACCTGGTATTTGATCGAAGAACTGCCGCAGTTGAGTACTAAGATAACCATTGTTTTGTTATAGTTAATTTATTTGTAATTAATTCTTTACATATTTTCCGGCTACGAATCCGATCAGAATGCACAAAATGCAGACTGCCAGATTCAGCCCGATACAGAGGGCTGCGCTGCCGTAATCGCCACTTTTCAGCAGACGTACCACGTCGGCCGAAAATGTGGAGAAGGTGGTGAATCCTCCGCAAAATCCGACTGTCAGCAGCCATACGGCCGTACCTCCGTTCAGAAATTCGATCAGAAATCCCATCAGCAGCGATCCGAGGGTATTGACAGTGAAGGTTCCTGCAGGGAATCCCCCGAATGTTTGCCCGGCCAGCCAGACGTAGGAGACGACATATCTCGACATACTGCCGAGCGCTCCTCCGATTCCAACAGCTATGATCTCGCGTAACATTTTTCGGTTGACGGTCGGTTTTTCTTAAGAATTCGCAAATTTACGCAAAAAACAGTAACAAATCATAAGCTTTTGCCGGATTTTTTGTGATGAAATAGTGGGATTTCGTTTATTTTACGAATTTATAGCCGACTCCTTTGATGGTGATGATGTGTTTTTCACCGATTTTTTGCCTCAACTTGCGGATGTGTACGTCGATGGTTCGCTCTCCGACTACCACTTCGTCTCCCCAGATGTTGGAATAGATCTCCTCCCGTGTGAAGAGTTTTCCCGGCGAGGAAAAAAGCAGGTCGAGCAAAGCAAACTCTTTTCGGGGGAGGGTGAAAGTTCGTTTGTCGGCGATGACTTCGTGCCGTTCGCGGTCGATGCGGATCGAAGATTCCGGTTCCGTTTCGATGCGTTTGAGAATCGCCTGAATCCGGCTCATCAGGATCTGTAATTTGATCGGTTTGGCAATGTAGTCGTCGGCCCCCACTTCGTATCCGGCCAGCTGGCTCTCCTCCTCGCTCAGTGCCGAGAGAAAAAGGATCATCGTGTTTTTGAACTGCGGGTCGCTACGCAAGACGCGGCATGTTGCCAATCCGTCCATGACGGGCATCATGACATCGAGCAAAATCAGGTGGGGATGATGGGCCGTCGCTTGTTCGATGGCCTCTTCCCCATTGCAGGCCGTGTAGACTTCGTATCCGGCCCGCACCAGGTTGTAGCGGATGAATTCCAAAATGTCGGGTTCGTCGTCTGCCAGGAGAATCCGATGTTTCATACGGCGCGATTTTAATTTGCTACGAAGATAACAAAATTATCTGCAAAACCTGTGCGTAGCCCGGAAAAAATGGTTATATTTGCAAGGTTTATGTACTTTGCGAGACGCAATTAAAAATTGAAGAGAAATGGCAAATGAACCGACTCTTTCTGTAGCAGAAGAGCAGATCGACTCTCCTGAAACAACAAAAAATATGCAGAACATCACTCCTGAAGGGCAGGTCGCATCGATCTCGGAGGAGAGAGAAGAGGCTACGATGGCCGGCCAACAAGTGGACTTTACCGATGAGGAGGCTGCTTTGGCGGCCGAGAATGCCGGACTCGATTTGGGTGAGGCGGCACCGGAGGAGGAGACCGACCGTGCGGAAAATTCGGCCAGTGAACTGGCTGGTAAATCGAAAGAGGAACTGCTCGCCATTTTCTCGAAAATGATTGAAGAACGTCCGATCCAGACGCTACGCAAGGAGGTCGAGGCATTGAAAATCGCCTTCTATAAATTGCGCCGGGCCGAGATCGAGGCCGCACGCCGTGCTTTTGTTGAGGCGGGAGGTGCCGTCGAGGAGTTCGCGGCAGAGGCTGATCCGGCAGAAGCTCGCTTCAAGGATCTGTTCAAAGAGTATCGCCGTCGTCGCGACGAGTTTATAGCTCACCTGGAGGCGACGAAAGAGGAAAATCTCAAAATCAAGTTACAGATCATCGATGAGTTGAAAGAGCTCTCCTCGTCGGACGAGATGCTCAACCAGACCTTCACCAAATTCCGCGAATTGCAGAATCGCTGGAAGGAGACGGGACTCGTTCCTCAGCAGAATGTGAAGGATGTTTGGGAAAATTACAACCTGCAGGTGGAACACTTCTATAACGTGATCAAGATCAACAAGGAGTTGCGCGATCTGGACTTGAAAAAGAACTACGAGCAGAAATTGGCATTGTGTGAGCAGGCCGAGACTCTTTTGTTGAACCCTTCGATCGTCGAGGCTTTCCATCAGTTGCAAAAGCTGCACGATGAATGGCGCGAGATCGGCCCCGTTGCCAACGAATATAAGGAGGTCCTTTGGAATCGCTTTAAAGAAGCTTCGGCCCGGATCAACAAACAGCATCAGGATTTCTTTGAAAATATCAAACAGGAGCAGATGCGGAACCTGGAGCTCAAAAGCGAACTTTGCGTCAAGGCCGAGGAGTTGGCCCAGCAACCGTTGACAAGTCGCAAGGAGTGGAACAAGGCGAGTGAAAAGCTCTTCGAGATACAGAAAGTTTGGAAAACCATCGGATTCGCACCGAAAAAGGATAACAATGTTATTTATGAGCGTTTTCGGACGGCGTGCGACAAGTTTTTCGAGGCGAAACGGGCTTATTATGCCGGTCTGAAAAGCGAGATGGATCACAATCTGCAACTCAAAACCGAGTTGTGTGAGGCGGCCGAGGCGTTGCGCGACAGCGAGGAGTGGAAAAAAACGACCGATGAGTTGATCGCTTTGCAGGCCCAATGGAAAAAGATCGGTGCGGTTTCTCGCCGTTATTCCGATCAGATCTGGAAGCGTTTTCGTGCGGCTTGCGATGCCTTCTTCGAGCGGAAGGCCCAGCATTTCTCTGCGGTAGACGAGGAATATGAAGAGAATTTGCGTCGTAAGGAGGCCCTGTTGGAGGAGATGGCTGCCGCGGATGTGGCGGAAGGCGGCTATGAGGTGATCCGGGAGTTCCAGCGACGCTGGGGCGAAATCGGATTCGTCCCTATCAAACGAAAGGAGTCCATCCAGAAAAGATATAAGGAGATTGTCGATAAGATGTTTTCCGAATTGCGCGGTTCGCAGCACAATCGCTCGATGGATCGTTTCAAAGAGAGGGTCTCTTCATTAAAGGCATCGGGCGACAAGCGCCTGCGTACCGAGCGCGATCGTCTCTATAATAAGGTGCGACAGTTGGAGCAGGAAATTGCCCTGTTGGAAAATAATATTGGATTTTTCTCCAAGTCGAAGAACGCCGAAACGATGATCGCCGACGTGAAGGCTAAAATCGAACGGACTAAGCAGGAGATGCAGTCTACGATCGAGAAGGTCAAACTCATTGATCAGAATAACAACGAGGAGTAATCCCGCTGAACCGGAGGCCCTAACAGCCTCCGGTTCCGGTGGTGGGAGAATGGAATCCGTCGTTTGAAAGCGGCTCTTTTTTTACGGCAAACTGAATACGGTAAATACAAAATAAATTCGAACAGATAATGAAACTCAGTAAACCCAAGTACATTTTCGTAACGGGCGGTGTCGCTTCGTCGCTCGGCAAGGGAATCATATCGGCCTCGATCGCCCGATTGCTGCAGGCGCGCGGTTACGCGGTGACGATTCAGAAACTGGATCCTTATATCAACATCGACCCGGGAACATTGAACCCGTATGAACACGGCGAGTGCTACGTGACGGAGGACGGCGCAGAGACGGACCTTGACTTGGGGCACTATGAGCGTTTCACTTCGATTACGACCAGCCATGCCAACAACGTTACGACGGGACGTATCTACCAGAGTGTGATTGAGAAGGAGCGTCAGGGCGATTATCTGGGCAAAACCGTACAGGTCGTACCCCATATCACCGATGAGATCAAACGCCGAATCCAACTGCTCGCTCAGCGCAAGGAGTTCGATATCATCATCACCGAGATCGGCGGTACGGTGGGCGACATCGAGTCGTTGCCCTTTATCGAGGCGGTGCGTCAGTTGCGTTATCAGTTGGGATCGCGCAATACGGCGCTGATCCACTTGACGTTGATCCCCTATCTGGCTGCCTCGGGCGAGTTGAAGACCAAACCGACCCAGCACTCGGTGAAAGCCCTGCTCGAAAACGGATTGCAGCCCGATATTTTGGTGTTGAGAGCCGACCGTCCTTTAAGTTCCGATCTCAAACGCAAGGTGGCCTTGTTCTGTAACGTGGATGCCAATGCGGTGATGGAGTCGGTGGATGTGCCGACGATTTACGAGGTTCCTCTGATGATGCACAGCCAGCACATGGAACAGGTGGTACTCGACAAGCTCGATCTGCCTTCGGAGCAGGAACCGGATCTCGGTTCTCTCAAGGCGTTTATCGAGAAGATCAAGAATCCCAAGCGGACAATCGATATTGCGTTGGTCGGGAAATATACCGAACTGCCTGATGCCTATAAGTCAATCAGCGAGTCTTTCGTTCATGCCGGAGCCGTAAATGACTGCAAGGTGAAGTTGCACTATGTGAACTCGGAGAAGATCGACGCGTCAAACGTGGAGGAGAAACTCGGCAAGATGGCCGGTATTCTCGTGGCTCCCGGTTTCGGCAGCCGCGGTATCGAGGGTAAGATCGAGGCGGTACACTTTGCCCGTACGAAGGGTATCCCGTTCTTCGGTATTTGTCTGGGAATGCAGTGCGCCGTGATCGAATTCGCACGCAATGTGCTGAACTTCAAAGATGCCGCTTCGACCGAGATGGAACCTTCGACGACTCATCCGGTGATCGACTTGATGGAGGAGCAGAAGGGGATTGTCGCCAAAGGCGGTACGATGCGTTTGGGTGCTTATCCCTGTTCGTTACAGCCCGGCTCGAAAGCGCTTGCTGCATACGGTACGAATCTGGTCTATGAGCGCCACCGCCATCGCTATGAATTCAACAGCGAGTTCCTTCCCGATTTCGAGGCGCACGGTATGAAGGCTGCCGGTGTCAATCCGGAGTCGGGTTTGGTCGAGGTGATCGAGATTCCGGAGCACCGTTGGTTTATCGGTACGCAGTATCATCCCGAGTACAAAAGCACGGTAAAAAAACCGCATCCGCTTTTTGTAGCTTTTGTGGCTGCAGCCGTAGCATATACCGAGGAGTAGAAAAAATAGTTCGTCGAGTAAACGTTAAGACCGAAAAAGATTGCACATGGATAAAAAATCAGTCATTGGAATCATTATCGTAGCCCTGATCTTTTTAGGGTTCACCATCTATAATTCTCATCAGCAGAAAAAATATCAGGAGGAGTTGGCTGCCTATAATGCAACTCAGGCTGAATGGCAGGCCGAACAGGATTCGATTGCGGCGTTGAATGCTCCGAAGGAGATTCAGTCGCTTGATTCGATGGCGATGGCCGAAAATACTCTTGTGGCGGATTCGTTGTTGGCTCAGCGTCGTGTCATGCAGTTCGGAGCGTTATTGGCTGAGGCGCAGCAAGCCGAAGCCCGCGAGTTTTCCGTAGAGAACGACGTGTTGAAGATCGATTTCTCGACACGAGGTGGACAGGTCAAGGGAGTTACCCTGAAAGATTATACCAAATATGCGCCTCGTGGAGAGCGTAATGAGTTGGTGCAGTTGTTCGATCCGGCGAGCGAGAACTTCAACCTCTCGTTCTATGTCAAAAACGGTACGAACAATGTTCCGGTCAATACGGTCGATTACACTTTTACGCTGGTCTCATTGGAAGAGACTGATAGCGTACAGACTGTACGGATGGTGCTGCCCATCGCCGAGGATGCCGCTTTGGAGTATGAGTACATTGTCTACGACAGCCGGATGCCGGAGCGCGACTATCTGGTGGATTTCAATGTCAACCTACGGAATCTGGCCCCCCGAATGGCTAAACAGAATTTCATTGCCATCGACTGGGGCAACCGCTCGTACCAAAACGAAAAAGGCTTTCAGAACGAGAATACCTATACGACGATCGCCTACCATTTCCCCGGAGACAATTCGATTGACGATCTGGGCATGAGCGAAGGCGAAAAGCAGGAGGAGATCACCACTTCGCTTAATTGGGTGGCCTTCAAACAGCAGTTCTTCTCGTCGGCTTTGATCGCTCCCGAGAACTTCTCGTATGCCAACCTTTCGTATGAAACGCTGGAGCGTGGATCGGGCTATATCAAGGATTTCTCGGCTGCATTGACCGTACCTTATTCGACGACGACCGAACATTATAACTTCGCCTTCTATTTCGGGCCGAACAAGTATGCCATCCTGAAGGATGTGGTGACGACGACCGGTGACGAGGAGCTGCACCTGGAGCGTTTGATCCCGCTCGGATGGGGTATCTTCGGATGGGTGAACCGTTGGTTTGTGATCCCTGTTTTCGATTTTCTGCGCCAATATATCGCCAGCTTCGGTTTGATTATCCTGATCTTGGCTGTATTGGTGAAACTCATCATTTCGCCGCTGACCTACAAGAGTTACGTTTCAACGGCTAAGATGAGGGTTATTCGCCCGGAGGTCGAGGAACTCAACAAGAAATATCCCAACAAGGAGGATGCCCTGAAACGCCAGCAAGCGACTATGGAACTCTATAAAAAGGCGGGTATCAATCCGATGGGCGGTTGTATTCCCCTGTTGATTCAGATGCCGATCATCATCGCGGTGTTCCGTTTCTTGCCCGCCTCGATCGAATTGCGAGGACAATCGTTCCTGTGGGCCGATGATCTCTCTTCATATGATAGCGTGTTGAACCTTCCTTTCAACATTCCGTTTTATGGAGACCATATCAGCCTCTTTGCTCTGTTGATGACTTTGGCGCTTTTCTTCTTCTCGTATATCAATTATCAGCAGACTGCTTCCTCTCAGCCTCAGATGGCCGGTATGAAGATCATGATGGTGTATGTCATGCCGCTCATGATGTTGCTCTGGTTCAACAGCTACTCGAGCGGTCTGACCTACTACTATTTCCTGGCCAATATCCTTACGATCGGTCAGACCTTCCTGATTCGTCGGATGATCGACGACGAGAAGATACATGCCATCATGAGGGCTAATTCGGTGAAGAATAAAAACCGGAAGAAATCGAAGTTCCAACAGCGTTACGAAGAGTTGTTGCGGCAGCAGGAACAACAGCAGCAACAAACTCGTAAGAAAGGAGGATCGCGCTAATTTTTGGTCGCTCTGTTGTCTCTGTAAAAAAGAGAAGACTCTTTCGAAACGAGAGAGTCTTCTCTTTTTTTTGTACGAATATTCCCCGTGGAGTATCTGCTCTTTCGAGGGTGTACGGGTGTGTTTGTTGCCAGATCTGTCGCATAATCCCTTCCCAGGGAAATGTGATTACATGTTCTTCGGAGCGAATTTTGAAAAAACTCCCAATGTAGGAGCATCCCAGTAAATCCTACCGTCTGTTTCTCTCAGAGAGGAGCCAGGAGTGGAAGTCCCCTTCATGGGTATCGACAACTTTCTGAAAGGGGTGTCCCCATTTCCATTATTCGATTACGAAGCCATCTTTTGGGCGTTGGCAAAGAATAAAAATCCCGACCGGATTTCTCTGGTCGGGATTGAACGATTAGAATTCGATATCC